>OCVV011173457.1_pt1 | contig 28454 bp, 28 predicted proteins | sample 1539721 | NCBI WGS metagenome assembly OCVV01 (sample SAMN02144230, study PRJEB22623) | gut metagenome | biome: sheep rumen | host: Ovis aries | place: New Zealand | reverse complement strand
GATCCTAGCTCTTCAGTAAGTAAAACAGAAAAGTTTGTTTATATGTATGACAGAATGAAAAATAGTCAAGAAGTTTATGATTGGTTTATGTTAGGAAGTACAGATGTTAATGCTGATAATAATCTAATAAGCCAATTTAGACAAGCAATGATTAAATATAATTAATAATTATAATAACTTAATAGGAAGACAATAGTCTTCCTTTTTATATAAATGGTAGGAATTTTTAAAATAATAACTACTTCTGCAGCAGTTGAGGAAAAAGTTGTAGATTTATTTAAAGATACATTTATAGATACTGGTAGTGTAAGAATTAATGGAACTAGAATTGGCTGTTGGAAACCAAGCGGACATGGATTACAAACCTTTTTACAGGTTCTTGAAAATTCCTGTAATCCTGGATTTGTTAAGTTAGGTATGCTTCTTGGTAAAGAAAAATTATTTTCTTATATTGATTTATTTGGATTTGGTAAAAAGACTGGTATTGATTTAAATGGTGAGAGCGAAGGAATTATTTTTTCTCTTGATAAAGTTAATGAATTAGAATTAGCGACAACTGCTTTTGGTCAAGGCGTTAGTGTAACTCCAATTCAACAGGTTACTGCAGTAAGTGCAGTTGTTAATGGAGGTAATTTATTTCAACCTTATATTGTTAAAAGTATACAAGAGCCTGAAACAAATAGTATTATAAAAGCTTATGATAAGAAATTCGTAAGAAAAACTATTAGTAAAGAAACAAGTGATATAATGAGATATGCTCTTGAAAGTGTTGTTGCTCGTGGTGGCGGAAAATATGCTTATATAGATGGTTATAGAGTTGGAGGAAAGACAGGTACTGCTCAAAAAGTTGAAAATGGTAAATATCTAGTAAATAACTATATTATGAGTTTTATGGCTGTTTTGCCTGCAAATGATCCTAAGGCAGTTCTTTATTTAGCTATTGATAATCCTAAAAATACAGCACTATTATCAAGCTATACAACTGCTCCAATAGCTAAAAGAATTTTAATTGATATAATAGATGCTTTAAACATAGAAAGGCAAGATGGCGGAATTGAGAAAATAAAAAGTTGGGATGATCAAGTATATATCGAGGTACCAAATTTGATAGGTAAAACAATTAAAGAAGCAACTAGGGAAATTTATCCTGTTGAAATAGATGTAAGTGGAAATGGAAATAATATTATTGAGCAATCTCCAGATCCAGGAACTAAAATTGATATAAATAGTAAAATAAGAGTATTGCTTGGATAGTACTTATATTAATTATTTTTATTGCTTTAAACTCGATTAAGTTGTATATTTATAGTAATAAAAGAATAGATTTTAATAGATGTAAAAATATGTAAAAAGTAATGCAATTTATCTAATTATATGATAAACTTGTGTGGCTTGAGGTGAAAAAATGGGAATATTATTATTAACTAAAGCAGTCTTTGCAGTAATGATTGGATTTTTATCAGCAATAGTATTAGGACTTGTGTTAATTCCTTTTTTAAAGAGAAGAAGAATTGGCCAAAGAATAAGTATTTTTGTTGGTGATGCTCATAAAAAGAAGGAAGGAACTCCTACAATGGGAGGACTTATATTTGTTATACCAACAGTTGTTGCAACGTTATTACTTGTTGCAACAAAAAAGTTGGAGTTAACTCCTAATTTAGTTATTATTTTATTTGTATTTATTGGTTATGCTTTTATTGGATTCCTAGACGATGTACTAAGCATAAAGAAGAAAAATAATGAGGGATTAACTACATATCAAAAATTATTTTTGCAATTAATAGTAGCATTAATTTTCTTTTACTTGTATATGCAAAAAGGAGGAGAAACTGTTCTTTATTCTTCAACATTGAATCTTCATATAGAGATGGGATGGTTTTATGGAGTTTTCCTTTTGTTTATACTTATAGGTGCTTCAAATGCTGTTAATTTAACTGATGGATTAGATGGCCTTGCTGGTGGTTTGTCGGCTATTGCATTTATTGCATTTGGTTTAATATCAATTGCTGTAGGTTTTGAAGAAATTGGGATTTTTACTTTTATTTTAGTTGGAGGCCTTATGGGATTTTTAATTTTCAATACTCATCCTGCTAAAATATTCATGGGAGATACTGGTTCTCTTTCTCTTGGAGCTGTAATGGCAGCAGTTGCAATTCTTACTCATAGAGAAATAACACTTTTAGTTGTAGCTAGTATATTTGTTATCGAAACGTTGAGTGTAATACTACAAGTTGTATGGATGAGATTATTTAGAAAGAAACTTTTCTTAATGACACCTCTTCATCATCACTTTGAAAAATTAGGTTGGAGCGAGACTGATATTGTTAAGTTGTTCTGGGTAGCTGGATTAATATTAACAATGGCTGGTGTATATTTTGGTGTATGGTTATAAAAGAACATTTTGTTCTTTTTTTCTTTCTTCTTTTATAATATATAATAGGTGATATAATGAATAGAAAAACAGGCAATTATTTATTGGTAGTTTCACTTTTTTTAATTGCTTTTGGAATTATTATGATATATTCTTCTTCTAGTATTTGGGCAGAGTATAAATTTGGTGATTCATTTAAATATGTTAAACATCAATTATTGTTCTTTTTTGTTGGATTATTACTAATTTATTTTTTTAATAAAATTAATATTGACTTTTTTTATGATAATTCCACTAAAATTTTTCTTTGTTGTATTTTTTTACTTATATGTGTTTTAATTCCTGGAATTGGTAGTGTTAGAAATGGAAGTAGAAGTTGGTTTGGAATTGGTTCTTTTGGGATACAACCTAGTGAGTTTACTAAGATAGGGATCTTAATTCTTACTAGTAAATATTTATCTAAATCGAATAAATTTATTAAAGATTTAAAAAATGGTGTGTTTCCAATTTTATTGATATTAATATTTGTATTTGGTCTTATAATGCTTCAGCCTGACTTTGGTACTGGTATGATAATAGTTATTAGTATTCTAGCTTTAATGTTTGTAGCTGGGGTTGGTATTAAATTTTTTCTTGTTTTAGGGGCTCTTGGAATACTAGGAGTTATATTTTTAATAATAATAGCACCTTATCGTGTTAATAGAATAACTTCTTTTTTAAATCCATGGAATGATCCGTTAGGAACTGGATTTCAAATAATTCAATCTTTATATGCAATAGGCCCAGGTGGCTTTTTTTTATTGCGATAAAAATTCTCTATTTTTGCTACTTATTCTCAATTTTTGAGGTAGCTTTTTTTAACTAATATTTGTTACTTTTAAATGGTATGCCAAAATAGAAGGGAGTGATTTTTATTATTAATGATTATGATTTTGAAAATGGAATATTTGATTGTTTCTTTTCTAAACAAGTAGATATAAATGATTTATTTATGTTGGATTACTATAATGAAAAATACCAGAATATTGGATGTTTTGCTGATAAAATCGATAGAAATAAATAGTTTAACAATGCGTTAACAATAGCTAAATGTTTTTTAATTTATAGTATATTTTTAGTAGTTGGAGTGGTTTTATGAATGATAATAGATCGGATTTGATACAGATTGGTAAAAATATATCTGAATTAAGAAAGAAGAAAGGATATACTCAAAAGGCTTTAGGTGAGATTATAGATGTAAATGACAAGACTATTTCTAAATGGGAAAATGGTGATATTGCACCTGATATTACTATTTTAAACTTATTAGCTAAAGCATTATCAACTGATATTAATGTAATATTAAATGGTGATGTTAATAATTTAAATCAAATTGACACTATTAAGCATAAAAATAATAAATTGTGGAGAGAATTATTTTTTCTTATCTTTGGCTTTTTAATTGGATTATTAATATTTTTTGTTTTATTTTATAAAACTGACTCAAATTGTCAAAGATTTGATGTTAATTCCGATTGGTATATAAGTGGATTTATTGTAGAGAATGATGAGTATTCTAGTTTTGTAATTGATGAATTTTATTATCGTGAAGATGATTCTTTAAACAATAAGTATGTAAATAATATTACAATTAGAGTGGTTCAAGATGGAACAATTATCTATGAAGAGACTTTTAACTTTTCAGATTGTGATGGACTTAAACAGTTTCTTCATGACTATAATCTCATTATTAATAATCCTAATATTATTATTGATTCTAAATATCATATTTCAATTTATTTTGTCTATAATGATAATGATAGGCGCACTTTCGAATATGATTTATAATTCTCTTTTTTTGCGAATTGTCTTAATTCGCTAAATTAATTGTTTTTCTATTAATGAATTATATTTACAATTAGTTTAGAAAGGAGAAAATATGAGAAAGAAAAAAATTAAAGTCTTACTATTTATTTTATTATTCACATTGTTATTAATACCAAGAGGAAAAGCAAATGCTATGGAGGTTGTTGACTACGATGAACATGAGGATGATTTAGTTTTACTTTCTTCAAATACGAAGTACTATAAAGTAATTACTACATATAATAATTCATCTTTAAATAGTTTAAATGTTTTTGGTGAATTCTTAGAACCAACTAGTCAAGTTATTGAAATTACTTATGAAGAATATATGAATTTTGATCCAAACAATTCTATAGTAGTAAATGAATCTCATACAGTAGAATATGCATATATGTTTATTACATCATATTTGTTTCAAAATGGATCTTACTATAGGTATAAGAACTTAGTTAACTGGAAAAGTTTCCCATCATATAGAGGTAATGATATAATTGGAATAGGATTTTATAATACTGTAACTCCAGTTAGTTCAGCATTTCAGCAAGAATATTGTTCTTATTCTCAAGGATGTGGTACAGCATCATTCCATTTAACTGGAACATTTTCAGAGGGGATAAGTGCAGTATTCCCAATGGTGGTATATAATGATTTGTATTCTTTAAGTTCAATGTTATATGTTGATGTAGAAAAGACTAATCCAAATAGTACTGTAACACTTCAATTATCTAGTGCTGACTATGCTCATGCAACTTCAGAAGTTGCATTGGCAACAGCTTTTGCTTTACATAATGTTGCTCAAGATGTTTCAATTATTTTAAATAGTAATATTAGTTCAAAATATTATTCACCATCAGATGTTTCAATCTTATGGCATGGTTCTTGGTAATAATTCATAACATATTTAAATGAATCAAAGCTTATTTTAGCTTTGATTTTTTTGTATTTTTTTAATTTTTTTTAAATATAAATTATTAGGAGGTTAAATGAAAAACACATTTGAATTTGAATTTAATAATAATGATTTATATGAGATTATAGAAGAAATAATTATGAATAATTATAGAGAAAGAGTAGATAATGAAAAATTATAATGTTGCTTTATATATTAGGTTATCAAAAGAGGATTCTAAAAATAAAATAAGTGAAAGTGTTGAGAATCAAAAAATATTATTATTAAAATATGTGAAAGATAATAATTATAATTTAATTAATTACTATATTGATGATGGTTATACTGGAACAAATTTTAATAGGCCAGGGTTTATTAATATGGTAAAGGATATAAATGATAAAAAAGTTAATATGGTTGTAGTTAAAGATTTATCAAGACTTGGAAGAGATTATATTAAGGTTGGCTATTATACAGAATATTGGTTTCCTTCTATGAATGTAAGATTTGTTTCTATTCTTGATAATATTGATTCTTTTTCACAGTGTGAAAATAATGATATAGCTCCATTTAAATCTATTTTTAATGATTTGTATTCAAAAGAGAATTCTAAGAAAATTAGGGCTGCTCTTAAAGTTAAACAACTAGAAGGAAAATGGGTAGGTGGCTGTTGTCCTTTTGGATATTGTAAAGATAAAAATGACAAAAATAAATTAGTTATTAAAGAAGAAGAAGCTTTAATTGTAAGAAAGATTTTTTCTCTTTTCTTATCTGGTAAATCATTAAATAGTATTTCTAATTATTTACTTAATAATAATATTTTTCCACCATCAGTATATAGGAAAACTAATAAGGATAATAAATATGCGTCTTTAGGTTTTTGGAGTCCTACTTCTATTAAAAACATTTTAAGAAATCAAATTTATACTGGTGATATGGTTCAAAATCGTAGAAAAAGAATTAGTTATAAAATAAGAAAGATAGTTAAAAACAGCAAGGATGAATGGATTATAATTCCAAATACTCATGAATCAATTGTATCAAAGGTTGAATTTTCAAATGTTCAAAAAATATTAGAAAATAATCATGTTCGAAAGAAGAAAAATAATGATTTTTTGTTATCTGGATTAATGTTTTGTGGAAATTGTGGTAGAAGAATAGTTATTCAAAAATGTAATAATAACTTTTATACAGTTTGTAATAATTATAAGAAATATTCAAAATTAAAATTGTGTAGTCCTCATTCAAATAATTATGAGAATATAGAGGGGAAAATAAAAAAAATAATTAGACTTATTTTAAAAAAAATAGATATCGATAAAGTTTATTGTGATTTGAAAGATAAACTTAAGTTAGGGTCACAAAATAAGAATTTTGATAATGAGATAGAAAAATTAAATGAAATACTAGCTAATTGCTATATTGAAAAAGAAGAAAATAGGGTTAGTAATGAAATATATGAAAAAGTAGTTAACAAAATTAATTTAAAAATTAATAGGATAAAAAATATTAATTCTAATAAAGGTCTAATTGATTATTGCTTTATAAAGTCTATTATAGAAAATGTTAATAGAGAATTAGTATTAAGACTAATTGAAAAAATATATGTTTATGATAATAAAAAAATAAAAGTATTATTTAATTTTTTTAATGATAATTTTATCGCATTAAGCTAAATTCAGGTGGTTTGTTGGGGATGGGATTTTTAAAATCTAGACAAAAACAGTTTTATTTACCTGAGCCACAAACAGATTTTATTTTTTCAATTATTAGTGAAGAATTTGGTGTACTTGGAGTTCTAATTGTTGTTGGACTATTTTTTTTGATATTGTTTTTTGGCTTTAAAATATCCATTCAATCTGATAATCTTTTTAAGAAATATTTATCATTTGGACTTACGTTTCAAATATTGATACAAGCAATTTTAAACTTGTCAGTTGTTGTTGGTCTTGTACCAGTAACTGGTGTTACACTACCATTTTTGTCTTATGGAGGAAGTAGCTTATTAATAAGTATGATAAGTGTAGGAATTTTGATAAATATTTCGAAAAATTAGATAAAAAATAAATGAACGTTCTATAATTACTATAGGAGGGTTCATGGAAGAATTAAATAAAGAAGAAAAGATAGAAAACATGATATATGAAATTAGAGGAAAACAAGTTATGCTGGATTCTGATTTGGCTAAACTATATCAGTGTTCAAATGGTACTAAATCTATAAATCTTGCTGTTAAAAGACATGCTAATAGATTCACAAAAAGATTTATGTTTCAATTAACAGAAGAAGAAAGTAAAATTATTTGGTTTCAAATTGAAACTAAAAATGGAAAAGTTGAAACTCGTGGTGGTAAATTTGATAAACCATACGTATTTACTGAACAATGAGTAGCTATGCTTTCAGCAGTTTTAAGAACTGATGTGGCAGAAGAAATAAGTATAAGAATAATGGATGCGTTTGTAGCGATGAGACATTATATAGGAAATAATGAATTTAGAATATCAAATGTTGAAACTAAAATATATTTTAATGGAAAAATATAGGATGCACATTCAAATGTATTAGATTTATTTGAAGAAGCAAGTAATGAATTAATAATAATTGATAGATTTACAGATAAAACAATTTTAGATATGATTAAAGTATAGGATATAATGTTATTTTAATAACAAGTGCAAAACTAAAGTTACAAATATTGATATAGAAAAGTATAATGATGATTATCATAATTTAAAAATAATCTTTGATGATACTTTTCATGATAGATATTTTATAATAGATAAAAACAAAATATAATATTCAGGAAATTCAATTAATCATATTGGATATTAAATCTAGTATTGATGTAATTGGAGATGAAAATATACAAATATAAATTAGGGAAAGCATACCTCTCTTTTTTTTATGTTAAAATATTATAAGAATTGAAACTTTTTAATTGTTTTTTTGGATTATTATATTGTAGGTGATAGAATGACTGGTCAAAATAACCTAAATAGATTTAATAAAATATATGATGATACTTATTATGATGTCTTAAAATACATTATTATTAAATGTCATAATGTGAATGATGCCAATGATATTTTGCAAGAAACATATTATGAATTTTGGAAGATACTAAATAGTAAAAAAGTAGAGGATAAAAACTTAAAATCTTTTATTATAAATATTTCAAATAATAAGATAAAAAAACATTATTCATTATTAAAAAGGATTAAGGCGATATCAATATTTTCTAAAATTAATGATAATATAGAAATAATTGATACATTACAAGATTCATTAGATATTGAGGAATTATTTATTAAAAAAGATGATTGGAATAGTATTTGGACCTTTTTAAAAAATCAAAAAAATCAAAATATTCCAAAAGTTTTTTACTTATATTATAAATGTGATTTAAAAATAAAAACAATTTCAAAAGAACTAAACGTAAGTGAATCATATATAAAAAATATTATTTATAGAACTCTAAAAGAGATAAAAGAGTTTTATAAAAAGGAGAATGAATAAAATGACTAATAAGAATAAATTAGTTAAATCAATTAATAAAGATTTTGACAAAAATAATAATTACAATTCTATTATTGGAAAAATTCAATGTAGTGATAATAAAAAATCTTTTATAAAATATGCAACTATTCCAATGATTTTTATTATAGTAATTTCATTAGCTTTGTTAAATAATAAAAATAATAATCCATTAAAAAATCAAAAAAATATAGAAACATCTACTAGTAGAGATGGCAATAATTATAATGGATTAAATACTTATAGTAGTAGTAATATAATTATTAATGAGATTAATGAGTTAGCAATTAATTCTAATGACTTTGATGGTAAGATACAAAATGAAGTCTATATTCCATATTTTGAATTTCTTTCAAATTTAAAAGTTCCTACTGATTTTGATAATAAAGAAGATATGAGGATAATGTGGGTAAAAAGTAATCCAAGTTCAAATGAATATGATGTTTTAAATCATTATCAATTTCATTTAAAAAATACTAAAAGCAATAGGGAATTTATTATATCTTTTTCTAATAAATATAAGATTTTTAGATGCGTTAATCTTTTTGCAAACGATTATCCAAAATCAGTAATAAATGGTGTTAATGTTCTGATAGTGAAAGGAAGTAACTATTATGTTTCGGTTTTTTCATATAAAGGATATAATTTTGATGTAGAAGGAATAGATGTAACAGAGAAAGAGTTTATTAATTTATTAGAATCTTTAATTACATAATATAAATATATATGTATATTTTATGAATTGTAATTATATTGGAGGATAAAATATGTTAAAGAAAAAAATAATAATAATTTTTGTTATTGTACTTTTTGGGTTAATGCTAGTACCATTTTCTATAGTACGTTATAAAGATGGAGGCTCAGTAAAATATAAAGCATTATTATATGAATATACTAAAATTCATCGTTTAAGTGAAAAATCCTCTACTGGATATGAAGATGGATGGGATTTAAAAATATTAGGCTTTTATGTTGGAGGAGAAATGAATACATATGTTCAAGCTGAATGCTGTGATAGTTGTATGTGTGGTGATACTTTAGAATTAATTAGAAATACTCAATCCGCATGGACTTTAACTACAATTGATAGTGATGGCAATTATGTTTATGATCGTCATTCGTTTATTAATTTCCATGGAACTGGCAAAAATAGATTTGTATTTTTCAAAAATGATGAAAAGGACAGTAATATTTCAGAAATTAAAGGAACAATTAGTGTTACGCGAAATGCTGATATTGTATTAATACCTGATAATTCTAATATTGAAATTACATGTAAGATTGGTAATGAAAAAGACTTAATTGCACTATTAGAATGTGATAATAATTTTGGAACATTTACATTACAAAAACATGGATTAATTGAATTGCCAAATATAGTAAAAAATACTGTTATTAAGACAAAAAGAATGGTAATTACAGGTAATAAAACTAGAACAATTACTGACAAAAATAGTATTGATACATTTATATCAATAGTTAATAATTCTAAAGTATGGACCGGACCAACAACTTTGCCATCAGTGAAGTATGAAATAAAATTATTTGATTCTAGCAATAAGAGTATAGCTGATATCAAATATACTCCAGATCATTATTTTACAATTATTATTGAAAATAAAAGTTATAATTTAACAAATATTAATAAAGAACTATTAAACAATATTATTGAAATATATTAATAGTAGTACTACTAAGATATTTTAATTAATTAGTATGTGGAAGAACTTATTTCTTCCTTTTTTGTACAATGACAAATGGCAGTTAATAGAATAAATAGCAAATAAAAAAACTACGAAATCAATAAATGTTTTTAATAGTTATTGAATAAAAATATAATATTTGATATATTATTTTTATCAATAAAATAATAATAGAGTAAGGAGGAATTAGTATGAAAAAATACTCAAGATTATTTTTTGTGGGATTTTTGGTTTTAGTGTTTTCGACAGGATGTTCTATGAAAGAAAATTATAACATTATAATATCAAAAGACAAAGAAGTTAAAATAGAAGTTTTGTCAGCTATGGATAATGAGATGATTGATGGAATGCTTGGAATGAATTCTCAAGATGAACCAGAAGTAAACTTTGATGAAGAAGATGAATTTTTTGATTATGAAACAAACGATGATGAAACAAATGATGATGAATTAAGTAATGGGGAAGAAGATTTTGATTTTTCAAAACAAAAAACTTATACTGATGAAGAAAGATGGAAATTTGTAGAATCAAATTCTGAAGAAGATGAAACACTAAAAGATTATAAAAAAGAAAAATATGAACAAGGTGAATTTAAAGGATATAAGTATAATACAACTTTAGGAAAAATTGATGATTTAACTGCTGAAAATGGCGAAACTGTTAATATTGATAAGATTAGCAAGGATTCTAAAATATTTACAAAAAAAGGTGACGTTTATACTCTTAATGTTAATTTAGGAGAAGAAGATCAATCGCAGATAAATCAATATGCAAATATGATTAAATTTGATTTAAAATTATCGGTAACACTACCTTATAAAGCTAAATCAAATAATGCTACATCTGTTGATGGAACTACTTATACATGGGATTTAACAAAAGCAAAAAGTATTGAATTAAGTTTTGACTTTAAAGGGGATAACGGATTGAATCTTCCATTGATAATTGGAATTGCTTGTGGTGTATTATTAGTAGTTGTAGTTTGTGTAATTATTTTAACTAAGAAAAAAGGTAACAAAAATAATAATGTAGTTGTTAATAGCAATGAAAATAATGCAAACCTTAACAATGAAAGTAATGTAAATATTGAAAATAACAATCAATAATGTTTAAAGACTGCTACTAGGCAGTTTTTTTCTTTTGTTTTACTTAATTTCTTGATACATGTTATAATTATTATGTTATGGAGGTTATATGAGAAATGTAGGAACAGTAGTACGTGGTATTCGTACGCCAATTATTAAGGAACATGATGATTTAGCTAATATTGTTGTTGATTCTTTGATGAATGCACAAAAAAGTGAAGGTTTTATTTTTCATGATAGAGATGTTGTAGCTATTACAGAAGCAGTTGTAGGAATCAGTGAAGGAAATTATGTAACAGTAGATGAAATTGCACAAGACGTTAAAAATAAGTTTCCTAGTGGAAATATAGGAGTAGTCTTTCCAATATTAAGTAGAAATAGATTTTCTATGATATTAAAAGGAATTGCTCGAGGAATGGATAAAATAACAATGTTATTATCTTTTCCAAGTGATGAGGTAGGAAATGGAATACTTGATGAGAATGTTTTGGATGATAGTAAGTATAATTTGTCTAGTGTAATTACAGAAGATGAATATAAAGAAACATTTGGTACATGGTTACATCCTTTTACAGGTATAAATATGGTAGATTTTTATAGAGATTTAGTAAAAAACGAAAATTGTGAAGTAGAATTTGTATTTGCTAATGACCCTAAGGTAATTCTAAATTATACAAAAGATGTATTAACTTGTGATATACATACTAGACTTCGTACAAAAAAAATTCTTACTGATGCTGGTGCAAATACTATATATGGCTTGTATGAAATTATGAATTCTCCTATTGGAGATAGTGGATTTAATCCTGATTATGGGCTACTAGGTTCTAATAAATCTACTGAAGAAAGATTAAAATTATTTCCTAAAACTGGGGATAAGTTGGTAATTGATATTCAAAATAGATTAAAAGAACTAACTGGTAAAACTATTGAAGTTATGGTTTATGGAGATGGAGCATTTAAAGATCCAGTCGGTAAAATATGGGAACTTGCAGATCCTGTTGTATCACCTGCTTATACAAAAGGACTTGTTGGTACTCCAAATGAGATTAAGTTAAAGTATGTTTCTGATAATATGTTTGCTAATTTGTCTGGTGATGAATTAAAAGAAGCTATTAAAGGAGAAATTAGAAAGAAAGAAGCTGATTTAAAAGGTAAAATGTTAGCTCAAGGAACAACTCCAAGAAGACTAACTGATTTGATTGGCTCTTTATGTGATTTAACTAGCGGTAGTGGGGATAAAGGAACACCAGTTGTATTTATTCAAGGATATTTTGATAATTTAGCAAGTGATTAATATTGAAATAATTATAGAAAATGATAAAATATAACAAATGAGGAGAAATGGGATTATGAAAAATAAAAGTATTACTTCAAGGGATGAAGATTTTGCAAAATGGTATACTGATGTTGTTAATGCTGCACATTTAGCTAGTTATACATCAGTGAAGGGATGTATTGCTATTGAACCAAATGGCTATGCAATTTGGGAAAAAATGCAAGAAATATTAGATAAAAAATTTAAAGAGTTAGGACATGTTAATGTTCAAATGCCATTATTAATCCCAGAAAATTTATTAAAAAAAGAAAGTGAGCTTGTAGAGGGTTTTGCTCCTGAAGTTGCTTGGGTAACAATTGGTGGTAGTAAAGAACTTGAGGAAAGACACTGTATAAGACCAACAAGTGAAACTATGTTTTGTGATTATTATAAAGATCACGTTAGTTCTTATAGAGATTTACCAAAGCTATATAATCAATGGTGTAATGTATTAAGATGGGAAAAAGAAACGAGACCATTTTTAAGAAGTCGTGAATTTTTATGGCAAGAAGGGCATACTATTCATGCTACTGAAGAAGAAGCTATAAAAGAGACAAACCAAATGATGGAAGTATATAAATGGTTCCATCATGATATACTTGCTATTCCATCTATAACAGGAATAAAAACTGAAAAAGAAAAATTTGCAGGAGCAGAATATACTCTTACAAATGAAGCTTTAATGTATAATGGTGTAGCATTACAAGCTGGAACTAGTCATTACTTTGGACAAAAGTTTTCTAAAGCATATGATGTTAAGTTTTTAAACAAAGAGAATAAACAAGAATATGTATATCAAACTTCTTGGGGAACAACAACTCGTATGATTGGTGGATTAATAATGGTTCATAGTGATGATTATGGGCTTGTATTACCTCCAAGAATTGCTCCTACTCAAGTTATAATAATTCCTATTGGTACAAGTGAGGAAGTATTGAATTTAGTCGAAAAATATGAATTAGATTTAAAAAAATCAGGAATAAGTGTTAAAAAAGATTTAAGTGAAAAATCTCCTGGATTTAAATTTGCTGAAGCAGAAGTAAATGGTATACCTGTAAGAATTGAAATAGGAGAAAGAGATTTAAAAGAAAATAAAATAACATTTGTAAGACGTGATACAAGAGAAAAAATAGTGGAAAACAAAGATATTGAAATTACTTCTTATGTTAAAGACTTATTAGAAACAATCCAACAAGATATGTATAATAGAGCTGTGGAACGTAGAGATAAATTAACTTTTACTGCCCATAATCTTGAAGATATGGAACGTATTTTAAATACACAACCTGGATTTATTCATGCTGATTGGTGTGGAGATTCTGAGTGTGAATTGAAGATTAAGGAAATAAAAGGATGCAAGTCTCGTTGTATTACAAACGAACCATTAATTGATGGAAAATGTGTTTGCTGTGGCAAAGAAGCAAAACATCATGTTATTTGGGGAATACAGTATTAATTTATAATATTATTATTAAGTAAAATATTTATTATATTTTACTTTTTATTATTAGGAGTTTTTATGGAAAAAAGAAGAGATTTGAAATTAGATATTATTAGAATTTTTTCGCTATTTTGTGTTATTTCAGTTCATTTTTTCTTAAATAGCGGATATTATCAAGAACAAATGAATGGGAAAACAATGATTATAATGACGATTATTAGAGCATTTTTTATAATATGTGTACCAATGTTTATTGTTTTAACTGGCTATTTAATGAATCGGAAAGAACTATCTAAATCATATTATAAAGGAGTAAAGAAAACTTTAATTATTTATTTTATATGTTCAATTGTTTATCATATTTTTATTCATTTTTATTATCTTAATGAAGTTTCTTTTAAATCGTTTATTAAGGACTTGTTATGGTATCAAGGTACAAAATATTCATGGTATATTGAAATGTATATAGGATTGTTTTTAATGATTCCATTTTTAAACATAGTTGTTAATAATTTGAAATCAAAGAAAGATTTTAATATACTTTTAATCACATTATTATTTCTTATTGGAATACCTAATTTGTTTAATGCTCTTTTTTTTAAAGCTTTCCCTTCATGGTGGAGTAATATTTATCCAATATTTTATTATTTTTTAGGAGCATATTTATTTAAATATAATGAAAATTTATCTAAAAATAAATTATTTATTTTTTTAATCATTCTAATTATAGTTGATGGACTTTTAAATTATTATGTTTCTTACAATAATATTTTTGTTTGGAGTTCATTAAATGATTATGGATCATTTTTTGTTATGCTTAAGACTTATTTAGTTTTTTCGTTGTTGTTAAAGTTGAAAGTTAATTATTCAATGAGAAAAGAAAAAATAATTAAAAGAATGTCAGATGCTTGTTTAGGAGCATATTTGATATCATGTATCTTTGACATAATTTTCTATGATATTTTAAATGCCAACATTATTTCTGTCAAAATGCGTTTTATTTATGCACCAGTTATTGTTTTAGCTGTTTTTATATGTAGTATAATTCTATCTATGATTATTGATATTATTTATGATATACTCTTTAAAAAGAAAAATATTATAAGATAATTATTGATTTAATTTATTAATAGTATTAGAATATTTTTATCAATGTGATGACCGAGCTTGGAAACTCGTGAGCAATATGTTAATGAAGATTCTTCTAGAATGAAGTAGGGTGGAACAGCGATGATACGCCCCTACAAATAGAGGAATCTTTTTAATTTTTTTTGAGGATTTATGGAAAAGTTAACAATGGAAAAATTAGTAAATTTTTGCAAGCAATATGGTTTTATTTTTCAGGGAAGTGAAATATATGGTGGACTTGCAAATACTTGGGATTATGGACCTTTGGGAAGAGAATTAAAAAATAATATAAAGAATGCTTGGTGGAAAAAATTTATCGAGGAAGGTAATGAAAAATATAGAAATTATGGACTTGATTCAGCTATTCTAATGAATCCAGAAGTTTGGGTAGCATCAGGTCATGTTGCATCATTTTCAGATCCCTTAATTGATTGTAAAAATTGTAAATCAAGAGAAAGAGCTGATAAATTAATTGAAGATTTTACGAATGGTAAAGAAACTGGAGATGGATGGGATAATAAAAAGTTAGAAGATTATATTAAAGATAATAAAATTCCTTGTCCTAAATGTGGTTCTCATGATTTTACTCCAATTAGAAAGTTTAATCTACTTTTTGAAACACATCAAGGTGTTACTGAAGACTCAAAAAGTATTGTGTATTTAAGAGGAGAAACAGTTCAAGGAATATTTGTTAATTTTATGAATGTTCAAAGAAGTATGAGAGCTAAAGTTCCTTTTGGAATAGGACAAATTGGTAAGAGCTTTAGAAATGAAATTACTCCAGGAAACTTTACTTTTAGAACTAGAGAATTTGAACAAATGGAACTTGAATTCTTTTGCAAACCTGATACAGATTTAGATTGGTTTAAATTTTGGAAAGATAATTGTTTAAATTTTCTAGAGTATTTGGGTCTTACTAAAGATAATTGTAGATATAGAGATCACGATAAAGCAGAACTTGCTTTTTATTCAAAAGAAACAACTGATATAGAGTATAGATTTCCAATGGGATGGGGTGAGCTTTGGGGTATTGCTGATAGAACCGATTATGATTTATCAGTTCATATGAATCATTCAAAAGAAAACTTACAATATTTAGATCCTGAAACAAATGAGAAATATACTCCTTATGTAATAGAACCATCAGTAGGAGTTGATAGACTAGTTCTAGCTATATTAACTGAAAGTTATGATGTAGAAAAATTAGAAAATAATGAAGAACGTGAAGTATTAAGGTTAAAGCCATTTCTTGCACCTTATAAAGTTGTTGTACTTCCACTTATTAAAAAATATCATAGTGAAAAGGCACAAGAAATATATCAAAAATTATCTAAGAAATTTATGACAGATTACGATGATTCAGGAAATATTGGTAAACGTTATAGAAGAAGTGATGTCGTAGGTACACCTTTTGCTATAACGATAGATGATAATACTTTAAACGATAATACAGTTACTATAAGAGATAGAGATACTATGGAACAAGTAGTAATTAATGTAGATGACATTGAAAAATATATCGATGAAAGAATTAAATTTTAGTTAATAATTCATAATAATGAGTTATAATATATATACGGAGGTTAAAGAATGAAAATAGTAGATGTAAAAGGAAGAGAAATATTAGATTCAAGAGGAAATCCTACTGTAGAAGTAGATGTGTATCTTGAAGATGGAACAATGGGAAGAGCTGCTGTTCCAAGTGGAGCTTCAACTGGTGAACGTGAAGCACTTGAAATGAGAGATGGTGGAAAGCGTTTCATGGGAAAAGGTGTTTTAAATGCAGTTGCTAATGTAAATGGACCACTTCGTGACTTAGTAATTGGAATGGATGCATTTGATCAAAAAGCACTTGACTATGCAATGATTAAAGCAGACGGAACTAAAACTAAATCAAAATATGGAGCTAATGCAATATTAGGTATTAGTATGGCAGCATTAAAGGCTAGTGCAATAAGTAAGAAAATGCCATTGTATCGTTATGTTGGAGATGGGACGTTACTTCCAAAACCAATGATGAATATAATTAATGGTGGAGCTCATGCAGATAACTCACTTGATTTCCAAGAGTTTATGATTGTTCCTCAAGCAGATAATATTCATGATAGAGTAAGAATCGGTGCAGAAGTTTTCCATAACTTAAAAAAAGTTTTAAACGAGAAAAAGCTTGCTACTGGTGTTGGTGATGAAGGTGGATTTGCCCCTGATTTAAAATCAAATACTGAAGGTTTTGAATTAATTATGGAAGCTATTAAAAGAGCTGGATATGAACCAAAGAAAGATGTTTGTATTGCAATAGATGTTGCTGCTAGTGAATTCTATAATAAGAAGACAAAAAAATATGATTTAGTTGGTGAAGGAAGAAGCCTAACAACTGATGAATTAATAGATTTTTATGAAGAATTAGTTGGTAAATATCCAATTATATCAATTGAAGATCCAGTTGATGAAAATGATTGGGAAGGATTTACTAAGATTACAGAACGTCTTGGCGATAGAATTCAATTAGTTGGTGATGATTTATTTGTTACTAATAAAGAATGTTTACAAATGGGAATTGATAAACATGCAGGAAATGCAATTCTTCTAAAAGTTAACCAAATTGGTACTATTACAGAAACACTTGAAACAATTGAACTTGCTAGAAGCCATAATTATAATACAATTATTTCTCATAGAAGTGGAGAAACAGAGGATACTACAATTGCTGATTTAGCTGTTGGATTATCTTTAGGACAAATAAAAACTGGTTCTATGTCAAGAACAGATAGAATTTGTAAATATAATCAATTAATGAGAATAGAAGAAGAATTAAATAAATAAAAAAAATGCTAGCAAATGCTAGCTTTTTTTAATATATATGGTATATTTAATATAGTAGATGTATGAGAGGTAAAAATGAAAAGTAGTAGTAAGAAAAAGATTATGTTCAGTGTAATTTTATTATTTTTATTTATATTCTTTACAGTGTTAATAAAAATAATTGATGTTCAAGCAATTGGACCGAACAATAGTGAAGTTGGCTTTGCTTCATTAAATAAAGCATTTCATGATATGTTTAGTTATAATGAATCTTTTTATAAGATAAGTAAGATACTTGGATATTTATCATTTTTGATAGTTGGTTTATATGGAGTTATTGGATTTATTCAATTAATAAAAAGAAAAAGTATTGCTAAGGTAGATAGAAATATTATTAATTTAGGTGCTTTTTATGTTGTAGTTTTACTTGTTTATGCTTTGTTTGAAGTTGTAGTAATAAATTATAGGCCTGTACTTGAAGATGGCATATTGGAAGCATCATATCCGTCTTCACATACGATTTTATCTATTTGTGTATGTATTAGTAGTATTTTAGTAAGTAAGGAAGTATTTAAAAATATAAAATATGTAAAAATGTTTAATTGTGCTTCATTTATATTAATGCTTGCGATAATTTTTACAAGAGTTTTATCTGGGGTTCACTGGTTAACAGATATTATTGGGGCAGTTCTTATTTCATCATTCTTATGTGTGTTATTTAGTATTTTTATAAATAAAGAAAAAAAATAATTTTATTGTGTTAAAAACTGATTAAAATAATAAATAGAATTGAATGTTTAGTAGGTGATAAAATGAAGAATAAAAAAGGTTTTACATTAATTGAGTTACTTGCAGTAATTATTATTTTAGGAATACTTATGATAATAGCTATTCCTTCAGTAACAACTTATATTTCAAACTCTAGAAGAAGCTCTTATATTGTAACAGCAAAAAATATTATTAGTGCTGCAAGAACAAAAGTTAATGAAGGAAAGTTAGGTACATATAATCCAAATGTTACTTATTATCTTCCATATTCTTGTATGCCTTTTGAAAATGGAGTTAGTAGCCCTTATGGTGATTTTGTACAAGCATATGCAATTGTAGTTTATAATGCGGATGGTTTTAGTTATTATTGGGCAAGTACTGATAGTACTGAAACTGGTATAGAAATTACCCCTGAATATGCGTTAAATGAAGATAAAATAGTAAATGGATTAAAAGAAATACCTACAAATATTGGTGTAGGATCTCGTCCAGAAATTGTATTGTTTAGTGAAGATTGCAAAAGCTTTAGAACTTATCCTGCTGGATCTAATTTAAGTCCATATGAATTTATGTCTAATGTTTATACTGATTATTTTGATGAACATAAAAATGATGTTTGTGTTGATTATCAAGGCAATTATTGTGATAACGATATTTTCTTAAGTGAAGTTGTAGCAAGTGGAGAATTAGGTTCAAATATAGAAAGAAGAGAAGCTGATACAGATACTTTAAATAATTTAGCAGAAGCTCTTATTGGTTTAAATTATGATGAAACATTTAAAGCTTATTCAAGTGGAAAAGATAATTATGTGTTAACATCAGGAACAAGAGATATAATTAGGTATAAGTTTGATGGTACAGGAAAACTAAGAATATCAGAAGCATGGCCTGGAATGTATAGATTCCTTGATGATATGGGATATCTTCACTCTGATATAGTTACTTCACATAATGGTTATACTCCACATCCAATATTTTTCTCTGATAATTCATTTACAAGGCAAGTTGAATACCATATTAAAGTTAGAGTATCATTAGATAGTGATGGAAAGACTATTAAATCATCATATGTTGAATTAATAGGAAATGGATTTACAACATTAAGTGCATCAGCTGGTGAGTAAATATTAACCATTAAAACATAATTAGAGCTTTAAGCTCTTTTTTGCTGCTATTATAATGTAAATGTATAATATATTTGCATTTTTTTCTTGATAAAATTAAAAAAATAATGTATATTAATATTGCTGTTTTATCTACGTATTGGAGTTTTCCGACCTTTACCTGGATAAAATGAATTATATATAAGGAGGAAATAATAATGGCATTAACTAAAGAAGTAAAATCAGAATTAGTTAAAAAGTTCGCTAAGAATCCAAAAGATACTGGTTCTGCTGAAGTACAAATTGCTATACTTACAGCTGAAATCAATGCTTTAACTAAGCACTTAGAAGAACATACACATGACCATCACTCTAGAAGAGGACTTTTAAAGAAAGTTGGTCAACGTAAGACTTTATTAGCATATCTTGCTAGAACTGATATTAATAGTTATAGAAAAGTAATCGCTGATTTAGGATTAAGAAAATAATAATAAAAGTAGACACTTATTTTTGGTGTCTTATTTTTTTGATATTAGAGGGTATATTATTATGTTATTGTAGTAAATCTAATAATTAATTGTTATATTTGCTACAATAATATAAGTCCCTCAAAAGGAGGTATGTAAATGTCAAAAAAAGTATTTGAATTTGATTTTCATGGAAAGAAAATCGTTGTTGAAAATGGTGAAATGGCAAAACAAGCTAATGGTGCTGTATTAGTAAGATATGGTGATACAGTAGTTTTGTCTACAGTAGTAGTTAAAAAAGAAGCTAATTTATTAAGTGATTTCTTCCCTTTAATGGTTATTTATCAAGAAAAATTATATTCTGTAGGTAAAATTCCTGGTGGATTTATTAAAAGAGAAGGGAAACCTACCGATGCTGCAACACTTGCTGCTAGAATGATTGATAGACCAATGAGACCTATGTTTAAAGAAGGCTTTAAAAATGAAGTACAAATTGTTAATACTGTATTGTCAGTTGATACTGATAACTCTCCAGAACTTACTGCAATGTTTGGATCAAGTCTTTGTACAAGCATAAGCGAAGTACCATTTGATGGACCAATAGCAGGAGTAAAAGTTGGATGTATTAATGGTGAATTTATTATAAATCCAACTCCAGCTGAGCTTGAAGAATCTGTTTTAGATCTTACTGTTGCAGGAACTAAAGAAGCAATTAACATGGTTGAAGCAGGAAGTAAGGAAGTATCAGAAGAATTAATGCTTGATGCACTAATGTTTGGTCATGAAGCTATTAAAGAGCTATGTGAATTCCAAGAAGAGATTATAAAAGAAATTGGTAAACCTGATATGGAATATGAAACTCTTGAAATAACAGATGAATTTAAAAAAGAAATAAGAGATTTAGCTGAAGAGAAGTTAGATAATGCATTAAGAATTAAAGGTAAATTAGAGAAGTATGCAGCAATTGATGCAGTTAAAGAAGAAGTAGTAAATAAATATACTGAGGAATTTGAAGAAAAATTAAAAGATGAAGAGTTCCAAGAATTAATTACTAAAGTTAAATTGGTTTTAGAAGAAATAGAATATGAATTATTTAGACAAATTGTTGTTAAAGAAAAAACTAGAGCTGATGGACGTTCTATGACCGAAATTAGACCTTTATCAACTGATATAGATATTTTGCCTAGAACACATGGTTCTGCACTATTTACTCGTGGAGAAACACAAAGTTTAGCTGTTACAACTTTAGGAGCTTTGGGTGAACATCAAATACTTGATGGGCTATCTCTTGAAGCTGAAAAAAGATTTATGTTACATTATAATTTCCCAGCATTTTCTGTTGGTGAAACAGGTAGATATGGCGCTCCAGGAAGAAGAGAAATTGGTCATGGTGCATTAGGTGAAAGAGCTTTATTACAAGTAATGCCAAGTGAGGAAGAATTCCCATATACAGTTCGTGTTGTATCAGAAATACTTGAATCTAATGGATCTAGTTCTCAAGCTACGATTTGTGCTGGATGTATGTCTTTGATGGCAGCAGGTGTTCCAATAAAAGCTCCAGTTGCAGGTATTGCTATGGGTCTTATAACATATGGTGATGATTATACAATTTTAACTGATATACAAGGAATGGAAGACCATTTAGGTGACATGGACTTTAAAGTTGGTGGTACTCGTAAAGGTATATGTTCATTACAAATGGATATTAAAATTAAAGGTATCACAAAACAAATTTTAAAAGAAGCTTTAGCTCAAGCAAAAGATGCTCGTATGGAAATACTTGATGTAATGGAAAAACAAATTAGCGAACCTAGAAAAGAAGTTAGTAAGTATGCTCCTAAGATGGTTACATTTATGATTAAGCCTGAAAAGATTAAAGACGTAATTGGTAAGGGTGGAGAAATGATTACTAAAATTATTCTTGAAGCTAGTAATGTTACTGCTGTTAATGATGTTAATGCAGTTAAAGTTGATCTTGAAGATGATGGTAAAGTAATTATTTATCATACTGATAAAGAAGTTATTGAAAAGACTCGTGAAATGATTGAAAACATTGTAAGAGAAGTTGAAGAAGGTAAAATATATACAGCTAAAGTTGTAAAAATAGAAGAATTTGGTTGTTTCGTTCAAGTATGGCCTGGATGTGAAGGGTTAGTTCATATTTCTGAACTTGCTAAGGATAGAGTTGAAAAAACAACTGATGTAGTTTCATTAGGAGACGAAATTGTCGTTAAATGTATTGGATGGGATAAGAAAGGAAGATTAAATTTCTCAAGAAAAAAAGTATTCCAAGATGATAATCATGATGACAATGAAAAAGAATCTAAAAAATCAAAAAAGAAAGAAAGAGAAGTTAAAGAAGAAACAAAAGAAGAAGTTGAAAACAAAGAAGAATAAACTTCTTCTTTTTACATATTTGTACAATTTTTTAGAAAATAGTCTTTTTAATATTTATAAATTAAATTATAATATAAATGTAAGAATGGAGACTTTTATGAAAAAGAATGGATTTACTTTAGTTGAACTACTTGCTGTAGTAGTTATTTTAGGTATAATTATGATTATTGCTGTTCCAGCAGTTTCAACATATATTGCGGGATCACGTGATTCTGAATTTTCAACTTCAGCTCTTAAATTTATTGATGCAGCGAGACTTGCTGTAACTAATCGTGAATTTAGAATTAAAAGTGAGGATTTCACATATTATATTCCTACAAAATGCTTAGATGCAGAAAATGGTAATACTACTTCATATGGAGAATTAGTTGATAGTTATGTTGTAGTTACTCTTAAAGATGGTAAATATGATTATTATTATACTGGAAGAGATACATCTAATCATGGAATTCTATTAACTTATTCTGAACTTATTGATGAGGATTCAGTAAAGACTAATATTACAAAGATTGATACTACTATAGGTATAGGAAATAGAACTCAAAATTATACATTTAAAACTACTTGTGATGGAACAATGAATAGAGCTGTTGATGCACCTGAAAGAATTGAAGAACATAAGGCTAAAACTTCATAAAAAAAAGAGATTATTCTCTTTTTTTTAATGGTTTTTGACTAAATAAATTCTTTTCTTGTTTTGTAATTAAATAATATATTTGATCACTTTTTATTTCTCTTGTTAATAATTCAATATTTCTTTTATTTATATTTGTAATTATTGGAATTGTTATTTCTTTTTTAATTTTACTTAAATAATTTCTTCCTCTATTAGAAAAACCTAAAACTCTTATATATTTTATTTTTTTATTATTTTTACTTTCTTCTTTTGTATATGAACATATTATATGTGTTAACATTCTTTTAATTTTGTTATAAGTATATCTCTTTGATTTTATTTTCGTAATAAATTCATCTAAATTATTACAATTTATTATTTCTTTTTTTAATTTATTTTCAATTCCTTCATCAACATTTTGATAATCTGATAAGTGATTATCTTCTATTATTTTATATTTTAAATAGTTAAAGTAATCTTTATCATCAAATTTAATTATTGAGTTAATTGATTCTTTAGGAAGTGTTTCTTCATATTCATTTCCATTTTTAATTGCTTCTCTTATACTTGTAGCACTACTTATTTTTCCTGTTATTTTTTTATCGTTGTAATTATTTGTTCTTTTTATTGATATTGGAGTAATCTTATAATTATTTATAATTATTTCTTTTATATATGAAAGTGCTAATAAATCATTTGGTTCTTTTATAGTAAATGATGATATTTCTTTTAGTGCATTTGACATAGCAGTAGGGTAGTTAATTCCTTCTTCTAACTTTTTTTTAACTAATTCATTGTATTTTGGATTGTTAAGCTGAATATTTGCCATTTCTGTTATTCTATCAATATTATTTGACTCACTTCCAAATATTAGTTTGTTGCATTTTAATTCATTTAATATTTGTAGTGCACCTGATGCAAAAAAGTCGCTTGATTCTGTTGCAAATTCATAAGGTAGCTCAATTACTAAATCAACTCCATATTTTAATGCAATAGCAGCTTTATTATATTTATCTATGATACTTAAATCTCCTCGTTCTGTATAATTACCACTTAAAACTAATATAATTATGTCATCTTTTACTAATTCTTTTATTTTATTTAAATGATAAATATGTCCGTTATGAAAAGGATTATATTCACATATTATTCCTGTAGACATAAATTCACCTCGAAGATATTATACACTATTATTAAGAAAGTACTAGATTCTTTTTTTAAATTAGTGTATAATCACATTCTGGAGCTGATTAGTAGTGATTGATTTAACTTTATTGTATACAGGAATGCAAGAAAAAATTTCTTTGGATGGTATTTATTCTATTCCAAAAGAGAAATATGAAAAAACAGAGATAATTGATTTAAGTGAAGTTAAGCTTGAAGATAGTTTTATTATTAGAAAAGAAGAAGATTATACGATTCAAATTCATGCTAATGGGAAGATGAAAATAAAAGATTCTATTACTTTAGATGAAGTTTGGTATGAATATAATGTGGAAATTGATGATAAAATTGATGAATTTGTAGAAAATAATGAAAATTATCTTGATATTATTGAAATTTTATGGCAAAATATTGTATTGGAAGTTCCTCTTAGATATACTGAAGTTAAAGATTACAGTAAATATCGAGGAGATGGCTGGAAGTTGGTTAGTGAGGAAGATTTAGTTAATAATAATCCTTTTAACACACTATTAAAAGACGAAGATAGGAGTGATTAAATATGGCAGTACCATTTAGAAAAGTTTCTAAAACTAGAAAAAGAATGAGAAGAGCTCATAATGCTTTAGAAGCAGTGGGAACTACTACATGTCCTGAATGTGGTGCAGTAATTAAACCACACCGTGTTTGTAAAAAGTGCGGAAGTTACAAAGGAACAAAAGTTGTAGAAAATAAAGATGCTGAATAAGCTTCTTTTTTTTGTATATTTTTTTAAAACATTAAACATAATATAAATGAAAGAAGGCATATTATGGTGAATGAAGAAAATATAAATGAAGAGGTATCTACGAGCATTGGAACAGAGTATTTAAATAATGTAAGAGCAACTTATAAAACTTATGGTATTGGAGTAACATTATTTATTATGGCTTTAGTTGTTATTCTTTTATCTGGTGTGTTGATTTATGTTAAAAATTATAATAAGTAGTTTGATATTTTTTTGAGGGTATAATTGTTACCTTCTTTTTTTTATAAAAGTTTAAAAATTCAATTACAGATTAATATAAATAAATAAAATTTATGTTGATTTTACTATAGTAAATTTTGTATAATAAGACTCGTAGGAAAGGATGGATTTTTAATGAAATATGTTTATGCCTTCAAAGAAGGAAATGCAGATATGAGAAACCTTCTTGGTGGTAAAGGTGCTAACTTAGCAGAAATGACTAATATTGGACTACCTGTACCTCAAGGTTTCACTATTACAACAGAAGCATGTACTAAATATTATGAAGATGGTAGAGAAATTAATAAAGAAATTCAAAGCCAAATCAATGAGTACATCGAAAAAATGGAAAAAGAAACTGGAAAGAAATTTGGAGATAAAGAAAATCCTTTACTTGTTTCAGTAAGAAGTGGAGCTCGTGCTTCAATGCCAGGTATGATGGATACTATTCTTAACCTTGGTTTAAATGAAGAAGTAGTAGAAGTTCTTGCTAAAAAGAGTAATAACCCTAGATGGGCATGGGATTGTTATAGAAGATTTATTCAAATGTATTCTGACGTAGTTATGGAAGTTGGAAAGAAATACTTTGAAGAATTAATTGACAAAATGAAAGCTAAGAAGAAAGTTAAACAAGATGTTGAACTTACTGCTGAAGATTTAAAAGAATTAGCAAATCAATTCAAAGCTGAATATAAAGATAAGATTGGAAAAGATTTCCCTGCAGACCCAAAAGAACAATTAATGGGAGCTATTAAAGCTGTATTCCGTTCATGGGATAATCCAAGAGCAAATGTTTATAGAAGAGATAATGATATTCCTTATTCTTGGGGAACTGCTGTAAACGTTCAATCTATGGCATTTGGAAATATGGGAGATGATTGTGGAACTGGTGTTGCATTTACTCGTGACCCTGCTACAGGAGAAAAAGGATTATTTGGAGAATTCTTAACTAATGCACAAGGAGAAGACGTTGTTGCAGGTGTTCGTACTCCAATGAAGATTGCTGAAATGGAAGAGAAATTCCCAGAGGCATTTGAAGAATTTAAGAAAGTTTGTAAGACTCTAGAAGAACATTATAGAGATATGCAAGATATGGAATTTACTGTTGAACATGGTAAACTTTATATGTTACAAACAAGAAATGGTAAGAGAACTGCTAAAGCTGCATTAAAGATTGCTTGTGATTTAGTTGATGAAGGAATGCGTACTGAAGAAGAAGCAGTAGCAATGATTGATCCAAGAAACTTAGATACATTACTACACCCACAATTTGATGCAAAAGCTATTAAAGAAGCTAAGCCAATTGGAAAAGGACTTGGAGCATCTCCTGGAGCTGCATGTGGTGAAATAGTATTTACTGCTGAAGATGCTGAAAAATGGAAAGCTAATAAGAAGAAATGTGTACTTGTTAGACTTGAAACTTCACCAGAAGATATTACTGGTATGAAAGCTGCTCAAGGAATTTTAACAGTTCGTGGTGGAATGACTTCACACGCTGCTGTTGTTGCTCGTGGTATGGGTTCTTGTTGCGTATCAGGATGCGGAGACATCAAGATGGATGAAGCTAACAAGAAGTTTGAGCTTGGTGGAAAGACATTCCATGAAGGAGATGTAATTTCTATTGATGGTACTACAGGAAATATCTACGATGGAGAAATTAAAACAGTTGATGCTACAATTGCTGGTGAATTTGGTCGTGTTATGGAATGGGCTGACAAATATAGAAAATTAGGAGTTAGAACTAATGCAGATACTCCAAGAGACACAGCAAAAGCAATAGAACTTGGTGCAGAAGGAATTGGACTTTGCCGTACTGAGCATATGTTCTTTGATGAAGAAAGAATCTTCAATTTAAGAAGAATGATTTTATCAGAAAATGTTGAAGATAGAGAAAAATATCTTAACTTATTAATACCTTATCAAAAAGGTGATTTCAAAGCTATGTACAAAGAGTTAAAGGGAAGACCAATGACTGTTCGTTATATAGATCCACCTCTACATGAATTCGTTCCAAAGACTGAAAAAGAAATGAAAGATCTTGCTAAAGCTATGGGAATGACTGTAGAACATATTAAAACAGTATGTGATGAATTACATGAATTTAACCCAATGATGGGACATAGAGGATGTCGTTTAGCAGTAACTTATCCAGAAATTGCTAGAATGCAAACAAGAGCTTTAATGGAAGCTGCTATTGAAGTTAAAGAAGAAGATGGATACGATATAGTTCCTGAAATAATGATCCCACTTGTTGGAGAAGTAAAGGAATTAAAATTCGTTAAAGATATAGTTGTTGAAACAGCTGAAAAAGTAAAAGCAGAAAAGAAATCAAATATGGAATACCATATTGGTACAATGATAGAAATCCCAAGAGCTGCACTTTTAGCTGATGAAATAGCTAAAGAAGCTGAATTCTTCTCATTTGGAACAAATGACTTAACTCAAATGACATTTGGATTCTCAAGAGATGATGCAGGTAAGTTCTTAGGATCATATTATGAGAATAAGATTTATGAACAAGATCCATTTGCTAAGTTAGATCAACGTGGAGTTGGTAAACTTATTAAAATGGCTGTTGAAGCAGGAAAAGCAACTCGTCCAAATATCAAATTAGGAATTTGTGGAGAACATGGAGGAGATCCTCAATCTGTTGAATTCTGCCATAATGTAGGATTAACATATGTATCATGCTCACCATTTAGAGTACCTATAGCTAGACTTGCTGCTGCTCAAGCTGCAATCAAAGAAAAAGCTGCTGAAAAAGAAGCAAAAAAAGCTACTAAGAAGACTACAACTAAGAAATCTAAATAATAATATTAA
>OCVV011330857.1_pt1 | contig 28465 bp, 22 predicted proteins | sample 1539721 | NCBI WGS metagenome assembly OCVV01 (sample SAMN02144230, study PRJEB22623) | gut metagenome | biome: sheep rumen | host: Ovis aries | place: New Zealand | reverse complement strand
CGCGGGAATCTGTACATCATTTATAATGTATAGATTGTCGGGTCAAGCCCGACAATGACACTAAATGCGGCTTTTAATTGCAGCAATGAACTGCCATGAATCAAGAACTCCTTTAGCAGCAGGTTCTGCAATGCGGGCAATGTCGCCTGTCATATAGCCGTCTTCAATTGTCTGAAGAGTTGCCTTTTCCAGACGTTTTGCAAAGTCAATGAGCTCTGGTGTTCCGTCCAGTTCGCCGCGTTTTGCGAGAGCTCCTGTCCAGGCAAAAATTGTAGCTACAGGGTTTGTAGAAGTTTTTTCTCCCTTAAGGTAGCGGTAGTAGTGCTTCTGAACTGTACCGTGACTTGCTTCATATTCAAAGTTTCCATCAGGGCTTACAAGTACAGAAGTCATCATTGCAAGTGAACCACATGCAGATGCAATCATATCACTCATAACGTCACCGTCGTAGTTCTTTGTTGCCCACATGAAGCCACCTTCGCTACGCATAACACGTGCTACAGCATCATCAATCAATGTATAGAAATATTCAATTCCAGCTGCGTCAAACTTAACTTTGAATTCATTATCAAAAATACGCTGGAAAATTGCCTTAAAGTTTCCATCATAAGTTTTGCTGATTGTATCCTTTGCGCCAAACCATACACTCATCTTGCGGTCGAGTGCATAAGTAAAGCAGCAGCGGGCAAAGCTTTCGATTGATTTATCAAGGTTGTGGATTCCCTGAATAATTCCAGGTCCGCTCATATCCATAATGGTTTTGCGGATTTCCATTCCGTCTACACCTGTGAAAACAAGTTCTGCACGACCTGCAGTTGGACACTTAATTTCGCAGTTTTTGTAAACATCACCGTAAGCGTGGCGGCCAAGTACAATAGGCTTTTTCCAGCAGCTTACAGTGCCATGGATGTTGTTGACAAAAATAGGCTCTCGGAAAACAGTTCCATCAAGCTCGGCACGGATAATTCCGTTAGGGCTAGGAGTAAGCTGCTTAAGGTGATACTCTTCTACACGTGCCTGGTTAGAAGTGATTGTTGCACACTTTACACCAACGTGCAGACGTTTAATAGCCTCTGCAGCATCGTAAGTAATCTTGTCATTTGAGTCATCGCGGCTCTTAAGACCAAGATCAAAATACTCTGTTTTTAAGTCGATATAAGGCAAAAGGAGCTCGTCCTTAATAACCTTCCATAATACCCGTGTCATTTCATCGCCGTCTAGTTCGGCGATAGCGTTCTTCATCTGTATTTTTGCCATAATAAATGTAGTATATAGAAAAATTAAATACATTTCAATTTAATATCGTATTATAAAAAAGGTCTGATGCTCCCGTGGAAAATGCCTGTCGCCAACGGGATGATGTTGTCGTCAGTCATTTTCCACTCCGCATCAGACCTTTTTCGTGCAAATAGATAAATTTTGTTGTTTTTCTATATGTACATTTATGGTAGGGGATTAGCGGCCCCAGGTCAGAATCAGATCGTAATTATCTTCGCGAACTTCAAAATACTGGTTGTATTCACCGCAGGTAGGGCAGTAATCTGGTGCTTTTTCGCCTGTTACAATGTGTCCGCACTTAAGACATTCCCAAACCTTTACTGAACTCTTGCTGAGTTCTGCTTTTGTGTCCTCGTCCTTAAGAAGTGCACGGTAGCGGTCTTCATGACGTTTTTCGATTGTTCCTACAGCGCGGAATTTTGCAGCAAGTTCCTTAAAGCCTTCTTCTTCTGCAGTTTTAGCAAAGCCAACGTACATGTCTGTCCATTCGTAGTTTTCGCCGTCTGCTGCATTCTTAAGGTTTGTTTTTGTATCTGCAATACCTTCAAGTTCTGTGAGCCACATTTTTGCATGCTGCTCTTCGTTGTTAGCAGTTTTCTTAAAGATTTCTGCAACCTTTGTAAGGCCTTCTTTTTCTGCTACTGCTGAAAAGTATGTGTATTTGTTACGAGCCTGAGATTCTCCTGCAAAGGCTGCCAAAAGATTTTTTTCTGTCTGAGTTCCTGAGTATTTGCTCATATGAGTGCTCCTATAAAAGTTAATATTATTTCTATTATGTGGTAAAAATGTTCTGAAATCAAGTAGAAATAGATTGCTTCGCTGCGCTCGCAATGACGGTTCCTGCGTAATGTGTCGCTACGCTCGCAATGATGTCATTGAGAGGAGCCCGCCAGTGCAACGTGGCAATTCATTTAAATTAAGTACACAATAAGTGCACAAAGCCAGGCAACTACGCACTGCCAGACCACCATTGCGAGGGCCCACTTGGCGCCCAGTTCTCTTTTTACAGATGCTATTGCTGCGATACAAGGAGAGTAGAGCAGACTGAAAACAAGAAGGCTTGCTGCGGCTTTAGTAGAGAGCACACTTGTAAGTCCACCTGCAAAAAGAATCTCAAGAGTAGAAACTACACTTTCTTTAGCCATTATACCAGAAATCAGCGAGGTACAAATTCTCCAGTCTCCAAGTCCAAGAGGACGGAAAAGTGGTTCAAGAAAACCTGCGATTTTAGCAAGAATGCTCTGCGACGAATCATCAATAAAATGAAGTTGAGGACTAAAACTCTGCAGAAACCATATGATGATTGTTGCCATAAAAATTACGGTAAAGGCACGCTCAAGAAAATCCTTGGCTTTTTCCCAAAGAAGTTGAGCTGTATTTCTGACACTTGGTAGTCTGTAATTTGGAAGTTCCATAACAAAAGGAACCGGCTCACCCTTGAAAAGAGTTTTTCTGTAAAGCAGGGCTGCAAGAATTCCAACAATGATTCCTAGTACATACAAGCCTGTCATAATAAGGCCACCACGACCAGGAAAAAAGGCCGCTGTAAAGAATGCATAAATTGGCAGCTTTGCCGTACAACTCATAAAAGGTGTCAGTAAAATAGTCATTTTACGGTCGCGTTCAGAAGGTAAAATTCGTGTAGACATAACAGCCGGAACTGTACAGCCAAAGCCAATCAAAAGGGGAACAATGCTGCGACCAGACAAGCCGATTTTTCGAAGCAGGGTATCCATCACAAAGGCAACCCGGGCAATGTAGCCTGAATCTTCAAGCAGCGATAAAAATAAAAAGAGTGTAACAATAACTGGCAAAAAGGAAAGTACGCTTCCAACACCTGCGAAAATACCGTCTATAATAAGGGCATGTAAAACTTCATTTACCCCCATAGTACTAAGGCTGGAGTCAACAAGAGATGTGAGGGCATCAATTCCATTTTCAAGAAGTCCCTGTAAAAAAGCACCAATCACATTAAAGGTCAAAAAGAAAACTCCTGCCATAATCAGAATAAAAAGCGGAATAGCAGTATATTTTCCCGTGAGTAGCGTATCAATTTTTTGAGACCTGATTCGTTCTCGGCTTTCGTGCGGTTTGTGAACTGTCTGGCGGCAAACATTACGGATATAAGCATAGCGCATGTCTGCAATTGCAGCACTTCGGTCGAGTCCGCGCTCATTTTCCATTTGAAGGGCAATGTGCTCCAGAGTTTCTTTTTCGTTCAAATCAAGTTCAAGCTGATGAACAATTCTCTTGTCTCCTTCAAGCAGCTTACTTGCTGCAAAGCGGACAGGAATACCAGCCTTATCTGCATGATCCTGAATCAAATGAATTACTGCATGAAGTGCACGATGTACTGCACCCCCGCCTGTATTTTCATCACAAAAATCCTGACGAAGTGGTTTTTCCTGAAAGTGTGCAACGTGAATTGCGTGTTTTATAAGTTCATCAACACCCTGATTTTTGCTTGCAGAAATCGGAACAACAGGAACGCCAAGCAGTTCTTCCATCTTGTTTATATCAAAAGAACCTCCGTTGCCTGTTACTTCATCCATCATGTTGAGGGCAATAACCATTGGCACATCCATTTCAAGCAGCTGCATGGTAAGGTAAAGATTTCGTTCGATGTTAGTTGCGTCTACTATGTTAATGATTCCACGCGGCTTTTCATTCAAAACAAAATTTCGTGAAATAATTTCTTCGCTGGTGTAGGGCGACATAGAATAAATGCCCGGAAGGTCTGTTACCAGCGTATTTTCGTGTCCGCGGATTTCACCATCTTTTCTGTCTACAGTTACACCCGGAAAATTTCCTACATGCTGGTTTGAACCTGTAAGCTGATTAAAAAGCGTAGTCTTTCCGCAGTTCTGATTTCCAACAAGGGCGTAAGTAAGAATAGTTCCATCCGGAAGCGGATTTTCGTTCTCTTTTGCATGGAAACGACCGCCTTCACCAAGTCCAGGGTGTTCGGTTTTAGTAGATGCAGAGTCTGTCGTATTTTCACCAGACCCAACTACCGTATGTTCCGTTTCAACTTCTATTTTTCCTGCATCATCAAGGCGCATCGTAAGCTCATAACCGCTTACATCAAATTCAACAGGGTCGCCCATAGGAGCTGTTTTGATTTTAGTAATTACTGTACCAGGAATTACACCCATATCAAGAAAATGCTGGCGGAGTTCACCATTTCCACCAACCTTAGAAATACAACCAGATTGTCCAATCTGCAAATCTTTTAATGTCATGAATTATGCTCTTAAAAAAAAATATTATTATGTTATGATAATGTATTTTGTGCTATAATCCAAGATATGAATCAGATACAACAGGAAATTGTAAATGCACTTGTACAGCTCTCAGAAAAATCACTAATCACAGAAGCTGTTGTAGCAAAAAAAATCAGAGAAAATATAAAACTTCAGGGTAAGCAAAAAGCAGGCCTTGTGTTTACAGATATAGAAGCTGCAATTAACTATATAGAAGAAAACAATAATTTACATTTTGCTATCCATCTTAATTCTGCAAATGACATTCTTATAAAAACGTCAGAGGCAGCTGCAGGACTCGAAGGTGATGCCCGTAAACGCCGCCTTGCCAGCGAAAAGTCTATGACTGTGCTTACAAACGGCGATGTAAAAAAGGCTCAGGAAGGTAAGAGTGGTGGCGGAAAGAATGGTCCAAAACCGCATTCAAAACGAACAGATAAAAAACGCCTGAATGTAAATAAAGATTATGATGATTTTGAATGAGGAGGGAGGAGCCCCTCCCTGCGCTCACACTTCGTTGTTCGCTACCCTTCCTCCTAGGGGCGTTGCCCCTAAAACCCCGGTTAATTCTTCCATACATCATTTGTGAAACTTTTTATTGATTGCTTGAAGCTGCGAAATATGATATTCTTGTTACTATTCTAAATAACAAAGGAAATCACAATGAAACTCTGGGAAACTGGTGCAATTTACGAAAACGGAAAGATTAGTCCTGCAGCCGGCACATCTGCAGACGGCGCAAAAAAAACAATCGCTTATTCAATTTTACAGAAGCATAACACAAGCGGCGACGCTTCTAAACTTAAAATCAAGTTTGATAAAATCACTTCTCATGATATTACTTACGTTGGAATTATTCAGACTGCACGTGCGAGCGGGTTGGAAAAGTTCCCAATTCCTTATGTTTTGACTAACTGCCACAACTCTCTTTGTGCTGTAGGTGGTACTATTAATGACGACGACCACATGTTCGGTTTGACTTGTGCTCAGAAATATGGTGGAGTTTATGTTCCTCCACACCTGGCTGTTATTCACCAATATGCCCGCGAAATGCTCGCTGAATGTGGTGCGATGATTTTGGGTTCAGACAGCCACACACGCTACGGTGCTTTGGGTACTATGGCGATTGGTGAGGGCGGTGGAGAACTTGCTAAGCAGCTCCTGGGAAAGACTTACGATGTAAACTATCCTGGCGTTGTTGCAATTTATCTGACTGGAGCTCCTGTTCCAGGAGTTGGTCCTCAGGATGTTGCCCTTGCAATCATTAAAGAAGTTTTTGCAAGCGGATTTGTAAAGAACAAGGTAATGGAATTCATAGGTCCTGGCGTTGCAAATCTTTCTGCTGATTTCCGTATTGGTGTTGATGTAATGACTACAGAAACAACCTGTCTTTCTTCTATCTGGGAAACAGACGGCAAAGTTGAAGAGTGGTATGCAATTCATGGCCGTGTTGGAGCTTATAAAGAATTGAAGCCTCAGAATGGTGCTTACTATGATGGTGCAATCGAAATTGATTTGAGCGAAATCCGTCCTATGATTGCCATGCCATTCCACCCAAGCTGTGCTTATACAATTGAAGAAGTAAATAAGAATCTTGATGATGTTTTGACTGATGCAGAAAAGCGCGCAAAGGTTAGCTTCGGCGACAAGGTTGATTTCAATCTCCATAACAAGATTATTGACGGAAAACTTTATGTAGACCAGGGAATTATTGCCGGTTGTGCAGGTGGTGGATTCGAAAACATCTGTGCTGCTGCTGATATTCTTAAGGGTAAGGATAGTGGAAACGGTAAGTTCGTTCTTTCAGTTTATCCTGCTTCTATGCCTGTTTATATGGAACTTATGAAGAACGGTGCCTTCGGTGCATTGATTGATGCCGGTGCTGTTGTTAAAACTGCTTTCTGTGGTCCTTGTTTTGGTGCGGGTGATACTCCTGCTAACGGAGCTTTCTCAATTCGTCACTCTACAAGAAACTTCCCTAACCGCGAAGGTTCAAAGATTCAGAACGGTCAGCTTTCAAGCGTTGCCCTTATGGATGCACGTTCAATTGCCGCAACAGCAGCTAACAAGGGCTTCCTTACTGCCGCAACAGAATTTGACACAGAGTTCAGCGGAAAGAAATATTTCTTTGATAAAGCAATTTACGAAAAACGCGTATACGATTCAAAGGGAGTTGCTCATCCGGAAGTTGAAATTCAGTTTGGCCCGAATATTAAAGACTGGCCAAGCATGAAGCCGCTCAGCGACGACCTTCTTATTAAGATTGTATCTGAGATTCACGACCCTGTAACAACAACAGATGAATTGATTCCTTCCGGAGAAACTTCATCCTTCCGTTCTAATCCTCTTGGATTGGCTGAGTTCACACTTAGCCGCCGCGACCCTGCTTATGTTGGCCGCGCTAAGGCAGTACGCGATGGTAGTGATGAAGTGAAGGCAGAAGTAAAAAATGCAGCGGCAGCTCTCGAAAAGTTCTCGGCTGGCTTTGGTGCCCGTGCAGAAGCCGCAGGTCTTGGTTCTTCAATCTTTGCAGTAAAACCAGGTGATGGTTCTGCCCGCGAGCAGGCTGCAAGCTGTCAGAAGGTACTTGGTGGCTGGGCAAACATTGCAAATGAATATGCTACAAAGCGTTACCGCTCTAACCTCATCAACTGGGGTATGCTTCCATTCTTGTACAAAGATGGAGACAAGAATCTTCCATTTGCAAACGACGACTATGTATTTATCCCTGATGTAAAGAAGATGGTAAGCGAAAAGTTGCCAAGCTGTAAAGCTTATGCAGTTAAGGCAGACGGTACTGTAAATGAGTTTGAACTCAGTACCGGCGACCTGACAGACGACGAGCGCAAGATTATCTTGGCTGGTTGTTTGATAAACTTTTACCGCGGTTAAGCGGGGGAGAAAAAACTATGGTAGATTACACAGAAGGTTCAGGAAAACAATATCACACAGGAGTTGGCCCGGCTGACATTGGTAAATACGTTATTATGCCGGGTGACCCTAAACGCTGCGAAAAAATTGCAGCTCACTTTGATAATCCAAAGCTTGTTGCAGACGTTCGTGAATATACAACTTACACTGGTACTCTTGAGGGAGTTCCTGTAAGCGTTACTTCAACTGGAATAGGTGGGCCTTCTGCTGCAATTGCCATTGATGAACTTGCTAAATGCGGTGCACACACATTTATCCGCGTGGGTACTTGTGGTGGTATGCAGGAAGATGTAATGGGCGGTGACATTGTAATCGCTACCGGCGCCGTTCGTATGGAAGGTACCAGCCGCGAGTTCGCTCCTATTGAATATCCTGCAGTTGCAAATCTTGATTGTGTAAATGCACTTGTAGCTGCTGCAACAGAACTTAAAGTACCACACCACACCGGTGTTGTTCAGTGTAAAGATTCTTTCTTTGGTCAGCATGAGCCGGAAGTAATGCCTGTAAGTTATGAACTTGAAAATAAATGGCAGGCATGGCTTCGCATGGGGTGTCTTGCCAGTGAAATGGAAAGTGCCGCTTTGTTTATTGCCGGGCAGTTTCTTCGTGTAAGGGTAGGTTCCTGCTTCCTGGTAGTTGCAAATCAGGAGCGGGCAAAAAAAGGCTTGCCTAATAAACAGGCACACGATACAGAACTTGCAATTACTGTTGGCGTTGAAGCACTTCGCCGCTTGATTATTCAGGATAAAAGTAAATAAATTATTCGGTGGTTTCTGAACTTCCGATAACTTCTCCCATCTTTACGGGAGTTTCAATTCCAAGCCCGGAGTTTCTTAAAATCTCCGGGTTTATTTTTGCTTTGTCGTTTTTAAGAAGCAGAATAATTGTAGAACCGCCGTATTCAAAAAATCCCTTTTCGTCGCCGCGTTTTACATCAGCTTCCTGTTCATGGTTTACAATTCGTCCTACAAGCATTGCACCAACTTCCATCTGAACAATTGGTCCAAAAACAGAGCTTTCTATAACTGTATATTCCCTTGAATTCTGTACAAAAACCGGCAGTGTCTCGAGTGCAATCGGGCGAACTGTATGCAGTACTCCTGGAATAAATGTATTCTTTCCTTTATGACCGCTGTCTGCATAAGCATAACGATGATAATGATTTACACAAAGTCTGAATACAAGACAAAGTCCGCCGTTATACTGAGAAGCGAGTTCTTTATTTTGAAGCAAACCTTCAATCGTATATTGGCTTTGTTTTACAGGAATTACAGTTCCATCTGCTTCTTCTATATTCCAGATTGAAAGCAAACCATCGCATGGAGCGCAAAGTTTTGAGGGAGTCATATCAAAAGGTCTAAGGCCATCTTTTATCTTACGACGAAAAAACTCATTGAAGGTTTTTATTCCTTCAGTCTGATAGTCTTCTACTGCAATTGAATTATTTTTTACAAATCCTTTTATCAAAAAAGCAGATATTTTTGAATCCAGAAAACGACCGCAAAATTTTGAAAGAGAAGGTGCAGTAAGAGGTTTTAAGAGGATTCTTCCAAAAGTGGTTTTATATAAAAAGGGTAATGAATCCATATTATTTATTTCGCATTACAATAAATATAAAGGCAAGTGCGGCAGCTTCAACAATTCCAATACTAATCATAACAAGAATGCCCTTTGTCGTTGGTTTCTTTACCTGGATGTCAGATACAAACAAAAAGCCTACAATTGCAAGAAATAAAAAGTAAAGTAAAGTAAGATCTGCACTACAGAAAATATGAATCAAAAGAATTGTTGGAAAAACAAGAGCTGAACTTGTTACCGGAAGACCGATATAAGTTTTACGAACTCCATCTTCAGATTCCTGTCTTTCTTCTTCAATCACATTAAAATATGCAAGACGAACCATTGCTGCAAGAGTGTAAAAAACTGCAATTACTGTAAGTATAATTTTTATGATAGTAGATTTATCTGCTAAATGAAGATGAAGAAATTTGATATGTGGAAAAGTCAAAAATTCAATGCTGCTTCTGAGCATTGCAATACCAATGCAGGCTGGTAAAACACCAAAAGCAACAAGATCAGAAAGTGAATCAATTTGAATTCCAAATTTCTTCATAGAATCGGTACGATTTTTTTTAGTACGGGCAACTTTTCCGTCAAATGCATCACAAAGTCCACAGAACATCAAAAAAATCATTCCAAGATATGGATGTCCAATATCATTCAAACAAAGCATAATACCTGTGGTTGCAGATAGCATTGAAAGATATGTGAGAACTACAGTGTAATCGTAATAGCCGATCATTTTTTTACCTCTTTTCTATGTCTATAAAAAATCATTAAATAACCTAATATTACTGTAAAAATGCTTATGATTCCACAGGTGTAAAAAGAAATTCCACGGCTTAAAATTGCAAGACTGCAGGCTGATTCTTCATTCATAAGCATCATATAACCAAAAAACATCATAAATTCAGAAATTCCTACAGCACCTGGAATAGGTATAAAATTTGAACCAAGGACTATATAAGTTTGAGTTGCAAAAACTCTAAGCCCGTTTGCAAGATTTCCGTGCATGGCAAAATAGCAGAACATTGTTACAAGGATTTGAGAAGCTCTTTGTAACAGGTTCAGTAAGTAAGTTTTTACTAACAGCTTTTTTTTACCTGCTAAAGTAATAACGCATTCATTGTAATTTTCTATTGCTGTATCAAGTTTTGTTTTAAAACGTTCTGCTAAGTTTTTTATATGCATCTTATGTAAAATGGATATTATGATGTTTCCAATTTTAAGTACAAGGCTTTGCTTTTTTAACAAGATTATGAAAAAGATTGCAAGAAGAATCATTACCAGAATTCCAATCAAAATCATTACTTTGCTTGCTGTGTTGAATTCCAAAAAGATTCCGGGAAAAAAAATTAATGTAAAAAAGCCAAGTGTCACTAATGCAAGAGTATACATTGTAAGATTTAAAATTAAGGAAACTGTAACTTCAATTGCTGAAACCCCGTCTTTGTACATAAAATATGCACTGGCTGGTTGACCGCCTGTTGCAGATGGAGTAATGGAAGAAAAATAAATGTCTGCAGAAGCGTAAAGAAAACCGCGTCGTTTTTTTGCCGGATATCCCAATGTTCGCAGTATTAAAACAAGAGAACGACCTTCAAAGAAAATAAAACCAATCATGCAAAGTATTGCCGGAATGAGCCAGAGAGGAGAAGAGTTTTTGATATTTGTCCATAACTCTGAAAGTGAAAGTCCGCTGTTATAAAAGAGTCCATAAATTGTTAGTATAGACAAACAGAGTGTAAAAATTGCCCAAAGGACCTTTTTCTTCATAGGAAAACGATTATAGCGATTTTTTTATCTTATAGGAATAGGGTAAAAAAATCCCGGTCTGGAAGACCGGGGTGTTATGGGGGCGAAGTTTCGCCCTCTTGTTATTGGCTGCTCGCTAGTATCGCAGCCCGATTTTTAACGGATTTTCGATTTTAGGCTTTCACAAATTCTTTCTTCAAGAAGTCGAGATCGAGTTCTGGGTACAATACGTGTGCACCAAGCAGCTTGTTTACACGAGCGCGTGCTGCATTTACTGTATCATCAGAAATCTCAATCTTACCCTTAGCTGGCTTTCCTTCTTTTGTTACGCCAGGCTTTGTGTTCTTGAGAACGAAGTCGATGATGTCAGCAACTTCCTTCATGTCAGCTTCATTCATACCAAGTGTTGTAAGACCTGGAGTTCCGATACGAATACCAGATGTCCACCATGCACCGTTCTTGTCGTATGGAAGTGCGTTTGCGTTAGCAGTTACACCGCACTTGAACAATGCAGCTTCTGCCTGCTTTCCTGTAAGACCGTAAACAGTTACATCGCAGAGCATAAGGTGGTTATCTGTTCCGCCAGTCTGGAGTGGAATGTTGTGAGACTTACAGCCTTCAGCCAAAGCCTGTGCGTTCTTTACAACCTGCTGAGCCCAAGCCTGATAAGCTGGAGTGCGAGCCTCTTTGAAAGCGATTGCCTTAGCCGCCATAATGTGTCCGAGTGGACCACCGAGTACCATAGGACAACCCTTGTTTACGTAATCAGCAAATTCCTTCTTGCAGAGAATCATAGCACCACGAGGGCCACGCAAAGTTTTATGAGTTGTAGTAGTAACAATGTCTGCCCATTTTACAGGATCGTAGTCGCCTGTGAAAACTTTACCTGCAACAAGACCTGCGAAGTGAGCCATATCTACCATGAGAACTGCTCCGCACTTGTCTGCAATTTCGCGGAAGCGCTTAAAGTTGATCTTGCGTGGGTAAGCTGAGAAACCTGTGAGCAAGATGAGAGGGCGAACTTCCATAGCCTGCTTTTCGATTGCATCGTAGTCGAGGAGGCCTGTTTCGCGGTCTACACCATATGGATGTGATTCAAACATGCGGGCAGAAACGTTCATTCTATAACCATGAGTAAGGTGACCACCACAAGAGTAGTCCAGACCCATAAGTTTCTGGTTTCCGAACTTCTTGCGGAGTGCATCGAACTGTTCGTCTGTAAGGTCGTTCAAAGATTTAACACCAAGTTCTTCGAGAGTTGGAGTTTCAACCTTTGCGCTCAAAATTGCCCAGTAAGCAACGAGGTTTGTATCAGCACCAGAGTGAGGCTGAACGTAAGCGTAGTCAGCACCAAAAAGAGCCTCAGCTTCGTGAGCTGCAGTGTTTTCAACAGCGTCAATATTTACACAGCCACCGTAGTAGCGGTGCTCAGGATATCCTTCAGCATATTTATCAGTGAGAAGGTTTCCCATAGCAGCCTGAACGTTGAGCGAACAATAGTTTTCGCTGGCAACAAGCTTAAGGTGGCTTCTCTGATTTTCAAGTTCGTTTACAATGCTTGCAGCGATATCTGGACCAACCGCAGCAACCTGCTGAAGATTTGCAACATAGGCACACATAGCGGCATTTGGCTTACCGTTTGTGGCAGCAAGATAATTTTCCAAAGGTGTTGACATATTATAACCTCGTGTTATTGATTTTAATTATATTGAAGTATTTTAGCGAAAATGCAGGTGAGTGGGAATAGGTGTGTGTAGGTTCTAGGTGCTAGGTTTTAGGTTTTAGGGATGAGGGGAAAGCCTTCCCCCTGGGCTCAACCCGTAAACGGTTTTCGCCACACCCCCTTCGCCTAGGGGGCTCCGCCCCCTAATACCCCCGAAGTTTGCCAAATAATTCTTTTTCTTCTATAATAGATACATGTACACAATACCTTCCAGCTTTAATGATTTCATCGCGCCTGACTGTGACCGAGCCGCCTTTATTCAGAACTATCTGAATCAGGCAGGGCTTGAAGCGCCTGTTATGCAGATGGAAGGAAAAAATCATATTTACGTAAAATTTCCGCAGTCGCAGTATAACCCGACCTTCCGCATAAAAACTGTAATCGCACATTACGACAGATTTCCCGGAAGCCCTGGAGCGAATGATAATTCAGCTGCCGTGTTTGCACTGATGGAGTGGGCGGCACAATTGGCGAGGTTCGCACAATATACGGTGGTTGAGTCTGTCGAAACTACCGCAGTGTCACATCGTGGTGCACCGCAGGGATATTTTCATAACATCCGCCTCATTTTTACCGACGGCGAAGAACTCGGCGCGGCGGGCGGAGTAGCCGAGCAGGGGGCCTTCCCATTGGCTCAGGTCTTCCGCCGCCTTGGCATTACAAACGACGACATATTCGTATTCGACTGCATGGGCCGCGGCGACGTTCCCATCCTTACTCAGACAATTCTTCCGTCAAAGGCACCGGCCCGCTTTGTAAAAGATTTTACAGCCCTTGAGCAGCGCGCCGCTTCACTTCTCAGGGCCTCGGCCAATGGCCGCTGGTTCACACTTCCATGCAACTATTCAGACAATGCGAGTTTTATCGCAAACGGCATTCCTGCTGTGGCAATTACCATGCTGCCTTCACAGGAAGTGAGCGCAGTGACACAAGGAGAAAGCCCTTTCACCTGGCGTCTCCTTCACACCCAGGGCGACAACCTTACATCTCTCACACCACAAAGCTTCGAAATCTTCCATAATATTCTGAATAATCTTGCCGCCTTGAAAACTCTGGCTTAGGGGTGGCGCGGTGCAAACTCTTTCAACTTTTTACCAGTCAATCTTCGGCTGCAAAACTTATAAGATTTCTCTGGATGCCGGTTGTACCTGTCCAAATCGCGACGGTACAAAAGGAACGGGAGGGTGTATCTTTTGTTCTCAAAATGGAAGCGGAGATTTTATCAGTGCAAGAAATCTTTCAATTACAGAACAGGTAGAGCAGGGGAAAAAACTTGTAGAATCAAAAATCCGTGGCAGAAGCGGGACCCGCAATGGAAAGTACATAGCCTATTTTCAGAACTTTACATCAACCTACGGAGATCCTGTAAAATTGCTTTCAAAATACCGTGAGGCTCTTTTATGCAACGACATCGCAGGCCTTGCCATAGCCACCCGCCCGGACTGCCTGAACGACGAAATATTACAAGGGCTCGCCGAAATCTCCAAGATCCATTTTGTGCAGATAGAACTTGGTCTTCAAACCTGTAACGAAGAAACAGGCTGGCTCATAAACCGCTGCTATACAAATCAGGATTATATTAGTACAGTCCGTCGTATTCGTGAGTCTGCTCCATCAATTCACATAGTAACCCATCTGATATTCGGCCTGCCCGGCGAGACCGAAGAAGACATGCTGAGCTCTGTCCGCTTTGTTGTGAATTACAATGGGAAAATGGTGGTTGAGCCTGTCGAAACCACCACCATGTTATGTTCGGGCTTGACCCGGACATCTCTACCTCCCTTCGGCATAAAAATCACATCCCTCTACGTCCTCAAAAACACCCGTCTGGCCACAATGTACGAAGCCGGTCAATACCATCCGCTTTCAAAAGAATTATATTTCGACCTTCTTCAAAAAGCCCTGCCGCTTCTGCCAGAGAACTGTGTAGTTCACCGCCTTACAGGTGATCCGCCAAAATCTTTGCTTATTGCACCTTCATGGACAAGTGACAAAAAACGCGTACTCAATGAATTGAAAGAACTTATTTCTGATACTCATCCATAAGTTTTTTGAGATATTCCCTATCTTGAATTGCTTTGTTCATTTCTTCTGTTTTACCGGCTGCCAGGAGTTTTGTGAGTACGGCGCTTATTTTATTGATGGCAGTTTTTTCTCCTTCACGTCTACCGTCATCACGAATTCTCTGCGTAACTTCACACATCTTAATCCTCCTTTGCGACTCATCATTATGAGCTATAAGTTCTTCTTCAATCTGTTTGTAGCTTTTGTCGTTGGTCATGGCATAAAACAGATCTAATATTTCTATAGCATGATCAAGGTTCTTTTTAGTCCCCTGATAATTTGTTCCAAGTCTTTTTGCCTTTAAATAAAGTGCAACTTCCTTAAAGTCGCTCCTGAAATTATCAATTTCTTCGTTACTAAGCCATGCGAGATTAAATACATTAATCTTATAATCACTGACAAAGTTTTCAAGTCCTGCAGGAACATTGATAATCTCCTTTAAGGATAGATTTTTATTCCATTTCTGATTAGTTCCAAAATATAAAACTAGTGTAATTATAGGATAATACGTTTCCTGGCTTTCTTCAAGTTTTTTGCGTTTTCTCTTAGGTTGAATCTGGCCTCTGTATGCAGCCCCATCATATCCGATGATTCTCAATGGCATCTCACGTTCTGGTACAGTTTGATTTTCAACACCAAGAAAAGCAAGCCGAATCTGACCATTCTGCCAATGTTTTGATACATCTCGTTCCTGAGAACGAACATTTCTGTGCCAGGTCTTGTAATACGAGAATGGCTGAGCATCCGAAAGAGACTCTTCAGTAATAATCCTCTTACCCTTGAAAAGTAATACATTTGTAATATCTGCAAATACATCATTATAAGATTCAAGAGTTTTCTCTATGATATCTTTAGATTTCATATGTTGAATTATATAAATAGAACAATAATAATGTCAAGTTATAATTTGATGTTTAAACAATAATTGTGTATAGTTTAAAATCAAAATAAGAGAGTTATTACAAAACTATGCAAATTTAAAATTTCATTTTACAAAAATAATATGATTTTTTGTTCAGTGTACACTGAACAAAGTACTTGAATTAGTACTTTGTCGCGAAACTCGCTTCGCTCGTTTCGCGACAAAAATAAAAATATTTAAATCTTGGAGGATTTTATGAAAAAAACTTTCTTTACAATTTTATTACTAGCAGGAGTTTTTACCTTTTTCTCATGTAAAACTTCTTCTGAAGAGCCAAAAGTGGAAGAGGAGTATACAGTAGAAATAATTGATCATTCTGGCGAATACTTCCAGCCAAAGGATCTTAAAATTTCTTTTGAAGATGAATCTGCATCTAAAGACTTTGAATATGAAATTGGTTCTGGAAAAAAGATGATAAAATATTTTCCAACCTTTAAACTTGATTGGGATTATGAATCAACCTGTAAAGATGATCATTTAATTCTGGAAATATATGGATCTTGTATTGAAACAAATAAAAGAAACGTTCTAATGAAGAGAGAAACCTGGTATTCAATTAATGATAAATCTCAAACTTGTGGTATCGACTGGCTTTCTAACTATTTAGGTTATTCACTTCCTAATGATGCAAATAATGAAGATCTCACATGGATAAAAGAAGTACCGGATACACTTACCTTTTCATTTTATATTAAAGCAAAAGCCGGATATACAGACAGTCCTGAAAAAACAAGCGATGTAGTAATAATTACTTTAAAACGTAAAGGCAGTTACTAATAGTTTCTCAATTTGGGAGAAGGGGTGTTTAGTATACCCCTTGACTTTCACCACATCTCATAATAGAATTCTACTATTATAATAATCATTTTGGGTGGGAAAAATGGCTGATAAATCTTCTTCAAAGCCTTCTAAGGGAGGGCTTTCGGCTCGTATTGCCGCTATGCAGGCAGCTGAAGAGGCTGCAAAATCAAGTACAAAGAAAACAACTGCTTCAAAAACGACTGCGGCAAAAAAGACTACTACAAGCAAAACTACAGCTGCTTCAAAATCAACGGTAAAGACTGCTGCTAAAACAAGTGCAGTTGCTAAAGCGGCTGAAGCAAAAAGTTCTGTGGCAAAAACTGCTGCAAAAACAAGTGCAGTTAAGACTGCAACAAAAGCAAGTACAGCTACAAAAACTTCAGCCAAGTCTGCAACAAGTACAAAAACTGCTGCCAAATCTCCGGCTAAATCTGATGTAAAAACCGCAGCAAAGACTTCTGTAAAAAGTACTGCGACCGAAAAGACTGCAGCAAGTGCAACTAAAACTTCAAGTGCTGTCACCACTGCAAAGTCAGCACCTGTAAAAGCTGTATCAACAAAGGCTGCAGCTAAAAAGTCTACAGCTCCAGCAGCACCTGCAGTTTACGACGAAGATTCCATCCAGCACCTCGAAGGTCTTGAGCATATCCGCCTGCGACCTGGTATGTATATCGGTTCTCTCGGTGATGGTTCAAACGAAAATGATGGTATTTACATTCTTCTTAAGGAAGGAATCGATAACTCTGTAGATGAGTTCTCTCAGGGCTTTGGTAAAAAAATTGATATAGAAATTAAAGAAGGCCGTGTAAAAATCCGCGACTATGGACGAGGTATTCCTCTTGGAAAACTCGAAGACTGTGTTTCAAACGTAAACACCGGTGCTAAATATAATAACAATGTATTCAAGCAGGCCATAGGTATGAACGGTGTCGGAATCAAAGCAACAAATGCGCTTTCTTCATATTTCCGTGCCGCTTCAATTCGTGATGGAAAAATGGCTGTAGTTGAGTTTCAGAAAGGTGAAAAAATAAGCGGAAAAACTGGAGCTGCCAAGCCTGGTGTTCCAAACGGAACTTACCTTGAGTTTGAACCTGATGTTGAACTCTTTGGAAAATATAATTTCAACATGGAGTATGTAGAAAAGCGACTCTGGAATTATGCTTATCTTAATCCTGGACTCCTTCTCAAATGTAATGGCCAGGACTATATCAGCCAGAATGGTATTCAGGATCTTCTTATCCATGAAATGGATGGTGAAGGTAAGGCTCTTTATAAAATCTTCAGCTACAAGGGTGAAAATCTTGAATTTGTTTTGACTCACACAAACTCGCTTGATAAATATGTTTATTCATTCGTAAACGGTCAGAGTACAGAGGATGGCGGTACTCACGTTACTTCCTTCCTTGACGGTGTTACAAAGGGCGTAAACTCTTTCTTCAAAAAAGAATATGATGAAAAAGATGTTTGCGGCGGACTTATCTGTGCCTTGAAAATCGGCCTGGATAATCCGATGTTTACTTCTCAGACAAAAAATAAACTTGGTAACGTAGAAATCCGTGCTCCAATTATCAAGGAAGTTCAGCTTGCTATTGATGACTGGCTTCGTCACAATCCTGATGTAGCCGGAGCTCTGGAAGAAAAAATCATCAAAAATCAGAAGGCCCGCAACGAAATTAACAGCGTAACCGAAAAGCAGATTCGTGAAGCAGAAAAATCTGTTATGCTCAAAATTCAGAAGCTCAAAGATTGCCGCTATCATCTTCAGGATGGAGAGAAAGGTGCAAACTCTATGATTTTCATAACCGAGGGAGATTCTGCGACTGGTTCTATGGTAGGAAGCCGCGATGTTTCTTACCAGGCAATTTTCAGTTTGAAGGGTAAGCCTGAAAATATGTACGGCCGCAAAAAATCAGCCCTTTTCGAAAACGAAGAATTGAAAAATCTTACCTTCAGTCTTGGTGTTCAAAAAGATATTGAAGGACTGCGCTATAATAAAATCATAATTGCAACCGATGCCGATAACGATGGTTTCCATATCAGAAATCTTGTTATGACTTATCTCCTGCTTTTCTTTGAAGAGCTTGTCCTGACTGGTCACGTTTTTATTCTTGAAACTCCGCTCTTCCGTGTACGCAATAAGACAAAAACCGTTTACTGTTACAGCGAAGAAAGCCGAGATAAAGAAGTTGCCAAGATGGGTAAAACTGCTGAGGTAACCCGCTTTAAGGGACTTGGAGAAATCAACCCTAGTGAGTTCGGCCAGTTCATTTTCCCACGCAAAGAAGGTGAAAGTGAAGACAAGGGAATGCACCTGACGCCGGTTACAATTCAGACTCTCAAAAATGTGCCTGAGGTTCTCCAGTTCTACATGGGCAAAAATACCCCGGAACGCCGCGACTTCATAGTACACAACCTCGCTAAAGAAATTGATGCATAGTGCGCGTGAGCGCACTAGTTAATAATTTCCATAATGCAAACGACGCGAAGCGGCGTTTGCCTAACAAAATGTTATTATATTTCTCTTTCCTTGCTTTCTAATATGCTTTATATTTAAAGAAGAGGTATATCTGATGCAATATCGAAAGAATAAGCACGGAGAGGATGTTTCAATTTTAGGTTATGGCTGTATGCGTTTTACTACAAAGGCAGGCCGCATAGATATCGACAAAGCTGAAAAAGAAATTCTTGCTGCTGTAGAAGCCGGTGTTAATTATTTTGATACTGCTTACATTTATACAGGAAGCGAAGCTGCCCTTGGCGAAATTGTAGAGCGCACAGGAATCAGAGAAAAAATCAACATAGCGACAAAGCTTCCTCAATATCTCATTTCAAACTCTGCTGCAATTGATAAATATTTTGCAGAAGAGCTTTCCCGCCTTCGTACAAATTATGTAGATTATTATCTGATGCATCACCTTACAGATTTTTCTCAATGGGAAAAGCTGAAGGCAATTGGTATAGAAGACTGGATTGCAAAACGCAAGGCTAGTGGAGAAATCAGAAATATAGGCTTTTCCTTTCACGGTACAACAGAAATGTTCCAGAAAATCTTAAATGATTACGACTGGGATTTCTGTATGATTCAGTATAACTATCTTGATGAAGTTGCACAGGCTGGAAAAGACGGCTTAAAGGCAGCAGCCGCAAAAGGTATTCCTGTCTGGATTATGGAGCCTTTGCGTGGCGGTAAGCTTGTAAATCTTCTTCCGGAAGCTGCAAAAAAAATGATAGCAGCTCATCCTCACGGCTGGTCTGCCGCAGAGTGGGGCTTCCGCTGGTTATATAATCAGAGTGAGGTAACCTGTGTACTTTCTGGAATGAACAGCTTAGAAATGGTTCAGGAAAACGCCCGCATTGCCAGTGATGCTCCTGCCGGACATTTTACCAAGGAAGATTTTGATTTTATTTCACAAATAATTGCAGAAATCAAGAGAACAGAAAAGGTTGGCTGTACAGGCTGCCGATACTGTATGCCTTGTCCTAAAGGAATCGATATACCAGGCATTTTCCGTGGATGGAATCTTATGTATTCTGAAACAAAGGTTTCTGGTATGAAGGATTATTTCCAGACTACACTGTTACGTAAAGATTCAGCCTTTGCAACAGCCTGCATCGGCTGTGGTAAATGCGAAAAACACTGCCCTCAGGAAATACCAATCAGAGAAATGCTCAAAAAAGCAGATAAAGATTTACGACCTTGGTATGTAAGACCAATTATGAGTATTGGTAAGAAGTTTATGCTTCGTAAGTAAAATCATATTCGAATCTTTTTTTTGCTAATGTAGGATTGTTGGATTCAATATTTTTTTGCACTCTCAATTATTTCATGTTATAATTAATAGATATGAAAAGGCGAATTGCTGTATTGGCATGTGGCTGGAGTACATATTTTCTCAAAGACTTTATGCTCGGAATGAAGAAAGCCGTCGAAGGTAAAGATATAGATATTTATCTATTTAATACCTATAACTATGACGAATATTCCGGTTTTCCAAATTATACAGGCTTTTCTATATATAATATAATCAAATATGAAGATTTTGATGGAATTGTTATTCTTTCTGATTTAATAAATAATGTACGTATTCTTGAACGTGAACGCCTTAGAATTCTAAAAGCAAATAAACCTGTTATTTCAATTAACAAAAAAATGGAAGGAATCTGCTGTATAAAAGTAGATAATTATTCCGGTATGTACGAAGTGCTTGATCATATGATAAAAATGCACAGCGTTACAGATCTTGCTTATATTGCAGGCAAAGAAGGTTCAGTAGATATTTCCGAACGATATAAAGCCTATTTATCCGTACTTAAAGATAATAATATTACTTTTGATTCACAAAAGGTTTATTCATTGCAATCGTGTGACTATCATTGTGCTTATAATTTCTTTAAGGATTATATAAAATCCGGTAAAAAACTTCCTCAAGCCTTTGTATGTGCAAATGATTTACTGGCAATGGCTATTTTAAAAGTAGCACTTGAAAATAAAATAAAGGTTCCTGAACAGCTGAAGATTATTGGATTCGATGATATTCTCGAAACTCAGTGTACAAAACCTTCTATTACAACTGTAAAAAATAATGCAGAACTTATAGGTGCAGAAGCAGTAAGTCGTCTTTTATGCGGTGTAAACGGTTCTCAGGTGCTTAAGATAAAAAGTACACCTGTATTTCGTCAATCCTGTGGCTGCGGATATTCAACTACAAATGAGCAGAACCTTTTTACATTGAATATTCTTGATGATGCAAACAAAAGAGAAGAATTTGACCGCCATATGGAAATTATTGGCGAAATCTTTACAGAAGCGGCAGATGTATTTACGCTGCTTACTAATATAGAAAACTTCTTTGTAAAATCACACCCTTTTGAAGGCTCTGATTTCTGTATTTTTATGAAATCTGACTGGACCTCTGTTCTAATAAACTCAGCAGAAAATCTTCCACAGAATCTTTCTTACGGAGCTCAGGTTCAGGCAATCTGTTCTGTTCAAAATAATCAGAAATACCTGCGCGAAATGATTCCTACCAGTGAGCTTATTCCTTCAAAAATGAAATCTGAAGGAAGTAATATGTATCTCTTTCTTCCGGTTTTTTTTCATTCTTATGTTCATGGTTATTTCGTAACTAAGAATGATTTATCTATGATTGATAACCGCTATGGTTATATGTGGAGCCGAAATATTGGTAATGGTATTGAACACTTCCGTAAGAGAAATATGTTCAAACAGATGAGCCAGCAGTATTTAAGGCTTTCTACAAAAGATGCACTTTCGGGCTGTCTTAATCGTCAGGGGCTCGAAAAACTTGCAAAACCTTTTTTTGCCCAGAACAAGAAGAATGGTCTTACAACTGTTCTGTTCTTTGTTGATATAAATAAAATGAAGCACATCAACGATCAGTTCGGCCATCTTCATGGTGACCTGGCTGTAAAAACCGTGGCAGCGGCTGTGCTTGAAACTGTTCCTAAAAACTGGCTTTCAATTCGTTATGGAGGTGATGAGTTTCTGGTTGTAGGAAACAGTAAGAATTATAATGGCGAAGACTATTGTTCTATGATTAAAAAACGTTTAGAATCCAAAACTGCAGTAATGCACCTGCCATATAAGCTTTCTGCCAGCGTTGGAACTTATTCGGTGCCAGCTCAGTCTGAACTTACCCTTGAGCAGGCAGTAGAAAATGTTGATAACATAATGTACGAACAAAAGCAAGCCTTCCATAAGGAAGACGATCAAAATAAAGAGGAAGCACATGAGTAATTCAAAGGTAAAATCATCCATTAGATTAAGTCTTGTATTGTGGCTGGGAATTGGCATGGTACTTATTTCCATAGTAATGACCTTTATGATTGGGCGCACTGTTCTAAGGAGCAATAAAGAGCAGATAACTAAGAATATTGTTACTCTTACCGAATCTAGAGGGGTAACTTTAGAGCGTAAAATGACAGAAATTGTTTATTCTGCAGAAGCTCTGGCCGGATTCTTAGGTGGTACATGGGCTATTCCTGAAAAGCAAAGGCATTCTGCTGCAGAACAGGCAATCCGTGCAATGGTAAAATCTTCTACAATTGATTCTGCCTGGGCCTACTGGTTGCCAAATATGTTTGACCACAAAGACATTTTACGTAAGGATTATGACGACAATCCATCTGGACAGTTTAAGATTCATTATATTCGCGACAGAAATGGTCGTATCAAAAATGATATTGTTTCTGAATTCAGTGAAGCTCAGATTGAACAGGCTACAAATAGAGGAAGCACCTTTATTAGTGAACCTGTACATACAACGCTGGATGGACAATCTGTCTTAACTACTAAGGTTTTTGCTCAGATTCAAAACTCGCTTGGTCAGCGAAGCGGTATTGCAGGTATTGATATTGTTCTTTCTGGTCTGGAAAACTTAATGGATGGTTCTTCTATTTTCCGTGGAACAAACTGTCAGTTCTTTACGTCTTCTGGTGCCGTTCTTGCTTCTTCAGATCATTCGATTGTAGGGCAAAAATCTCTATTCTTCCTTGATACAAATTTAAAAGCTTATTTTGATCCAATTTATATAAAGCCGGATGGAAGTCGCGCTAAATCTGGAGATGATATTTCGGATTGTACTATTGATTATTCTCCAATTACTTTAAATACAACTATCAACCATCAGAATATGTTTGTAACAATAGTAAAAACTCAGGTAGACCGTACCGGAAATGCCTGGTTTTTTGTTTCTATGACGCCTGTATCAGAAATTGACAGCAGCGCATGGACTACTATCTGGATTATTATTACAGCTTTTGCCCTTCAGATTATTATTGTAATGATTATTGTATTTGGAGTTGTAACAGGTATTACAAAACCTCTTAAGACTACTGTAGATGCCCTCCAGAATATCAGTGAAGGTGATGGTGATATGACGGTTCGTCTGCATGCACATCAGAATAATGAAATTGGTGCAATGTGCGACAGCTTTAATAAAACAATGGAAAAACTTTCTGTTTCTATTAAGGATGTAAAGATTTCCAGTGAAGAGATGGATCAAATCGGTACAGAACTTAATGATTCTATGAGCCAGACTTCGCAGGCAGTTACCGATATTACTACAAGTATTGAGTCTATTCAGGAGCAGATGCAGGATCATGCAGCCGGAGTAGAGGAAGCACTTTCTGTAGTAGAACAGATTGTAAAGAACATCAAAAAACTCAACGAGAATATTGATGCACAGGCTTCAAGTGTTACGGAATCTTCTTCTTCTGTAGAACAGATGACAGAAAATATTAAGCACGTTTCATTAATTCTTGAAAATAACCGTGAATCAATGAAGATGCTTGAACAGTCTTCAGAAGCAGGTCAGTCGTTAATTAATAATATGGCGGCCCTTTCATCAAAGATTCAGGATCGTTCAAAGAACCTTCAGGAAGCCTCTTCTGTTATCCGAAACATTGCGAGCCAGACAAACCTTCTTGCTATGAATGCTGCAATTGAGGCGGCTCATGCAGGTGACAGTGGACAGGGATTCTCTGTAGTTGCCGGTGAAATCCGTAAACTTGCAGAGGAATCTAACTCGCAGGGTACAAAGATTCAGAATGAACTTAAAGATGTACAGGATCTCATTAAAACTGTTACAGAATCGACAATTCAGGTTCAGAATCAGTTCAACAGCATCTTTAATCTTACTAAGACTGTAAGCGAGCAGGAGCTTATAATTGATGAAGAAATGCAGCAGCAGAATAAAGGTGGTGAACAGGTTCTGCAGCTTATGCGATCAATCAATGAAATTACAGTAAATGTAAAGAATGACTCTGATGAAATGATGGAGGGAAGTAAGCAGGTTTCATTTGAAATGGATCGTATTGCCCGTATGACAACATCTGTAAATACTAATGTTAAGAACATGACCGAAAAGACAGATGCAATCGGCAGCTATTCACAGAAAGCTCATGAATGCGTAGAAAAGAATGTTGAAAGTATTGCAAAACTTCGTGATGCAATGAACAAATTCAAGGTAGAATAGGTCTGGAGGTGATTCTTATGAAAAAGATAATTACATTTCTTACAATATTAATGCTTAGTTGTGCTGGAATTTTTGCACAGGAGGTGGATGGCGATATTCCAGATGGTGCTTCTTTCGTTTTTGATGGATTTGAAAATGGAAATTACTGGATTTGGGCTGGTTTTGACTGGCATCAGTATGGTGATTTCTGTTATGCATCCGGAGCTAATATCTCGAGAGAATGGGCTTCTGAAGGTTCTCATTCTCTTGAAATGACAATTGATGAAATGCCTCCAGATGCTAAAAAAGCTGGAATCTGGTTCTATGATGGAACAAATGATATGTCTGGTTCGAAGTATATAGTTATGGATTTTTATAATCCTGAAGATATTACCTATTATATAGATATTGCAATTCAGGCAACTAGTGGATGGAATTGGTGTGATTTAGGTTCTTTTGCATTACCAAAAGGAGAACATCATGTTGTTCTGAGTATGGAAAAATTTACAGAACGACTTTATGATGTAAAAAGAGTTTTAATCTACAATAATACTGCTGGAGCATATCCAAAAGATGCACACTTTTTTGTTGATAATATCCGCTTAATAAAGTAGACTTTTTTCATTATGAAAATTGACTCTACTCAGCTTAAGTTCATTTTGGAAAATACGCCGGCCTCACAAAATATTATGCTTGTGGGGCGGCACGGAATTGGTAAATCTCGCATTTTAGAAGACTTTTTTGCGGCTCGCCGTGAAAAAGTCGTTACTTTATTTTTGGGGCAGATGAGTGACCCTGGCGATTTAATTGGACTTCCTCATCTTGATGAGGCAACCGGTCGTACAGAGTTTATGCTTCCATACTGGTTCCCGACTGATGATCAGCCGGTTGTTCTTTTTCTGGATGAATTAAACAGAGCTCGCCCTGAAGTCTTGCAGACTGTCATGGATTTAACTTTGAACCGTAAACTGGCAGGTAAGAGTTTACCGGATGGTAGTAGAATTATAAGTGCGGTAAATGGCGGCAGTGAATATCAGTTGACGGATCTGGATCCGGCTTTAGTAAGTCGTTTTAATATTTATGAGTTTGCTCCGAGTGTAGAAGACTGGATTAACTGGGCACGTGAAGTAAAGCTCGATACAAGAGTAATTTCCTTTATTGATGAAAATCCGGAGTTCCTTGATGGTGAGGAATCTTTTTCTGAAGACAATTTAGAGCGTACTCCAGACCGCCGCAGTTGGGAAAGAACTTCAAAAATTATTGAGAAATTTAATGAACTTGGAGAACTCCAGTTGTCTCTTGTTTCCGGTATTATAGGAGACAGAACAGCGGCAAGTTTTTTCAATTTTGTAAATTCAAAAAAAATCCCTTCTGCTGCAAAAATCCTTGAAGGAGATTTTGAAGAAAATAAGAAGTTACTGAATGAGTTGACTTTTACGGATTTTACCCAGTTGAATGAAGCAGTTTTCCGATGGCTTGAAAAGGCTTGTGATAAAACTAATGATGAAGTTGCAAAAAATCTGCCAGCATATTTTGACTGGTTATCCCAGAATGATAAAAAAGAACTGCAGGCTCATTTTGCAAGTCTTGTTTCTGCAGAACGATATCCGGAAACCTTAAATTATATTTTAGAGAAAACACCTTCTCTCTATCACAAACTTCTGGATTTTAGTTCTGAATTATAGATTATTGCGGATTCATATAAAATGACTTGTGAAAAGCGTCTGAACTCGATAATTAAACAATGGTTTATTTCTGAACCTCTATTATTCTCTGTCATTACAACACATCATTTTGTTCTGAATGATTCTTTGAGTGTACCTATGAGAACAGGTCATTTTTGCATTGAGTTTTCAGAACTTCTTACCAAAGACCTTAATGATGCTGAGCTTTCAGATTTTCTGAAAATTGAAGCTTATAGAATCCTGTTAAAACATCCTTATGCGAGACAGCCGTACAAGTCAAATCCTACAGCAATGCAGCTTGCAAGTGACGTGATAATTTCAAAATATTTTACACCTCAAAGTGGAATTGAAACTGCAGGAGTTGTTTACTTGAAAAGCCAGGCATGGAGATTTTCAACATTGGATTTTCCGCTTGGTAAACGCTGGGCAGATACGGAAGAATTAAAGTTTTTCCAGAGAAACCTTCAGATAGACCGTACAACAGGACTGTTGAAAACCGTAGATGATCTTACTTTTGAGCAATGGTATAAGTGGCTTTTGTTTTTAATTCGTGAAAGTTCTGCTGGGGGTGGAGAAGCGAGCGGAGAAGGTGCACTTAGTGATTATGATCTTTCTGCAATTGCCCAGAGTTCCGAGTTATGGCAGGAAGATGAAAATGCACAGAATCAGATAAATGATAAAATCAAAAAAGCAGAAATTGAAGAAGGCTGGGGCGAGACTGGCGGAAATTTGCAGAGAGAACTTCAAACAGATGTTGATTTTTCTTTTGATTACCGCCGTGCCCTCACAAAGTTCCGTGCAAATATTGTAAGTGCAAATCGCCGCCTTACCCGCATGAAGCCTAGCCGCCGATATGTTTTTTCTGCTATGGGAAGCCGCTATGAGCGTAAGGCAGATATTTTAATTGCTGTGGATGTGAGCGGTTCAATCACAGATGAAAACTTTGCACGTTTTTATCATGCAATCAAAAATTTCTTCTTTTTGAGGATTATAGAAAATATTGATTTAATATTTTTTGATGTAAATCTTAAAAATACTACGCCGGTAAAGTTTTCAAAAAATCTAAAACTGGCAGAAATTACAGGTCGAGGTGGAACAAATTTTCAGCCGCCTGTTGATTATTTTATGGAAAATAAAAGCCGATATTCCGGTATGATAATTTTTACAGACGGAGAAGGAGAAGTTCCGAAAATTGGAGGAGCCGCCGGTGGTCGAGGATTGGGTAATGCTTCTATCCTTTGGATTTTAGATTCCAGGCTTGCATATGAAAAATCCCGCTGGTGGATAGAAAGCCTGCCTGGAAACTTTGCAACCTTTTTACCATAATTAATGGAGGAAAAATGTCTTCACAAAAATATTCAGATTCAGAAGCAGATTTCTGGAAGGAACATTTCGTACATCTTCAACATAAAAATATGGTCCGAACAAATGCACAACCGCTTCGTATGGCAGACTGCCGTACTGAATTTGAAGCATTTATTGTGTCACATCCAGAAGCAAAAATTTCCTGTGAATATTTTCCTTCCTACTGTACATTCGAAGTTACACTGACATCTACAATAAAACTTCGCCTTTTCATTCAAAACAGCATAAAAGCAAGCATCATGCAAAAGTGTGGTCCAGAGTTTATAAAAATCTGTGATACTAAATTCCCCTATAATCCGCTTCCAGAAATCTCAGAGTTTCTGTCAAAACTTCCGGACTACCTGACCGAACTCCAGCAATCACTAGAAAATAAATCTCGCTCAGAACGCCGCCAGAAACTTGCGCTAGAGTTCATAAAAGCGTATGCTGAAAAACACTTAAAAGTCCCACACAAAGTTTTATCAAACCCCGACGGCACCTTCACCCTGTGCCTGCCTTCAAATAGCATAAATATACAGGTTACCGAAGATAATTTTATGCAAAAACTAGCGGAGATTAGTTAAAACTTCGTATTGTTAAGTCGGACTCGTCGTAAAAAAGCTCCTTTGACAACATCATCCCCGTTGGCAAAGGGGCTTTTTTACATAGAGGCCGACTTAATGTATGACAAATTATTATATAGATGTCTTGCATATTTTTGCATAAAATTGTATATTTTGTGTATATTTATGCATTTTAGTGGTAAAGCTAAAAAATTGCTATGTCGCAATTTTTTTTAACGCTTTGCTATAGAACACCGCCCGCTCTGACCGGCGGGCTTACACAGGAGGCTAATATGGCAAAAGATAAGGTAATTTTGGCTTATTCAGGAGGTCTAGATACAACCGTTATCATCCCTTGGCTCAAAGAAAATTATGATTATGATGTAATCGCTGTATGTATTGACGTAGGACAGGGCGATGACTGGGAAGCAATAAAATCACGTGCTCTCAAAACAGGTGCTGCTTCATGTTATGTTGTAGATGCACGTCAGGAATATATAGAAGAATACATCTGGCCAGCACTCAAGGCAAATGCAGTTTACGAAGATGAATATCTCCTCGGAACTTCAACCGCCCGCCCGCTTATTGGAAAGATTCTTG
>OCVV011335842.1_pt1 | contig 28471 bp, 23 predicted proteins | sample 1539721 | NCBI WGS metagenome assembly OCVV01 (sample SAMN02144230, study PRJEB22623) | gut metagenome | biome: sheep rumen | host: Ovis aries | place: New Zealand | reverse complement strand
GGGCGGGGGCACGGGCCAGGGCTACTCGATGCTTGCAAACGCCTCGCGGATGACGTTGCAGGAGGAGTGCATGGCGTCCTTCTCGTCCTGCGAGAGCTCGAGCGGGAGGATCTCTTGGATGCCGTTGCGCCCGAGGATGCACGGCACGCCAACGGACACGTCCTTCTCGCCGTACTCGCCCTCGAGGTGGACGGAGAGCGGCGTCACGAGGCGCTCGTTGTGGAGGATGGATGCGATGAGCACGGCGACGACGGAGCCGATGCCGAACTCCGTGGAGCCCTTGCCGGCGACGATGCGCCCGCCGGAGGTGTGGACGGTGTCCGTGAGCGTGGCGTAGTCGAGCTTGTCCGCGAGCTGCGGGTGGCTGCGAAGGTACTCCTCGATGCCGATGCCGCCGATGGAGACGTGCGTGCGCGGGATGAACGAGGAGTCGCCGTGCTCGCCCATGCAGAACGCCTCGACCTGGTCGCGGTCGACGTCCACGATGCTCGCGATGTGGCGCCTGAGGCGGACGGTGTCGAGCGACGTTCCGGTGCTGAACACCCTGGCGCGCGGGAGGTCGAGCTTGCGGTAGAAGTACTCCGCCACGACGTCCGCGGGGTTGGACACGCAGATGAGGAAGCCGGAGAAGCCGGACTTCGCGATGGGCTCGACGATGCTGCCCAGGATCGAGAACGTGCTGGAGAGCATCTGGAGGCGTGTCTCTCTGGGGCGGCGGCTGCGGCCGGCCGTCATCACGATGAAGCTTGCGTCCGCGCAGTCGTCGTAGGTGCCCACGCGGATGTGCACGTGGCGCCTGGTGGCCGTGAGCATGTCCTTCAGGTCTTCCACCTGCGCGTTCGCAGTGGCCTCGTTGATGTCCAGGAACACGATCTCGTCTGCGTACTGGCCGACCATGAGGTTCATGGCCACGTGGCTTCCCACGTTTCCGGCTCCGATGATTACGACCTTTCGTGCTAGCTGCGTCATGGCTCCACCCCTCCGAAGGTTGCTTTTTGTTCCTATTGTGAAGTTGGGTGGAGGAGCTGTGGGCGAGGAGTTCAAATTTGCCATTGGCGGATTGGGCCCGTCACCTCGCACGATTGTACTTGACACATGCGGCCGAGGAGGTCCGTTTTTCTCGCCTGCGCACCTATCCGCGACCGCGAATGTGCGACATGGGCGCACACGCGTTGGCTCCCGCCAGATGTTGTATGCTTTGTAAGATTAAGTTAACTATCGAAAGGCACATCATGTCAGGCATCGGCATGTCAGATAGCGGATCTGCGCCCGCGCGCGCGGCCGGCGAGGCCCTGCGCGAGGAGGGCACGCTCGCCTCCGTGGAGATCGGCCAGACCGTCACCATATCCGTCGTGGGAGGGGAGGGCGCACTCCGCCAGCACTTCTTGGACATGGGCGTCATCCCCGGCGCGCAGATCACTCTCGAGAAGTACGCGCCCATGGGCGACCCCATGGAGTTCAGCATCCACGGCTACCAGCTCACGCTGCGCATCGCGGACGCGCGCAAGATTCGCGTGACGACGGAGGCGTGCCCCGTGCCGGCCGGCGTCGCGAGCGGGCGGCACAAGAGCATCGGGCACCCGGGCCTTGGCGAGGACGGCCTGCCCGACAAGGTGGACGTGCGCACGAGCGACCACTCGCATCCGGTGCCTGAGGGAGAAGTGCTTCGCTTCGCGCTCGCGGGCAACCAGAACTGCGGCAAGACCACGCTCTTCAACCAGCTCACGGGCTCGAACCAGCACGTGGGCAACTTCCCCGGCGTTACGGTGGACCGCAAGAGCGGCGCCATCAAGGGGCACCCCGACACGGACGTGACGGACCTGCCGGGCATCTACTCGCTCTCCCCGTACAGCCCGGAGGAGCTCGTGAGCCGCCAGTACATACTGGAGGAGCAGCCAAACGCCATCATCAACATCGTGGACGCCACGAACATCGAGCGCAACCTGTACCTGACGATGCAGCTGATGGAGCTTGACAAGCCCATGGTGCTCGCCCTCAACATGATGGACGAGGTCCAGGGCAACGGCGGCACGATCGACGTGAACCTGATGGAGGACATGCTGGGCATCCCCGTGGTGCCGATATCCGCCGTCAAGGGCGAGGGCGTGGACGAGCTCGTGCGCCACGCGATCCACGTGGCGCGCTACCAGGAGCTTCCCGGCCGGCAGGACTTCTGCGACCCCAGCGACCACGGCGGCGCCGTGCACCGCTGCCTGCACGCGATCATGCACCTGATAGAGGACCACGCCGTCCGCGCGAACATCCCCGTGCGCTTTGCGGCGTCGAAGCTGGTGGAGGGCGACGCCCACGTGAGGGAGGCCCTTGCGCTGGACAAGAACGAGCTCGACGCCGTGGAGCACATCGTGCACCAGATGGAGGAGGAGCGCGGCCTGGACCGTGCCGCCGCCATCGCGGACATGCGTTTCTCGTTTATCGAGAAGATCGTGTCCGCCGCGGTCGTGAAGCCGCATGCCTCGCGTGAGCTGGAGCGAAGCCGCAAGATCGACCGCGTGCTGACCGGAAAGTACACGGCCATCCCCATGTTCGTGCTCATCATGGGCGCCGTGTTCTTCCTCACGTTCAACGTCGTCGGCCTCGCGCTGCAGAACCTCGTCGCAGCGGGCGTCGACGCGCTCACGGCAGCGGCGGACGCGGGCCTCACGGCCGCCGGCGTGAACCCGGTGCTGCACTCCCTCGTGATCGGCGGCATCTTCAACGCCATCGGCACGGTGCTGCCCATCGCGCCGATCATCGTGACCATGTTCTTCTTCCTCTCGCTTCTGGAGGACACGGGCTACATGGCCCGCGTCGCGTTCTTCATGGACAAGCTGCTGCGCAAGATCGGCCTGTCCGGTCGCTCCATCGTGCCCATGCTCGTGGGATTTGGCTGCACGGTGCCCGCCGTCATGTCCGCCCGCACGCTGCCGTCCGAGCGCGACCGCAAGCTCACCATCGCACTCACGCCGTTCATGAGCTGCACCACCAAGCTCACAATCTACGGCTACTTCAGCGCGGCGTTCTTCCCGGGCAAGGGCGGCCTCGTGATGCTCTGCCTGTACCTCACGGGCATCGTCGTCGGCGTGCTCGTGGCGCTCATAACGCACAAGACCATCGACAAGGCCGAGGCCGTTCCGTTTGTGATGGAGCTTCCCAACTACCGTCTGCCCAGCGCGAAGTCCGTTCTCATGCTCATGTGGGAGAAGACCAAGGACTTCCTGCACCGTGCGTTCACCGTGGTGTTCGCGGCAGCCGTCGTCGTGTGGTTCCTGCAGTACTTCACGCCGGCACTAACGGTCGCCAAGGACGCACACGAGTCTATCCTGGCGGCCATTGCAACCTGGATCGCCCCGATCTTCTCGCCCCTGGGCTTTGCCGACTGGCGCGTCACCACGGCACTCATCGCGGGCTTCATGGCAAAGGAGATCGTGGTCGCGACGCTGTCCGTCCTGTTTGGCTCCACCGCGCAGCTTCTGGCCGCGCTCACGCCGCTTTCCGTCGTGTCGCTTCTGGTGTTCTGCCTGCTGTACACCCCGTGCGTCGCGGCCATCGCGGCCATCAGGCACGAGCTGGGCGGCCGCTGGGCGCTGGGCATCGTCGCGTTCCAGTGCGGCATCGCCTACCTCGTGGCGCTTTTGGTGCACGTGGTCGGCGCCCTGTTGGGCTTCGCGTAGGGAGTTGCAGCGCATGGCAAGTCTGGCAGACATGCTGGCCCAGCCCCGGGAAGACCAGCTGATTCTGGTCGATCTTCTGGACCGGCCCCAGGGCAGCATGGGAAAGCTCGCGTGTCACCAGCAGGCGCGCCTGCACAGGGCGTTCTCGCTCTTTCTGTATCGCGAAAGCGGTGGCACGCTCCGGCTTCTGCTGCAGCGCCGCGCACAGGGCAAATACCATTCCGGAGGCCTTCTGGCCAATTCGGTCTGCTCGCACCCGCGGGTGGGGGAGGCGCTTGCGGACGCCGTTCCGCGCAGGCTCACGCAGGAGCTGGGAGTGCCTGCGAGCAAGGCGACCAGCCTCGAGTACGTCGAGGTTGGCTCGTTCGTGTACCGCAGCTCCTTTGGCAACGGGCTTACGGAGTTCGAGTACGACCACGTCTTCGTGGCGCCGTACGACGGTCCCCTGGCGCCCGACCCCAGCGAGGTCGCGGCGACTGCCTGGGTCGATGTGGAGGAGGCACTGGCAGACCTTCAGGCGCACCCCTCGCGCTACGCAAGCTGGTTCCTGACGGCCGCCCCCATGGCGTGCGCCTGGCTCGCGGCCCACGTTCGTCCCTAGTTCCGCGTCACAGGCTCACGCGCGCGACCTCCGTGTACACGAGCGCGCCGCCGTCCGGATGGTGACTCCACATAAGCGACATCGCATCGATGCGCATCTTTGCGGCCCCCAACCGCCCCGCTGCCAGGTTACGTGCCGCAAGCTGCTCGTTCATCTGGGCGAGAAACGCGTCCATTCCGGCCTCGCGCTCCTCCTTGCGCAGGCGGCAGCCGCGCGCCAGGGTCATGTGCGGGGAGAATGGGGGAAGCGGCTCTGGAATCGCGCCGCTTTCCAGCAGCCGCATGCCAAGGGTCGCCCTCAGTTCCGCGAGCCGTCGCATTCCGTCCCGCGACCCCTCGTGCTCCCGTCCTTCCGCGCCATCCTCGCGAAAGCCCTGCCACAGAATCGACCCGCGACGCTTCTGGAAGCATCCCACGGGCCCTAGCTCGACGGCGAACTCTTCCGTCCTTACGTTCTCGGCTGCCCGTCGCATCGCCTCGAGCGTTCGCGCCTCGCGCTCGCGGTCGAGCTCGCCGAGGAAGGCGAGGGTCAGGTGGAGGTTCCCGCGTGATGTTGGTCGAGCATGGTCAAGATGGGGGAGCGTCATGTTTTGCACGGCCACGAGCTCGTCTCGCACGCCCTCGTCTGGCAGTGCTGCCACAAAGAGTCTCCTGGTCACTGTCGAGTCCCCGCTCGAGTGAGCCATGGGCTCTGTGTCCTGCGTATCATCACCCAAGGGACCTCTCCTTTCCATTGCCGGGCCTCCTCCCGTCGACGGGCGCATGCCCGGCGAGGCCAGCGTCGCCTCGGCTTCGACATCTTGCGCTACCGGCAAGGCGAAGTTCGCACATCTATTTGATTGCATGTATGCAATCAAAGGTTGCCCGCTCGCAATCTGTGCTTAACACGTGGAAATCGTTTTCGCAATCCCCTAAGACCACTATAACGTTTGCAGAGAAAAACGCATCATTCGCGTTTGTATCCGCTTTTCCCGATATTGTCGGGCGTATAAGAACTATGGTTTCGATTTCACCATTGAAGAAGCGACGCCGGCCGGACGCCAGCGCCCCAACGGGAGGCAGGCGACATTCGTTGGCTACACCAGACATCGTCTTTGCAAGGATTGACAACAGGCTCGTGCACGGGCAGGTCGGCGCGGCGTGGGTAGGGTCCATTCCCAACTGCAACCTCATCGTCGTCGCGAACGACGACGCCGCAGCAGACCCCATGCAGCAGTCCCTCATGAAGCTCACGGCGGACTCCGCGCGCGTTGGCATCAGGTTCTTCACCATCCAGAAGACGATCGACGTGATAGGCAAGGCAAGCGCCCGCCAGCACATCTTCATCGTCGCGAAGACCCCGGCGGACATGCGCAAGCTCGTGGAGGGCGGCGTCCCCATAAAAGAGGTCAACATCGGCAACATGCATGCCTCGGCGGACAAGCGCGTCTTCCACGACCAGCACGTCTATGTGGACGACCAGGACCTTGCCGACCTCAAGGCCATACAGGACCACGGCACCAAGGTCTACATTCAGCTCTTGCCCACGGGACGCAAGGTCGAGGACCTCGGTCTCTAGTCTTGCGTGGGCGTCCGGCCCATACAACCTCATAGCTCGTACGAGCATCCATCGCTTGTTGGCGTTCTTCTCCTTAGGGGGAAGAGCTTGACATAGGGAGGAAGCATGCAACTTACCCTTGTACAAGGCTTTCTGCTGTTCATAGTTGGCACCATATGCCAATTCGATCAGCAGACCGAGGCGTTCTACTGGTTCAGGCCCATGGTCGCCGCGTTCTTCACCGGCATCATCCTGGGCAACGTGGAGCTGGGCGTCACCTGTGGCGCCGTCACCGAGCTCGCATACCTCGGCATGACGAACGTCGGTGGGACCGTTCCTCCCGACCCGCTGTTCGCCGGCATCATGACCGTCGTGCTCGCCTACACGACGGGCCAGAGTGCCGAGACGGCGCTCGGGCTCTCGTACCCCTTCGCACTCCTCGCGCAGGGCATCGGCATCCTCTTCAAGACGGTCTACTCCTTCGTTCCCCACAAGCTCGACAAGTACGCGGCCGAGGCGGACGTGAAGCACTTCAACGGCCTCATCTGGGGCGTCACCATCTTCGAGGCGGTGTTCTGCGGGTTCGTCATCTTCCTGTGCTCATACGCGCTGCAGGCGCCCATCCAGGCGTTCGTGAACTCGTTCCCGACTTGGGTCACGCACGGCCTTGAGGTCGCGGGAGGCATCCTTCCCGCCGTCGGCCTCGCCATGCTGCTGCTCACCACGCTGAAGCCCGAGACCTACCCGTACCTCTTCATCGGCTTCGTGATGGCCACGTTCCTCAAGATGCCCAACGTGCTGCCCGTCGCCATCATAGGTACGTCCCTTGCCGCGATCGACTACATGTACCAGAAGCGCTTTGACGAGCAGAAGGCCGAGGCAATCGACGACGGAGGCGACTCTGATGGCATCTAATCCCACCAACAAGAAGGGCGAGCCCCTTCAGAAGCTCAGCAAGTCCGACATCACGAGGCTTGGCATCAACTCGCTCACCGAGCAGATCGCGTTCTCGTTCGAGCGCATGCAGGCGCCCGGCTGGACCATGAACATGATTCCCGGCTTCAAGAAGATCTACGGCGACTCCAAAGAGGACTTGAAGGAGTTCATGACCTACAACATGGAGTTCATGAACACCGAACCGCATATGGCGACGCTGCTCCAGGGCATGGTCCTCGCGATGGAGGAGAAGGGCACGGACCGCAAGCTCATCCAGGGCGTCCGCAACGGCCTCTTCGGCCCCATGGCCGGCATCGGCGACTCCATCTTCTGGTTCACCGTGCTGCCCATAACGGCGGGCATCGCCTGCTCGCTCGCCAAGTCCGGCTCCATCCTTGGCCCGCTCGTATTCATCGGCATATACCTCGTCGTCGGCTTCTCGCGCATCTGGTTCGCGCGCCTCGGCTACAGCCTCGGCTCGAAGGCGGTCGAGAAGGTCGGCACGGCCACGAGGTACCTCACCGGCGCCGCGGGCATCCTTGGCACCACGGTCATCGGCGCGCTCATACCCAGCTACGTCTCCATAGCGTTCCAGAAGAAGCTCGTGTTCGGCGTCGGCTCTACCACGGTGCAATCGGTGTTCGACCAACTCCTTCCCAACGTCCTGCCTCTCGCCGTCGTGTTCCTCATCTACTGGCTCTTCAAGAAGAAGCACGTCAACACCATTGCCGTCATCGGCTGCGTCATCCTGCTCGGCCTCTTGATGTCGCTGCTCAACTGGATGTAGCGGCTGTGACGAAACTGCAGGTCACATGTAACGTCTGATGTGGCGGGACCTCGTGCGCGGGGTCCCGCCCACGGTTCGGGGCCAGCCCTAAGGTCACTGCCCCGCATGGGAGGGTCATATGGTCGGAATCATCGTCACGGGTCACGGCAACTTCGCCTCGGGAATCACGTCCGCGCTCGAGCTCATCGCCGGTCCCCAGGACGCCTACGCCGCGCTGGACTTCACATCGCTCTCCGGCACGGAGGAGCTCGAGAAGGACATGGCCGCGGCGCTGGAATCGCTACGCTCGCGAGAGGACGTCGACGGGGTGCTCGTCCTCTGTGACCTCGTGGGTGGCACGCCGTTCAAGACGGCGGCGACGCTCGGAATCCCCCTGGGCGACGTGCGCGTTGTTGCGGGCGTGAACCTGGGCGGTCTTGTCGAGTGCGCGACGCAGCGCGACGCCGTGTCTGGCCTCGACGAGCTCGCCCAGCTCGCGAAGGACTCCATGAGGTCATCCGTCGTGGAGTTCGAGCTTGCGCAGCCCGCCGAGGAGGACGACGACTTCTCAGACGGAATCTAGTCGCACGCGCCAGGAGACAGATGCAAAGGCCTGCAGGCGACGTCCCATAGAGGACCACCCGCAGGCCTTTGCCATGAATCTATCTTCCGCACTACAGCAGCGGCATGACGTCCTTGATCTTTTCGGTCTTGCTTGGCGCGCAGTGCTTGTAGTCCCTCATCAGCGGGAAGTCATCCCACCTTCCGAGGGCGTCAGTCGCGTGATGGGCGATTATCTGGAAGAACGGCAGCAGGTAGAGCGGGGAGAGCGTCGGTTCTGAAACCTTGCCCACGTTTGCCACGAACGCATGGTCGTCCTTCTCGTATGCGTCGTCGCACGTTATCAGGTACGCATGGTCCGTGATGCACCGGCAGGCGTCGTACAGCTCGTGCGCGCGCCTCGAGCCAAGGTTCATATCGTCCACCACAAAGACGGTGCGACTGGGGTTTAGCTGCAGGTTCGGGCCGTGGTTGAACTCCTCCGCCTCGAAGGCGAACGAGGGCACCTTCATGGTCTCGCCAAACTTCAAAGCTCCCTCGCAAGCGATGCCGTACGCCTGGTCAAAGCCAATGACGTAGTTCGTCTCGATGGAGAGCATGTCCTTCAAGTGTGCGGAGTAGAACTCCTCCGTCTTCGCCTGGACCGTCCTGTGGCGTTCGGGAACGAGCTCGAGCTCGCCAACAACGTGGTCATACCCCTCGTCGGAGAGCCGCCCCGTGTCGTGCGACGCCTCGAGCGAGAAGAGCATGAGGAACAGGGCGAGCGTCGTCACGCCCTTCGTGACGTAGCCCACGTACTCGATGCCCACGCCATAGTCCACCACGAGATCCGCGTGGTCCCGGAAGTCGGAGTCAAGGTTACCCGTGATGCCGACAGCCCTTCTGCCTGCGGAGCGCAGTCTGTCGAGCGCGGCAAGTGAGTTGGTGGAACAACCGGACTGCGACACCACGAAACAGAGCGTGTCGTCTCCGGGAAGGAAGTCGGAAGTCAGAAACGCTCCGGGCGTCGTGACGACAACCGGGATCCCCAGGTACTTCCGCATGAACGGCGCGGCACACCGGCTCGCGTTCGCGCTCGATCCGCAGGCGATCACGAGCACGGAGCTGTAGCCTCCCCGTAAGAACTCGTTCACGAGCGGCGCAACGAGCTCCTTCCTGCGGTTGACGTTCTTCTCGACCTGCCCGGGCGTCTCTCGCACGTAGGTCATCATCGTTACGTTCTCAGTGTTCTTCTCCATTCCGTCCCCTTTCCCGCTCGCCGCGTCGACTACGCGGCGCAAGACTATGCTGATTGTCTTTCGTGCTATGTCCGTCTGGGGAGCGTTATCCGCGCTCGACGAGGCCCCTCAGCAGCTGCCAGACGCCAAAGAGCGCCACCGCCGCGGCCGCGACGTAGTTCACCATGAGGGTGGTGCCCGCAAAACCCTGCGCCTGGGCGTTCGCGACCATAAGGCAGCCACAGGCGATGCCGCCGAGGCCATACACCAGGCCTTGCGCAAGACTCATGCGCCTACGGGGGAGCGAAGCCTTGTCGTCGGGCGCAAGCTCAAGGCTTGTCAGGAAGCGGTAGTAGAAGAGGTAGCTCATTACCAGGATGATTGCGGACGGTATGGCCACCAGGGCGACGTAGCTCTTCGTGAGGACCCACGCGAGTGCGCCCGCCGCCACGCCCAGCACAAAGCGCGAGCGGTACATCGTGCACGTTCGTTGCTGTGCATTGTCCACATAGAAGCTGCGCTTGAGCCATGCGTTCCTGTAGATGGTCCTTCCGTCCTCGGACACGCCGTACGTGGCCGCCTTGCTCATCTCAATGGCCTCCTCCGTGCCGTCTAGGCAGCACTTGTATATAACGTTACAGTACCATTGTGTGACTCGCGCGTCCCTCGTGCGCAAGTCTTTTGCCACGGGTGCGTATAATTTCGCAAGCGGGAAACAATTTCTGCGCGGCATGTGGGCGGCGCCGTCTCCCAATAGTGCGATTATGGGTTAAAACATTCATGATATACAACTATGAGCAACACTTTAAGACATCCACATGCCGAACAAACAGCAACGTTTACCTAGAAACGAAATAAAACAGAAACATAATTTTAGATAGCAAAGTACCCTGTGTTGCGTCATTAGTGGCGAGAAGTGCTGCATACGCAGGCTGTTCTTCTCGCATGGGCGCAATCCAAGAGGGAGGAAGCATGGTTTCCATTCGCAAGGCGGGCGGCGCAATCGTCGCGGGCCTCATGCTCACGGTGAGCCTGGGACAGGTCGTGGCCCCCACGACGGCGATGGCGTCGACGTCCGCGCAGTCGCAGTCCGCCAGCCAGTCCACGGGCAAGGCGAAGCTCGAGCGCACGGACGCCGCGTACGACGGCAGCTCCACGCCGATGATTTCCATGATCGAGGGACGCGAGTTCAAGCTCACAGCGCCGGTCGAGGGCAAGAGCGTAAGCGAGCTCGATTCGCTCATCAGGGACGGCAAGGTAACGCTCACGCTCAGCCGTGCGAAGGGCCAGTTCAGCAAGAAGACCTACCCCAAGCAGTGGCTTGGCGGCCAGCTGAGCGACTGGAAGACCGTCGCGACCCAGGATGGCGCCGCGGAGGGCGGAAACGGCAACACCGCGGACGAGAAGGTCCGCAAGTCGCGCGACTTCTTCTATGACGTGAAGCTTTCCGCAAGGGAGGTCGACGGCACGCCGTCTGTCGTGGCGTCGTTCAAGAACCGTGAGCTCTACGAGGGAATCGACGGCATCGACGTCCGCTCGCGCGAGTTCGTCCGCTCGTCGCTATACGACTACGTGGGTACGTACGGCCTTTCGTGTGACATTGACGGCGAGAAGGTCGCGTCCACGAAGGTCGACCTCAGGCCATACGACGCGTTCGCCACGCAGGAGGACATCGACGCCCAGCTCCCCAAGCTCGCGAAGCAGGCCAAGGCAAACGGCCTCTACGCCGAGGTCCGCACGTTTGGCACGTCCGCGCAGGGCCGTCCCATGCGCGCGCTGTTTGTGGCGAAGCAGAAGTCCGATCTCGACGACTACCAGGCCCTCAAGAAGCGCATGGAGAAGGACCCGGCATCCGTGCAGGCAGACCTTTCGGCGGGAAAGCTCAGGTACAAGGTGCCTGTCGTCTACAGCAACGTGCACGCCGACGAGATCGTCGCCTCCGACGCCGTGATGGAGTTCGCCCGCGACCTCGCGGCGAACAAGCCCATCGAGTACCGGCGCGCCACCAGCCTCACCGGCGAGGGCAAGGCGGAGCTGAAGACCGAGATGGACCACGACCGCACCGTGTGGAGCGACCTCGTGAAGGACGATGTCACGGGCATCGGCTACGTCCGCGGCGACGGCGGCAAGGGACACGGCACCAACTACGACGGGGCCGACACGGACAACGCCTCGTCCGACCTGAGCGAGGAGGAGTTCGAGAAGTACTACGACTCCGACACGCAGACGTTCGACCCGTCCAAGTCGCTGGACGACGTCTTCTTCATCCTCGTCCCGAGCGAGAACGTGGACGCCCGCGCCGTGAACGTCCGCACCAACGGCAACGGCTTCGACCTCAACCGCGACAACACGTACCAGACCCAGCCCGAGACCCAGGCCATTAGCGGCCTCATCACGCAGTGGGACCCGATATCGCTGCACGAGGTCCACGGCTACTACCAGCAGTATCAGGTGGAGCCCTGCTCGCCCACGCACGACCCCAACAACGAGTACGACCTGTTCATCGACACGGCTCTTGCGCAGGGCGAGGCGTTCATGAGCGCCTCCATCGCAAACAACCCAACCATAAACTCCGTGCAGATGCCCATGCGCGACTACCTCAAGCTGCAGGACGACGGCACGCGCTTCTGGGAGGCGCCGTTCGACGACATGTCCACCAGCTACACGCCGCAGTACGCCATGATGCACGGCACGAACGCGTACACGGTCGAGGCGCCGTACGGAACGGCCGATGCCGTGGACGCGCTGCGTTATGGCTTCATCGGCAACGCGGACTTCGTCGTCCAGAACAAGGACCGCATGTTCAACAACCAGCTCGAGCGCTTCCGCCGCGGCGTGCAGAACATAGACGCGGACGCCATCCGCCCGTACTACGTGAGCCAGAAGGACGAGAAGGGCGCAGAGGCCGACACGTTCCGTCCCCGTGACTCCAAGGACGTTAACGGCAAGACGAACGACAACTTCTTCCCGGAGTACTACGTCATCCCCATGGACGCGGACCAGCAGAACAACCGCTCCGCGGCGGCGGAGACCGTCGATTTCCTCATCCATAACGGCGTCGAGGTGAAAGAGACCACCAAGGACGTGAAGGTGGGCGACAAGACGTATCCGACAGGCACCATGGTGGTAGACATGCACCAGGCGAAGCGCAACATGGCCAACTGCGCCCTGTACCCCAACCTCGTGATCGACGACTGGGCCCAGTACTCGCTCTACAGCGAGCCCGTCACGAACTTCTCGGAGTTCCGTGGGTTCGACATGGACACCGTCCGCACTGCCGGGGCATTTGCGGCGGACGCGCTGAAGGACGTGAGGAAGGCCCCCGCGCAGAAGAGCGACGTCCAGGGCAAGGGCGAGTACGCCGTGATCGACAACAATGGCCTCGACGCCGTGAGAGCCGTGAACGACCTACTGGAGGACGGCAAGTCCGTCGGGCTCGTGAGCGAGGGCAAGGACGAGGGCGACTACGTGGTCGCCGCGGAGGACCTCGACGACGCCGCGGAGGACTACGTGCTGGACGTGACGAAGGTGAAGTCCGCGCCCAAGGCAAAGCGCATCAGCGGCACGATCAAGGCATACGTGCCAAAGGCGTACGAGAAGTTCCAGAAGGACGCGGCGGGCAACAAGGTCGGCATGGCCGACTACGAAAACCGCGCGAACACCAACGGCAACTGGGACGACTTCGCTCTCGCGAAGCAGATGGGCTTCGAGCTCACGGACGACCTGGACGAGGCGACCATCATCGTGGGCAGCCAGTACCCGGTGAACGCGAAGGCCGTGGCCGCAAAGGTCAAGTCCGGCACGCCGTACGTTGCCTACACGGCCGACGCGCTGCAGTTCGTGAAGGACTACAAGCTAGCGGGCAACATCTCGTTCACGCCGAGCGACGGCGACTGGCTGGGCTACGACGCCCTTGGAACCGTCGAGTTCCCGAAGGACGACATCATCACCGCCACGTACAAAAACGAGGGCGACTACCTCATGTACGGCTACGGAGGCGGCTACATCAAGAAGGCGCCCAAGGGCTCGAAGGTCCTGATCAAGACCACGGACGACCCCCTGGTGGAAGGCTTCATGCCCAGCGACTACATAAAGGAGTACCAGGGCAAGATCCAGGCCGTCGACTACCAGAGGGACGGGCGCAACGTCGCTCTCTTCGCGAACACGCTCACCAACAAGGCGCACCAGCAGGACGACTACCGCTACCTCACGGCGGCCGTCTACTCCAAGCAGCTTGACGGAGACTTCTCCGCGTCCGGCGCGCGTCAGGGCGCGAGCCCCGCGGTCGTCGTCGTGGGAGTGCTCGTCGTGGCGGGCGTCGCGTACCTCGTGGTGCGCAGCCGCAAGGCAAAGGGCGCCGCGGGCGAGAAGAGCGAGGACTAACGGCAGGTACCGGGGCTAACGGGAGGCATCGGGACTAACGGGAAGGCCCGGGTTCCGCGGACGGAAGCGTCCGGCGGGCCCGGGCCCTCTTTCGCGCGTGGTGCCGATGCCTTCCGCGGGGCGTCTGGCTTGCGGCTCTTGCGCCCCGCTGCGCCTTGGTCCTCTAGCCGCGCCTTGGCACCTAGCCGTGGTAGTAGGTTCCGCGCTCGAACTTGGGCTCGCAGCACACGTTGATGCCGAGCTTCTTGTAGACGGCCTCGTCGGTGCGCGAGATGATGACCGAGAAGTACGCCGTGCAGCCCCTGAGCGCGCTCGTGGCCGCAATCACCTGCTCTGCCAGCGGGTTCGTTGCGGAGCTGATGGAAAGCGCTATGAGCGTCTCGTCCGAGTGCAGGCGGTGGTTGCGGCTGTGCAGGTGCTCGGTCTTCAGGCGGCCAATGGGGACCAGGGCCTCGTCCGAGACCACGAAGACCTCGTCCGGCACGCCGGCCACTCGTTTGAGCGCGTTCAGCAGAAGCGAGGATGCCGCGCCCAGGAGCCGGGACGTCTTGCCGGTGATGACAGATCCGTCGGGCAGCACCATCGCGCCGGCGGGGAGCCCGGTGACCTCCTCCTTCACGAGTGCCGCCGCGTGCGCGGGGTTGTAGTTCTCGTCCACGCCGACCTCCTTCATGAGAAGGGCGATGCGTGCGAGCTCTGCCTCGCCCTGCCCCGTGCGCTCCAGGCGCTCGGCCTCCCAGAAGTAGCGGCGCACGATTTCGTTTCGCGCCGCCTCCTGGCACACGTCGTCGTCGCAGATGCAGTTGCCCACCATGTTGACGCCCATGTCGGTGGGGGAGAGGTACGGGCTCTTGCCCATGATCTTCTCCATGATCGCCTTGAGCACGGGAAAGGTTTCGACGTCGCGGTTGTAGTTCACGGTAACCTTGCCGTAGGCGTCCAGGTGGTACGGGTCGATGATGTTGCTGTCGTCCAGGTCCGCGGTCGCGGCCTCGTACGCCACGTTCACGGGGTGCTTCAGGGGCAGGTTCCACACGGGGAACGTCTCGAACTTGGCGTAGCCGGCGTCGATGCCGCGCTCGTGCTCGTTGTACAGCTGCGAGAGGCACACGGCGAGCTTGCCGGAGCCGGGGCCGGGCGCCGTGACCACCACGAGGGGCTTGGTGGTCTTGACGTACTCGTTCTTGCCGAAGCCGTCGCCGGACACGATGAGGTTCACGTTCGTGGGGTAGCCCGCGATGGGGTAGTGGCGGTACACCGAGACGCCCATCTGCTCCAGGCGCGCCTGGTAGGCCTCGGCTTTCGGCTGCCCGGAGAAGCGCGTGATCACGACGCCGCCGATGGCGAGGCCCATGCCGCGGAACACGTCCATCAGGCGCAGGACGTCGTCGCCGTAGCTGATGCCGATGTCACTCCGGCGCTTGCCTTGCTCGATGTCGTTCGCGTTCAGGGCGAACACGACCTCTGCGTCGTCTGCCAGCTGCCTGAGCATGCGCGCCTTCGAATCTGGCTCGAAGCCCGGGAGAACGCGGCTCGCATGGTAGTCGTCGAACAACTTGCCGCCGAACTCCAGGTAGAGCTTGCCGCCAAACTGCGTGATGCGCTCGCGTATGCGCGCTGCCTGCGTGTCGATGTACTTCTGGTTGTCAAAGCCCGTCTGCATGGGTGCGTCCTTCGTCTTGGGGTGCGCCTGGTGCGCCGAGTGTGATGCGGTCGACACTAGCCTACACCATGGGCGGGTGGGTCACGTTACGTTACAAGGGGCTGCACCGGACACCTACGGACGTCAGTGCCCGCACGTACGTGCATCTGTGCCGCTTGCGGACGAAGTTGTGCCGCTCACGCAAAGGACCACCTATCTGTATACATTTGCCTGAGGTTGGGTAATACTTGCAGTGAAAAGAAAAAGCCGCGCGGAAACCTATCGGCGGCCGGACAGGGAGGTGATGCCAGTGAACAGTGAAGAGTGTCTTACCGGGTCCTTCGCGAACGGCATCGCGCGTCCCGTCTTAGCCTAGCGGCCGGCAGTATCGGCCAACGTCAGCGGATCGGATTCGCAAAGTCCTAACAGAGACAGACGGCAGAACCGGCCGTTCGCGAAAGTGACCAGAACGCCACCCGATGAGGCGTTGCGAGTCACCGCACGTTCCCTAGTACGAAGGCATTGCCCAGCAGGGCGTGCCCGAGCCAAGGGGGAGAGTCCAAAGTAACAGCAAGAGTAGTTACCCCTCGGGAGGACGGCCGAAAGGCCGTCCTCCTTTTTACGTCAGGCGGTGCCCATGCCCTCGTTCGCCTGTGGATGGGCACATGGATTCAGCTATCTGTTCACCACATGGGTGGTCATTCGAACATTGATAGAACCGCCCGATGATGGTAACATTTCGACCCTTGTGGGGCGTTCTGCCTGCGGAAAAGTTCGTACCGCTCGGGCAGTTAGTCGTACCGCTCGGGATAATTATGCGTCATTATGGTAGGGAAGTTCGACTTCACTCTGCAGGACGAATTTTCCATGCGATAGATGACATGAGAGAAGCTGCGAGGCTATGGACATCGATACGAACGAGAGGCCCGAGATCACCTATCGGCCTTTCACCGAGGCGGACTTCGATGCGGTTGCAAAGGTCTGCGCTCGCACATGGGCGCCTGACGTCGAGGGCGTGTACGATCGCATAACGTTCGGAAGGGTACTGACGGCAGGCTCGCTCAAGCGCTCGCAGTTCTCGTTCGTGGCACAGCAGGGCATCAAGGTCGTAGGGGCCTGCTTCGGAGGCTTCACGACAGATGGCGCCATCATCGTGAACGAGCACTGGGAGCAGCGCTTCAAGGAGCTCATGGTGCCCGCGCGCAAGCGTGCTAAGATCGGCGGTCCGTCCGTGGAGGAGCTGCTGTTTAGCCGCCTGCGCATGTACACCACGGCGGACGTGTTCATTTCCCGCGGGTACAGCAACGCGGACGCGGAGCTGAACCTCTGCGTCGTGGACCCCGCCGCGCGCAACCAGGGCATAGGCTCGGCCATGCTGGAGGAGGCGGTCATGCGCTTCTGCGAGCACGGCGCCCGCGGGTTCTTCACTATGCTCACGAAGAACTCCGACTGCCAGTTCTCTGAGCGTGCGGGCCTGAAGCTCATCCAAGAGAAGCGTGGCGTGTACGGGGACCCGAACGCGGGCGTGATCTACCTGTACGGCAGGCGCCTGTAGCCACGGGCCGCGAACGCCGTGACCCCGCCCTTCTCGCCCGCGGTGGTATGCTGTCTCGGCACACAGGCCGCGCGAAGCGGCAGGCCAAGACACTACCCAGACGGTGATAGAACATGATGCACATAGCCCACGCCATCCTGCACGCCTTCGACTTCGAGTCGGGCAGCACGTCCTTCTCGCAGCGCGAGCTTGACCTGGACGCGCGCGCCGTGAAGTCGTACGTGCAGCGCCACATGCGCAAGATCAGCTCCAGCGCAGAGAACAGGCACGGCGAGTTTTCCGCGGAGAGCGGGTTTGCGGACGCGCTGCGCGGCTATGCGCAGGGGCAGATTGGCTTCACGGAGATTTCCCAGCAGGTTGCGCAGTACCTGTGGGAGGAGCTCAGGCGCTGCGACGACCTGGAGGAGTGCGACCTTCTGGTGTGCGACTTCACGGACACGCAGGACATGAAGGCGCGAGCGGATGCGGCCGGCGACGGCGAGGCGGCGCAGGCGTTTGCCGAGGCGGCCGAGCAGGCGGACGTGGAGGACCTGAGCCGGCGCTACTTCGCGGCGGTGCTGCTGCCCAGGAAGCAGGCGTTCATCCACGACCTTGGCGCGGACGCGACGGGCGCGCCGCAAAACCAGATCCTGCGGCAGGACTCCACGCTGCCGAGCCCCACGCAGAAGGTGGAGAGCTACGTGCTGGTTGACCTGGGCGACTTCTCGATCGACTTTCACGACAAGGTGCGCACCGTGGGCACACAGGAGCGCCAGATCATTCCCGAGGGGCTGCTGCAGTGCTCCGTTCAGGCCTCGAGCCGCGAGGTGGTGGAGGCGGTCGAGAAGATCGTGGCGGACGTGGCCGAGGAGGCCGGCGTGAACGTGACGGAGGCCGTGGCCCACGCGAAGGCGGTGGTGCAGTCGAGCGCGGAGGTGGACGAGGCGTTTGCCCCCGAGGAGGTGGGTCGGCGCGTATTCGAGGACGAGCCGGAGCTCCAGGAGCGCTACGAGCGCGTGACGCGCGAGAAGGAGCTGCCGGAGGAGGTGCCCGTAAAGCGCGGCGTCGCGAACCGGCTGGCGAAGAACCACAAGATAAAGACCGACACCGGCATAGAGATCACGTTTCCCTCGCAGTACGCCGCGGACTCTAACTACATCGAGTTCACGACGGACTCGGAGGGGTTCGTGTCCATCCTCATCAAGAACGTGGGGAAGATAGAGAACAAGTAGCCGCCTCGCAGGCGGGGCGGTGCCGGGGCGCCCGGCATGGCGAGAGCGGGAGGAACCATGGTCGACCTGTTGGTGCTGGTGAGGCATGGCAAGGCGGAGCCGAAGGGGCCCGAGGGCGACCTGGCCCGCGAGCTGACGCCGGACGGCGTGGCTGCGCTGGAGGAGGCCTACCCTCGCATTTTTGCGACGCTCGAGCCGGTCGGCGAGCTGGAGCTGTGGTCGAGCCCGGCGGCGCGTGCGGAGCGCACGGCAGAGGTGGCGGCGGACGCGCTGGGCGTGGACCCCATGGACATCGTGGTGCACGAAAGCCTGTACGAGCAGGACGAGGACGGCTTTGTGAGCGAGCTTTCGTGCGTGGACGGCGGCACGGTGGTGGCTGTGGGGCACGTGCCATTCATGCGGAACATGGTGGAGCGCCTGTGCGGCGAGGACGCGCCGTTTGGCAAGGGCACCGTCGCCGCGATCGACTTCCCGACGGGAAGGCTGGCCGCGGGCCAGGCGCGCCTGCTGTGGCTGCGGGAGGCCTAGGCGCGGGCCTGGCTGCAAAGCCCGCCGCCGCGGCAGTGGCTTTGCATCTGGCGGCGGGCTGGGCTACTGCCGCTAGGCCCTTGGCGTTTTGGCATCCGGCGCGCCGAGGGCCTCGTTCATGGAGCCGGAGCGGAAGCCTGCGAGGTCGCAGCTGACGTACAGGAAGCCCAGCTCGCGCAGGCGCGTCGCGACTTGCGTTCGCACGGGGTCCGCGCACAGGCGCGCGATGTCTGCGGCGGGCACCTCGATGCGCGCGAGCTGTCCGTCCGCGCCGTGCACGCGCACGCGGAGCTGGCCAAAGCCCAGGGAGTGGAGAAACGCCTCCGCCTTGGCCGTGCGCTCCAGCTTCTGGGCGTCGATCTTCTCGCCGTACGCGAAGCGGGACGACAGGCACGCCGCGCTGGGCTTGTCCCAGGTGGGGAGGCCCATCTGGCGCGAGAGCTCGCGGATTTCGGCCTTGGTGAGGTGGGCGTGGCGCAGCGGGCTCTTGATGCCGAGCCCGCCGAGGGCGCGCAGGCCCGGTCGGTAGTCGCCGAGGTCGTCCTCGTTGGAGCCATCGGCCACGAAGCGCAGGTCGTGCGCCGCCGCGACGAGCTTCAGCTCCGAGAAGAGCGCGTGCTTGCAGGTGTAGCAGCGATCGGGGTGGTTGTCCGCGAAGCCCGGGACCTTGAGCTCGTCGAAGTCGACGGCTGCGTGGGGGATGCCCCGCGTCTGGCAGAGCTTTTGCGCCTCGAGGAAGTCTGACTGCCCCATGCCGCGAATGCGTGCCGTGAGGGCGAGCATGTGGTCGCCGAGCACGTCGTGCGCGACCGTCGCGAGGAGGGTGGAGTCGACGCCGCCGGAGTAGGCGACGGCGACGCTGCCGAGCTCGCGCAGGTATGCGCGGAGGTCTTCGAGCTTGCGTGCGAGGTCTTGCTGCTGTGCCGTCGGCTGTTCTGGATCCATCCCTATCCCCCTGTTTCTTGCGTCTAGCTGCGGCTGCGACGCGGTTTTTGCGATTGTATCGCGCTTGTCTTTCGCGCGGGCGCGTGTGGCAGGAATTTAACCGTTTTGCGTGCATCTGATGGCGTGTGCGGGCGCGTAGAATCGGGACACCCGGGGGAGGGAGGCCGATGGTGCGTTTGGGACTTGGTGCGTGCGTGGCGTGGGCGCTTGCGGGTGCGGCGACCGGCGCGCTTGTGGGGACGTGGGCGCTGCGCGCCGCGTGGGATGCGCGGGGGCGTGACGCGGGTGCGGCGCGTCGACGGCCGGCGCGCGCGGCGCGCGCGGGCATGGCGCTCGCGGGGGCGTTTGCGCTGGGGGCGCAGGCGTGGGCGCTTGCGGGCGGCGGGGTGCCCGGCATGGGGGCCGCGACGAGAGGCACCGCCGTGCCGGATGTCGTGGGGACGATGGTGCTGTGCGGCTGCCTCGTGGCGCTTTCCGCGTTCGACCTGGTGCAGATGAGGATTCCGAACGGCGTGCTTGCCGTGGCCGCGGCCACGCGGGTCGTGTGCCTGGCGTGGGAGGGCGTTGCCGGCGGGGCTGGTCCTGCCGAGGCGGCGCTTCGGACCATGGCGCGGATGCTTTGCGCGGCAGGCGTGCTGGCGGCTGCCATGCTCTTCTCGCTTGCGGCGGCCCGCGCGTTGGGACGGGGTTGCGTCGGGGGCGGGGACGTGAAGCTCGTGGCGGTGACGGCCCTGTACCTGGGGCCCGCGCAGATGGTGCTCATGCTCGCGCTTGCGAGCGCGCTGGGGCTTGCGTTTGGCCTTGCGTGGACGCACCGGGCCCGTCGAATGCGTCGGACGAACGCGCAAGCCGGACCCCGGGGAACGCGGAAGGACGCGTTTCCGTGGGGGCCGGCGTTGGCGGCTTCGTGCTGGGCGGCGCTGCTGCTTGGCGAGGGCGGCGCCCGCGTGCTGCTGGGCGTGGCCTAGCGCTACAGGATCATCATCGCGGCCGTGAGGATCGCGACGGAGAGCACGCCGATCACGACGATGGGCTTCCACGCCCAGCGCAGGTACGTGCCGTAGCCCACGTGCGCGAGCATGAGGCCTGGCAGGAAGATGGCCGTGGGCGAGAACAGGTTCGCGAGGCCGTTTGCCGCGACGAAGATCATCACGACGACGTCGGGCGAGAAGTGCAGGACCTGGGCGAGCGGCCCCATGATGGGCATGGAGACGGACGCAAGGGCCGAGGTGGAGGTGATGATGATGGAAAGTCCCAGGTAGACGAGGTAGCAGAGCGGTGTGAAGACCATGGCGGAAAGCCCCTGCAGGCTGTGGGACGCCGACGTGAGGATGAGCTGGTCCAGGCCGGACATGTTCATGAGGAGCTCGATGGCGCGCGAGAGGCCGACGACGAGCGCCACGCCGACCATATCTCCCGCGCCGCCGATGAACGCGTCGACGGTGTCTGCCTCCGAGAGGCGCGCGACGAGGGCGATGATGATGGCCATCACGAAGAACCAGGTGCTGGCCTCGTTGAAGTACCAGTCGCCGATGGAGGCGCCGGTGAGCCAGCCCGTCCAGCTCTGGGAGTCCTCGACGGTCGAGGTGGTCGTGGCCTTGGTGCCCTTGGAGATGGAGGTCATGGTGCCGTACTTGTCCGCGCTCGTGTCGTTCCAGTCGCTCTTTACGGCGCTTGCGTCGAGCTGCTGGGTCTCTTCGTGCGAGGACGCGCCGGCATCGAACACGCTGACGCCGAAGTCGCCCCAGGGGACGAAGCCGGCGATCATCACGACGAACGTGAGGGCGAAGAGGACGAGCGTGACCTTCTGGGTGCCGGTGAGGGTGGAGTTCTCCCTCGTGAGGACCTGGGAGCTGTCCTTTCCGCCGAAGGCCTCGTCGCAGGCCTCGCGCTCCTGGAGCGAGAGGATGGACGATCCCTTGTCGCGCTGGATGCGACGGGCGTAGTGCAGGATGAAGAACAGGGAGACACAGTAGGCCATCACGCAGAGGAGCGCGCCGAGGGCTATGATCGTGACCTGGTTGCACTCGATTCCCTTGTCGTGGAGGCTCGCGATGGCGACGCCGTTGGCGAACGGGTTGACGGTGGAGCCGAGGCAGCCCACGCCTGCGCCGAACAGCACGGTGGCCGACGAGACCATGGTGTCGTATCCGGCGAGGTACATGACGGAGCCGAGCAGGGCGTAGAACGGGATGGTCTCCTCGCAGAAGCCGTACGCGGAGCCGAGGACGGCGAAGATGGCCATGATGACGGGGACGAGGACGAGCTCGCGGCCCTCGAGGCGCCTGACGAGCGCGCGGATGCCGGTCTCGATGGCGCCCACCTTGTTCACGATGCCCATGCAGCCGCCGAAGATGAGGAGGAAGAGCGAGATCTCGATGCCGTCGAGCACGCCCTTGACCGGACTGGAGATGATGTCCGACACCTTGACCGCCGTGACCTTGGACGTGACGCGCGCGATGAGCATGGTGGCGATGCCGATGATGACGGTGATGATGAGGAGGATGGTATACGAGGAGATCATCTGGTGCTTCCTCTTGCCCCGGGCCTTGCCCTCCACGCCCGTGGGGGCGTTTGGTAGGTTGGGGTCTGGTGCGGCCTCCTGGCTGAGGTTCTGGTCGCTCATGGCGAGACGACTCCCTTCTTCCGCAGGCGGCCGGCTGCCGCGGCGTTGCGTGGGGACGGGTGCTGGGGCGCCTCGACGGTAATGCCGGCGCTTCGTCGGGCACCGGCCGGCAGTCTATATTTGTAAGCGAAATATTTCAATAAAGTTACAAGAAGGTTTCTACGAACTGGGTTGTCGAGCCTCCGAGCGGCGGGAATCGGGTGTTCTGAGCGGCGTCCGCTGCATCTGAGAGGGGATATTTATGCATGTGAGAAGGCTGGCCGGCGCTTTGGGCTGATGTGAAACTTGCGGAAAGGGGCGAGCGTGCGGACGGGGGAGGGTAGTATCCTATCTCACGTGTGGGTTTAGAGCCCGAATGCAGAACAAACGAACAGGGGACCCCTTGGAACTCAACAACATCTCTCGCAGGGACGCGCTGAGGATATTTGCGGGTGCCGGTCTTGCCACCGTGCTGCCCCGCGTCGCCCTTGCCGTGGACCAGAAGGACGTCGACTCGACGAACGCGCAGATTGAGGAAACGAAGAAGCAGGTGGCGAAGGTGCAGAGCGAGCTCGACGACATCGCCGCCGAGTACGAGAAGCTCTCGAAGAAGCAGTCCGACACACTCGACCAGATCGAGCAGACGCAGGGGAAGATCACCGACGTCGAGAAGGACATCAGCGAGAAGGAGGACGAGCTCTCCGAGAAGAAGGAGCGCCTGGCAAAGCGCGTTTCCGAGAGCTACCAGGCGGGGTCGACCGGCTTTCTGGACGTGCTCTTCTCGTCCGCGTCCTTCGAGGAGCTCGAGTCCAACGTGTACTACATGGACAAGATCAGCGAGTCCGACAGCAGGATGATCCAGGAGGTCAAGGACCTGAAGGCGGAGCTCGTGAGCCAGCGCGACACGCTGCGGGAGCAGAAGGCGCAGCTAGAGAGCCTCTCTGCCACCCAGCAGAAGCAGCTGAAGGAGATGGAGTCGAAGCAGGCGGAGACGCAGAGCGTGCTCGCCGGGCTTTCCGACCAGGAGAAGAAGCTGATGGACCAGCGCGACTCCGAGCTGGCCGCCATGGCGAAGGAGAAGGCGGAGCAGGCCGCCGCCGCGAAGGCCGCGGCTGCCGCTGCGGCCGCGAGGAACTCCGGCGCGGGCGCGGCGAACGTGACGGGGACGATCTCTGGCGGCGGTGCCACGACGGGGTCTCAGCAGGCCGTGGTGAACGCGTGCCACACGACGCCCTCGCCGGGGCTGGGCCTGTGCGCCATGTGGGTGTCCCAGGTGTTCAGCAACGCGGGCTACGGATATGCGAGCGGCAACGCGTGCGACATGTACAACGCGTGGTGCACGAGCTCGAACCGCGGCGACCTGAAGCCCGGCATGATCGTGGCCGTGTCGTCGCACGCGCACACTTCTGCGGGCAGGATCTACGGTCACATAGGCATCTATGTGGGCGGTGGCGTGACGATGGACAACGTGGGCTACATCAGGACCATCAACGTGAACGAGTGGATCGCCTACTACGGCACGACGGTCACCCCGCGCTGGGGCTGGCTCATGGGCATCAAGCTGGCGTAGCCGGGCATGAGAACCTGACGAAACGGGCGGGGCCGACAGCAAATCGCGGTTTGCCGTCGGCCCCGACTTTGCGTCTTTGCGGGCGGAAACCTGGATGTTTCTGGCTGTGCCGCTACACGACGAATAGCAGCGCGGAGAGCGTGATGCAGATGGCGCCCGCGAGCACGAAGAGGTGCCACACGAAGTGGAAGTACGGCACCCTCTTGATCACGTAGAACACGCAGCCGACGGTGTAGCAGAGGCCTCCCGCGAGCAGGAGGCCGAACCCGGCGGGCGGAAGCAGACGCGCGATGTCCGCCACGTGGAAGATGACGAGCCATCCCATGGCGAGGTACACGAGGGCCGAGACCCACTTGGGCTGGCGCTCGCGCAGGAAGCACTCCGCCACGATGCCTATCGCGGCTATGACCCAGACGGTGATGCCGAGCGCAATGCCGCCCTCGTCGGAGAGGGTGATGAACGCGAACGGCGCGTAGCTGCCGGCGATGAGCAGGTAGATGGCACTGTGGTCCAAGACCCTGAACACGGCCTTTGCCGCCCGGGGGTGAAGCGCGTGGTAGAGGGTGGAGAACAGGAACTCCAGCACGAGCGAGGCGCCCATGAGGACGGCTGGCACCACGTGGGCGGCGCCTGCCCCCGACATGGCCGCGTGGACGACGAGAAGCACGAGCGCCGCTATCGAGAGGAGGGTGCCGACGCCGTGACTCACGGCGTTCGCGATCTCCTCGCCCGTGCTGTACTGGCGCGGCGTCCTTCCGAGCGTTGCGGCGTCTTGAGATGCCATGTTCTTCTCCCTTGGTTGCGCGGTGGCGTCGCGGGGCGGCGTCACAGGATGTCCTCCGGATCGTCGAAGTCCTCGCTCGGCCGGTCCTGTCGATTGTACCATGCGGTGATGCGGGCGTTGCTCTGCTCCCTCATCTGGTGCTCGATCCAGGTGTTCCTGTTCTGGACGATGGCGAGCATCTCGTCGACGACCTCCTCGATGCTGCCGGGGCGCGCGCTCATGAGGTACGTCGTCATCTGGCGCATGGCCTTGGCGGACTTGAGCTCGCCGGACATGACGTAGGCGAACTCCTGGGGAAGGCCGAGGCCGCGCGTGGCGCGCACGAGCGCCCGGTAGGCGAGCTCTCGCTCGTCCGGCGCGCCGGCGGCGTCTTGTGTCTGCGTGGTGTTGCTCACGATGCTCCCGAATGGTCGAGGGCGCCGGCCGCGCCTGGGGGCAGCGGTCGGCGCCTGGTGGTGGCGTGCCTGGGCGCCTTGCGAGAAGGCGCCGGCGACGCTAGTGGTCGCTCAGGGCGAACGCGTTTCTCATGCCGAGGCTCGCGGTGAGAAGGACGTCGTCCAGGGTCTTGTCCGTCTGCTCGCGCAGCATGTCCGCGATCCTGGCGTTCGCCTCCTCGAGGACGGGCGTCGCCTCTTGGTAGGAGAGGGGCGTGCCGCCGTCGCCTTCGACCTTGCGGTCGTACTCTGCGACAAGGGCGTGGCCCTTGGACGTGACGGCCTCGTTGTAGTGCTCGATGTGGCGCGAGCAGCTGTTGAAGTGCGCGTCGGCCATGGCCGCGATGATGCGGTTTGCCCAGTAGAAGCTCTCCGTCGTGACGTGCGGGGTCGTGTTGGCAAGGTAGTCGGGCGTGGCGTCCACGTTCGCGAAGAACGGCACGAGCGCGTTGAACGCGTTGCTGCCGTAGGCCATCCACTGGATCGCGCGGCAGGACTCCGGCGCGTACGGGCGGATCTGGATGACGGCGAGCTGACCGTTGCGGTTGATGCCGATGGGACGGTAGGCGCCGCGCGTGGACGCATCGCCGCGATCGCCGTACGGGTCGTACGGCGTGCCCTGGTAATGGAGCGACAGCGCGTACTTCACGTCCTCGATCGTGAGCTTGCGCTGAGGCGTCATGCACCAGGGAATGTCGTCGTCCTCCGGGTTCCAGCCCGCGTTGGGGTCGTCCCAGCCAAGGCCCGGGTTAAGGAAGCGGTGCATGGCCCAGGCGCGCGGCGTGTTGTACACGTGGTCGGAGTCGCTGTGGCTGCCGAAGGCGTCGCGCGGGTTGAAGAAGCGGTGGTTCGCGTCGGGCCAGAGGTCGTCCGCCTCCTCGTCCTCGTCGCCGTCCACGAGCTCGACCACGTCGAGCGAGAGGTCCAGGTGGTTGGCGTCCATCCACTCCGCAAGGTCCGCGGAGCACATGTGGTCGACCTTCTCGCCCAGCGCGTCCGTGAGGTCGAAGTCGTCGATGCCAAGCTGGTTGGGCATGGTGACGTAGCAGTCGTCCGGCACGCGCTTCGCGATCCAGTGGTGGCCGCCGACGGTCTCCATCCACCAGATCTCGTCCACGTCGGAAAACGCGATGCCGTTCATCTCGTACGTGCCGTAGCGCTCCAGGTAGGAGCCCAGGAGCTCAACGCCCTCACGCGCGGAGTGGGCGTAGGGCAGGACGATGGTGACCATGTCCTCCTCGCCGATGCCGCCCGCGACCTCCGGCTCGTAGCCGTCCTCGCCGGGCTTGCCCTTCTCCTTCACAAGCTCGACCAGCGGGTCCGCGCCAAGGACGCGCTCGTTCGAGGTGAGGGTCTCCGTCGCGCTCATGGCGACGTTTGCCGTGTTAACGCCGGCCTCGGCCCAGATGCCGTCCTTCGGGGTGGCGTCGGGGACGGAGGTGTAGCGCATGGGGTCGTCGGGAAGCTCGATCTCGACGTGGCTCAGCACGGAGCGGTAGTGGCGCGGCTGGTCCTCAGGCTGGATGACGACGAACTTCTTCGGGGTGAACACGCCGCCGGGGGAGTCCTCGTTGCGTGCGATTATGGTCGAGCCGTCGTAGCTCGCCTTCTTGCCGATGAGCAGGGTGGTGCAGGGCATGTGTGCCTCCATCGGGTCGCGTGTGGCATGACCCTTGTATGGTACCCGTCATGGGCCCGCCCAGCCCGTGCGCGGAAAAAGGCTCCAAATGTTAACCTTGCCGACAAGCGCACGAAATCATCCCGTGCGAAAATGCGCAGACTGCGTCGTGCCGCCGCCGCGCATCACACAAAGCCAACGCTCCCAGGAGGAGAAGAACATGTCTATGGAGTTCAAGCGCCGCCTTCCCATCCCCATGGAGATCCGCGAGGCCATGCCGCTCTCGCTGGAGATGGCCAGGCGCAAGGAGGCGTTCGACGCCCAGGTAGCCGCCGTCATCCGCGGCGAGGACAGGCGGGTCCTGCTCATAATAGGGCCGTGCTCGGCCGACCGCGAGGACTCCGTGCTCGACTACGTCACGCGCCTCGCGGCTCTGCAGGAGCGCGTCGCGGACAAGATCCTGATGATCCCGCGCGTGTACACGAACAAGCCGCGCACGAACGGCACGGGCTACAAGGGGCTGCTGCACAACCCCGATCCCGAGGGAGCGCCGGACCTTCTGGAGGGCGTGAGGGCCATCCGCCGCATGCACCTGCGCGTGGTTGAGGAGACGGGCATGTTCACGGCGGACGAGATGCTCTATCCCTCCAACTACCAGTACCTGGTGGACGTCCTGAGCTACGTCGCCGTGGGCGCGCGCTCCGTCGAGAACCAGGAGCACCGCCTGGTGGCCGGCGGCATCCCCGTGCCGGTGGGCATGAAGAACCCCACGGGCGGCTCCACCTCCGTGATGCTGAACTCCATCTACGCGGCGCAGGCGCCCCAGGACTTCATCTTCCGCAACTGGGAGGTCCACACGACGGGCAACCCCCTCGCGCACGCGCTGCTGCGCGGCTACGTGGGGCTCGACGGCATCAACTACCCCAACTACCACTACGAGTACCTGGAGCGCCTTGCCATCGCCTACACGCACGGCCGCTACCAGAACCCCGCCGTCGTGATCGACTGCAACCACGACAACTCCGGCAAGCGCCCGCAGGAGCAGCCGCGCATCGTGAACGAGGTGCTGGACTCCGTGCGCCGCTCGCCCGACATCGCGGGCATCTTCCGCGGCTTCATGGTGGAGTCGTACCTGGTGGACGGCAACCAGCCCGTCGGCGGCGGCGTGTACGGCAAGTCGATCACGGACGCGTGCATCGGCTGGGAGGGGACGGAGCGCCTCGTGCTCGACATGGCGGAGCGCGTGTAGCCGCGTCCCGCGCGCGGCCCCATCCCCTTGGGGCTGTGTGCGCCGGGTGGAGCCTTTCGGGGCGCCGCGGCCGTGAGGGAGCGCCGGGGGCGGGCGCGGGTATCCTAGCCCCTGACAACTTCCTGAAGGGAACCGCATGCTCCAACTCAAGAACACCCGCAAGGCCTACAAGACGGACGACTTCACGCAGGTCGCCCTGGACGACGTGTCCGTGGCGTTTCGCGACAGCGAGTTCGTCGCGATCCTGGGGCCCTCGGGCTCTGGCAAGACGACCATGCTCAACGTCCTGGGCGGCCTCGACCGCGCGGACTCCGGAGAGATCGTCATCAACGGCGTCTCGACGAAGGACTACTCGTCCAAGGACTGGGACACGTACCGCAACCACCGCGTCGGCTTCGTCTTCCAGAGCTACAACCTCATCCCGCACCAGACCGTGCTCTCCAACGTGGAGCTTGCGCTCACGCTCGCGGGCGTCGGCCGCGCGGAGCGCCGGCGCCGCGCGACGGAGGCCCTGGCGGCCGTCGGCCTTGCCGACCACGTGCGCAAGCGCCCGGCGCAGCTCTCCGGCGGGCAGATGCAGCGCGTCGCCATCGCGCGCGCCCTCGTGAACGACCCGGACATCGTGCTCGCGGACGAGCCGACGGGCGCCTTGGACACCG
>OCVV011358015.1_pt1 | contig 28474 bp, 23 predicted proteins | sample 1539721 | NCBI WGS metagenome assembly OCVV01 (sample SAMN02144230, study PRJEB22623) | gut metagenome | biome: sheep rumen | host: Ovis aries | place: New Zealand | reverse complement strand
AAGATGCCAACACCGGCGAAGGTGTTCCGTTTGCCTCCATCCAGGTAAAGGGCACGATGACCGGTACTGCGACGGATGCCGACGGTAACTATACCATCGACGTGCCTCGCAATGCAACGCTGATCTTCAGCTCCATCGGCTACCTGAACCAGGAAGCCGCCGTTGAAGGTCGTACGCTCATCAACATCCTTTTGGCCCCCGACACCGAGAGCATCGAGGAGACCGTGGTGATCGCCTACGGTACCGTCTCCAAGAAAGACTTTACCGGTTCGGCTGCCGCCGTCGACAGCAAGAAACTCGAGGCCCGTCCTGTGACGAACGCCACCAACGCCCTCGAAGGTATTACTTCCGGTGTGCAGTTCACCTCCGCCTCCGGCCAGCCGGGTTCTTCGGGAAGCATCCGTATCCGCGGTTTCGGTTCCATCAATGCGGACAGCGCTCCGCTGTACGTGGTGGATGGCGTTCCGTTCGACGGCTCCATCTCGAACATCAACTCCGATGACATCGAATCGCTGACCGTCCTGAAGGATGCGGCCTCCTCCGCATTGTACGGCGCCCGCGCCGCCAACGGCGTGGTGCTGATCACCACGAAGAAGGGCCGCAGCGAGAAGATCAACTTCAGCGTGCGCATCAACCACGGCTTCAGCACCCGCGGCGTTCCGGAATACGACCGTCTTGACGCATTCCAGTATGTCCCGATGGAATGGGAAATAATGCGCAACGGTTATATGACGGCTGGTACCTACAAGACCGTCGCCGAGGCTTCTGCCGCTGCCTCGAAAGACATTATGGGTAGTTCTGCCCTGAACAACAACCCGTTCAACGTGGCCGCCGACCAGGTGGTCGGTACCGACGGCGCGCTCAACAGCTCCGCAAAACTCCTCTATCCGGACGATATGGACTGGTCGAAGGCCGTCGAGCGTCTGGGCCACCGCCAGGAATACACGATGTCCGCCGGCGGCGCCTCCCAGAAGGCCGACTACTACTTCTCCCTCGGTTACCTGAACGACCAGGGCTACGCCCTCCGTTCGTATATGGAGCGTTTCAACGCCCGTATGAACGTCAACGTCCAGCCTCGGAAATGGCTGAAGGCTGGTCTGAATATGGCCGGCACGATGGCCAGCGGAAACACCGCCAATACCGGTTCCAGCACGGGCTACGTGAATATGTTCTACTTCGCCCGCAACATCGGCCCGATCTACCCGATCCACGAACACAACGCCGACGGCTCTTTCGTCTTAGACGACGAGGGCAATACGGTCTATGACTGGACCAACCGCGGCGGCGGCGCCAGCCCGGGCCGCCACATCATCGCCGAGACCCTCTGGAACGAGGACCTCTACAAACGCGACATCCTCAGCACCCGCGGCTACGTGGACTTCATTTTCTTTGAAGGCCTCAAGTTCTCCATCAACGTGGGCTATGATACGCGCAATTATCTGAACTCCGGCTTCGACAACCCGCACGTGGGCGACGGTGCGCCTGCCGGCCGTGCCGACAACGAGCACTACCGCTACGATACGGTGAACCTCAACCAGCTGCTCACCTACAACAAGACCTTCAACGGCCACACCATCGACCTTCTTGTCGGTCACGAGAGCTACCGCAACCAGTACCGCTACCTGTACGGCTTCCGTCAGGGCCTGGTCGCCGAAGGCAACACCGAGCTGGTGAACTTCACCACGACCAACTCCCTGACCGGCTACCGCGACGTCTATTCGACGGAAGGTTACCTGGCCCGTGCCAACTACAACTACAACCACCGCTACTACCTGTCGGCCTCCTTCCGCCGCGACGCTTCGTCCCGCTTCTACAAGGACGCCCGCTGGGGTAACTTCTGGTCCGTCGGCGGATCCTGGCGCATCGACCAGGAACCGTTTATGAACGCGGTGCCCTGGGTCTCCCAGGCCAAGCTCCGCGCTTCCTACGGTTCCGTCGGTAACGATGGTACGGACTCCTGGTACGCCTGGCAGTCCCTCTATGGCATCCAGCGCAACGCCAACACCCCGGGCTTCATCCAGAGCACCACGGCCGGCAACAAGAACCTGCAGTGGGAGAAGAATATGAGCTTCGACGTCGCCCTTGAGTTCTGTCTGTTCCGTGACCGCATCACCGGCCAGGTCGAGTTCTTCCACCGTATCTCCGACAACCTGCTGTTCGCCGTTCCGCTCCCGACCTCCTCGGGTGTGACCAGCCAGTGGCAGAACATCGGTACAATGTACAACCGCGGTATCGAGGTCCAGCTGGGCGCCGACATCGTCCGCACCCGCAACTTCACCTGGAATATGAACGTCAACTTCTCGCACCTGAAGAACGAGATCACCAAGCTGCCTCCGACGCAGGACCAGATCATCAGCGGCACCAAGAAGTATATGGTGGGCCACTCGATGTATGACTTCTGGATGTACGAATGGGCTGGTGTCGATCCGGAAACAGGTGACAGCCTCTACTACGTTGGCGGCTATGACGACAACGACGTGTACACCGGTGAAGGCCGTACGACGACCAACGACTATACGAAGGCGGACAAATACTATGTGGGCACCTCTATTCCGAAACTCTACGGCTCCCTGCAGAACACCTTCTCGTTCTACAACTTCAACCTCTCCGTCCTGGCCACCTTCGGTCTCGGCGGTTTGAAATATGACTCTACTTACGGCAGTCTGATGAGTTACAGCAACTATGGCTCCTCCCTCCACGTGGATATGCTCAAGCGCTGGCAGAACCCGGGCGACGTGACTTCTGTCCCGCGTGCCGACCAGTATCGGAATACTTATCTGAACCAGGGTTCCAGCCGCTGGCTGACGGATGCTTCCTACATCAATATTCGCAACATCTCCCTGTCGTACAACCTCCCGCGTCGCTGGGTCGAGGCTATCGACCTGAGTGGCATCCAGATCTACGGCAGTGTAGAGAACCTTCACTTGTTCAGCGCCCGCAAGGGTATGGATCCGCAGTACAACTTCGCGGGTACTTCCTACAACTCCTATTCTCCCGCCCGCACGGTTTCGTTCGGTGTTAACCTTCAATTCTAAATCTTGATGCTTCGTATGAAAAAGATTCTCAATATGATTGCCTGCCTGTCCGTGGTTCTCGGGCTGGCGGCTTGCAGCGAGGAATTCCTGGAGACCGCTCCGACGAGCTCCTATGCCGAAGACTTCGTGCTTTCCAACATCGACAACCTGGAGGCCGCCCTCAACGGTACGCACAAGTCGATGGTGGCCCAGTACCTCTCCCGCCAGAACATCGGCGGCTATCCTTCCTTCCAGATCGCGATGGACTGCCTCGGTGAAGACCTCGTCTTCCCGGCGGCCGGCAACGGCTGGTGGACCAACACCGGTGAAGTGAAATGGACGGCCACCCGCAACCCGGACGCCTACCTGACCTACTATCCCTGGTATCTCTGCTATAAATGGATTTCCAACGCCAATATGATCCTGGCGAACATCGATGACGTAAAAGGTCCGGAAGGCCAGAAGAATATGATCAAGGGCCAGGCGCTCGTCTATCGTGCCAACTCCTATTTCTGGATTGCGCAGCTCTATGGCGAGCGCTATGTGAAAGGCGGCGCCAACTCCGGACTTACCTGCCCGCTCGTGCTCGATCCGGCCGAGCCGAAACAGCCCCTGTCTCCGCTGGCAGATGTTTACGCCCAGATCATCAAGGACCTTGACGAAGCCATTCCTTTGCTGAGCGACAAGAGCAACCCATACCTCAACTACAGTTCGCTGACCGACATCACCGGCGGTACCGCCAACGGTGTCCGCGCCCGCGTGGCCCTCGTTATGCAGGACTGGGATGCCGCCAAACGCTATGCCGATGCGGCCATTGCCAGCGGCGACGCCCGTCTGATGACCCAGGAGCAGTACTGCGACGGTTTCAACGACGCTTCCAACCCCGAGTGGATGTGGGGCTTCGAGATGATTTCCGACCAGACCCTTTACTTCTATGGCTATATGGCCTATATGTCCTGGAACTTCAACTCCTCGAACATCCGCAGCTGCCCGAAGTGCATCAACAGCAAGCTGTACGATAAGATCCCCGCCACAGATATCCGCAAGACCCTCTTCGATCCGACCGGAGCCGCCTGGACGATGCCGACCAAATCGTACGTCCGCTACCCGTATATGAACCGCAAGTTCGCCGTGGCGGACTACACCAGCTCCGTAGCTGACGCCAACTATATGCGTCTGGGTGAAATGTACCTGATCGCGGCCGAGGCTGCTGCCAAGTCCAACAACGAAGCGGCTGCCCAGCAGTATCTGTATGACCTCAACAAGACCCGTGACAGCGGATACCAGAAGAGTACCAAGTCGGGTGCGGATCTGCTTGATGAGATCTATACTTACCGTCGTATCGAGCTCTGGGGCGAAGGCCACCGCTTCCTCGACCTGAAGCGCCTGAATATGGCTCTTGACCGTACCGGTGCCAACCACGTTCCGGCTGTTTCTTCGGTTCTGGAGATTCCGGCTAACGACATTCGCTGGAAATTTGCCATCCCGCAGGATGAAATCGATGCAAACGACCTGATCGACAAGCACATCAACGACTAGTCAGACAGGCCTGAAAGAAAGGGATGCCCGGTTTCCGAGCATCCCTTTTTTTTGCTGACGCGCCCATTTCGTCGCGTCAGTTTTCAGCCTGGATGGCAGGATTCTGGGCGGCCTTGAGGAAATCCTTGGGAGAAAGTGTCGTGGCGTCGACGGTAAACTCCGGGATATTATAGGACTTGAAAAGTCGGATATTCTGCTGCGGATCCCGCTGCGGCAGCAGGAAGGGCTTGTGAGCGTGGCCTTCTGTGTCGAACCAGGCCAGATACAATCGTGTGTAAGTCCGGTCGTCGCGGCGGGACGAAAAGACAATCCACCGGCCGTTTGACGACCAGCTGTGGTAGCTTTCCGTCTCTTCACTGTTGACTTCCGTCAACGGTCGCAGATCCCCGGTGGACAGATCCAGCAGATAAAGGTCGGCATCCCGGTGCCAGATGTGGAATTGTCCGAAACTCGCCAGCGTGAAAAGCAGATAACGTCCGTCGGGCGAGATGCGCGGGAAAGTGGCGCTCTTGTCACTTCCCGCTGCGTCGAAATAGCATTCGGGCGTTCCGAAACTGCGTGTGCCGGGATCGAAGGGAATCCGCATCAAATTGTATTTCAGTTCATCGTAGTGCGGTCCGTAGTAATACTCGCGCATAGGCGCCAGCCGCGAGATATCAGCTGAGGCATAATAGAGCATACGCCCGTCGGGTGACCAGTAGGGGAAAGTCTCAAGTTGCAAGGTGTCGCCGGCGACCATCCGGGCACGGTTGGCTTCCGGGTCGTAGAGGATGATGTCGGAGTCCGCATCGATGACTTCTGTCTTGTCGATGCCTTTGGCATAGAAGAACTGCTGCGTGCGATTGAGGGAGTAGGCGATCAGGTTCTCGGTGGGATGCCAGGACGGGTACACGCCGGCCGACATAAAACCGTCGGCCTTGAGGTTTACCTTGGCGATGCGTCCCTTGTCGGCGATGATCGTACCGCCGTCTTTCTGCCGGATATGAAATTGCATACGCTCGGCGTGCCAGTTTTGGAAAGAGTGGCAGTTGATACATTGTCCGGCGTTCCGGTCATAGTCCAGTTGGTTGTTGAAAATGTCTTTTTCGCGGAAAGATGTCAAGTCGCGCTGGGAGATGCTCATCGCTCCGGCCAGGCCGTAAGTGGGCTCGATCAGCCGATAGGTCAGGTAGCGGTCCACCGGATCCGGCGCGACGAAGACACGGACAGGCGGGCGCGCCACCCATTTCCCTCCGTTCTTCTCAAAGATTTCAAAGTTGATTTCGCCGCCTTTGTTGGCTTCCAACAGCGTTTTCCAGGAACGGATCGGAACGCGGACCGTACGGCCGTTTGTGACAATGGCCTTGCCGTGTCCGCCGCGGACGACGCAGCGGTACGCTTCTGCCTTGCCTTCAATCTGAAATACCAGAGGTGCGATGTTGCAGGGAATGGCGACTTCGCTGTAGTCGGGCCAGATATGTGCCGGCACATCAGAGGGTTGTGCATCCTGCGGCACGCCGTGACAACCGGTGGAGAGGAGGAGGAGTGCCGAGACAAATAGGGTCGGGATTCGTTTCATAGGCGGAGCATCTTTTCGGCCGCTCGGTTCCAGGTCTGCATTTCGGGGCTGTTTCCGGGAACGTATTGATAGAACAACAGGACATTGGCGGCCGCGTTGTCGCTGGGCATCCAGCGTTTTTCTTCATAATCCTGCAGCGGTGCGAGCAGCCTGTACTCAGGGTCCCGGGTCAAAGCGTCCCGGTCATCGAGATACTGGCGGTAGCGACGAGCCCACGCTTTATGGAGCGTCGTATGGGAAAGCGTTTCCAAATACTTCCCGGCCAGTTCCCGCTCTCCGTTGAACACTGCCACCTTGGCCAGGTATTTCCAGCGCTCCACCGCATAGTTCGTGAAGAGACTGATTTCCGAGGAAATGCGGGCGGAATAGTTGAGAAGGCCCGAATGGAAAAAGATGGTGGGTCCGGCCAGGAACGAGGACGAATACTCCTTGTCGCCGATGATGACGGGCTCCGTGCGGAAGGAGTACTTGTGACAGTCTTCTTCCAGCCGCCCCTGCGCATACAGGGCGCAGTTGCGGTACGACAGCAGGATTTCGTTGGTTATCGGCAGCGGACAGGTCCGTTCGGCCACTTTGTTCCAGTCTCCGCGTTCGATGGCCCGCTCGGACACCATCTGCCGGTGGAAAAGCGTGTTCCGGTAAGGTAGCAGATAGATACAGGCGATAACAGCCATACCGGCGGCTATCGTGACGGCGGTATGCCAGTATCGGGCCGGCCGCTCCCCGGGTTTCAGGAACGCATACAGGACAGGAAGCAGTCCTGCCGCTATCAGGGGAATAAACTCCCGGGCGTTCCCGACGTAGTCCAGGAATGGAGCACCTTGGAACCACATATAGCGGAGGACGCTGTGGTTGTAGAACAGACGGTATTCCAGCCAGGGTACAGCGGCGATGCACAACAGGTCGGCCAGCGGGCGGTACCAACGGTTCCGCCCCGTTGCGTGTGAAACCGACCAGGCGGTGTGGATGAGCAGGGCGAGCAGGGCGTAGCATCCCACCAGAGGATAGCCGAGCAGGGCGACCGCCCATCGTACGCGGCTCTCCTGCGCCTGCAGGAGGCGGAAGAGCAGCAGGGCGGAAATAATGCCGAGCACCTCGGTGAATATCAGGGCATCGGCGCGGAAGATCAGGACGCCGTAGCCCATCCGCATCAGGGACAGGTATAGGGCAAGTGCCGGCAGCAGGGCCAGGACCGGGAAACGGGAACCGCGCAGGAAATATCGGAAGGTCAGCCAGGATACCAGGCCGTAAAGCAGCAGGAGGAGCCCTGTCGCAAGGATGGGATAATAACAGAACTGCGTCAGGAAGCGACCGGCATACAGGAGCAGCGCGGCTGGTTTTTCAAAATGTGCGGCAAACCAAGTCCAGGTGTCCTGGTAGAGGGAGGTCGCGTGAAACTTATAAATATAACTGGAGAACAGCAGCATAACGTGTGCTGCTGCGGCGAGCGAAGCGGCTCCGCAGACAAGCGTCGCGATTCTCCGGATGCCGGATGCCCTGTTCTTTTCCATGCATCGGGGCGGTTATTTCTTCCGCCTGGCTTCCCGGGCGGCCCGCTTGGCATCCCTTTCAGCCTGCTTGGCATGCTGCGCCGCCTTCGTAGTGATCAGGATGACCCCGTTGGCACCCCGCATTCCGTAGCTGGCCGTGCTGCTGGCATCTTTGAGCACGTCGACGGAATGGATTTCACTGGGGTTGATCTCGTGGGTATTTAGGACTTCCGTCCCATCCATCAGGATCAGGGGTTTGGTCGAAGCGTTGAAAGAGCTGATTCCGCGGATGATGAGGCTGCCGTCGGAGCCAACGTCCACGCCGCTGACATGCGTCCGGACGTAGTCTTCGAAACTCTGGTAGGTCATTTCCTCGGTTTCTTTCATGTTTATGTGCTGCACGCCGATGGTTTCGTCAGTCACATAGCCGTCACTATGGGCTTGGGTTCCGGCGTTCGCCGGGAGGTTCTTGGTTCCGCCGCAGCCGGCGGCCAGCAGGATGAGGGACAGGATGGGGAGGATGTGTTTCATTACCAACTGACTTTAAGGGTGTAGGGGACGCCGTTGAGGACGTCGGTGCGCCCGCAGTATTGGTCGCCGTAGGGCGTCTGGACGGTATCGACCGTGGTGGCGCAGAAAACGGAGATGTAGTAGCGGCCGGCTTTATCCACGGGTACGATCAGGGTCTTGTCGCTTCCGTGGGCGATGTTCTTGTAACGGGCGTTGCTCTTGAACGCGAAGTCCTGGCCGTCGGCAAAGAGCCACAGATCGAAGCGGTCGGTCCAGAATTCCGGCGCGCAGAGTTCCACTTTGATCTCTTTCACGCCTTCAGGGACATCGACAGCGAAGTGATGGTACTGGCGGTCGCCGACACGTGTGAAGGCCGGATCGTTTTCACTGGTGGTGCGGACCATGGCCCGCTTTTCCCCGTTCTTCAGTACGCCTTTGAGTTTCGCGGTACCGTTTCCGTCAAGGGCGTAGCGGATCAGGGCGGACATCAGTTCCAGCCGCTCGCCGAAGATCTGGCGCTCGGGGTGCGAGCCGATGGCCACGACGCGGCCGGTCTGCTCGTTTTCCTTCCAGGCCCAGGCGCCGACCGTGTTATGGATGGATTTCTTCAGTTTCAGCGTGTCGCCGTCGAAGCGCAGCAGGACTTCCGTCCCGGCGGGTACGTCGGCGTCCATATAGGCATAGTCGCCGCCGTTGTGCCGCACGCTGTCGATCTTCATGTCGTTGCCGAAATCATAGTACTGCAGCAGCGGGGAGCCCGGTTCTACGAGCATGCCCGTGAAAGACTGTTCGAGGCCGGTACCGACGGTCCAGCCGGGCCAGATTGCCAGATAATCTTCGCGCACCACATAGCCCGTGTCGCGGGCCACGCCTTTGGCGCAGATGAAAGCGCCGGCGCAGGTACCGAGATAGCTGCCGCCGTTCCGCACGAAGTCGCGGATGTTCTGGCGCCCCTTCTCGGTAAGCGAGCGGCCGTGCGCCAGGGCGCGGCCACCGTTGAAATAGACCATGCGGAAGCGCGGTTCACCGTCGGGGTAGAGCAGGATGCCGTTCTCGTCGATCGGGCTTCCGACCAGCAGGATGGTCTGCAACACGGTGTCGATGGAAATGAGCTGGGTACGCTCGGATGAACTGTACTGTTCCATCGTCAGGTTCAGGAAATCGGCGGCCGGCAGGTCGGGATAGGCGTTCAAGCCGATTCCTCCGTCCATGAAGATGTCCTTGTAGTAACCCTCGGTCCGGGGCTTGGCGGGCCTGGGTTGGGCGATGAAAACCTTCTCGGGCTTTTTCTTGCCGGCGGGACGGTTTCTGGTCTGGGCAGGTGCCGGTGCGGCCAGCAGGAGCGGAAGGACCAGCAGGAGGAGGAATCGGATTGTTCTCATGGTTTTGCTTAATAAACTTTTGCTACTTCGCGGCCCTGCATCACGCTCAGGCCGTTGTGGGCCAGGGCGCCCATCTCGTCCTCGCCGGGGTAGATCTTCACCGGGGCGATCCAGTCCACATACGAGGCCAGGTCGGCCATCATGCCCTTGCCGTAGGCGATGCCGCCGGTGACCAGGATGGCGTTGACCTTGCCCTTGAGGACGGCGGCCATGGCGCCGATTTCCTTGGCAATGTTGTACAGATAGGCGTCTGCAATCAGCTTGAAGTGCGGATCGTCCACCATCTTGTGCTCGATTTCCAGGAAATCGTTGGTGCCCAGGTGGGCCACCGTACCGCCGCGGCCGTTGATCATCTTCTTGACTTCCTGCGGGGTATATTTGCCGCTGAAGCAGATGTCGGCCAACTGCTGGGCCGGCAGGCCGCCGGAGCGCTCGGGGCTGAAGGGGCCGTCGCCGTTGAGGGCATTGTTGGTGTCGATCACGCGGCCCTTGCAGTGGGCGCTTACCGAGGTGCCGCCGCCCAGGTGGACGACGATCAGGTTGAGGTCTTCGTATTTGACGCTCTGCTGGGCCGCATACATCTTGGCGATGGCCTTCTGGTTGAGGGCGTGGAACACCGAGACGCGCTTGAAGAGCGGATGACCCGCCACGCGGGCCAGGTCGCAGAGCTCATCGACCACCACCGGGTCGGTGATGAAGGCGCGGCAGCCGATTTCCTCGGCGATGGCGTGGGCCAGGATGCCGCCCAGGTTGCTGGCGTGCTCACCGTACTGGCCGCTGCGCAGGTCTTCGAGCATCCGCTCGTTGACCTCATAGACGCCCGAGGGGATGGGGCGGAGCAGGCCGCCGCGGCCCACGATGGCTGCGATCTCGTTCAGCGCGATGTCGTTTTCCTTGAGCGCCTCCACGATCATCTTCTTGCGGAATTCGAACTGGGAGACGATGTTGGGATATTTTCCGATCTCCTCGGCGCTGTGGCGGAGGGTCTTGGTGAAGGCCTGCTCATAGTCTTCGAACACCGCGATCTTGGTCGAGGTGGAGCCGGGGTTGATAGCCAGGATCTTCATGTCGGGTGTGGGGCTATTTGGCCGTCAGGGCGGCCAGGGCGATGGAATTCAGTTTGGTGTCGATGCTGTCGGCGCGGCTCGAGAGGACGCACGGGGCCATGCCGCCGGCCATGATGGCGGCCTGGCGGACACCCTTGCAGAGTTTCGAGTTGACTTTGTAGAACACGTTGGCGCTCTCGATGTTCGGGAAGAGGAGGCAGTCGGCGTCGCCGGCCACTTCGCTCTTGATCTTCTTGATGGCGACCGATTCGGCGTCGATGGCCACGTCCAGGGCCAGCGGGCCGTCGATCACGCAGCCGGCAATCTGTCCGCGGTCGGACATCTTGGCCAGCAGGGCGGCTTCCACGCAGGCGGGCATCCCGTCGAGCATCTGCTCGGTGGCGGCGATGGCGGCGACCTTCGGCTTGGCGATGCCCATGGCCTTGGCGGTATTGACCAGGTATTTGCAGATGGCTTGCTTCTGCTTGAAATCCGGAGCCGGGATGACGGCCATGTCGCCGAGGATCAGGAGCTTGTGGTAGTTCGGATTCTCGATCACGGCCACGTGGCTCAGAACGGCCTTGGGCGGCAGCAGGCCGCGCTCCTTGTTGAGGATGCCGCGCATGTATTTGTCGGTGCTGCAGAGGCCCTTCATCAGGATGTCGCCTTCGCCGTCGCGGACCATGCCCACGGCCTGGGCGATCGATTTGAGCTCGTCCTTGTTGTCGATGATGGTGAAGATGGCCGGGTCGATCTTCTCGTTCTGGCAGACTTCCAGGATCTTGTCCTTGTCGCCGACCAGGGTGACCTCGACGATGCCTTTCTCGATGGCCTTGGAAGCGGCGGTGATGGTGTGGTCGTCCACGCCCCAGGCGGCAACCATGCGTTTCTTGCTCCGGGAGCGGAGTTCTTCAAATAGTTCGTTGAAGTTGGTAATCATATCAGGATTCTGTTATTATGTTTTGATTAGTTGTTGTTTACGATGTTCATCGTGTCGGTGGCGATGACCAGTTCTTCGTTGGTGGTCACGGCCACGACTTTGACCTTCGAGCCCGGACGGGAGAGCAGGACGTCTTTGCCGCGGACCTTGTTGGCCTCGGTGTCGAAGTCCACGCCCAGGAATTCGAGTCCCGTGCAGACCTCTTCGCGGACCGGCCAGGCGTTCTCGCCGATGCCGCCCGTGAAGACGATCAGGTCCACGCCGCCGAGGGCCGCCGCATAGGCGCCGACATATTTCTTGATGCTGTAGGAGAGCATCTTCTTGGCCAGCTGCGCCCGTTCGTTGCCGGTGGCGGCGGCCGCTTCGATGTCGCGGTTGTCGCCCGACACGCCGGAGATGCCCAGCAGGCCGCTCTTCTTGTTGAGCAGGCTGTTGACCTGTTTGTAGTCGAGATTCTCTTTCTCCTGGATGAAGGTCACGGCGCCCACGTCGAGGTTGCCGCAGCGGGTGCCCATCACCACGCCTTCGACCGGCGTGAAGCCCATCGAGGTGTCCACGCTTTCGCCGTCCTTGATGGCCGTGACCGAGCTGCCGTTGCCCAGGTGGCAGGTGATGATGCGGCTTTTGTGCAGGTTGAGGCCGACGAACTTGCAGGCTTTTTCCGCCACGTATTTGTGGCTGGTGCCGTGGAAGCCGTAGCGGCGCAGGCGGTACTGCTCATAGAAGCGGTAGGGGATGGCGTACATATAGGCATAGTCCGGCATGGTCTGGTGGAAGGAGGTGTCGAAGACGGCGACCTGCGGTTCGCCGGGCATCAGCTGTTCGATGGCCTTGATGCCCATCAGGTTGGCCGGGTTGTGGAGCGGAGCCAGTTCGCAGCAGCGCTCGATCTTGTCCATCACCTCGGGCGTGACACGAACGCTGCAGTCGAAGAATTCGCCGCCGTGGGCCACGCGGTGGCCGACGGCATCGATGCGTTCGAGCGAGTCGATGACGCCTTCTTCGGGGCTGACGAGGGCGTCGAGCACCATCTTGATACCGGCGGCATGGTCGGGGACCACGTCACCGATGCGTTCTACGAGACCCTTTTTCATCAGGGTATAGTCTTCGGCGCTCCGCATGTCAAGCAGCTGGTATTTCAGCGAGGAGCTACCGCAATTGAGGACAAGGATGATCATATTTGTGTTGTTTGATTGTTCGAATCTGACAAAGTTAGGAAAAAATATTGTATCTTGCTGAAAATTTGACGGGATGTGGCAAGGTAGAGAAATCATTCTGTGTACACTGGCCCTTTTGGCCGGCAATCTGCTGGGAGATGCGCTTTCGCTCCCGCCGCTCGTCTATCTTCTTCTGTCGGTGGTTTTTGCCCTCGTCGCATGGCGTCGGCCGCAGCTTTTGTGGATTCTGGCCTGCCTGCTGTGGCTGGGGGCGGCGGGGGTGCAGGCGGGGCGGATGCCCCGCGCCGGCCCGCCGCCGGCGCTGACGCTGTGGGCCGCCGGCTGCAAGGCGTCGTTCTCCGCCTGGCTGGAGACGCAGCTTCCGGCCGGAGAAGAGCAGGCGATTCTCCGGGCGCTGGCCATCGGCGACCGCTCCGGGCTGTCGCGCGAGCTGCGCGCCGCCTGGCGCGACAGCGGCGCCATGCATTTGCTGGCCCTGAGCGGCCTGCACGTCGGCCTGCTCTATGCGCTGCTCCATCGCCTGCTGTCGCTGCTGGGCGGCAGCCGGCCCGCCCGGCTGCTGCGAAGCGTCGTCGTTCTCGGCCTCCTGTGGACCTATGCGCTCATCACCGGCCTGAGCGCCTCCATCGCCCGCGCCGTGCTGATGATCACCTTCTATGAGATCTCCGCCTTCGTCACAGGCGGCCGCGACGGCCTGTCGGCCCTGGCCGGCAGCGCCTTCCTGCTCGTGCTTTTCGACCCCGAATCGCCCCGCGACATCGGCTTCCAACTCTCCTATACCGCTGTCCTTTCCATCCTTCTGCTCCACCCCCGGCTGAAACGCCTCCTGCATACCCGCTCCCGGCTGCTGACCCGCGTCTGGGAACTCCTGAGTGTAAGCCTCTGCTGCCAGGCCACCTGCGGCCTCCTGGTCTGGCTCTACTTCGGAAACTTCCCCGCCTATTTCCTCCTGACAACTCTCCTGGCCATCCCCCTCACCACCCTCGTAATGTACACCATCCTCGCCGCCTCCGCCACCGCCGCCGTCTCCTCCGCCGTCGCTGGCTCCGCCGTCGCTTCCGCCGCAGCCAGCTCCGCTGTCTCCGCCGTCCCTGGCTCTGCCTTCTCCGCCGCAACTACGGCCGCCAGCTCAGCTGCCTCATCCCTTGCGCCGTTTCTCGACCGCCTCTCCGACCTGTCGATCCAAGCCCTTACCTGGCTCCTCCAGATACTCAACACCATCATCCACCTGATCGCCTCCCTCTGATCACTTCCCTCTGGCCGTTTCCCTCTGATCGCCTCCCTCTGGGCGTCTCCCTCTGGCCGTTTCCCTCTGGCCGTGACCCTCTGATCGCCTCCCGCAGCCGCTGCCGTCTCGGCCTCTGCTGCCGTCTCTTCTTCCGCTGGCCGCCTCTGACGGCCGTCTCTCTCTGGGCGTACCCTCTGGTCGTCTCGCTATGCCGTTCTCAGCTTTTTTGCCCGCCCCGCCACATTTTGCGCTGCAATGTACGCATCAGTCAGTCAGCGACTTACGTTAGTTGACCCCCTCTGAAAGCCAGGGGGTCAACTTCTGCAAACGGCTGACAATCAAGTGCGTCCGTTGCAGCGGAAAAAATGCGTATCTTTACGCAATGACAAAGATTCTGTTCATTTGTTTGGGAAACATTTGCCGCAGCCCGATGGCGGAGGCGGTATTCGGCCATCTGGCGGCAGAAGCCGGCAGGACGGATGAATTCGTAGTGGCATCGGCCGCAGTCAGTGAAGAAGAGTGGGGGAATCCGATCTATCCCCCCGCCGCAGCCATGTTGCGACGGCATAGTGTCCCTTATGATGCCGCCCGCACAGCCCGGCAGATGAAAGCCTCCGATTATCAGCGGTATGACCTGATCATTGCGATGGATGAATCCAACATTCGCGGCATCCGTCGTATCACAGGCGGCGACCCGGAAGACAAGATACATCTCCTGCTGGATTACGCCGGTGAACACCGCAGCGTCGCCGACCCCTGGTACACCCGCGACTTCGAGACTGCCTACGATGACATCCTCCGCGGCTGCCGCGCCCTCCTTGAATCACTGCTGCGGCAGTCGTGACGGACGAATGACCGAAGCCACGTCCTCTGTCTCTGCAGTCGGTCATACATCGATGCCTGAAACAACGGCGGCACATTCTGCCTTAGCGGGCTGGCATCGATGCTTGAAACTTAGTCCTTTTTGCCCGACGTACGAAGCGGCATTCTTGCAAAATCTTATGGCGGTCAGAGCCGGAGCAGTTTAGCTGTTTCTGTGTCGCTGGCACCGGTTTCTCTCATCAGCATTTGTCCCAGACGGCGTCTGTCGGTTTCGGGCAGCGTCAGGACGCGTTCCATGGTGACGTAGCCTTTGGCCAGGCACAGGTGGCGGATCATCTTTTTGTAGCAGCGATAGTCTTTTCCGTAGGTGTCTTCCACCAGCTCATACTCGCTGCCGGTGTTGGCATTGAGGGCTATGACCATGCTGTTGTACGATTCATAGAAAGCCGTCGCTGCGGTATAATCGATAAAGTTGTATTTACGGACCACGTAGTCGATGAATTGCTGCGTTTCCCGGAGCGACAGCTGCTGCGTGACTTTCTCGAGCAGGGAATAATCGAGCCACCGGTCTTCCTTCCGGTATGCCTTGACGGTATAGAGCGCTTTACGGAGTTCCCACCGCGCCTTGTCAATGCGAAGTTTTTCCGAGAACGGGGATTTAGCAGCCGCATAAGCCAGAAAGTTCCAGCGGTCTTCTTCAACGCGGACCGCCAGCCGCCCCTCTACGGGGTTGTTGTAAACATAAGCAATGGCGGAACGGATCTTCTTGTGCGCCAATTTCGGCGTGCAACCGAAAGGTGTGTTGAATAAAGGCCCTGACTGCTGATAATGCTGGTTCCACAGCCGGGTGAATACTTTGGTGAACTCCCGGATGAAGGCCCGGAAGCGCACGGGGTCCTCTACATAGACAATCAGATGAATATGGTCTGGCATCAGGCTGACGCCGGAAATCTGGATGCCGTATCGGCGGGCCAATACGGAGATGACCGAGAAACAGATCAGATAATCTTTGACGGAATAAAAAATGAGATACCCGTTCGGAGTATTCTGATAGACGTGGTGGATGGCATTTGCCCTGACAATTGGTTGGTTCCTTCGCCTCATATCTTTCGCTTCTTTTATGGTTTGTCAGGGCCGCACCGTGAGACCCCTGTGAAACAAAGGTCGTAAGAGTTTGTTGAAAATGCAAATCGAATTACTCCGTCCCGCCGCCCCCTCCCATTTTGCGCTGCAATGTACACACCAGTAAGTCAGCGACTTATGCGAGTTGACCCCCTCTGAAAGCGAGGGGGTCAACTTCTGCAAACGGCTGACAATCAAGTGCGTCCGTTGCAGCGCAAAAAATGTGTATCTTAGCGGCATGAAATGCAACCGTTTCCGTTCTGCCGTTACGGCCGCGAAAGACCTTGCGTCGGCGCGATCGACCGACCGTGTACCCGCGGCCGCAAAGGGCCGTGGATCGGCGCTTGCGCGGCATCTTGGGCAGGGGCTCGCCGACCGGCCCGCCTCCTGGGGCAACCACGGCGAATACCGCCTGCTTGCCCCCGGCGCCAATAATTTCTTCCAAGTCAAATCGGCCGCCGTGGCCGCCATGGAATGATGGAAACGGAACGCCATCCCTTCGAACCTTTCCTGCCGGAGCAGGCGCGGATCCTTTTTCTCGGCAGCTTTCCGCCGCAGCCGAAGCGGTGGTCGATGCCGTTCTATTACCCGAACTGGAACAATGATTTCTGGCGCGTGATGGGCCTGCTGTTTTTCGATGACAAGGACCATTTCAATCTTCCGGGGCAGAAGCGTTTCGACCAGCCCCGGGTAGAGGCTTTCTGCCGGGAACAGGGGATTGCGCTCTACGATACGGCCTGCGAAGTCCGGCGCCTGAAAGACAACGCCTCCGACAAGTTCCTCGAAGTCGTCACACCGACCGATCTGCCGGCGCTGCTGGCGCGCATCCCCGCCTGCCGGACGCTGGTGGCCACCGGCCAGAAAGCCACCGATCTGATCGTCGAAAACTTCGGCTGCGCCGAACCGCCCGTCGGCGGCCATGTCGAAATCACAATCGGTCAGGACCTTTTCGCAGCAGCGGAGCGTGGTGCCCGGACCCTGCAGCTGTGGCGCATGCCCTCCACCTCCCGTGCCTATCCGCTCGCCCTCGACAGGAAAGCAGCCTTCTACCGCCGGCTGTGGCCTTAGAAAAGCAGACTGAGCAAAAAGACTTCCAGCATCGCGGCCAGGCCGATGACCAGCGTCAGCAGGGTCTGGGTGCGGTAGCCATTGCCTACGCTCAGGCGGCCGAAGCTGGTGACGACCCAGAAATAGGAATCGTTGGCGTGGGAGACCGTCATCGCACCGGCGCCGATGGCGACGACGACCAGGGCGGCATCGACCGGCGTGGCGAAGCCGAGCGCGGCCATTAGGGGCGCGATGATGCCGGCCGTGGTGGTGATGGCGACGGTAGAAGAGCCTTGCGCCGTCTTGAGAATCGCCGCCAGCAGGAACGGGAAGAAGATGCCGATGCTGCGGAATGCCTCGGCGTGCGACGTGATATAGTTCACCATGTCGGACGATGCGATGACTTTGCCCAACACGCCGCCTGCGGCGGTGACGAACAGGATGGGCCCGACCGTCTTCAGCGTGTCGTTGGTCAGTCCGTAGAAAAGGTCCCCTTTGCGGGCGGTAAACAACTGGAGAATGGCCAGCCCGGCTCCCACGGCCAGCGCCATGACCGGCGTTCCCAGGAAGAGGGAAAGGTCGGCGGCCCAGCCCGTCCAATGGGCCATGGCCACCACCGATGACAGTGCCATCAGGAGAATCGGCACGACGAGCGGAGCGAGGGCGTTCAGCGCGGAGGGGAGTTTGCCGAAGCCGGCCTTGAGCTCTTCGTAGCTCTTGACCGGATCGGTGTCCGGCGCGGATTCGTCATCGCTGTGCACTTTCCGGCCGACGTGCCGGGCGAAGAAATAACCGGCGATCAGCGGGAAGATGGAACAGAGCACGCCGATGCCGATGACCAGCAGCAGGTTGTTCTCCAGGCCCAGCGACTGGGCTGCGGCCAGCGGCCCGGGCGTGGGCGGGATGAACACATGGGCCACATAGAGGCCGCACGAAAGGCAGACCGTCATCGTGACGCTCGAAGCGCCCGTCCGGCGGACCATCGCCCGGCGGATCGGATCGAGGATCACGAAGCCGCTGTCACAGAACACGGGAATCGATACGACCCAGCCCATCAGCTCCATTGCCAGCGCCGGCCGTTTCTGCCCGACCAGGCGGATGACCAGGTCGGCCAGCTTCAGCGCCGCCCCCGTCTTTTCCAGCACCGCGCCGATGAAAGCACCCAGAATGATGACAATACCGATGGAGGTAAACGTCGATGCGAACCCGCTGCCGATCACCCCGGGGATCTGTTTCAGCGGAATCCCCGCCAGCAGGGCCAGGACCAGCGAGATAAGCAGAATGGCCAAAAACGGATGTACCTTCAGCTTCGAAATGAGCAGGATCATAGCCACGATGGCCACGATGAAGGCGATGATGAGCATAATACCGGTCATAACGAAGCGCAAGTTACAAAAAAAAGATTCGTATCTTTGCAATCTATGGCAGAAAACATTCCCCTTGAACTCGGTACCGAGAAGGTCGGCAAGCTGCTGAAGAAGTACGCGATGCCGGCAATCATCGCGATGACGGCCTCCTCGCTCTACAATATGGTGGACAGCATCTTCATCGGGCAGGGATGCGGTCCGATGGCCATTTCCGGCCTGGCGCTGTGCTTCCCCCTGATGAACCTCTCCTCGGCTTTCGGCACCCTCGTCGGCGTGGGCGGCGCGACGCTGATCTCCGTCCTGCTGGGCCAGAAAAATTATCCCGTGGCCAAAAAGGTCCTGAGCAATGTCTTTATCCTGAACATCCTGATCGGCCTCGTTTTTTCCGCCGTTTCGCTGATTTTCCTCAATCCGATCCTGCGTTTCTTCGGCGCGAGCGACGCGACCTTGCCGTATGCCCGCGACTACATGATCCCGATCCTGATCGGAAACATCATCACGCATCTGTATTTCGGCCTGAACTCCATTGTCCGCGTGTCGGGCCATCCGCAGAAAGCGATGTTCGCCACGATCCTGACGGTGACGCTCAATACGATCCTTGACCCGATCTTCATCTTCGTGTTCAAGCTCGGAATCCAGGGCGCGGCCATCGCCACGGTCCTCTCGCAGTGCGTCTCCCTGGTGTGGATCATGCGCATCATCTGCGACAAACGCGAGTTCCTGCATCTCTCGCGTGAAACCTTCGGCCTGGACTGGGCCATCGCCCGCCGCTCGCTTTCAATCGGCCTGGCTCCGTTCCTGATGAACGTGGCTTCCTGTTTCGTGGTGATTTTCATCAACAACCAGTTCAAACGTTACGGCGGCGACCTGGCCATCGGCGCCTACGGCATCGTGAACCGTCTGGTATTCCTTTTCCTGATGATCGTGATGGGCTTCAACCAGGGTATGCAGCCGATTGCGGGTTACAACTATGGCGCAAAACAGTATGACCGTGTGCTGGAAGTGCTCAACCTGACCATCAAATGCGCCCTCATCGTGACAGGTGCCTGCTTCATCGTGGGCATGTTCTTCCCGCGGGCGGCCGTCTCCCTGTTCACGCACGATCCGGAACTGACAGAATTGGCGGCGCGGGGATTCCGCATTACCGTCGCCATTTTCTTCATCATCGGCCGGCAGATGGTCATTTCCAATTTCTTCCAGAGCATCGGCTTGGCCAACAAGGCGATTTTCCTCTCGCTATCGCGCCAGCTGATCTTCCTGCTGCCCTTCCTGGCCATCCTGCCGCTCTGGTTCGGCGCAGACGGGGTCTGGCTCAGCATGCCGGCTTCCGACCTGGCGGCGCTGGTGGTTTCCGAGATCATGCTCGCCCGCCTGAAGAAGAGTTTTAGACAAGAACAAGAAGCAAAAGCATAATATGGAATCCCATCTGATCATCTCCATCGGACGCCAGATCGGCGCGGGCGGTCTCGGTGTCGCCCGCCGGCTCTCGGAAGAATTCGGCCTCAAAGTCTATGACAAGGAACTCCTTGTCGAGGTGGCCCGCGAGAGCGGCCTCGACGAAAGCTGCTTCCAGCAGCGCGACGAGCATTCTTCCCGGGGCTTCCGCACGGCGCTCCAAAGTTTCCGCTCCCTGCTCGGCCTCTACAATCGGGCGGGGACCAATACGGTCATGACGGAAGAACAGCTCTTCAAGATCCAGAGTGAGGTGATGCGCGGCATCGCAGCCAAGGAAGACTGCATCATCGTGGGTCGCTGCGCCGACTACATCCTGCGCGACGAGCCGCGGCTGGCGACGTTCTTCATCTGCGCCGACCTGGAGAGCCGCGTCCGCAACCTGATGAAGGTGGGCGGCAAGACGGAGGAGGAAGCCCGCCGCTTCATCGAGCTGGGCGACCGCAAACGGGCCGAATACTACAACTACTATACTTTCAAGCGCTGGGGCGACTCGGCCAGCTACGACCTGTGCATCGATGCCACCAAGCTCGGCGATGATGTCGAGCGGGTCGTCGATCTGATCAAATACTATCTGAAACAACGCAATTTGATTTGAAAATATTAAGGGAGATCTATATATGTTCTGCGAACGTAGCCGCCCGTGGCTCATGAACGGGAGGGGCCCATCGCCTGCGATGGGAGGGGCGAGCAGGCTTCAGCCTGCGAAGGTGAGCAGAACATATATAGATCTCCCGTGACCAAACGCTTTCTATTATGGCTGACGAAAAGATCATCTTCTCGATGAACGGTGTGAGCAAGATCCTGCCGCACAACAACAAAGTAATCCTCAAGGACATCTACCTCTCGTTCTTCTACGGCGCCAAGATCGGCATCATCGGCCTGAACGGCGCCGGCAAATCGACGGTGATGAAGATCATCGCCGGCATCGAGACCCCCACGCACGGCGAAGTGGTCTTCGCGCCCGGCTACACCGTGGGCTATCTGGAGCAGGAACCGAAGCTCGACCCGTCCAAGACCGTGCTCGAAGTCGTGCAGGAAGGCGTCCAGGAGGTGATGGACCTGCTCAAGGAGTATGAAGAAGTCAACCAAAAGTTCATGGAACCGATGGACGACGACCAGATGAACGAACTGATCGCCCGGCAGGGCGAACTGACCGAAGCCATCGACCACGCCGGCGGCTGGGACATCGACGCCAAGCTCGAGCGGGCGATGGACGCCCTGCAGTGCCCCGACCCGGAGGCGTCGGTAGCCACACTCAGCGGCGGCGAACGCCGCCGCGTGGCCCTGTGCCGCCTGCTCCTGCGCGAACCCGACGTGCTGTTGCTCGACGAGCCGACCAACCACCTCGATACGGAGTCCATCCAGTGGCTCGAAGCCCATCTCCAGCAGTACAAGGGAACGGTGATTGCCGTCACGCACGACCGCTATTTCCTCGACAACGTGGCGGGCTGGATCCTCGAGCTCGACCGCGGCGAAGGCATTCCCTGGAAAGGAAACTATTCATCCTGGCTGGAACAGAAGAGTGCTCGCCTGGCGCTGGAAGAGAAGCAGGAAAGCAAACGTCGCCGTACCCTGGAACGCGAGCTGGAATGGGTGCGGATGGCCCCCAAGGCCCGCCAGGCCAAAGGCAAGGCCCGTCTGAACGCCTACGAGAAGATGCTCAATGCCGATACGAAGCAGAAAGAAGAAAAACTGGAGATCTACATTCCCAACGGTCCGCGTCTGGGCAACAAGGTCATCGAGTGCAAGGGTGTGAGCAAGGCCTATGGCGACAAGGTGCTCTTCGAGAACCTCACGTTCTCGCTGCCACCGGCCGGCATCGTGGGCGTGATCGGCCCCAACGGCGCCGGCAAGACCACCCTCTTCCGCCTGATCATGGGCTACGAACAGCCCGACTCCGGGACTTTCGAGATCGGCGAGACCGTGAAGATCGCCTACGTGGACCAGCAGCACAAGCAGATCGACCCCGACCTGACGGTCTATGAGACGATTTCGGAGAATTCTGAATACGTGAAACTGGGCAATCGCGAAGTTAATGCGCGCGCCTATATCTCGCGCTTCAATTTCGCCGGCGCCGACCAGGAGAAGCTGTGCGGCGTGCTCTCCGGCGGCGAGCGCAACCGCCTCCATCTGGCCCTGACCCTCAAGGAAAACGCCAATGTCCTGCTCCTCGACGAGCCGACCAACGACGTGGATGTCAACACGATCCGTGCCCTGGAGGAAGGTCTCGAAAACTTCGCCGGCTGCGCCGTGGTCGTCTCCCACGACCGCTGGTTCCTCGACCGCATCGCCACCCATATCCTCGCCTTCGAGGGCGACTCCCAGGTCTATTTCTTCGAGGGCACCTACTCCGAGTACGAGGCCAATCGCAAAATGCGCCTGGGCTCTGCCGAGCCCAAGCGTTTCAAATACAAGAAGCTCCGCGGATAAACGAAGAAGCCTCCGGCCGTTGCGCCGAAGGCTTCTTGCTATATAAGGGTTAAAAGGAATGGCTTACTCGTCCTGGAGCTGCAGCTTCTGCACGTAGATGGCCTTGTTCATCATCTCGCGTTTCTTCACGGACGGTTTCTCAAACGTCTTGCGGGAGCGGAGCTCGCGGATGACACCCGTTTTCTCGAATTTACGTTTGAATTTCTTCAGCGCACGTTCGATGTTCTCACCTTCTTTGACCTGTACGATAATCATTTGCTTACACCTCCTTTTTTCTTGGGGACGCAAAGGTATGAAAAATTTCTTACATTTGTAAAAATGTTGACAGAAAACTTTGTCCGATACCTGCAGACCGAGCGCCGTTTCTCGCCCCGGACGGTCCGGCTCTATGAAGAAGCCGTGACCGAATTCTACGATTTCATGGAGATGGAGACCGAGACGACCGAGGGCATCAGCCCGCAGCATATCCGCAGTTTCATCGCGTACGGCCTTGATACGGGCCATTCGGCACGCACCATGAATCTCAAGCTCTCCGCGCTCAGTACCTGGTGCAACTGGCTGATGCGGCAGGGCCGGCTGGCGAGCAATCCGGTCCGCAAGGTGCCCCGCCCGAAACAGGAAAAGAAGCTGCCCCAGTTCTATACCGAAAAGGCCCTGGACAATTATTTCGACGAAAGCCGCCGCCGCGTGGAGGAGAATCCCGACGATTTCCGGATCTTCCGCGACCGCATGATCCTGGTCATCCTCTATGCCACCGGCATGCGCCGTGCCGAGCTGTGCGGCCTGAAGATTTCGGATTTCGACAGCAAGCGCGGCCTGTTCCGCGTGCTGGGCAAAGGTGATAAATTACGCGAAATCCCTGTTCCCGCTTTGATTTGTCAGGAGATTTTGCTATATTTGGGAAAATTGGATGAGGCGTATCCCGCCAACCCCGAAGGAAAGTTCTTTCTCACCGACAAAGGCGCGCCGCTCTACCTGGGCTTCGTGGACATGGTGGTCAGGCGCGAACTCTCCGGGGTGGAAGGCTTTACCGGCAAGAAGTCGCCGCACGTGCTCCGGCATTCGCTGGCGACGCACCTGCTCAACCGGGGGGCCGACCTGGGCAGCATCAAGGAGATCCTCGGACACTCCTCGCTGGCCGCCACGCAGGTCTATACGCACAACTCGTTCGAACAGTTGAAAAAGATATATGTAACCGCTCATCCCAGAGCAAAAAACGGAGGTAACCATGGAAATTAAAGTTCAGTCCATCAAGTTCGACGCCGACCAGAAACTCCTTGACTACATCGACAAGAAGGTCGGAAAGATTGAGAAATTCTATGACGGCATCGTCCGCACGGAGGTCGATCTCTCCCTGCTGGCCGATCCGCAGAACAAGAACGTGAAGGTGCACGTATTCATTCCGGGCAACGAACTGGTTGTCGAGCGCAACAACGAGACCTTCGAGGGCGCCGTCAACGACTGCGTCGCCACGCTGAAAGACCTGCTCGTCTCCGAGAAGGAAAGAAGGTTCAAATAAGCAGGGATAAGAGTTCCTCAGGGCTGATGCCCGTGAAGTATTCGCCGGTCGCCACTTCCGAGAGGCGGCCGGCGATTTCTGTGCGCTCGTACGGACAGCCCTCCAGCTGTGCGCAGAAGCCTTCTGTCGGGCGCTGGAAGAAATAGTCGCCGAAGATCTTCAGCCCGCTGATCCGGCCTTTCCGGACATCGAAATGCGCTTCCAGCAGGCCGCCGGGGAACTTCCGGACATTCGCGACGCTGCAGGCGGGCGAGGCACCGAAGTTCCAGTCGGGATTGCCGAAGCGCGCTTCGCGCAGCTGCTCGATGGCGGCGCGGTCCTCCTCCGTATAAAAGTAAGGTGTGCACTGCAGCTGCGGGCCGATGCGGCCGGCCAGGCATTCGATGAAGCGCCGGACATCCATTTCCGCCGGCAGCAGTTCCGCCAGGTTGGCGACCCGGCTCCGGACGGACTGCACGGCCTTGCCGATGAATTTCTCGGGCCGCGGCTTCAGGGCGGCGGACAGCCGGTCGAAGGAGGCGTTGAAGAGCAGGGTGCCGTGCTCCAGGATGCGGCTCCCGTGCTTGCAGACGGCTGTCCCGGAAAACTTCCGGCCGTCCGGCAGGGTCAGGTCGTTCCGGCCGGAGCAATGTCCTTCGATGCCGAGCGGGCGCAACGCATCCAGGATGACGTCGGTGAAACGCCGGTCCGTCAGGTCGAAAAAAGAATAGTTTACGTTGCCCAGGTCGTGGAATACGGCCCCGCCGCCCGTCATCCGCCGCACGACCGGAATCCGTTCGCGCTGTGTGAAGTCGAGGTCGATTTCGGCAAAGGCGTTCTGGTAGCGTCCGATGATCACGCTGTCGGCGTTCTGCCACAGGCGGAAGAAGGGTTCTTCCCGCCGGGTCAGCAGATATTCCTCCGCGGCCAGGTTCCAGGCCGGGTCGGTCGTGGTATCGACGATCAGGTACATGGCGCGGGCCGGGATCAGATTTCGGCGTTGAGCGTATTCCAGAGGATGTCCTTGAGCTCGGTGATGCCTTCTCCCGTGAGTGAGGAGATCAGTACGGAAGGGACCTTGCGCGGAAGGTGGCGACGGATTTCCTTGCGGAGTTCGTCGTCGAGCATATCGCATTTGGTGATGGCCACTACGCGCTGCTTGTCGAGCAGTTCGGGGTTGTAGAGCTTGAGTTCGCGCTGCAGGATGCGGTATTCCCCGGCGATGTCCTTGCTGTCGGCGGGAATCATGAACAGCAGCATCGCATTGCGCTCGATGTGGCGCAGGAAACGCAGGCCAAGGCCCTTGCCCTCGTGCGCCCCTTCGATGATGCCCGGGATGTCCGCCATCACGAACGATTTGTCTTCGTAGTAGCTGACGATGCCCAGCTGGGGTTCCAGCGTGGTGAAGGCATAGTCGGCAATCTTGGGCTTGGCCGCCGAGACGACCGAAAGGAGTGTGGACTTGCCCGCATTGGGGAAGCCCACCAGTCCCACGTCGGCCAGCACTTTGAGTTCGAGCACGAACCAGCCCTCGACGCCCGGCTCGCCCGGCTGGGCGAAGCGGGGCGTCTGGTTGGTGGCGCTTTTGAAGAAATTGTTGCCCAGGCCGCCGCGGCCGCCTTTGCAAAGGATCTTCTCCTGTCCGTCCTCGAGTATTTCGAAAAGCACTTCCCCGGTCTCGCCGTCGCGGGCCACGGTGCCCAGCGGCACCTGGAGCACGATGTCGGCGCCCTGTTTGCCGTGTTTGAGCTGGCCGCTGCCGGCCCCGCCGTCCTCGGCCTTGATGTGCTTCTTGTACTTGAGGTGGATGAGCGTCCACATCTGCTTGTTGCCGCGCAGGATGATGTGGCCGCCCCGGCCGCCGTCGCCGCCGTCCGGGCCGCCCTTGGGCACATACTTGGCCCGGTGCAGGTGCATCGACCCGTTCCCGCCATCCCCGCTCTTGCAGAAAATGCGGACGTAGTCTATGAAATTGGTGCCGGTTTCGAAACTCATGGAGTCGGACGAAATTTACAGGTATTCTTCCATTACGGCGGAGACTCTGTCGAAGACCTCGTCGATGGAGCCCAGTCCGTCGATTTCACGATAGACGCCTTTCCCTTTGTAGTAGGAAATGACGGGCTCGGTCTTGCCATGGTAGGTGGCTATGCGGTTGCGGATGATTTCCGGCTTGGTGTCATCCACCCGGTTCTCGATTTCTGCGCGGTGGCGGATGCGCTCGAAGACCGTCTCGTCGGGGATCATCAGCGAGAGCACGGCGTCCACCTGCTGGCCGCGGGCGGCGAGCATCGTATCGAGATGCTCCGCCTGGGCCGTGGTGCGCGGGAAGCCGTCGAAAATGAAACCCTTCACGTCGGGATGCTGGTCGAGTTCGGATGCAATCATGCCCTCGACGACTTTGTCGGGAACCAGTTCTCCTTTGTCGATGAGAGATTTGGCTTGCAGGCCGAGCGCGGTGCCGGCTGCGATTTCGCGGCGGAGCAGGTCGCCCGTCGAGACGTGGCGCAGGCCGAAACGATCGATGAGTTTCGCGGCCTGGGTGCCCTTGCCGGCGCCCGGAGGGCCGAAGATGAGGAAATGTTTCATCGCTGTCTTTTCTTCTGTTTTACTGTCGAGGATATAGATGTCTTTGGAGTTGCGGCCCAGTTGGTCGTAGTCGAGGCCGAAACCCACGATGAAGCGGTTTTCGATCTCCATGGCCACATAGTCCAGCTTGAGGTCTTTCTTGTAAACTTCCGGTTTGAGCAGCATCGTGCAGATCTTCACGTCGGCGGCGCCGGCATCCAGCAGCAGGGCATGCAGGTCGGTGATGGTTTTGCCCGTATCGACGATGTCCTCTACGACGATGACGGTCCGGCCCTTGATGGACGAGGTCAGGCCCAGGACTTTGCGGGTGACGCCGGTGGAGAGGGTCCCTTCGTAGGACGAAAGCCGGACGCTTGTAAACTCGCAGGGGAAGTTGAGCCGTTTCATCAGCTCGCCCGTGAAAAGGATCGAGCCGTTGAGCACGCACAGGATGATGGGCGTGCCGTCGAAGTTCTTGAAATCGTGATTGATGCGCTCCGCTACGGCGTCGATGGCCTTCTCCAGCCGCTCGTAGGGGATATAGGGTACGAAGTACCGGTCTTTGACGAGAATCCTGCCTTCCATCTTCTTGATGATTTAATCTGCGAAAATACGCATTATCTTTTTCATTGGCAAACCGAATCTTCGCGCGTTCCCCTGCGCCCGGCCTCCGATGCCTGCGCGTCCGCTTCCCGCCGCCGTCCTCAATTTTGGGCTGGTTTGGGGATGGCACCGCCAAATTCCCGCCGCCGTCCTCAATTTTGGGCTGATTTGAGGATGGCGCCGCCAAATTCCCGCCGCCGTCCTCAATTTGGGGCTGATTTGAGGATGGCGCCGCCAAATTCCCGCTGCCGTCCTCAATTTGGGGCTGGTTTGGGGATGGCACCGCCAAATTCCCGCTGCCGTCCTCAATTTGGGGCTGATTTGAGGATGGCGAGCGGTTTTTGCGAAAATAATTTGGTTTCGGGCCGATCGCGTATTATCTTTGCCAAAGTCCAGAGCCGCGGTGGCGTTGGCGTAATGTGTAGAAGATATGGCAAAGGATTTCTATGTATGGCTTGTAGGAGCGTGGCTCCTTTTTCCACAGCTTGTTTTTTCGCAGGATATTTTGCCGGAGCCGGTTACGGCGCTGATCGAACAGTTGGCCGAGCGGGCGGCGGAAGCCGGCGATGACGGCAGCGGCGGGGCTGCCGGTGTCGAGGAACTCGTCCGGTACTACGAACACTTGCTCCGGCAGCCGCTCAATCTCAACGCCGCCACGCGGCTCCAGCTGGAAGAGACGGGCCTGCTGACGCTCTTTCAGACCGAGAGCCTCCTTGCCTGGCGGGAACGATACGGTGCTGTCCGCTCCGTGACGGAATGGGCGCTGGTCGAAGGCTTTTCGCCTGAGACGGTGGCCAGGCTGCAGCCCTTCTTCTCGCTGGGAGAACCGGCGGCGCGGCAGCAGACAGCGCAGACTTATACGGCCAAGTTCCGCAAGAAATGGAAACAGACGGGCTTTTCCCTGACGGCCAAGGCCCAATACGAATCGCAGCCCCTCTCGCTGGCGGCCGTCCTCGACAACGATCCGAAGGAACGCTTCCCCGATTTCGTGTCGCTCTCGGCCCGGTACAAGGGTTTCTATGCCGGCGATTTTACGGCCCGTTTTGGGCAGGGGCTTGTCCTTTGGAAATCCTTTTCACTCAGTGCCTTCGGGACGCCATCCACGGCCAGCCGGCGGGGCGGGGGACTGCAGACATACCATTCCACCGACGAGTCGAACTTCTTTCGCGGCGTAGGCTGGAGCGGCGGACTGGGCCGCCCGACCGGCCGCAGCCGCCTGGGGCAATGGACGATGTCCGCATTCGTCTCGCGCAACGCCGTGGACGCCCGGCTCGTGGACGGATGTTATACTTCAATTGCCACGGATGGCCTGCACGTTACGGAAACGGAACGGGCGAAGCGGCATGCCATGCACGAATACGTCGCCGGCGGGAACGTCACGCTGACCCGCGGCCGCTGGCGTTTCGGCGTGACAGGCGTTGCCTATGCCTACGATCACCCCAACGGACGCAAAGTCCAGGATTACAACCGCTACCAGCAGTACGACGGCCTCTGGGGCAATCTGGGCGCGGATGTCTATGGCTCGCTGGGCAGCCTGCGTATCTTCGGCGAAGCGGCCGTCGATGCACACGGGGCGCCCGCCGTGCTGGCCGGGACACTCTGGAGTCCTTCGTATGAATTCGAGACCAGCCTGACGCTCCGCTGCTATGCACCTTCTTATATCGCTACGCACGCGGGGGC
>OCVV012856717.1_pt1 | contig 28488 bp, 17 predicted proteins | sample 1539721 | NCBI WGS metagenome assembly OCVV01 (sample SAMN02144230, study PRJEB22623) | gut metagenome | biome: sheep rumen | host: Ovis aries | place: New Zealand | reverse complement strand
CCCGATTTACCAAGTCTTTGAGCAGACGAGCTTCAAGATGGGTCACAACACCATTGGGTAAGCATCTGCATACCCGATAAGGAATTCTTCGACGAGCGAAGCGACTTTGTCGATTACTTCTTCTCATATGGATAGTTGTTTAAAATCCTATTTTTGATTTCGGGCGAGGAACCTCAATGGAAACAATGTCCTCTGGCGTAAGAGAAAGTAATTCAGACTTTCCACTTGACTGTTGCTTCACACATCGACCAGCATGCTGGATATAGATACGCTCTAGTTGGTTGCCTATGAAGCGTGCATTTCCCCACGTTTGTGGATCGCGAGTCTGATAGGCAGACGATAATATGCTCACATATTTTTCCCATGCCTCGGATGTAAATGTGTAACTATACTCCTTGATGCGAAGTTTCGTGATTTCCAAAAGTTCGTCGATTGTAAAGTCTGGGAACTCAAACTTGTTGGGAAAGCGCGACTGCAATCCTGGATTGAGGTCGATAAGTTTCTGCATCGGTTCTTTGTAGCCACATAGTACAACGGCAATATCACGCTGTGATTCATCTGCAAGGATATTCATCAGCAATGGAATTACCATTTTCCCTGGGTCATGTGGATTTGAACTGTTCAACAGATACGCTTCGTCTATCATCAGCACACCACCTCTTGCCATATCGATGACTTGGCGTGTAGAGCGTTCTTCGTCTCCCCACAGTGTGCCAATGAACGTACCACGGTCGCATACCACCACATGTCCTTTCGACAATGCTCCAACTTGTCGGAGCAAGGAACCATAAATCTTACAGATGGTTGTCTTTCCCGTACCAGGACTGCCTAGGAATAAGCTATGTAATGATACCTTATGTTGTTTGCCTGTAGGATATAATTCACGTATCATCTTATTGTAGCTTGTCAGTTTAACCAGTTCATCCATGCGTTGTTTAATCTCACTACAGCCCACGAGTTTGTCGAGCTCTTCGCGAGGATTTACAATTGGGCGCAATATTTCGACTTTAACGCTGAGGTTCTGGTTTTGCTCAATCTGGCCATCAGGAAAAGATGTGTCTTCCTCTGAAGGTGTTTCATCTTCTGTCGGTTCCGAATTGCTCTCCTCAGAATTGTATTCAGGATCGGTTTCTTGATCTTCTTCTAAATCCTTTCCAGAAGAGTCCTTGCTCTCGTTATTGATAAATTCGTTGAGCAGCCTCTCGAATTCGTCATCATCCGATTCCGATTCCTCCACCGGAGTTTCTTCTTTCGAGAGTGGCACAGGTGTGGATGGACTTTCAGTTTCTAATGCATGCAGTGGTGTCTCGTTCAAAGTGTACACATATGATTTACAGTCCAGACCTTCATCTTCATTCACCCGTATCTTACGATACTTTAGTCTCTTCATATAATCTATGATCGTGACATTGTTGGAATCCCACATATCATAAAGTTCGTAAGCATTGGTAATGTCAGCCTCTGTTATCAGCAGACCATATACAGGTATCATGAGCCGGTTGTTGATAGCACGAACAGTCTGCGCCAGTTTCCAGACTTTACTGACACGTGGTTCATGGCCATCATTTAGAATAAGGGGACTGAGTGTTTCTGATTCTTTGTATTTCTGTTCTTCGCAATGACCGCAGCTGTCAACACATACCACGACCATGCATGAATTGTCGCAATACAGATATACGTCGAAGTCTGTCAAATATGGGGCTAAGCCCTTCAGGTGAGAGGAAAAGATGGCATAATTCACCGCCATAGCATCTAAGTGTTTCCAAATAGTTGTTTGTGTCTGTTTCTTGAAATCGTTAATGAGTCTATATTCTTTCCGCATAATATACATAATTCTAATCACTAAAAAAAATTAAAAGTGTAAATTCCCTTGGCATGGGGACACAAGAGTTAATAGGCAAGTGCTCCTGCACCGACCTATGGAATTATAGAGTATTCCATTCAGAAAATACACTATCACAATCCCCGATTATTGTAGCAATATGTCAAAGACCGCTTCAGCGAGCAAAGAGCGAAAGCATGCTTTCAAGCTTTTTCGAGCGCCAAAGGTCTTCGAGGCTTAACCTCAAAGAACGCACAAAACGACAAGGTACAATCCTCCTGTCGATTCTCAGATTCAGTTCTTTACTTCATCATTGAACCGCTCGATACTTGGTTGTTTCCTTTGTCATCTTGTTCATTCTTGCTACAATTATAAATGTGATTTGTGATAGAATTATGTAATTCGGCCACAAAAGTAGCTAAAAAAACTGTTTCCACCAAATGTTTTGATGATAAAACTGAGGTCTCAAATAAATATTTTTTCAGGTGATAGAAAGTAAGAGCATGAAGGCTCTCTTTATTATGGCGGGTAAAATGTCTGCACAAAAATTACAAGAAAAAAGGAGAAAGAGATGGAAGAACGTGATATACTTATTGCGATGATGGAAGAATATCCTGAGCTATTACCTCCGTGAAGAGGGATTCTGTCCAAAGGAAGTAGAGTATGGTCTTGCATTCAAATGCGAAGGCCTAAATTTCATTTTCTTCTACGATGAAGATGATGACCAGTATTTCCGCTTGATGATGCAAGACATCTTCGATGTAACAGAGGAGAATTTCCCTGCTGTCTTGCTTGCAATGAACAAAGTGAATTCAGGAATGAAGGTGGTGAAAGCTTATACTCCTGTACCCGATGCCGTATGGATTGGTTTCGAGGTAATAGTGGACACCACCCCTGTCTTGGCCGACTTTGTTCCTCGTGGTATTGCAATGCTCCGTGCTGCTCAGAGGAAATTCTACGAAGCAATTCAGCAAGGATAAGTATTTAAGTATCAATGCCATTTGCCCTATTTCTTTTCAGAGATAGGGCTTTTTACCATAGTGGAAACTGCTAAGGTCATTAACTTAGAATAAATGGATTGTATCTCAATTGTGCACCACAATGTTTGCAAGTGTGATTTTTAAGATGTGGAGCATCCCAATCTGAAGGTTCGACTTTTGCAGTAGCTCCTTTCATCATTATTCCCGTCTGTTCGTCTATTTCTATCCGTCCTCCACACATTGGGCAGATGGCTGAGGGTGGTTCTTGCTTTTTTGTATTAAGATTCCATCTGCGTACAAATGTTGTAACAGCTGGAATGTTTACCTGCAAATCCTTACGTGGATGAAAGAGTGCGGGCTCACCTCTCTCATTCACTAGGTATAGACCTTGGGCACAAGCCTGATGAAAGGATGTTACACCTCGATATGCTTTCTGTTCTGTAATCTGCTTCGATACATTGTAGAGCAAGATGGTGTAGTCTGTCAAAACAATGTAAATATGGTCATCGTCTAAGGCTGGGATGACGCAAAGCACATCATTGACAAGATGTTGGGTATTATTATTTGTTTGCCAGTAACGTACGTATAGCCGATTGTTTTTATCCAACATGTATAGTCTGAGGCCAGAAGGTGATGCTGCCACAGGTTGCAGTTCGGATTTGATCATAGAGACTTTGTCCTTTTTTAGGGAACTGATCACAATAGATTGCTTCTCCATGTCATAAGACAGGATAGGAGAACCTGGCAGCAGGAGTTGGACAATTCTGGCATGGGCTGGCCCCATTCCCATGCTTGCTTCGTAAGAAATGCGTTGCTGTCCATCAATACTTACTGGTGTGCCAGAAAGAAGATCGAATACCCAAAAGGTCTCAAAGTCAGCTGAAATCACGTAATGATTATCTTCTGTTATGATCAAGTTGTGGAAACATGCCTCACGCCATGTTAATTCTTCGTATCTCCATATCAGCTTACCTGCTTTATCCATGACAAACAGCGCAGGAGTAACGTCTGCGATACTATCTCCACGTATGGCAGCCAAATAGTTGCTGTCATTGGAGAAACGTGAATTTTTGCATCCTCCGAGTCCTGTTGGCACATTGGCTATTAGCCTCTGATCTGCTTCGGAATAAAGCAACAATTCATATCCGGTTTCATTTGAATCGTCCATAGCATCAGCCGTACTGGATGCTGATAGTAAGCGGCCATCAGGCGACACGCACGAGGATCTGATGAATAAGTAGTCGTGTGTACTAAACGGCGGCAACCATTCCTTTTGCACTCCATCTATGATCTTTAATAACTCTAGCCTATGTTCCATTCCTACGTTCATGCCTGTTGATACGACGGCCAAATTACCATCATAAGATGACGAAAGACTGTTGATGCCACCGATATTCCCGTCGGATGAGACATAGCGATGCATCTGGCTTCTAAAGTCAACAATCTGATTGTCAATTAGTGCCAGCGTGAAGTCGCGATTTATGCATTTGGGTATAATGTAGTTTTGCACAATAAACTCATCACCTTCTTCTTTCTGACGGAACACACTACAATAGAGTCCCTCAAAATAATAGACATACTGATGATCGTTGCTCAGAACGACATTATAATTAAGATTCAAATCACTTCCTCCTGGATACGTCCTGTGATAGGATGTATAGAAATAACCATTTCCGACCAGTATTTTTTCAGCATATTTTCCGTCATAGCATACACAACAATTGTCCATACAGTTGATAATGGATGGTTTTCTGTTAATTTGGTCTCCTTTGACAGGTTTGTCTTCCTCATAGAGAAAGCGTATATTGTTATAGTAGGTAGCCATATTGCTTTCAACATCCATTCTGACCAAAGAACGATTTCTGTTCAGCAACCATAGATATTTTGCTGACGGGGTGATTCTGCCGAATAATGCTGGCTGAAAGCTTTGTATGAATCTACAACGTAAGGCTTCGTCATCGGCTTCAGAATCTAGTTCATAAAAGTAACTACCATGAGAATTACCATAAACTAATTTTCGGCCATTACCAGATAACGATATCCAAGTATTCTCATCGTGTTTGAGCTCAAATATATTCTTTCCACGTTGTAGATCGCGAATGACGTAAGTATCCTTTGTCCCAATCAATAACAAATGCATATCATCATCGCATGCTAATGAGACAATACATTCCTTGTATAGAATGGAATGACTGTTAACAGGGTTGAGGATGTCAGTAATCAGCACCTCATGGCCGTTTTGCAAAAGGGATGCGACCTTCGTACCGTCTTCACTCATGCATGGTGATTCGCCTACCTCACTCAGCGCGTAGATTGTAGAATTTGGTGGCTCATGATCAGCCAGCAAATTCTTCATAGTGGCTTGATTATCTATTTCGTCCTTGGTCAGTTGATAAAGTAATGATTGGGAGGGGAGACTAGCAATGTATAGAGATAACTGTTCATTAGAGGCGTCTCTGGGCAGTGTTGACATTTGCTGTTTCAAAGATACGACATTTTTCCTATCATCATCTGTGAGAAGATTCAACAGAAGATCGAAATCTGTAAGTAATTCATCTGGAAAAAACTGGTATTTGCTAAGCAATGTTTGAAAATTGTGGCGTATAAAATCAAGCGCAGAGTCTATAAGTTTTGAATTGGGATAATGCATGCTATGGAATAACTCTAATAGGGCATGTCTGTCATTATGCCTCGCATGTTCAGCATAGTAATTGAACAGGATCTTGCGATAATAGGCCTCGCTGTCTGTCTTATCAGTACACTTTTCTCCAAGCACTATCCTGATTGCGTTACGTGCCTCTGAGTGGAAAAATGTTGTAAGCCGTCCTCCCTTGGTGTTGTACAGCCGGAGAAATGGCTGCAGATCATAGTTCAGCCTTGACCACAGCACCATAGGGAGCCGCTTTGTTCCGTTGTCTTCTATCTGGTGGAAGCTTGATTCCGTTATTTTTTTATACAACTGTTCGTCCATCGACAGCATACCCAACATCTCCTGTTGGCTTAGCCCCTGCCGTTCATAGGTCAAGAGGCTCAGTGCGGACATCGTTAGCTCATACCCATGGCGCTCTGGCTGTGACAATTCAGATATGTAATAGCGTATCAATGAAGTCAATTCTGTTGGAACATCACTGATGTCTTCCCACGATGGGATTGTAGCCAAGTAATGGCCTAATGTACGCAGATAGATGGCTGTATGGTCTGATTTTGAAATAATACTCGTCAGAATCTGTGCCTGTGATGCTGTCAATCGCCTTTTCTTCTTCTGCAAAATATCAGTCACTATAAGTTCAGAGTCAAATCCCATGTCAGGCAGTTGAAGAGTGTAGAGAAACGATAATTCATTAGAATACTTGAGGTCGTCAGTTGTTGAGATAATAACTTTAACCTTAGGCTTGAGATCAACTCTTAACCACTCCAATTTAGAAAAATCAAGATCGCCACGGTCATCAATTTGGTTTAAGGCATCCAAAATGATAATTGTAGGGATATCAGGCTCTAGTTTTTGAAAATCGAAGTGTATCCTCATGCTATCTATTTCATTTGAAAATCTAAAATCTTCTGGTATGACTCTATCAATTGATTCATACAGACCTTTCACGTCCATGACCTGGGCTGTCTGTCCGCAAAAACGACATATCACGCGATGAGACTGACTATATGATACGGCTACTTTTGCCAGAAGGGCTGACTTTCCGCAACCAGAGTGCCCCTTTATCCATAGAGGACGGTGTTCTTTGGGATCATAGATATATTCATCAATCTTTGCGAGTATATCATGACGTCCAATGAAGTGACTGGCCTCTTCCTGTGCTAATAACAAGTGTTCTTCATCCTCGCTATTAGTAGACGAGTTGTTATAATCATTGATTGCGTCTTCAATAACCCTTCGAATGCGTTTCTCCATCTCTATCTCAAACTGATGGTCAAAAGCCTGTGAGATGTATTGTGTATAAGCCAGTTTGGTGGCATAGATATTTTGAGAATTTAGCTTCTCTTTGACCCGTTCCCTAAGAGCTTTCATTGCCTGTTTGGTCTGTTTTTCGCTGTTTTCATATACAGGAACTTGCTCTTTTGGCAATAGGATGAGATCTCGCATGTAGGCCACTACATGTCTATTGGCATCATCGACTTGTAATGCGCCTATTTGTATTTCCTGTTCTGTAGCAGACAGACCGAAAAGCTGGGTAGAGGTGGCTCGTGTGAATATCTTACTCAAAGGGTATTCAACATCGTCGAACCACTTTAAGGCATCGTTATAAGGCGGTGTCCTCCTTTGAAGCACATACTCGCCATGAGGAAGAGCGTTGGCATCAAAACGATACCATCGATTAAATAACTTTTCTTCCTCAGCACCCATCTTCAGTCCACTTACATCTTCTGGCCTGATTGTCTCAGGAAGTGGGGTCCACCCATATCTGTTTCCAAGTAATATGATGAAGTTGGGACGTGGTGACAACAGTTGACATCTTGCTATCTCATCTTTGCATATTCGCATAGTCTTATTGTCTAGGCCTGCCTCTTGGCTAATGCCCCAACGCAGGTCTATCAGTTCCAACTGCCATTTTTGTCTGGCATATTCTGCGCTCAACTTGTCAAACAGACGCTGTAATAGATTACGTTCGCGGGTCATATCTGCAAACGTGGAACTAACGAAAAAGCGGATATATCTGTGTCGCATATTCTTTTTTTCAATTAAGTTGCTGTATTTTCGGAGACAAAGATACCACTTTTTTCTTTTTTTACAATCAGAATCTTCTTTTTTTTGTATTCAGAAGGTATAGATGAATCCAAATTGATGGGACTCTTCAAGGAATACCCGGATCAATAGTGAGAAGCCCCATTTTTTTAGCAATATGATTAGCGAATGAAGTGGATGTAAGAGTGTTATCTTATCGTTGAATGAGACCTGGCGTGTCATTTGTAGGACAAGGAAATTATCAGTATGAGGAAATTATATCTTTTGTTGATGATAGTGTTAGAATTGCTATTGCTTCTGGCTCAATATATTAGATGTGATAATTGGTATATAAGTCGATGGCTAGCAGATTTATTGATGAATTTAAGAAACAGACCAAGAATACAATTCTTGAGCATATGGAAAGACTGGCGGTGAACAACGCTGTCTATTCTACTCATTTGAAAGGCTATGAACCATATCTGAAAGAAAAAAATATAGTCATCTATCTCCATGATATTAGTGTAGTAGTGGTATGCTTCGACCTTTGTGGAAATATTGAAGAAATTGCAGATGAAGGAGATCGTTATGATGTTGACGCACCAGAATATTATTCTCAAAGGGGTTCTCGAACGAGTCCCGTATGGCAATTATCGGAAACCATCAAACTGATGGAAGACTCGACAATCAATTTCTTCCCACCTATTGACATCTATGGTATACTGCTTTCAGAAAGCAAGATACTTAATGCGAGGGACATGAAAGATAAATGGTGCTCAATGAATATCCATGTTATAGATAATCTCACGAATCTTCGACACAGGGAGATTTCCACTAACGAAAACTATAATCAGAAAGCAAGGGATATAATAGAGAGCATTGCTATAAGAGGCTTTAGATTAAAAGCACCTGATTTTACTCAAAATTGCAGAACGAATGATAAAGAAGAGGGTGATAATGATTCCAAAGAGTTCGACAGGCTACTCAATCAATTTCTAAATGAAGGATTTGAAGTGGTTGATGAAGATAATCACACGTTAGATGAACCAAGATACCCCGATGTTGAAAAGGCGGAGAAAACGGCAGAGATCGTTGCCAAAGAATCTTCCGAAGAAAACGTTCATGTCATAGAAGATATAGCCATCCCTGATGGTTATATAGAGCAAAATCAAAATGTCACTGTTTGTGTTGAGATATTACGTCCGATTAGCAATCCACAAAAAGAATTGGACAAATTGGTCGGATGTACTGATATTAAGAAACGTATGGCAGAGCTTATCGCTTTGACAAAGTACAATAAGCTCAAAAAAATGAATTGTTTCCCAATAGTAAACAGCATGAAGTATCTCTACATAGTGTCTTTTACGGAAAGCCTGGCACAGGCAAGACCACAGTATGCAAGATTTATGGCTCACTTTTACGACAAGCTGGAGCATTGTCGAAAGGACATGTGGTGGTATGCGACCGTGGTACTTTCATCGGTACACATTGGGGAGATGAAGAACGCTCGATGCGTCAGGTGCTTGAAAAGGCACAAGGTGGTGTGCTGATGATAGACGAAGCATATACTCTCAATGGTAAACACGAGAGTGATCCAGGAAAGATAGTCATTCAACTATTGCTGAACATCCTTGCCGACGAGTCAAAGCGTGACATTGCCATTGTGCTCTGTGGTTATAAAGAGCCAATGGAGGCATTACTCAATTCCAATCCTGGACTACAATCTCGTTTCCCCAACAAGTTCGTCTTTCCTGACTTTACCATTGATGAATTATTAGATATTACACTTCGCAGGGTAAGAGAATATGAATACGAGTTCACTCCACAAGCATGGATTCAATATAAAAAGATTGTTACAAAGGCTTATAGCCAGAGAGATGCAGAGTCATGGGGAAACGCCCGATTCGTTGCAAACGAGTTGGAACGGATATACATTCAACATGCGACTCGTTGTGTTCAAATGCACCCTGTCGACAAACGACAAATACGACTGCTCACACCAGATGACGTTCTCCTAGCAAATGAGTTAATTGAAAAGAACCGTTTTGGATTTTGAAATTCTGTATGTATGATGATAGAATACTATAGTTTAGAGGCTCATATAGTATAAATGACATACTTATGTACAACGAATTTACAAACAGAGAAGACAGTTCTGTCCTAAAGTATATGGAGAAACTTGGCAGAGATTCCCGTATCTATTCAGAGAAGCGGAAAGGACTTGGACCTCTGCTGTCTCAACATGATTGCTATGTATATGCAACAGAGCGCGAATTAGCGATTGTTCTAATCAGCAACGATTCCGTCAAGGGAATGGCAAAGAAAGAGTTAGAGTCAGACCTTGCTCTCACTTGTGAATTGTTCCGTAATCGCCTGTTGCGCCTTACAAAGAATATTCCTCATGTATTTGGAGTGATTGTAGATGCAAAAGATGAAAACGATTTTCCAGTCAATACTGATAATGAGCTGCCAGTTGCTTTCCCTATTATGTTCTTGTATGAGGCAGAATTCAGCGAGAATGATATTCTGTATGCTTCCCACCATCTTCAATCCAAGGTTGGGCAATATAAGGACTTTCAATCTCAGGAAGAAATAGCTGATGAATTAGGTATTAATCTTGCAGATTTTGGCTTGAAATAATATGTTGCTAAGCAAGAATGTTGCAACATGCTGTGTCAATATCCTATCAATAAGAACGTCAAAACGTAACAATAACGCTCAATATCTATTTATTTAGCCTTAAAAATCTCCAATTGTTCACTAATTCGGAGATTTTTTCGTAATTTTGTAGCGCAGAATGAATTTTTCATGCATAACTCATTATTTCTAACAAATAACTGAAAACGTATGTTCAAGGTATTTATTGCAGAGAATATTCTGAGGAATATTATTCAAGCAGAGAGTCAACGACCAAACAATTCACGGTCGAACTTGTTCAAGATTCTTAAGTCTGCTAAAAATCTATATGTCTCTATGAATGCTCCTGATGATGCATGGATTAAACAGTTAAAATCCGATTATGGTCTCACGGCTGATACAACAAGGACTGAATATATCAAAAATATCCCCACCAAGCCAGAGACAGTGCTTAAGAATCCGTCTTCATTATTTATCCTTGACATTCCGTTTGCTGATGCTAAAAAGATTCAAGTTGAGTATGGAGTGATGTGCCGGAGTGGTGTAGATACCAATGTCTCTGAGCTTATCGACATCAACGACGAGCATACTACTGACAAAAATAAGCCGTTGGGAAGGGGATGGGACACAGTATTAGATAGCGTAGAGTTTCTTCCTTCTAATGCTCTCATTTTAACGGACCGGTATCTTTTCAAGACCACCAATGCGAAATATGGCAATGGTTTTGATAATGTGCGCAGTATACTAGCAGAGTTACTGCCACGTGAACTGAATACTACATATCATATTATTGTTATTTTTGACAAAGACTGCATTGACCCCATATATAACTTTCAGACAATTGCAAAGCGACTAAATGACATCAAAGAAGAATTTAAGCGACCTTATCCCATAATGATGGAGGTGTTAGGTATTACAGGTAAAAACGATACCTATCATAATCTTCATAACCGTCGTATAGTTTCCAACTACTTCGTAATAAAGATGGACTACAGGCTTGCAGCATTCAACAAGGCTGTGGGTACAGTTGACCAAACTATCACACCACAGGTGTTATTTACTGAGGACAGTCTGAATCGTCATTCAACAGCCCCATTAAAATCTATGGAGCAGATTATCTCTACTCTTTGTGAATTCTCTAATTCCCTTTCGTCATCATATACTAAACATGAAAGCTATTATTACGCTGTAAATGGTGAATGGATGGAGAAGTGTAATACTGTTAGAAATAGGTTGATTAAGTGAAGATTTAATCTTAATGATGTGGTAAATAACGAAGATGAACAAGGAATACTACGCATTTATCAGCTATTCTCATAAGGACGAAGAGTGGGCGAGATGGTTACAGCATGAATTTGAGCACTACCATCTACCGACAACACTTAATGGGACTGATGTACCAGACAAGTTTCGTCCCATATTCAGAGATATAGATGAGTTAAGTGGAGGAGAATTGAAGCCACAGATATCTCACGCATTAAGGGCATCAGCGTATCTTATAATCATTTGTTCTCCCAATTCAGCGAAATCGCCATACGTGGATGGAGAAATTAAAGAGTTTGTTGAAATTGGCGAACAAGACGGTAACAATAATATAAGTAATATTTTCCCATTTATTATTGAGGGCATTCCACACTCTAAGGAGAATCCTGATGTAGAATGTTTTCCAGAGGCATTGAGAAACCTTCGGTCAGAACTCATAGCTGGAGACGTAACAAAGCATGGACGCGAACATGCCTTTGTAAAAATCCTCTCAGGTACCCTTCGCCACTCACACATTGGCTTTAGCATGTTATGGAATCAATTCGAAAGAGACCGCATTGAAGCAGAGCGTAAGGAAAGAGAGAAACGGGACAGATTGCTATTGTTAGAAAGTCGATATCTTTCAGAAAAAGCACTTGATATTGCTCATACAGATTCCCAATTGGCCAAGATGCTGATATTAAGGGCGTTGCCCAAAGATTTAACAGACCCTGAAGATAGACCATATTGCATAGAAGCAGAAAGTGCCTTAAGAAAGGTTTATTCTTACAAGTCGGTTATTTTTCATTTAAAGCAGTTTCAATTAAATAGTCTGAGTCTGGATGCTGATTGTTGTCGGTGCGTATCAACCTACTTAGACGGTACTGCGAAGATTTGGGATTTGCAAACAGGAAGTCAGATAGGGGAAAATATTAATGGATATGCAAGTTTTAGCCATAATGGGAAATTAATCGCATCATTTTACAAAGACAGAAGCATAACTTTGTGGAATGCGGAAACAGGAAAGCAAATGGGCATATTAGAAGGTGCCGTACACCCCATTGTAAAAATCTTGTTTACAAATGATGACAAATTGTTGATTGCAAAGTCTGGTGACTATTCTAACGAGGATTTTACTATTCTAGCTTGGAATGTCGAAGACTATCACCTTATAAGCAAATTCCATGTCCCTGGTTCTAATGATATGGCAATTGATAAGGATGGCAAAAGACTAGGATTAGCAGTGTACTCTCGGTTTTCTTTTATCGTTTATGATATTAAAGAGGGGAGAAAAATTAAAGAATTGTACAATGCTCACTCGGAATCACTCTCCTCAATTGATTTTAGTCCAGATGGTAAGAAAATTTTGACAGCCGCATATGATGGTAAATTTAAAGTCTGGGATTGGGAGAATGGTAACATTGAACTCTCAGTCAATGTTGGAAAAGTACATGGTGCTTATGCACCTGTAGTTAATGCTGCGAAATACAGCAGCAATGGGAAAAGAATTGTAACAGCTTCGCGCGACAAGAAAATCAGGATATGGAATGCTAATACTGGAGAATTGGAGAGGGAACCTTTGGTAGGTCATTCTGATGATGTTTATTCAGCAAGTTTCTGCCATGACGATAGGTGCATTGTGTCTAAATCTTCAGATATTACAGTAAGAATATGGGATTTGTCTCCACATGCGCCATACAGAATTATTGGAAGAGCCAGATCTTTGCCATTTAATTCAGTTGACTACAATACAGCTTTAAGCCCAGATGGAAAACTCGTAGCGAAGACATCTGCTAATATTTTAAGAATAATGGATGTCAATAGCAATTTACAGATCGGACCTGATTTTACTTTTTTTGAAGAATTTGATAGAGTAACGTTTACAGAGAATGGTAGAGGAATAATCTGCGAATCAGAAAGAGACTATGATGTCTTATTTGAGTGGGAGCCACTTCAAGAGCTGATTGATAAGACACGAGAACAATTAAAAAATCGTCAGTTTACAGAAGACGAAAAAAAGAGATATTATTTAGAATGACGCACTGAAAATCGTCTTTCCAAAAGTGTTTCTACAAGTCAAGTACATATCAAAAATAGCAATATTAATATCGAAACCCAGAAGACTTCATTAAGATTTTTATTGTTTGAAGTATTCTTTTATACGCTCCCAATTTGCACTAACCACTTCAATAGTATCATTATCATATACGGGTGTAACCTTTTGACTGTCGAGGTCAAAATATATAATGAATGTTGGGTTGATATTTGCTTTGATAGCATATACGGAATCAAGTCGTGTGAATGTTCCTTTGTCACTATATGAGTCATTTCCACATGGTTCAGCTTGATGATGATTGCTACCCTTGTCATACTCATAATAATAGGTATTGTCGGGTTTCATCCACCATTTGGTTTCATATCGACAATCCCGATCTTCCTCAATTAATCGGACTCCAACCATGGCTCCAGATTCATTGGACGAGTCTGTCCATCCGCGACACATCCCCAATAACAATCCTGAGACTAGAAAAAGCACAATAAACGTGAAGAATTGCAATATACAACCAAGCCACTTCCTTTTTGTATTGAATAACACAAAAAACGAAAGCAGGAGTGACACTCCTATGGCTATCATTATCCATATATATCCATCAAATGTCTCCATAACCCCATACTACAATTATACCAAATTAATAACTATATATAATGTGCAAATATACTCTTTTTTGTGCCAAATTCAAAATGACATTTCAATTTTTGCAAAAAAAAATCTAATTTTAAGGAAAAAAAATAAGATACTGAAGAAAAAATGCTAAATTTGTAGCATAAAATAAAAACCAATAGATATGCAAACGTGTCCGTATTGTAATTCTGAGAACACCTATTATAGTAAGAAAAGGTGTGTTTGGGTATGTGAAGATTGTGATAATACATTTTCTGAAAATGAAATTCTTCATCTAGACTCTTCAGCCGCTGACAATGGTTTAAAATTGTTCTTTAGCTATGGTCATGATAGAAATAGTGAAATGGTTGAACGTATAAAAAAGGACCTTGAAGCTCGTGGCCATCATGTTTGGATTGATACAGATAAAATCAGGCGGGGAGATTTTTGGAGGGAGGATGTATTAAATGGAGTATTAAACTCCGCAAAAATTATTGCCTTCCTTTCAGAACACTCTACTAGGACACCCGGAGTATGCCTTGATGAACTCAGAATCGCCATTTGTGTTAGGGGTGCGATCATAAAAACCGTTTTGTTAGAATCCGAGAATCACATCCAGCCTCCTTCAACAATATCGGGTATTCAATGGCTCGACATGAGCGAGTGGCACGATAAAAAAACAAACACTCAGGAATTTGAAACATGGTATAAAAAGAAATTTGATGAGTTATGTGAGGTTGTTGAGTCCGATAATTCAAAGGAATTGGATGGAGAAGTACATTTACTTAAAGAATCGCTTTGTCCTAATCTAAATACTGATAAAGAGTATAATTTGTTAAAAAGGGATTTTTATGGCCGCGAATGGCTTGATGAGTATATCGACAAGTGGTTGGAGAATGACTATTCGAAATCTCTTATTATTTACGGTAAACCGGGTAGTGGGAAAAGCGCCTTCTGCGTTAACTATTCGCACTATAATTCAAAGGTTTATGGCTGCTTTTTATGTGAATGGAATCGAAGTCAAACGATAGATCCCAATGATTTAATACGTACGATTGCGTTTAGACTAGCATCAAAATTGGAAGATTATCGGCATTTATTACTCCATATTATCCAAGAGCACAATAATAACTTAAAGGAGATGAACCCTGAAGAATTATTCGAATTCCTCCTGGTTTACCCCTTGAACAACCTTGTTGATGGTGGACGCGAAACAGGATTAATTATTGTTGACGGCTTAGACGAAGCAGAGAATGATGGCGAGAATCCTTTGGCCATGATTTTTTCATTATGTGTACAGAAACTACCAAGATGGGTAAGATTTATTTTCACCAGTAGACCAGAGACAAATGTAAGTGTTCATTTCCTTTCATCGCAGTCTGTTGACATTGTTGAAGACATGCCTATTGGTTATAATGATGTGCTTAAGTATCTGATGAATGCACTTAAAACAGAATTAAACAAATTCCCGAACAAACTTGATGTTTTGAATAAAATTTGCGAACAGAGTGAAGGTACATTCCTCTACGCAACATTTCTCGTAGATGAAATAAAAAGCAAAACGATAGATTTGTACAATGTCGACACCTTCCCAAAAGGATTAAATGATTTCTATCTTTGTTCCATGAAACGGAGATTTAAAAAAGAGGAAGATTTCAAACCAATGAGATCGTTCATTGAACTCTTCTGCGTAATGGATACTATTCCGGAATATCTCATTCTAGGTATTTGTGACAATAAAAAATACGAATACCTGTCAAACCTTGATAAAATTGGGACTTGGATTGTTTGTACTAATAATGACGGGGTTCCATCTATTGGATTCTGCCATAAATCAGTTAAAGATTGGTTTACAAATTATTCGCAAAGTGGAGCCTATTTTGTCGACAGTAAGATTGGAGCACTGAAGTTGGCACGTTTCTGCGAAAATAATCTTAACGGGAATTATGAAAGAACGCATGTTTGCGACTTCTTCATTGAAGCAGAAGCATATGATGAGCTTGAGAGTTTTATGATTCAACATACTGATGAAATGTACCCTTATTGGCTGAAGTGGGGACGTTTCCCAAATAATTGGAATCATCAACAACTGCTTGAAATCTTCTGGACTTCTTCAAACCGAAACGATTTCCTAAAAAAACTACAAAAAGAGGGAGATACAGAATTGGTTCTGTGGATTTTGGGAAAAGTGAGAGAGAAATATGGTCTTGAGAACTTTGACCATGATTTGATTGCGATATACATTGATATCATTCATTTGTCTGGAAAGTATTCAGAGGCAGTAGACATTATTGATAAATATTTAAAAGAAAAGTCCATAAGTTATATTATTAATGACGATTTCTTACTTATGCTCAAAATTCGCAGATTACATCATTCTGCTTTTTTCACTCCTGTTGGACATTTATTACAAGAAGCTTTCGACTTATATCGGTTAATTGACGATTCTCATCCAAAGGCTGTTAATGAATTATTAATGTTTATCGGAGGTAAAAAGGCTCTTATTAATGAATGGGAAGAATCCATTAAATGGCTTAACATATCGGAGTCTTTCGCAAAAAAGAATAACTTTGATAACTACTATAAGCGGAGCATAAGAAGAATTTGTGAATATTATTATCATAAAAATGATATCGAAACTGCTTTAAAAACAATACCATATAGTATTCTTTCAAAAGAAAAAATCCAAAGTAGGTATGATGCTTACCTCTATTGTACATTGGCTAATATTTATACTAGCTTAAAAGATAAGGAAGATGAAGCCATGCAATATTATAAAGATGCTCTGCTATATTTCTCTTCTAAAGGGATATCTGGTTGGATTGCACATTCATATCTGGGGATTGCTAATGTTAATTTCAAAATCAACAATTTTGAAGAATCATACAATTATGCATCTCGAGCTAATGAAATCTATAAAGAAATTGGTCAAGATTGGGGTATTATCATGAGTGGAGCACTTTTATCTGCCTACGAGAACTGTGTCGCTCGTACAGCGCCATTAAGTGTTTTGTGCAAAGAATCAATAAAAAGAGCGTCGCAAATGCAGTTTAATGCATGTATTTCAACCATTGAGGATTTGTGTGATGGCGTTGTAAATTACTTGAAACTGTATTTTATATAATTATCTCGAAAACAATTACCAATTGTAATAATGAAACAATCAACGAAATTACACAACTGGCTTCTAAGATTTGACAGAACCTTCTCAGATAAAATCTGGTGGCAGATTATTATCTTGCTCGGTTTTGTAATCGTAGCTCTGATTCTGGGACTCATTATTTGCTATTTTCTCACATTTGGAGAAAAGGGCAAGGAGTTGGGATTCTATGAGTGGGCATTGTATCTGCTTATAGACGGTAATGCACTAAGTAACATTTATACGGACAACTATACAGGTGGCGAGCGTCCCTGGGGTACTCTTCTATTTTCTATACTTGGCTCTCTTCTTGGAGTTGTGGTCTTTGGTGGAATGCTCATATCTGTGCTTTCAAACATGCTGGAACGAAGGATTGAAAACTACCGAAAGGGAAAGAATACATACGTCATCAAAGACCACTACGTCATACTTGGTTATGATGAAATTGTTCCGTCTATAATAAAGCAGATATGTACGAACGAAAATGCTTATGTGCTGTTACAAAGTTCACTTTCCAGTGAGGATATTGCAGAGAAGATTCATTCTTCTATCGCCCAGAATTGTGAAGAACGTGTCATAATAAAGAATGGGCATCGAACGTCAGTTAGTGATTTGGAAGAGTTGAAACTGAATCAAGCATGTAGCATATATATTGTAGGAGATAGGATAAAACCATCGCATGATGCCATGAACATTGATTGTATGGAAAAGGTATATTCTATTCTATCAGAAAACCAGGAACTAGGCAACCCCAAAAGCATAACAACGGTATTTGAAGATCCGGATACATATGCAGCATTACAAGTTACAGATCTTTTTGAAAATATCAGAAAGCTAAAAGTAGAGGTTATTCCGTATAATTTCTATACAGACTGGGCAAAGCAGATTTTCGTGGATACAGATGGTAAACGATATCCATTTATAGATGGTGGAGGTATTCCTGCCGATAGTAACAAACATGTTCATCTTGTGATCGTTGGAACTTCTAGTTTTGGTGTGACATTGGGAATTGAGGCTGCAAAAATGCTTCATTTTCCTAATTTTGATGGCAAAAACAATAGAACTGAGATAACTTTTATAGATTTAAACGCAGACAAAGAATTACAGCTTTTTATGACTCGTTCAAGGCATTTCTTTGAAGTTCAAGAGCATAAATATGGTGAATTCATCAAGGAGAAAAATGAAAACGGGGAAAATGAATTGGTATATAAAGAGGAGACGAGACCAGCAACTGTCTTCAGTAATGAAAATGCGAACTTCCTAGACGTCGAGTTTAGATTTGTAAAAGGCGATATTTTCACAAAAGAAGTACAGGCTCTTATTGCTGAGTGGGCATGTGAAGATAATCAGATCTTAAGTATAATTTTTGCAATGCGTGATTCCCGGTCCAACATGTCAATTGCCATGAATATGAGTGATAAAATCTATGAACGTGGTACGAGAATCTTTATTAGGCAGAATACGTCAAGTAAGTTTATTGATAAAGTACGTGACATGTCACAAACTATAAAGAAGAAGAGACTTATAGATGATAATGGAACAACTAAAGTTCAAAGAATTAAAGGACGATATTCCGACATCTATCCCTTTGGCATGACAGATATTATTTTCGATGTAAACAAAAGGACACAACACATGGCCGAATTGATAAACTATATATACAATTTCTATTATGATAATAACTATAAAGTTGACGAGAACGGTAATCCCAAAACCGAAAACGAAGGCTTACCTTTGTCTAATCAACTGCTAAATTGTGGAGATAAAGTCCTTCAGGGAATGATGAAATTTGATAAAGAAAATGTCCTTAATATTGCCCATGATTTATGGATTGGACTTAAGGTTTCTGATCAGTGGTCTAATCTCTATAGTGCATATAATATCGGTTTTAGAAGTCGTACTCTTAAGGCTGAAGGATATATAGATTGTATGAAGCTAGATAAGGATATTCTCTTGAAAATGGCAGAGGTTGAGCATAATAGATGGAACGTAGAAAAGCTTCTGATGGGTTTCAGAAAACCTTTGCCAGAAGAAGATGCTTATGAATTAGACGTGAATCTATATGAAAAAAGACGAAGAAAAGGAGTCTTTAATAGCTTTAAAAAGACAAACAACAAGAATCAATATATTCATGCGGATATTCGTCCTTTCAGTCAACTTAACGAGATACAAGAAATAGACAAGGAAATAATCCGATTCATTCCCTGGTTTATTGAAATGTCAAAGTGATATAAAGTTGAATAATATTTAGAAATGAGTAGTTTCTATAGAGATCCCTGTTGCTAATTGCATATCTGAAAATATATGAGTATAATAAGAAGATTTTTATCAGTTGTTACTGAACCTCAGTTTAAATTGGCTCGTGACCTTACAGCGATGGCCATTGCTGATGGTCAAGTGACTCCGGAGGAGAAAGAGGCGATGAGTACCATTTGTCATCTAGAAGGAGTAGATGAGACTAAGTTAATGGATGCTCTTCGTGGTGGTTACGACAAAGTAAACGAGGAAATGCCTAATTCTCGCCAAGAAAAAGAGGCTTATTTGAGGGACATCATTAAACTCATTGGAGCAGATGGCTATTCTGCACCACAAGAAGTTTATCTGTTTCAGATTATTGCAAGTAGAATGGGGCTTAATCAGATGGATGTCATGGGTTTGTTTTTGCTAACGTCCACACGACAGTATTTTAAAGGTGATGCCGGGGCGAAGATTCTTGCATCTTTCCTTAGGAATTACATAGATCCCAAGGGAAAAACAGAAAAGAATAACCGAGATAATATGCGAGCTATCTATGAAACTGTAGCAAACAACACGCCAGTAAGTCAAGACGTAGAACTTGACAAAGAAATACTTCGGCAGAATCTGGCTCGCGCAACAGAGACTTTCATAGAGAATAAAATCCTTATTAATGAATTTGCTAATGTGGGGCTTGACTTTTCAGTTATAGCCCAACAAGAGGAAAAGAATGTCTTTAAAAGATATTCCACCTAACAAGCGGGTAGTTATAACGAGATTATGCAATTAGGTCACCGACATCCTTCACTCGCCTAAGAGGTGCGATATATTCTCTTTCAACATCATCGTTTAAAACTTCAATAACGAGGACTTCATTGACTTCTTGCAGAGCTTCATGCACTTCTGGGTCTATGTTCCTGAATAAGACGTTGCTATCAAAATGCCTGAATAGCAAGGCCATTTTTCCGTCATAAATGAAGCGGGGATCCTCTGGCTCTCCTTCTCTGGCATCAATCCTTACCATGATTTCGCCATTTTCATTCTTTAGAATAGAGTATCTGCCTTTAACCCCAACTTCATTTGACAAAGGGCGTTCGGAATGAGAATTGTCGTCTTTAGACAAATCAATCAGAGGGAGGTCATCCAAAGTGTATAATGGCAAATGATTCTTTATTCCAACCTTATTTAGCCTATCGACAAAAGCGTTGATATGTTCCACAAGGGGTTGAAGGTTATTGTTCCGATAGGCATGTAACAATGACAGCGAGGTAATTTGCAACGAGTCAAGGTCAATGTTAAGTTCGACAAATGATATAAGGAATAGTTGTAAATCTTGATCCTTGATTTTCTCACAGACATCAAGCAAAGCCTGGTCATCATCTAGCTTCTCTAAAAACTCATCATTTATAATCGGGTCAATATCTTTGATAGAAAGAAGACATCTGAATCCCTGTTGCCTCAATGTGGCCATTGTTTGGACTTTGATATAAGGGTAAAGCCCTAAAGAGTCCAGATTATAGATATCCTTGCCTATGATATTGTGTCTTTGGCAGATTTTTTCATACGAAGATGTAAGATTTACAAGGCACTGAGCCAGTTCGCTCTCATCCTTACCAAGTGCATCGGTATTTATGTATTCCCACATGTCATCATCACTCTCTACTTGGACATAAAGTTGATGAAGGAGTCTGTCTTGTTGTTCTATGTAGATTTCCGATCTATTCCCAGATGTACTTGTAGAGTATAGAATGTCTGCATCAAGGGTATCACGACCATTCAGAATGTCGTCCATTGCTTTCTCGCGGTTGTACTCTGGATAGATAAGGGTCAAATAATTACGGATTCTCGAAAGATTGCCGTAGTGCTTGGCTTTTCTTTCAACTTCAACTTTTGCCCTAAGTTTGACTATCGTTTCTCGTGATGCGGATCCGTCCTCACCGATGTAAGATTCAATATCGGCAGCAAAGTCCTTTTTGCCAGACTCGTATTCTACTTTGAGATATTCTTCTGCCTCTTTGCATCCCATATCGAGTGCTTTCTTTAAGAAGTAGTGGGCGAGGATGTGATTTTGTGTAACACCTATGCCCTGAGCATATAGAATACCAAGGTGCAGAAAAGCCACTGGGTCTTTCCCACCTCTTATGGCCTTACGTGCTTCATCGTATGTGGGTAAATTCGTAATCATGTCGCAAAAATACAAAAAATATCCAACTATTTGGCATTTATGATGGTCAAAAAGCAAAAATGACGAAAATTTTGCCTATCTTTGCCACATATTTGTGTCAAACTTCAGTTATTAAGTTAAATAGAGAGGTTATGAAGTTATTGGATTATGCACCTTTAGAGTTTAAAGAGCACTTGGCAACTTTAGACAATACGATTAAGTTCAACAAGGTCAGGCTTCGCTGTGAATTGGAGTCCGAATCGAATAGCTTGGCCAGTTCAACTTTTCTGCATTATGTGTTGACTGGCAATGAGGGGACTGGCATCCCTGAGGCAATCAATGAGATACGTCAACGCCTGAAGAGTATTTATAATATAACCGAATTTGCTCATCATGATGCTGCGTCAATGTATGATTTCAATGAGGGTTTTGTTAGCTCTATGATTGAAGCTTGTAAAGATGATACTGTGATATGTATAAGAAATGCAGAACGCCTTGGCCAGAGGGGGCATAACAATAACAAAACAGGTATAGAAGAACTATGCAATAGAATGGCAAACATCTCCAACAGTATTGTCATTTTATGCGGAAAGCGCAACCAATTATTGGAACTTGTGAAAGGTCATGAAAAAGCAAGAGGGTGGTTCCAAAATATCTTCCATTTTGAAGACCTTTCTCCTGACGTATTATTCCAATGTCTGGTAGAGTATGTCAATAGCAGGAACTATCTGTTCGATCCATCTACAGAGGCTCCATTGAAAGACTACATCAACCATGCCTATAAATTGCGCGGTTCAAATTTCAAGAACAATGCTTTCTTCATGGATGTTTTCGAAAGAGAGATTGTTCCGAGAGTGTCTGAGAGAGTCATCAAACAGAATATTCCTCCTGAGCAGATGGACTTATGTACCATTATGCCAGAAGACCTGCCTCCGATTAACCATACTGATACAGATGCTGCTATTCAGAAATTGAAATCGCTTATAGGTTTGGATGATATCAAGAAACAGATACTAGATCATACAGCCCTTGTTAAACTAAATAGCATTAGGGCATCAAAAGGCTTGCATAACAGGATGCCACCCATGCACATGGTATTTACTGGCAATCCTGGTACGGGAAAGACCACCATTGCCAAGTATCTTGGAGAAATCTATCACAGCATCGGTGTATTATCATCAGGTCATGTCGTCGTAACCGACCGTTCGAAACTGGTGGGCGAATTTATAGGAGATGCAGAAAAGAACACCCTAAATGCCATCAATAGTGCAAGTGGTGGTGTGCTGTTTATCGATGAAGCATATAACCTGTTCGTTGGTGGTCGCGGTGATAAAAAGGATTATGGTATGCGGGTCATAGAGACTTTGCTTACGTATCTTGGCTCGGACGATACAGACATGATTGCCATCTTGGCGGGCTATACTGGAGAAATGAACACTATGTTAGAGGCGAATCCTGGCATGAAGAGCCGTTTCCCGTACATTTTCCAATTCGAGGATTATACTCCCGAACAACTTATGCAGATAGGCAAGAAGGTTCTTGAAGAGGAAAATTACACGATGACCAAAGAGGCTGAGCGCAAATTGGCAAAGTATGTCATCTATGAGTATGACCACAAGGACGAGCATTTCGGTAATGGCCGTTTCATTACCCGGCTGATTACAACGAATATCATTCCTTCCCTCAGTCAGAGACTCTTAGAGAAGCCTGTTGACCAGATAAGCATAGAAGAGATGACTACTATCGAGGCTTGTGATGTTCCTGATGTAAAGTCCAAAGAATATGAGTTGAGAGATTTGGACGAAACCATTCTGACAGAATCCATAGAAAAGCTGAACTCGCTCACTGGCTTAGAAAATGCGAAGAAAGCACTGAATGATTACGTAGCTATTTCGCGCATGAGCCACCAACATAAGACTTTAAAGATTACACCTCAGAGCCTTTGTTGGAATTTCATAGGCAAGACAGGTACTGGTAAAAGTACTGTTGCGGAGATTCTTGGAAAGATACTGCAGGGACTTGGTATCTTAAAACGTGGTCAGACAGTATGCGTCAATGCTGATGAATTGACCGGTGATGACAGTTATAAGGTCTTGGAGCGAGTTGTCAAGGAGGCCAAAGACGGTCTGTTGTTCCTTGATATGGATGCCCCCAATATCAAGAATGTCAACTCTGATCATCTAAGAATGTGGATTTTCAACAAACTGCGTGAACTTCATCAAACAACCGCTTTAGTATTTGCTCAGGTCAAAGTTTCTGAGGATATGATTGCTCAGAATCTTGCCACCAATGGCATTGCTGCGTATGACAACTCAATTGTTTTCAATGACTTTACCATTGAAGAGTTAACAGAAATTCTTGCCTCTTTGCTCTATTCAGAATATCAACTCAGTATTGTATCTGAGGCTAAAACAAACGTTCAGCAGTTCATTGAGAAAGCCAAAGCGAACGAGACGAAAGAGTCGCCTGTCAATGCAAGGACCATCTTCCATCTCGCTCAGACAATAGCGCATATTACACAACTAAGGTTGGTTAGTTCGGAAGAGGAAAGAGAAGTTTCCCTTCAAGATGTTTCCCATTTCAAGTGGGATAACAGAATGAAGGGTAAAGTCGGCTTTGTTTAGGAATTGAAACCTACCTGACGGCGAGGTTTCAGTTCTATCATGCGAGGATTGAACTTCTTATAACCTTCCTCAATATCAGTGGCAAGGATATGCTGGTAGTCCTTGATGGGGTCCTGAGTGACGCGGTTTGCCATTGCAGGGATAATTCCATTTCTGATGAACTGCTCTATCCAACGGGCATTGCCGAAGTTCTTGGTGCGTTGTGACAGGGTGTCGCTGATTCTCTGACGAAGGATGTTCTTTGCTTCATCACAGAGAATATAGTCATCTTTGGCAAACAAATGCAGCGCAATCTCCATCAATTGGTCGGCATCGTAGTCACTGAAGCGATACTTATATGGGAAACGTCCCATCAGTCCGGGGTTAGAAGAAAGCATGGCATCCATCTCTTTCTCATAGCCTGCAAAGATGATGACCATATCAGGATTGGGTTGCGAAAGAACGGTCAGCAGACTGTCAATGACTTTGGCACCGTAATCCTTTCTGTCTGCTGTACCCTCGTAGAGATTATATGCCTCGTCAATAAAGAGCACATTTCCTCTCGCTTCTTCCAGAACAGCCTTCATGTTCTCTTCCGTTTCACCGATATAGCGGCCTACGAGTCTTGTGCGGTCTGCACAAATCACATCACCTTTGGAAAGCAGACCGATGGAGTGATATATCTTGCCAAGCATTCTTGCGACTGTCGTTTTACCAGTACCAGGATTGCCTGTGAAGATGGCATGTTGCGCAGCCTTGTTTGACGTGTGGAAACCAGCTTTGATGCGCTCGATGAAGAAACGGCTTTGGTTGGCCATTGTTGTAATACTCTTTTTGATGTCATCAAGTCCCACCATTTCGTTGAGCTCGCGTATGCTATCCTCAAACTCTGACGTTGAGTTGGGCAGGAGGTCAAGAGGAATATCTTCAATAGGCAACTTTGGCAATTCCCCCTTCTCAGACATGATACCTTTAAGTGCACGACTAAGGTAACGAGGAGAGACTTCCTCAGCAACATATCGGCGGATGCTGCTTAGTGACCATGTGGAGAAACATCCATGCTCATGGTGTTCTAGTATTGCTCTAGCAAGCGCATCCATCGTGGTCTCGGAAGGATCAAGATGCTCGTTGTCCAATTCCTTGATAAAAGCTTGGACAAGTTCGAACCCTGTGTATGGATGCTGTCTCAGGACGTTTCCGCTCATAAACAACTCCTTCAGAGAAGGATATACATCCAGAACGCTCTCGATTTCCTGTTGTCCGCCACATAGCCAAAGCTTGTATTTTTCTTTGTCTTCACAGATTTTCTCTACAATCTGTCGCGTGACTACTTTCCCTCCTGTACTAAGCAAAGCACCAGGGTTTGTCAGGCAAAAGATTTGATTGGTTGTATTGTTCAGTTTCTCATTCAAGGGCTCAAAGGGATTTTGTAAGGCTGCGTTGTAGAGGGTGTTGCAGTCAACATGAATATAGTAGTACCCTGGCACGGCGAGTTTCTGGAAAGACTGAAGGATTTCTGCGTCCCAGTCCCTATTTGTGGTGTAAATCAAAAGATTTCTACTGACTCTCAGTTCTCTGCCACTCAGACCTTTTCGAAACTCATTGTAGATTTTCAACTGCCTACTTTCCAAAGCATATTTTCTTAACTCTGAGGTGCCAGGAGTCGTAGAGAGAACATCCCAACTTGATTCTGTATTTTCTATACTGGTGGTAAGGATATCTTCTATACTACAGATGGGACACATTGTTAAAGGCTGCTGCTTAACGTTCAAATACATATCAACCTCGAAGTCAATACGTGCAAGAGATCCATTGTTCTTATCACGGAGCAGAAGGAAGTATTTCCCTGGCAGCCAAATACGGAAAGAAAGCATGACGATACTCACATTGATGCTGTTTTCACGGTTGAACTTATAAGTTACATCGCTGTTGCACATCGGGGAATAGTCGTTTGAGTAGACAAAGCAAGTGAAACGCCCCTCTTTAATCATCGAGCCTTTCCTTGCTTGGATGCTCACAATAATACAGCCGTCCGTGTAGTCTGCTGAATCGCTTGTTGATAGTGATAGTTCTATTTTCCTAATATCCTTCAAAGCTGGAGTGCTAATGGCTTTACTTGATATTATCTCATCAGAATCAAAGAGAGAGGCATCCTTTTGCGGATGAGGGGCTTCCATCAACTCATGAAGCCTGTTCATGAGTTCTTGATCGGTGAAATTTTGCGTGATACTGTCCATATTTCCAAAATGAATACCAAAAGAAAGAGCCACCGAAGCAGCCCTTTCTATCATTCAAAATAAAAATAGTGTGGTTTATAATCTTATCCGTTACGCTTTACTATATCAAAGCCCAATTTTCTAACAAGTTTGATGGTGTTAAATGCCATGATACGATCGTACTCTTTTTCGCTGTCAGGAAGTGCCGTATATGGAATGAGGTCAGGATGGAGTTTGTTTGAGTCATCTCTCTCCTTACCATACGCCCATCCTTCCTTTTTTCTTGCTTCAGCCCATACATCATGGGCATTCTCTGCTATGGCTTCCTGAAGTTCTTCAAGATCACCATCCAATGGTATGGAGTCCACATCAATAGGATGTGGCTCATATTCGTCTACCGATTGAAGAACCTGAATCATGTAATTATGAGATTCTTTCCAGGCATTCATGAAATCTGCCATAGAGATATTCGATATATAGGGTTCCTCATATGGGTCAAAAACAGTAACAATGTTGTTTCCTATGTGAGTTACCACAACAGCATGATTAGTCAAATCCTCCAAGTCGATATCTTCTGCATATAATTTTTCCCTGTCAACACCAACAACTACATCATTGTCCTTTTTGAGTGCTAGAAGGATGTCTTCTATCGATGAATCGTATTTCCGACTAACAAACATGCCGGAATATGCCAGTAGATTACCCAAACAATATAGTGGTGTACCTTCTGGTTTCAACCAGTCCTTGCGACGCGCTGTATTTAACAGCCATTCTTCGTCGTATGGGAGTTGACGACGGTGAAGGATATAAATCTCACAAAGAACAGCACATATATTCTCTCCACTTATTGCTGCTTTTTGGAGCATCGGAATAACTTCGTTTGAAAAAGTCGTGTTAAGAGGCATGACTGTTGCTTCTTCCTCCGTTTGCAAGGCAATATCAAGAATCTCTTGCAACTGCTTGTCTTTCTTTAAAGCCTGAAGCACTTGCTTAGTTTCCTCTTTACTGGTGTTGCCATCAAGATAGGCGGCCAGTAATTCGTCGGATATCAAGTCTTTATTTGCCATATTTTCTTATGTCGTTAAGGGCGATACGGGTCAGTTGTGCCATAGAGCGCCGTTTTATATTGTACAGGTTCGCTGTCGTTATATTCATCTCCCGTGCCAGTTCTTCTGGTTCACAGTCTTCAAGTATCAGCCGACGGATAACATATACATATCTCTTAGTCGGCATGTCCTCGAAAAGCCGTTCCATATCATATTCTACAGCCACAACTGATTCTGGTGCAGCTATTTGTTCTTGTTTATCATAAGGAGGCTCTCCGCTAGCATTATCTATCATTCTGGCCCGTTTCTTAATAAAGAAGCGGGTAGCGAGAATCTTCAGCCACTGGTAAACGGAACTGCGATACTCGAAGTTACGCAGTTTAATGGCATTATCTTCCATAAGGTATATGTAGAGTTCATTGACCAATTCATCGTATTTCACTTCATAATCGAAAACGATGTTCATGATACTACAGAACAATGGCTTGCATTTAACGAAGAAAAAGTCCTCCGTTATGCGTCCATCACGTTCTATTAGTCCTTTTACTATCTCTTGGTCAGTCATAAACCTATAATTTGGGTACAAAAGTACGAAAAAAAAAAGAAATCATCAGAAAAAAAGCAAGAAATCCACAATTATAAGTTTTTTATTTGTAACTTTGTGACAAAAAACAATTCATATTGTATTTTTGGCATACATATATAAATATCCAAGACCGGCTGTTACGGCTGACTGTATTGTAATAACGAGGGAGGCAGAGCCAAAGGTACTGCTTATCCAGCGGGGGAATCCACCTTTCAAGAGCGCATGGGCATTCCCCAGCGGTTTTATGGATATGGAAGAGACCACGGAACAGTGCGCTATCAGGGAGCAGGAAGAAGAGACGGAACTGCGACTGTCGGACATTCATCAGATTGGGGCATATTCCAAAGTTGACCGTGACCCAAGAGGAAGAACTATTACTGTAGCTTATCTAGCCATCATCGATGAACCTGTTGCTGTTACAGGCCAGGATGATGCGGCCAAAGCAGAGTGGTGGCCACTGTCAGACTTCTTGGACAAGCCA
>OCVV011355528.1_pt1 | contig 28495 bp, 13 predicted proteins | sample 1539721 | NCBI WGS metagenome assembly OCVV01 (sample SAMN02144230, study PRJEB22623) | gut metagenome | biome: sheep rumen | host: Ovis aries | place: New Zealand | reverse complement strand
AAAGCTCCAAAGGGACGCATGAAGCAGGCTCGCCAAGCCGTTGAGCAGGAATACCGCCAGCTCACCCAGCTTCTCAACGCCTACGCTCTTATTGACGACGACGAGCACCGCTTCGACTCGCTCTTCAACCTTCTGAACCAGAACATTGACTACCTCAAGAACACCGTTCTGGCACGTGGCGGCAAGGCTGAGCAGGAAGAAGAGCCTGCGAACGGCGGCAATGGAACAGGAGGAAACTCTGGAGGAAACAACTCTGGAGGAAACAACTCTGGAGGAAACAACTCTGGAGGAAACAACTCTGGAGGCGGAAAATCTGGAGGCGATGACAACCTTCATCCTTCACTGTAAGAAAAAAAAGAATCACGGGCACTCCCGTGATTCTTTTCTTTTAATAGATGATATAATCTTCTTCCTTCAATTATATTTTATATCCCAAGGTAATCTTGACACCTCTATTTTTATAGCTGAAATCTTTGTATGCCTTGGTTAATCCAAAATAATATTGAGCATTGATTGTGAAATGCTTGAAATCGTATCCTACACCAACTGGAATTCCAGCTGCAAACTTATTAGCTTCAGAGAAAAGCAAGAAATCTGTTCTGCCATCATAAACATTATATCCAAGCTCTACACCAGTATGTACAGAGAGTCCATTATATACATAAAATTTCGCCAACAAAGGAACCTCTATGTAGCCAAGATTCAAACTTGCGTTATTGTCTTTTGCTCCATAGGTTGAGTAGTTTAATCCTGTCACAACACCAAACTTTTCGTCTAACTGATATTGGGCACCCACTCCCAATATCCAACAATTCTTGGTATCTAAACCAGAATTAGTAAGATTAGTAAATGAAACACCAAGATGTGGCTCGAAGCGCAAAGTGCGAACGTCTTGCTGCGCCATACCTTTAACTACTACGCAAAGTAGGAAAAGTAATACAAATAATTTCTTCATCATATATTAGTTATTTTACAATACATTTCATCTCCTCGTGCAAAGGTATGGATATTTACAATAAAATAAGCATACCAAATATTTCAAAAACTTTTTTTTATGTATCGTGCATCACCTTACATAGTATTTTTTTTAATCAAAGTTAATCAAACTCGCTTTTAAGTGGTATGTAACAAAAAAATATATCAAGAATTAGAGACGAGTAGCATAAGCAAAAAAAAGAATCACGGGCAGCCCGTGATTCTTTTCTTATTCCCAAAAGTAGTTTTTCAACTACCACCCCTCCCTCGGAGGGGCTGGGGGAGGTTTCATTTCTCATTCGAGAAGCTATAAGGCACACTACTCTTTGCTGTTCCACGCTGCTTGTTTGGCTTGCTGCTCATAGTGAAGCTGATGTTGCTGCCCTTGGTGAGTGTGGCATGAGTGATATAGTTGTTGTTGCACACTTCGCCGTTGACTGTCATCTGCTGAATATAGCGGTTGTCGGTGCTATTGTCTGTTGCAGTGATGTTCACGGTGTTGCCGTTCTCAAGATGCAGTTTCACGCTGTCGAAATATGGAGTACCCACAACATACTGGTTAGAGCCTGGGCACACAGGATAGAAGCCAAGGGCAGAGAACACATACCACGCTGAGGTCTGACCGTTGTCCTCATCACCACAATAGCCATCAGGATTAGCTGTGTATAGACGATCCATAACCTCACGAATCCAATACTGCGACTTCCAAGGCTGACGACTGTAACCATAGAGATACAGCATGTGCTGAATAGGCTGATTGCCATGGGCATAGTTGCCCATATTCATAATCTGCATCTCGCGAATCTCGTGGATAACGCTGCCATAATAGCTGTCGTCGAAGATTGGAGGAACGATGAACACAGAATCCATCATGCGGTTGAATGTTTCCTCGCCACCCATGAGGTTTATCACCCCCTGAGGGTCGTGGAACACACACCATGTCCAATGCCATGAGTTGCCCTCGGTGAAGGCATCGCCCCATTTGAAAGGACTGAAAGGCTCCTGAAACTTACCATTCTTCAATCGGCCACGCATAAGGTTTACCGATGGGTCGAACACATTCTTGTAGTTCATGGCACGCTGCTTAAAAGGCTTCAGTTCTTTCTTCGACTTGCCAAGAGCCTTACCCAACTGATAGATGCTCCAGTCGTCGAAAGCATATTCAAGTGTGCGAGCCACATTCTCGTTGATGTTAACATCGTAAGGCACATAGCCCAACTTGTTGTAGTATTCGTAGCCCAAACGACCTGTTGAACTAATCTCAGGATGAACAGCATTAGCACCATGCACAACAGCCTTCCATAGCGTTTCGATGTCGTAGCCACGGATGCCCTTGAGGTAAGCGTCGGCAACAACCGAAGCCGAGTTATTTCCAACCATACAGCCTCTGTGACCAGGACTTGCCCACTCTGGCAAGAATCCACTCTCCTTATAATCGTTTACCAATCCTTCCTGCATCTTGCTTGCCATTGAAGGATAAACAAGGTTAACGAATGGGAACAAGCAGCGGAAAGTATCCCAGAAACCAGTGTCGGTGAACATATATCCTGGCAGCACCTTACCATTGTAAGGACTATAGTGAACAGGTTTGCCGTGCTTGTCGATCTCGTAGAAGCTACGTGGGAAGAGAACCGAGCGATACAAACAGCTGTAGAATGTGCGCAAGTGATCAACATTGTTGTCTTCTACCTCTATTCTGCCCAAAACATCGTTCCATGTCTTGCGACCCTTAGCCACAACCTCGTCGAAGGTCAATCCATCAAGCTCCTTCAGGTTAAGCTGTGCCTGTTCATCGCTGATGAACGATGAAGCCACCTTCAGAATCAACTGCTCGCCACGCTTAGTGCTTGTCTTCCAAGCCAGCTTATGACTCTCGTAGCTGCGGTTATCGCTTGATTCCTGAACATCAGAGTTCTCAGTGCCACTCATCTGGCGATTACTCTCTATAACAAAATAGTTCTTGAAATTGTCGGGCACACCACCATTGTTATATGTAGTGAAACCAACAAGCTTGGTTGCCGACAGAGCCTTGATGGCAGCCTTACCACGAATGGCATCAACAACAACTGCTGCCTTCTCGGCATCAGGATAGGTTATGCGGAACATGCAGGCACGCTCTGTTGGCGCCATCTCAACAACAATGTCGTAGTCGGCAAGATACACCTTGTAGTAGTAAGGGCGGGCAGTCTCAGCCTTATGCGAGAACCAACTGGCACGCTTATTCTGGTCGAAAACCACGTCGCCAGTGATAGGCATGATTGAGAAGCAACCATAATCGTTTATCCACGGACTTGGCTGATGTGTCTGCTTGAAGCCTCTTATCTTGTCGGCAGAATAGGTGTACTGCCAACCATCGCCATTAGCGCCGGTCTGAGGAGTCCAGAAGTTCATACCCCATGGCATAGCAATGGCAGGATAAGTGTTACCAGTTGAAAGCGAATACTTTGATTCTGTGCCCACCAGCGTACTTACATAATCCACAGGCTCCACCGCAGCCGAGGCGGTGAGAGCAGCAGACAGCATCATTGCCGAAAAGCAAAACTTTTTGAGAGAGTAAATTTTCATTTTTATATTTAATTGATTATTTTTTCAAACTTCGGGCTGCCACCTTATCAGCAAACACCTTCATCCAGTATCCGCCAATAACCGAACGAGCCTTGAAACCAGTCTGAAGACCTGTCTTTGTGTCGCTCCAGTCGCTGATAGGCACTCGCGACTGTGTTTCGTTGATATATCTATATACTGGTTCCATGAACTTATTGAATGTCTTCTTGTCCTTAGCCATTGCAGCTGTCCACATAATCCAGTCGCTCTTGGTATAGTCCTTACGGCAGTCGAGAGGCAAACCATATTTGTTCTGCAACTTCAGATACGACTTCATCTCGCGCTCCATAGTGCCCTTAGGGAACACAGCGGTGTTCCACAACTTGTCCCACACCATATTATACTTCTGACTCCATGTGTTCTCGCGATCGAAAGCCAACTTATAGTGGTTGCCTTCGCGGGCAGACTTCTCCCAGATGGCACCCATCTCTTTTGCTTTCGTCATATACTTGTCGGCAGTGGCAATATCTCCTCTCATGCGAGCCATCTCGGCATATCCAGCCACACCCATGATAGCCTTTACAGAAAGGTTGGCATTGTGTGCCCAATGACCAGCGAAGTCGTCGGTACAAAGCTGGTTTGATGGATCTTGTCCCTTTTCAACAAGATAATCAGTCCAAGTGGTTATGATGTCCCAATACTTATTAACATACTCGGTGTTACCATCAATCTTTGAAATCATAGCAGCAAGAGTTATCATGTTTCCTGCCTCTTCGATAGGCATATCGCCTCCATAAACCTGTCCGTTGGCTATAGGATAAGTGCCAAGGTCGTGTGCTGCGAAAGGCTTGGTCCATCTGCCAGAACGAGAATACTCAAAAATGCTTGTCATCATGCCCTTCTCCAGTTCTGGATTATATACAAGGAAAAGTGGAGCCGAAGGGTATGTAAGGTCAACGGTATTAACACAACCATTTGAGTTATTCTCCTTTGAGAAGAACATAAGGTTGCCTTGGTTATCCTTGAAGATTTTGTGAGCGGCGATTACCTGACGATAAGAAGCCGACAGCATTTCGGCATAGTGCACGTTGCCAGCCTTTAAACCATCGTCATAAATAGTCTTATCCATCTCTCTACAACGGTTCATGATGCTTTCATAGTTATCCTTAAGTTTTTCAAAAGCATCGAAGATTGTTACCTTACCTTCGTGAGCCCAATAAGCCTTGTAGCGATTATACATATACTCTATGTCCTGAACCTCATCGTAGCCTATAAGCTCGAACGAAGCCTTGGGAGCTGTTACCAGTCCAAAATCGTGAACATAGGCAAGTGTTGGAGTTGTTGACGACTTGTATGAACGAATCATTGTCTTGCTCTTAGGCAACTTACCTGTAATAACAAAGCTATTTTTCACCTTGTTGTAATCGTCGAGACAAACATCACCGTTGATATTAGGCAAATAGAGATATCCCCAGTTGATGCCTATGAGGTCGCCCTTTTGGGCAAGGATAGGCTGGTCTATGGTGCCAGTTTTCAGATAAGTAATTCCGTTGTTCTGAACGAGTGACGATTCTGTTGGTTCGCTGCTTCGATTGGTAGCTATCATTGGCGAAGCCTGCAGGAAGAACTTCACATCGTGCGCCTTTCCATCGGTTGACTTCACCTGATATGAGATGTAGTTTACCGGTGTAGAGAGCAAATCAAGGTCAGTAATAATCATTGGAGCGGTGAACACCACCTTAAGTTCTATTGGTCCACACTCAAAAGTGTAATATGATGATGTTGCCATCACATCAACAGCAGTTTGTTTGGCTGTGAGAATATTGTCATTGACAGTTGTCTTGTCACGATAGAGTCCGAAATCGGCAAGAGCACCACCGAAATTATTGTGAACATGCATGGCAATAACGTTTTTACCCACATGCAACTGTTGACGCAAAGAGCCTGTAATGTGTATTGACTCATTATGCACGGCATCCATACGACCAGTTGCTGCTAACACTCCATTCACCCATACATCGCAGGAATCATCGTGCGAGAACATGAGATAGAGGTTTTCTTTCAGATCGTCCTCGGTAATGTTGACGATACGACGGATATAGATGTCGCTATGCTCTGCAGTCCAACTGGTGTGCACTCCGTCACCATCGTTACCAAAAGCACCCTGTCCGTGTTTCCAGCTCTTGGCACTAAACAGTTCTTTCTGCCATCCCTTTTCAGCATCACCTATCAGGTAGTCGGCTTCCCAATCGCCCTCAACAGCCATAGGCGCAATAGGCTCAAGAATTTTGTGCTCCTTTGCACCCATGAAGCGATATGTTGTACCATCAACGCGCAACAAACCCTCCAAAGTTTTTTCTGCATCGGTCCATAAACGAGTGCTACCATCGGTTAGATTGTCGAATGGTGACCATATAGAGAAATAAGGATCGTTAACCACTAAAGGAACAGCAGGAAGTCGCAGTTCTGTGGTTTTATATGGTGTAAACAATGAAGCAGACTGTGCCGAAACTGCCAATGCAGTTACGAGCATAATCGCCCATATTGCTAATCTTTTCATCGTGTTTGAATAGGTGTTATTAGTTGATAAATTAGAATACATGTGCAAATATAGTAATTTTTACTGAACTTTGAAAAGTTCATAAGTTAAAAGAGTTTGAGAGTCTATTACTTCATGAGTTTGTGAGTTTTAGAGTTAAAATCAAAAACTCACAAACTTAAAAACAAAAACAACTTATGGTATAATCACTTCCATTGGTTTACTGTAGTTCCAACGACGGGTACCGCTACCCACTGGTGTGTCGTAGTTTATACGAGCTGCCGCTCTTACAAACACATGACGACCAGAAGGAATGGCTACGCCCTTGGTTGACTTGATAACCACTGGTGTTCCCAACAGTTCTTCAAAAGTGTCGCCAGCATATTCAATGCTGCTCGACCAGCGCTCATCGCGTGCTCTGTAGCCTACACTCGATGAATAGCTTATGAACAACTGAATATCGGTAATATTGGGATAGCTCTCGTCATAGTTTCCCATGGGCTGAACAAGTTCCCTGAATTCCTCACGCGACACACCACGAGTTACCTTCACCTTTGCTGTTATCTGACCATTGGAAACCGTTGGATAACCCACAAATTCCACCTTTAGAAATGGTTTCACCTTGAAGATACACTCTGTGCTACCTTCCACCTTCACCGTTTGCGAACCATCGATGATAGGAGTACCCTCTTCGTTCTCTCTTACAATAGGAACGAAAGGTCCGTCAACCCTAACATTATAATATCCCTTGAATATCTTTGTGTTCTGGAACGAACCATTGGGCATACAATAAAAATCGGGATTATGCTCAGCATTATCACTATAGTCGAGCTGTGTCATGCGCACCCTGATTCCTTCACTACCCTGATCGGTAAGAACAGAATCACCTGTAGCTGCATCAACAACAGCACCATGAATGGTTTCTGATGGTTCCTGGTAGTTATCTATTTCAAAAACTTCACAGGAAGTTAACGTTATAGCCGTCAACAAAAACAACAATATTTTTTTCATATTCTCTTAATTTATCTGCCTCAAACCATAATGTAGATTTATCGGCTTCATTACATTGCTTTTGATTGAAACATAATTCTTAATTGAATAATTCTTCATCGCCCACAGGGCGACTAATTCATAATTCCACATTAACGATTTGGTTGCTGATCAATTACATCACTCTTCACAACCTCATTGCCTGGGATTGCCCAGTAATAATCAAGAACATTATATTCGAATGTTTTCTGACTGATGAACTGGAAGTGAATGTCGTAAAACCATTTCTTATCCTTAGTGGAATAGAATGGATACAAACCGCGGAAACGATACTGATTATTGTTACTATAGGTTGTCTTGTCGCGTTCCTCGCCCCAGAAGCCTTCACGACCATCATAGTGTTGCACACGCCAACGACGAAGATCCCATTTGGTCTTGCCCTCGAAAGCAAACTCTTTACGGCGTTCGCGGCGAACTATATTGCGTCCCACATTAGTATTATCAAGTGTGTTGGCAAGTAATGTTGCACCAGCACGCTCACGCACCTTATTAACAGCCTCGGTTGCTTGCTGCAAAAGGTTGTCACCATCAGGCGAAGCCACACCAGCAATAGACAGTTCTATAGCAGCCTCAGCCATATTAAGCAACACCTCGGCATAACGCATAAGGACAAAATGCTGATCGCATTTACCTTCACCTATCTCGGCAGAAGGATCAGGATTCAAGTATTTACGCACAAGGAGTCCTGTTAAAGAGCCTTCGCCATTGGCATAGAAAGGCCCATTGGCACCTGAAGCATTCATGGTTGTGCCGTCCTCGAGAGGTACTTGCTCCTGACTACTATTAGGATTTGGACTCAGGTAAAGCATCTTCGGCTTCTTTGTGTAGGCATCGAGTTGCTGGTAGGTTTTGTCGGATGTTGCGTAAGAATAGTCTGAAAACAAAGGGCTTATAGGAGTTGATCCAACATAGGTTCCCGTGCGCAATTCCTGATTGCGATCTTTAAAATAGTCACCAGGATAAATTATGTTTGCACGAAGTCGTGGTTCCACATTTTTGAATATATCCATAGGATTATCATACATGATATAGTGACCGGTTGCATTGCTATTGCCATCTGTAACACGAATAGAACCATCGGCATAACGTTCAAAACCATCGAAGAGCTCACAGAAATCTTCTGTTGGACACATACCACTCGATAGTGGCTTGTGGTACACAAATGGCGAGTTATAAGCATCATATCCGTGAGCTGTGGTTGGATAACTATACTCTCTAACATCAATGTTCTCAGGACTATCGGTATCGAAGAACATATCAACCATGTTCTGATACTGAGCATTTTTATCGGTTGCCGACCATTTTTTTGTGTAGAGCGAATACTTGCCACTGGTGATTATCTCTTTGGCTGCCTTATAAGCTTCTGTGAAATACTTTTTAGAAGCTGCCTCCCAACGGTCAGCAGCAAATCCCATCACACGGACACCAGTCTTCTGACCAGTACCTGTAAGATGTCCATTGACGGTTTGATTATATTTTGCCACCGATCCAGCATAGAGCATAGCCTCTGATTTCCAAGCCAATGCCTTGTACTTGTTACTGAAACCAGTCTTTGGACTTGTTGGTTGCAATAGTTCGATAGCCCTGTCATAATCAGCGAGTATCTGATCCCAGGTTTCTTCCTCTGAAGCACGTGGCACTTCAAGGTTGGCTGCGTCATCAGGATACTGTATAACCTTTGTCACCAATGGCACACCGCCAAAACGCTTAGCCATAGCCGTGAACACCATTGCACGCACATAATAAGCCTCTCCAAGATAATGGTTGTATATTGCTTCGGGGTATCGACCACGGTATTTAGGAAGATTTTCCAGCAGGAAATTAGCATCACGCAATTCGGTGAAAGCCATCCCCCAATAGGGAGTGTCTTCACCGGTGAAGGCTCTGCAGATACCGTCACGATCAAGACATTCACCTGTACCTTCTATTCCTATGCTCACCAGCCAACCATTGAAGTTGAATCCCCACTGTCCCTGATATTTAAAGTCTTCATAAGGCATGTAGCTATACAGACGAGCCATATAGATTTCCATTCCCGACTCATCAGAAAGCAGCTGGTCGGATGTTATTACGTTCTTTGGTGCGACATCCATATCCACACAGGATGTTGTGAGTAGCAATGACGCAGCCAATGTCATCATTATTTTTTTCATGTTCAACGTTTTTTATCTTCTTTCATCTTCTAAAGAATTACCTACTAAAATGAAACCTGCAAACCAAAGGTAAATGTACGGTTCAAAGGATATAGACGACCGAGGTCATCGCTTGGATGCTCTGGATCAACAAACTTGACACCTGTGAATGTAAGCAGATTATAAGCATTAGCATAAACTCGTATATTAAGAGTTGGTACAACGGCTAACTTAGGAACTGTATAACCAATCTCTACCTGCTTCAATCTAATGTAATCGGTACTAACACGATTGAATGTTGAGTTTCCCTTTGGATAATGACCGGTATAAGCATAGTAGCCCGAAACCCATTCTGTAGCAGGATCGTAAGGATCGGCTGTTGGAGATACAGGATGCCAGCGATCCCAATATTGCTCCAAAGCACCACCACCATTAGAGCCCCAGATGGAATAAAGTGGCTCTTCGTATGACATAGAGCCCATTGCCGAGCCTTGCCACAACATACTAAAATCGAAGTTCTTCCAAGTTACATCAAAGCTTAAACTATAGTTAAACCAAGGAGTTTGATCGTAAGCATATGGATGCTGATCCTGATCGTTTATTTCACCATCGCCATTCCAATCCTCATATCTATAATCGCCTGGCAACACATCTCTCTCATGATAAACATTGTCGTTCCAAATTTCATCCCAATTGTTGTAACGACCATTGCCTGTGAAGCCAAACTGTACTCCTTGATAGCGGTTGTTTAGATTGTCGCTGCGCCACTGATCGTAGGCATTAGCATATGGACCATTCTGAATAGCTGTGAGATATTTCTGACGAGTAACGGTAGCCATAGCCTTAACATTGTATGACAAGTCGCGACCAATCCTGTTATGATGACGTATTTCCAATTCTAAGCCAAAGTTACGACTGCTGTTGGCATTCTCACGTGGAGGATTTGCACCGATAACTGTTGGAAACACCGAACGGCGATATTCATACAGGCCAGTCATTTTGCGACTGAAATAATCAAATGAAAAACCGAAAAGTCCGTTCCAAGCCTCGAAATCAACACCAAGGTCAAGAGATTGTGCCTTGAACCATGAGATGCCGATATTGGCAATTGCCATAGGTGTTGCAGCATATACGAACTCATTACCAAAGATATATCCAGGCGCATAACCATTGTAATAGCCCGAATCAGCATTACCACCAGTAGAAGGATATGTGTAGCCTGTTACCCAGTCGTAGTTGGCCCCAGAATCATCACCCATCTCTCCCCAGCTGGCACGCAATTTCAGCTGATCAATGCTCTTAAGAAAAGAATTCTTAAACCATGGTTCTTCAGATACTACCCATCCTGCCGACACAGAAGGGAAAAATCCCCAACGATGTCCATCGGCAAACTTAGAACTTCCATCATAACGGAACTGTGCTTCGAGCAGATAACGACTGGCATAATTGTAGTTAACACGACCGATAAAGGCATTCTGGTTTACTGCATATACAGAACCAGGATAACTATTGCCAATCTGCGCTTCTTCAACACCATTAAATAGATAAGGTGAACTGAAAGCCAAATTACGCTTTGCATAGAAATTATCACCTGTGCGTCGTTGCGTTTCCATACCCACTACTGCAGAAACATTATGCTTATCGAAATCACGATTATAGCTTAGAGTAAACTGATTCAAGAACTGCTGATTCTCAAAGTGTTCACGTGTAAGCTGACTTGGTGAACTTGGAGAATAAACCTTTTGAATATAGGTTTGCGTCTGTGGGTCATAAGCATACTGATAGTATTCCTTACGGAACAGAGTGTTGTTATTCTGATGAATATCGTAACTGAGCATAGCCTTTGCCTTCAGACCTTTCAACACATTAGCGATAGTACCAAAGTCATATTCCAATGTTGCTGAGGTGAGTAGCTGACGTTTCTTATATATTCTGTAACCAGAGATATCAGATGTCATCTTGGCTACTGTATTCTCCTCAAGATCCAATCCATCATAGTTAAGCATAGTTCCTTCCTCATCGGCAAAAGCAGGAAAGAGAACTCCTTGACGCCAGTAGTTGCGAATAATATCGGTTGAAGAACACCAAGGATTGTTCTGACGGTCGGTCATACCGTTGATGTTAAGAGACAGTTTCAATCCCTTTACAATCTCGGCAGAAATGTTTGAATTAAGATTATACTTACTATAATTAAGGTCGCCTGACTTAAAGAAACCTTCTTGATATAAGTATCCGAAGCTGATGAAATACTGCACCTTATCAGAACCTCCTGATACTGTGATGTTATGATTATGCTCGGGCGATGACTTTGCAAATATCAAGTCGTTCCAGTTGGTTTCACGACGACTACCGTTACGAAACGATTCATAAAACTCATCTGTATAAACAGGCGCACCACCATTAACCTTGTTCATAGCCTGCTCGTTATACAAGTCCATGGTTTTGTAAGCATCCAACAGCATAGGCATACTCTTTGGCTTCTGAATGGTGAACGAACTGCTATACTGTACCTTAGTGCGTCCTACATCGCCCTTTTTCGTTGTCACAAGTACAACACCATTGGCTGAACGCAAACCATAGATAGAGGCAGAAGCATCCTTCAATACCGAGATGTCCTGAATATCGTTGGCATTCATACGCTGGAAGTCTGCCATATCACGAGGCACACCATCGATAATCACCAATGGCGAGCCCATACCTCGAATATCAAAGTTATTGTTATAAGAACCTGGTTCTGAACTCTTCTGCCATACACGAACACCAGCAACACGACCAGTGAGCATATTCTGAGGATTCTCGTTCTTGGTTCTTATCATCTCATCACCCTTTACGGCAGCCACAGAACCTGTTACTGAACCACGTTTCTGAGTGCCATAACCAACAACAACAATATCTTGTAACTGGTTAACATCATCCTGCAAGGTGATATTAATTTCCTTGCGCCCTGCAATATTCTGTGCAAAAGGTTTCATGCCCACATAGTTCACAAGCAGTTTTCCATTTGTGGGTGCCAGTATGGTATATTTTCCTTCTATATCTGTAACCGTCATATTCTTTGTTCCATCAACAGAAACAGTTGCACCAATGACGGGTTCAGCATTCTGATCAATCACAACTCCCTTGACGGTGATGTTCTGCGCCTGAAGGCACAGAGACATCATCGCGAGCATGACAGTCAGAATAGTTGATTTAATTCTTATATTCATGATACTTGGTCGTTAGTATTATTGTTCTTCATTTACCTTATACTGATAGTTTGCCAAAGCAGCATATTCGGCTGCGTAGGCAAAAGCAGAGAGACTCTCTACCTTATTATTGGCTGGAGTCCAGCTCCATCCCACAAGCAGGTTATTAGGTAGCATGCCATTCTTTAGATAGTTCGCCCAACCATAATCCAAATTATTCTGGAATGTAGCAAGTGCCTCTTTTGTACCATTATACACAGGATAAGCCTCTACATAACCACGCATCAACACATTAGTGAACCAAATATTGAATCCATCAAATGGATAACTGTAGAAACCTTCCTTGGCAGCATCTTTCTTGGCAAACTCTCTAAAAGAAGCAGCTATTAGCTCTTTCAGATCATCCATATATTCGGCAACACGTGTGGTGCGGTATAACTCTGCGCCACCCGAAACCATAGTACCACTATTATAGGTAAATGCTGTTCCAGAAGGACTTGTCAAAGCCAATCCTTTACGGTAGCGGGTACCACCAACGGTTTCATACTGTACATTGCCTGCCGAAGCGCCAATAAGATCCCAATAAACACCATTGCTTTTCTTTAGATGTTTCTTCTGCCATGCATATATTTTCTTAGCAAAGCTTAAATAGTATTCGCTCTTGGGCTGCATAACCTCATAACGATTGCCATTAAGATCTATCTTCTTGTAGGTAATCTTGTCGGATTTTCCACGATATATTTCATAAAGCCATACCAAAGGGGTTATCATAGGACCATTGCTGCATGCATGCTTAGTTACATAGCCTGGTCCCCAGGTGATACCACCCACTTCACCGCCATTAGCATCAGGATTACAGTCCCAGCCGTCAAGCACATAAGCAGCAAGATATTCGGCTTGTTCAAGATACTTGCTATTACCCGTGATTCGATACGAGTGTACCAACTCTCTCACAAGCCACTCCTGATCATCGTACACGTTCATAATGCCCTCAACTTCGGCAACTTCTTTATCACTACCACGATTCACACCATACACGCGCCATGTATTAGTGCCTGTATATGAGGTTAAAGTGAATGTTCCCGCATAATAATCAAGTCCATCATAAAGCTTTGCAAGCAACTGTTCATAACGACTATAGTTTTTTTCATAAAGTTCAGGCACAAGCTTTCGCATATCCTTTAAAGACTGCATCACTGAATTGACAGCCTCAATGGCACTGGTGTACATCCATACACTACCTATCTCGCTTTCATTTTTCTGAGTTACAGGATTGTAGTAGCGCAGCATTGTCATATTACTACCTGTAAAATAACGAGCCACAGCAGTATCAGTCAAAGCGATTGCCCGCTCCAGATTGAGTGCAGAAAGTTCTGCACCCTTCTGGATTGGAAGATTATTTGTGTTAGGGTTATATGGAATGTGATTCATTTCTACCTTTGAACAGCTGGAAAAAACCACCATACTGCTAAAGCAGGCTACTATAGTAAAAAATATTTTCTTCATATTAGTTTATGTTAATACTGTGGATACAGAGTTTATTCTCATTTCCATTGTCGGTTCCCTTGTAAACACCAAGAACAAGGGTAACATCCTTACCATCAAACTGAGTAAGATCATAGGTGAAAGTAGCATAACCTTCAGGATGATCTTTATCACCATTCTCATGGATAAACCTAACACAACCGTTAGCAGCCTCAGCCCACTGCTGCACCGATGCGTTTGAAGGCATTATATGTTTCACCTGCATGTCGTTGGTGATTGCTGTTAGTTTGAAATATGTAGCATTACTGCCATCGAAATTGCGACACTTCAGAGTGAGATGATCGTGACCGGCAGCAATTGAGAACTTTGCATAGAAATAGCTCTGTGGCAATGTTGTACTAACAACTGCTCCACCACCATTTGTTTTTATCACGAAGCCCTCACCAGCAAATGGTTCTGGATCTTTCTGCAATGGAACAAACGACCATGCATATGCTATATGATTAACCTCACGCCAAGACTGATAAGCCTCCCAATAACTGTCGCGATTGCCATTACGTGGAGATATACCAGAGAAACTATACGTTTTTTGAGGCATAGTTGAACGCACCATCTCACGGGTAAGAGCCCAATCAGATAATTCTTCATTAATGGTTGTTCCTGCCAACCATCCCCAGTTTTCTGTAGGCACAGCCTGAGTATTGAAGGCAATGCGACGCAAAACCAACTGTTTCCAGTAATCACCTGTTCTTGCACGATATGTACCAATAGCAATAACAATGTCCTTACCTACATATTCACTAAGGTCAAATACCTCACTTGCATAGCTCTCAGAAGCTAAAGAACGGTTGTCGCCCACCTTAACAGCATGTGGTTCTGATGCACTCATATCAATAACCTGCACACCCCAAATAGCAGGATCGTCAGCAGATGCAGAATGTGTGCGACACTGAATGGTCATAATCTTATTGTCATCTGTAATATGTTTCATACCATATACGTATGAATCAAATTCTTTCAGATTAGCAGGGTTACTTCTGTCAGCCTCATCATTTCTTATGCGCAACGTCGTACCTTCGTTTTGTTCCTCCCAATTACCATAGAAGTCCATTGTAGCCATAAAGTCAGTTGACCAATCCCAATGAGGATAAGCTGTAGCATTGCGTCCACCAGTGTACTCGTTGAAATACCAATAATCGCAGTTCAACAAGTCATCAAGCGTTTTGTGAGGTAGAATCTGGCGTCCTCCCAGTGTTACATCTATGATGGCTGTTCCATCAACAAATCCATCTATTCCCACAGTACGAGTGATCGTTTCATAACCCTCATAAATAAAGGTTACGGTATATGCGTCAAGTGGCAAATTATCAATTACGAAACGCCCGTCTGCACCGGTAGTCACAGACTGAGTTTCACTTATGCTCACCTTAACACCTGCCTTGGGAGCATTACCGTTCTTGGCATCAAGAACTACACCTGTGATTTTGGCAGCAGCATATTCCATAGCTGCATTGACCAAGGCAACACCTTTGTTATAGCTTGTTGGCGTAACCGTAACACTAAAGGTTTGATAATCAGCCTTACTAAAGGTGATAACATTTTTTTGTACTGACACGCCATTCAGTGTGTACTCACCTTCTGCATTAGTAACAGTAGTAAGTTCTGTACCTTCTACTTTTACCGCCACCCCCTCAAGCGGAGTGTTGTAATCGTCGGTAATGATTCCTGTAACAGTTCCTGTAGAATAGTTAGCAGACACATTGTCGTCATCACTACACGAACAGACTAAAAAACTCAGGCAGCCTAACAAAAGAAAAACTGCAAACTGATTGATAAAGGTTTTCATGTTCATTTTTAATTTAGGTATTATTATTTGATAGAGTTTTGTCAAACTGCCGCAAATGTATAATCAACAAGATTAAATATTGGGTTAATTTTGAATTAAAAAGCCAATTATTCTATTAACCCTACCAAAAAATAACCCTTTTTTGGCATTTTGACATTAAAAATAACCCAATTAATCGGTTAACTAAAAGATTATTTTTCTATCTTTGTCACCGAACAATCGTTATTCTTTTACCTAAAAATATGACTATCAGAACCTTTATTTTACTCTGCCTAATGGCAATTACGTCGAAAGTGGTAGCGCAGGGGCTCACTTTTCAAAGCAACGCCAATTCCATAGAACAGCGCACTTCATTCAGCGTGTTCAATGGAAATGAAACAACCTTTGCTCATCAGCTAAATATAAAATTCAGCATGCAACTACCACTTCGTGAGGATGTGGGCTATGTCATACGCATTGTAGATGAAAAGAGCAACAACGTGTTCAATGTGTTCTACGATGGCAGAGGAGACGATTATATGGCACTCAATGAAGAAGGCTACAAAAGCATACTTGTTTATCATTTCAATCGTGAACATCTGCGTCTTCGTCAGTGGTTTAATGTACAGGTGTGTTTTGATTTTGATAAAAAGAAAATTGCATTCTCGGTAGATGGGCACAAACAATCAATAAAGAAAGCCGATCTTCCAAACTCGTTCACACCACAAATTATCTTTGGCAGAAGTGACTATCTTATTGATGTACCCACATTCTCCATGAAAGATCTCGTTGTGAGTAATATGGATAATAGTTTTGTTTTTCCATTGTGCCAGTCAGAGGGTAACAATGTGTACACCAACGAAGATAAGCGCATAGGATATGTTGAAAATCCATATTGGGCCATCAACGACAGCTATCATTGGAAAAAAATATTCTCCAGCGAGTCGGATTCTCCTGCAGGTAATATCTATAATGCAAAAAAACACCAAATTCTGTACTATAATAACGACATCATATATATACACAATATCATGTCGCAGCAAACCAAACGTATCAAGTTTGCTGTCCCCTGCCCTGTAACACTATATCTTGGCACCAGCTTCATAGACGAGATAGGTCAGAAACTATACACCTATGAAACCTACCGTGACGGCAAGACGGCAGAACAAGCATCGATAGCAAGTTTGAATCTCAACACACTACTTTGGAATCCAGAGTCAACAGAACAGATAGAGGATGGACAAATGCATCACCACGGAGCGTTTTTCATGCCAGACCAACAACATTACACTATCTATGGTGGATTTGCTAATATGCGCTACCACGCAGCATTCTATACCTACGACATAAACAAGCATCATTGGACAATACGCAACGACATCAAAGGCGAGAAGTTCCCACGCTATTTCCTTTCAATGGGTTATGATGGTAAGCGCTACGTATATATCTTTGGAGGAATGGGCAATGATTCTGGCGATCAAACAGTAGGACGACGTTTCTTCTATGATCTGCACCGACTTGACCTACGCACAAAAAAAATAGAAAAACTATGGGATGTAAACTGGAATGGAAAAAATAATTCTGTTTTCGTAAAGAACATGATTGTGCGTGACGGCTACTTCTATACTATGGGGTATTCAGAGTTCCTTTCCGACTCACACCTCAAACTCTATCGCTTCTCCATAAAAGATGGCTCTTATCAACAGCTGGGCGACTCTATTCCTATACACCCTGATAGAATAGAAACAGAAGCAAATCTGTTTTACGACCCTCTACTCCACAAATTTATTGCTACAGTACAGGAATACAAGAATGAACACCATTCTGTATTCAATGCTTACACTATTAACGCTCCAGTACTATCAGAAGAAGCCTTTAACAATGCTAAAGTTGTGCCCAGTATCTCACACTGGTTTAACGCCGTTTTAGCCATAATGGCGCTACTAATAATTCTATTTATCATATACCACAGATATAAACATCGCAAACAAATAATACAAACAGCTATTGACAACATTGGCGATGATGTTAGAATGCAGCCCAATGCCATGTATCTTTTTGGTAACTTCCAAGTGTTTAATTCAAAAGGGCAAGACATATCGTTCATGTTTACAGATAAACTGCGACAGATAATATGTCTAATGATGCAATACGGCAAGGAGGGAATACCTTCACGCCATCTTGGAAACATCATGTGGGGGGATAAAACAGCCGACAAGATAAAAAACTCGCGTAGTGTGGCAATAAACCATTTGCGTAAGGCGCTTGAAGAACTCACAGGCATTGAAGTGATATACAAAAACAGCAATTTCATTCTTAACACCCAACAACCATTCTATTGCGACTATCAACAATTGTTGGAACTCATATCATCCGACGGAATATTAAGTGAGGCTGACATCAACGAAATCTTACTTATTGTAGGACGAGGGAAATTCCTGTCGTTTAACGATAATGGCACACTCGATTCTTTCAGAACATCTGCCGACGAACAGGTGTTGGCTGTTTTGCGCAATATCCTACACATAGCTGAATCTGAAGATAAAATCCCCATTATGCTCAAAACTATCAACTGTATCTTCAATATAGACCCTATCAACGATGAAGCTTATCGCCTGCAAATACGCATATTAAAACGTCTTGGACGAAATCTTGATATCGTTGAAGCTCAGTTACGCTACAAAACTGCCTGCAAAGAATATTATGGTCAAGAAATAACAATATCATAATACGAGGGGGGATAAAAAAAAATCGGCGAAGATATTCTCCCCTCCGACGTCCGGTGCCGCCCATTGGCGATGCACCGTTTTGAATAACTAACAATCTTTTACCGATTTAATAACTAAAAACCTAAACTTTAAACCTAAAACCTGAACAATCTATGCTTTACCCTATCTAATACCTTTTGTCGTCCTCTACAATCTTTTTTTTTACCTTAACTAATACCTTTCTGTCGTCCTAAATTACAATCTTTGGTTTTACCTTAAACTAACACCCTTTTAACTATCTTTACCTGAATCAATAATACCTGAATCAATCTTTATCTTTACCTTAAGAACAACATTGTCTATTGTTTCTTTTTATTTATCTTTTGACAATGCAAAGGTATAACAAGTTTCAATTCCCACAATAGATTATTTCCCTTTTTCATCTAAAAATATCACTTTCTTGACCTAAATCAATCTTTTGTGTGCGCACACAACATGTTTTAAAGCATCCATTCATTTTACATCTTTTATAATATATCTTTCGTTGATGTTGCAATTTATTACTAAATTTGCACCCAAGCTTAACTATCATAAAAAATAAGACATGAGAAAACTACAATTCTTGGCCGCTCTCTCTATGCTGGCAATGTCGTACACGGCAAATGCAGCTGTAGGACCAACCTTTACAGAGTGGAACGACCAGCAGGTAAACGAAGTTAACCGTTTCAAGCTTCACACTCACTTTTTTGCTTATGAAAATGTTGATAAAGCCTTGAAAGGCGATATGACACTTTCATCAAACTTTCTTTCTCTTCATGGAGACTGGAAATTCAAATGGGTAGAGAATGCCGACCAACGCCCTACCGATTTTTTTAAGACTACTTTTGACGATAGCAGTTGGAAGTCATTCCCCGTTCCAGGCATCTGGGAACTCAATGGTTATGGTGATCCAGAATACGTCAACATCGGTTTTGCTTGGCGAGGCAACCACGAGATTAATCCTGCAAAGGTTCCTGTTAAGGATAACCATGTAGGTTCTTATCGCCGTATCATAGATATTCCTGCAGACTGGAACGGCAAGCAAGTTATTGCTCATTTCGGTTCAGTAACATCAAATATCTATCTTTGGATAAACGGTCAATATGTTGGCTACACCGAGGACAGCAAGATTGGTGCTGAGTTTGACATAACACCATATTTGAAGCCAGGAAAGAACCTCATTGCATTCCAAACATTCCGTTGGTGTGATGGTTCATACGATGAAGATCAGGATTTTTGGCGTTTGAGTGGTGTTGCACGCGAGAGCTATCTCTTTGCACGCGACAAAAACATACATATTGAGAATATCAAGATTACTCCCGACCTCAAGAACAACTATCAGGATGGAGAAGCACTCATTAACGTTGATGTTAAAGGCAATCCTATAATCGACTTTGAATTACTAAACGCCAATGGTGTTAGTATTCTAAAAAGCGAAAGCAACTTTAAGAAACGTACTAACGGCACTGTACGTTTCGTCCTTCGCAACGTTAAGAAATGGACAGCCGAAACTCCTTATCTATACACTCTTGTTGCAATAGTTAAAGACAGCAAGGGAAACATCAAAGATGTTGTTACACAAAAAGTGGGATTCCGCAAGATTGAAATCAAAAACTCACAGCTTCTTGTAAACGGACAACCTATTCTCATCAAGGGTGCCGACCGTCATGAGTTGGATCCAGACGGAGGATATATCGTAAGCGTTGACCGCATGATTCAGGACATAAAGATTATGAAGCGTCTCAACATCAATGCTGTGCGCACATGCCACTATCCTGACGATCCACGCTGGTATGACCTTTGCGACAAATATGGTATCTATCTTTGTGCCGAGGCAAACCAGGAGAGTCATGGTTTCGGTTACGATCTCAACTCTGAGGCAAGAAAAGAGAATTTCCTTGCTCAGATAATGGAGCGCAACCAGCATAATGTAGAAACGAACTATAACCACCCCAGCGTAATATACTGGAGCATGGGTAACGAAACTGTTGATGGTCCTAACTTCACAAAAGCATATCAATGGATAAAGAATTTCGACCAAAGTCGTCCTATCCACTGGGAACGTGCAGGAATTGGCGATAACACCGATATTTTCTGTCCAATGTATTGCTATCCAAAAGATTGCAAGAACTATTGCGAAAGCACAAGACCACAAGACCAGAAGCCTCTCATACAATGTGAATACAATCACACTATGGGCAACTCATCTGGTGGATTTGCCGAATACTGGCAACTCATCCGCAAATATCCAAAATATCAGGGTGGTTTCATCTGGGATTTTGCCGACCAAGCACTACATGCAAATATAGACCATAAGCAAAAGTCTTTGGCTGAATTAGAAAGAAAAGCAGCCTCTCTCATGCCAGGAACAGGCAACATCGAAGAATACCGCTATGGTGGCGACTACAACAACTATGACCCATCCGACAACAACTTCAACTGCAATGGTATTCTCGGTCCCGATCGCCAATTCAACCCTCATGCCTATGAAATTGCTTATCAGCATCAAAATATTTGGGCAGAGGCTGTTGACCTGAGCAAGGGAATCATAAGCATTCACAACGAATACTTCTTCCGTGACCTAAGCAACTACAAAATGGAGTGGAAGGTTGTTGACCACAACAAAACACTCAAAAGTGGCACTATCGACAACCTCAACATCGCTCCTCAACAGACACAGCAGTTCACACTGCCTATCACCGAACTTGAAGGCAAGGAACTCTTCCTCAACATAGAGTTCAAACTCAAGAAGGCAGAACCTCTCATGGAAGCAGGTCAAGTTGTAGCTTATCGTCAGTTGCCTATTGGCGAGCGTATGCAGGCTTGCTGCAGTATGCAACAGGTAAAGGGTAAGTTGAAGATTGTAAACAAGAAAAACAATCCAACCCTTAATATCATAGCCGATGGTGTTGAATTACAGTTCAACCGCAGCACAGGTCTTCTCACCAAGTACCAAGTAGCAGGTGTTAACTACATTGGAGAAGGTGGTACTCTGCGTCCAAACTTCTGGCGTGCAGTAACCGACAACGATATGGGTGCACATCAACAGCATATCTTGGGAGCATGGCGCAATCCTGAGCTTAAGCTCGTAAGCCTTGAGTCAACTAAGAACAAAGACAAGAGTGCACTTGTAACAGCCATCTACGACATTCCAGCTACCAAGGCTCGTCTCACTCTCAAATACAATATCCTTGCAGATGGTACAATTCGTGTCACCGAAGACCTCACCGCAGGAGAAGTAGAAAAACTGAAAAATATGCTCTGCTTCGGTATGGTACTTGATATGCCTTACGACATGGACAAGTCACAATTCTATGGTCGTGGACCTATTGAGAACTACAGCGATCGTAAAGAATCACAAAACGTAGGCATTTACAAGCAAACAGCCGATGAGCAGTTCTTCCCATATATCCGTCCACAAGAAACAGGAACCAAGAGCGACATGCGTTGCTGGAAGCAAACCAATAGCGAAGGCAAGGGAATCAAGGTAAGCGCACTTCCTGAACTCTTCATGGCAAGCGCATTGCACTATAACATTCTTGATCTCGATGAGGGTATGAACAAGAAACAGCGTCATCCAGAGCAGATAAAGAAGAGCAAATTCACCGAACTGCGCATCGACAAGGCACAAGCCGGTTTGGGAGGTATCGACAGCTGGGGCGCATGGCCACTTGAGCAATATAGACTGAAATATGAAAATATGGTATTCAATTTCACCATATCTCCATTGAAATAACAAATTTCCAACATTATTACACATAAAATCCACCCTTTCATGGGTGGATTTTTGTATTTTTGTACCATCGAAACTTTTGAAAGTTCAGAAGATAAAGAATTATAGATTATGAATATAACACTCAAACAGATGAACAAATAAGCTCAAATATGATAACAAAACCTAAATCCTTAGCAGTTATGCTACTTGCAGCCCTCACATCTCTTGGTGCGAGCGCACAGCACAAACTCACAGTAAACACCACTCCTGGTGCACCCATTCAGTCAACCATGTATGGCATCTTCTTTGAGGATATCAACTTTGGTGCTGATGGTGGTCTTTATGCCGAGATGGTTGAAAACCGCAGTTTTGAATTTCCCGATCACACCATGGGTTGGAACACCTTTGGCAATGTGAGCATCAACGATTTCAAACCTGCTTTTTCGCGCAATCCTCACTATGTAACCCTTCGCAATGCCGGTCACAACCAAAAATTCACCGGGCTTGAGAATCGTGGCTTCTTTGGTATGGGATTAAAGAAAGGCATGACATACAACTTCTCAGTTTATGCCCGTCTTGCCGACCTTCAAGGCAAAGCAGCAACTTTCCGTGTTGAACTTGTTGGCGATGATGATGTACCTATTTCTTGTGACACCATAACTGTTACTGAAAACAAGTGGCATAAATACACAGCCACACTCACATCAACCAAAACAGTACAAAAAGGTCTTATGCGCATCTTCCTCATGTCTGCCGAAGGTGTTGACCTCGACCACATCAGTCTATTCCCTGCCGATAACTGGAACGGACTTCGTGCCGACCTCGTGAAAGACCTAAAAGACTTGCACCCTGGCATTTTCCGCTTTCCAGGAGGATGTATCGTTGAAGGCACCGACCTCGAAACACGTTATCAATGGAAAAACAGTGTTGGTAATGCCGAGAACCGTCCACTCAACGAAAACCGTTGGAACTACACCTTCCCTCATAGAATGTATCCCAACTATTATCAGAGTTATGGCTTAGGTTTCTATGAGTTCTTCCTACTCTCTGAACATATTGGTGCCGAACCTTTACCTGTTGTTTCTTGCGGTTTGGCATGCCAGTTCCAAAACAAAGACGACGACAAGAACGCACATGTAGCCGTTGAAGATCTTCAAAGCTATATCGACGATGCTCTCGACCTCATAGAGTTTGCCAATGGTTCAGTTAACACCAAGTGGGGTAAGCTTCGCGCCGATATGGGACACCCTGCACCTTTCAACCTCAAACAGATTGGTATTGGTAATGAACAATGGGGTAAAGTTTATCCAGAGCGTCTTGCTAAGTTTATAGATCAGATACGCGCAAAATATCCAAATATCAAGATTTGTGGCACCAGTGGTCCTTCTGCCTCAGGCAAAGATTTTGATTACGGCTGGGAGCAGATGCGTAAGCTAAAGGTTGACCTTGTTGACGAGCACTACTATATGAAGCCAGAATGGTTCTTCAACAACGCATCACGCTATGATAACTACTCACGCAAAGGTCCAAAGGTATTTGCAGGCGAATATGCAGCACATGCAGAAAACGAACCAAACTCTTTCGAAGCAGCCCTTTCAGAGGCTTGCTTTATGACAGGCTTAGAGCGCAATGCCGACCTTGTTCACCAAGCCACCTATGCCCCACTCTTTGCTCATGTAGAAGGATGGCAGTGGCGTCCTGACCTCATCTGGTTCGACAACCTCACCTCTGTGCGTTCAGCCAATTGGTATGTTCAAGCACTCTATGGCAACAATGCTGGTACCAATGTGCTTTCTATTACCGAAGATGGTAAGGCACTCACTGGTCAGAACGGATTATATGCCTCTGCATGCTACGATAAACCAACCAAAGATTATATTGTAAAGGTTGGTAATAACTCAGACAAGCCTCAACAACTAATCATCAGTTTCAAGGGAATAAAGAATCTTGGGGCAGGCAAGGCTACCCTTCTGCACAGCGACAACCTGCTACAGGAGAACACCATCAACAACAAATATGCCGTTGTTCCTGTTACAACAGATATCAAAGCTGATGGCAACACACTAACCATCACCATCCCTGCAAAGAGTTTTGTCGTTTACCGTTTCTAATGTAAACTGTCAAATGTGTTTATATAACTTTAAACACTAAATACATTAAAAAAGGAAGATAGCTTTTAATGAGCATATCTTCCTTTTTTTCTACTTATTCTTATACCATTCCTTCAACACATAGAAAGCCTTTTTGCGCTTTCCCTTATCAGAAACCAATCCCTTGCGATTAAAATCTTTTTGAACAACAGGATTGATTCTGCGAGGAGAGCGGAAATCCTTCAAAACCCATGGAGTCATTCCTGACAAGCCTTCAATCTTGCTCAACATATCAAGATTCTCCTTATACAGGTTTTCCTGAAACTCCTCTGTCCAGCGTTCGTTTTTACTACCATGCAAACCAGCAACAGCACCTCCACCAAACTCACTAATGATAACAGGTTTATCATAAGGCACCTCCCATTTCATCTTTGGGGCATCATTCACATCACGATACCAACCAATATACTCGTTGAAACTTATAATATCAACATACTTATTCATGTTGTCATTCAGTCGATTTACATAGTTCGACTGACCAGTTACCTCCATAGCCATTGATATCAAACGAGTATCATCCTCAGTCTTGGCAAACTTAGCCAATTCTGAAAGAAACTTATCACGCTCTGCACTATGTGGGGTTTCATTAGCTACCGACCACACAATAACGTTGGCACGGTTCTTATCTCTACCTATCATATCCTGCAACTGGCGCTTAGCATTAGCAAAAGTTTTCTCATTCTTCCAATCTATAGTCCAATAACAAGGAATCTCCTCCCACAAAAGCACACCCTTACGTTCTGCTTCGCGAATAGCATGCTCATTATGTGGATAGTGAGCCAAACGCATAAAGTTACACCCAAGGTCTTTAGCCCACGCAAGCAACGTATCAGCATCCTCAGCCGAGTTACAGCGTCGGCTGGTATAAGCAGTCTCCTCGTGCGAACTTATACCCTTCAAAAATATAGGTTTGCCATTCAAAAGAATCTGCTTGCCACGAGTTTCTATAGTGCGGAAACCAATCTCATCACTTATAGTCTCCTCTGCAGTTGTAATGCTCACCTTATAGAGTTTTGGATTTTCAGGACACCACAGTGATGGTTTAGCTTTCAACACCACATTTGCTTCACCTTGAGCATCGGTAACCAATTTCTTTTTAATTTTCAGCTCAGGAATACTCAATGTAACCATTTTACCAGCTTTCTTCTCATTGAGCTTCAATTTTACATTGATAAGTTTAGTATTGCCCTTTACAAGCTGAAGAGAATAATCTTCTATATATGTTTCAGGCACAGAAACCATCATCACATCACGAGTGATGCCACCATAATTCCACCAGTCGAAAATCTGTGTAGGGATGTTTTCCTTCTTTCTATTGTTGTTCACCATAACAACAACAGTGTTTTCACCAGCCTTCACAACATCCGACACATCAAAGCAGAATGGAGTGAACCCACCTTCATGCACACCAACCTGCTTGCCATTCACCCACACACGACTCAGATAGTTGGCTCCAGCAAAATAAAGCAATGCCTTTCTCCCCTGTTCAGGTTTCCAATTGAATTTCTGACGATACCACACACTACCCTCATACCAATACAACTGTTCATCCTGTGTGTTCCAGTCGCCTGGCACCTTCATACTTTTACTATCATCAAAGCTGTATTCCACCAAATCAGAGACATTTCGTGGCTTTGCATCAAGGAAAAAGCCCCATCGCGTAGGATTCATACGATAGTCATAGTAGCCAATATCTTGCTGATCAACAAAATATTTCCACATTCCATTGAGCGATGTAACACTTCGCCCATAAACATTCAAAGGTGCTTTCACCTCTTGGGCAGCCTTACCTTGTAGCACAACAGTCCCCAATAAAAACAATGAAAAGAGTGTTTTCTTCATTTTTTATAATGATTTATTTTAGTTATAAGTCAAAAAAATGCAGCCGCATCAACAGCCTCATCTTTAGATTATTGGCACAAAGATACAAAAAAAGGAGACAAAACACCAATTTGTGCAGTCTCCTTTTTTTTTGAATATTGAATAGTGAATTATAATTCAAAATTCCTAATTCGTAATTTCTAATTCAATTTTATCCAACTTCACTTCCTGGCATAACCTCACCAAGGGTGGTGGTTACATTCAACGAACCATCAAAGTTAACAGCCGAGAGAATCATACCCTGACTCTCAATACCCATCATCTTACGAGGTTCAAAGTTGGCTACAAAAAGCACATCCTTACCAATAAGCTGCTCTGGCTCATAGAACTTAGCTATACCTGAAAGAATAGTGCGGTCAACACCACTACCATCGTCAATAGTAAACTGCAACAGTTTGTTACTCTTCTTCACTTTCTGACAATCCTTGATATGACCAACACGGATATCAAGCTTCTCAAAGTCCTCAAAAGCTACATTTGGCTTAATTGGGTTTGCCTTGTAATCCTTTGCTGCTGCGGCACTCTCGTTAGCAGCCTTTGTAGCAGCAAGTTTATCGAGCTGAGCCTGGATGGCATCATCTTCAATCTTCTCGAACAACAAGTGTGGTTCGCCAAGCTGATCGCCAGCCTTCAGTAATTCTGTAGAGCCCAACTGCTCCCACTCAAAGCTTTCCATATTCAACATCTTACGCAAGTCGTTGCTTGAGAAAGGCAAGAATGGTTCAAAGGCAATAGCAAGGTTGGCTACCAACTGAAGCGAGATATTAAGAATTGTCTCTACACGCTTAGGATCAGTCTTCCAAACCTTCCAAGGCTCACACTCTGTGATATAACGGTTACCGATACGAGCAAGGTTCATAGCCTCGAACTGTGCCTCACGGAACTTGAACACATTAAGATAATTTTCTACCTTAGCCTTCACGTTCTCGAACTCCTCGATAGCTTTCTTATCTACATCCAGCAGTTCGCCACACGCAGGAACAACACCATTCCAATATTTCTTGGTGAGCTGCAAAGCACGGTTCACAAAGTTACCATAAACAGCAACAAGCTCTGAGTTGTTGCGCTCCTGGAAATCCTTCCATGTGAAGTTATTATCCTTTGTCTCAGGCGCATTGGCTGTGAGTACATAGCGCAACACATCTTGCTTACCTGGGAAATCTTTCAAATATTCGTCGAGCCATACTGCCCAGTTACGAGATGTTGAAATCTTGTCGTTCTCAAGATTCAAGAACTCATTAGCAGGAACATTGTCTGGCAAGATATAGTCGCCATGAGCCTTCAACATTGTTGGGAAGATAACACAGTGGAACACAATATTATCCTTACCAATAAAGTGTACCAAGCGGGTTTCTGGATCCTGCCACCACTTCTGCCATGTGCCCCATTTTTCAGGCTCCTTTTCGCAAAGTTCCTTAGTGTTCGACACGTAACCGATAGGTGCATCAAACCACACATACAGAACCTTACCCTCAGCGCCCTCAACAGGAACAGGGATACCCCAATCCAAGTCACGGGTCATAGCACGAGGCTGCAAATCCATATCTAACCAGCTCTTACACTGTCCATACACATTTGAACGCCACTCCTTGTGGTCTTCAAGAATCCACTGCTTCAACCACTCCTGATAGTTGTTCAAAGGCAAATACCAGTTCTTGGTTTTCTTCACCTCAGGCTTAGCACCAGAGATAGTAGAGTGAGGATCAATAAGCTCCATTGGACTGAGGTCAGAACCACACTTCTCACACTGATCGCCATAAGCATTAGGGTTGCCACACTTAGGACAAGTACCCATCACATAACGGTCTGCCAAGAACTGCTTAGCCTCAGGATCATAAAGTTGCTCACTCTCCTTCTCCACCAGTTTACCTTCATCATAAAGTTTCTTGAAGAAATCAGAAGCAAACTTATGATGAGTTTCAGATGTAGTACGGCTGTAGATATCAAAAGAGATACCAAACTCCTTGAACGAATCCTTGATAATAGTATGATAGCGGTCGCAAACATCCTGTGGAGTGATACCCTCCTTCTTTGCACGGATAGTAATTGGCACACCATGCTCATCGCTACCGCCAATGAAGACTACGTCCTGCTTCTTCAAACGAAGATAGCGAACGTAGATATCAGCTGGCACATAAACACCAGCCAAATGACCAATGTGAACACCACCATTTGCATAAGGCAAAGCAGCGGTCACAGTGGTACGCTTAAATTTCTTTTCTTCCATTAACCTGCTGAATTATAATTCTTTGGGTGCAAAATTAGTG
>OCVV012887766.1_pt1 | contig 28503 bp, 32 predicted proteins | sample 1539721 | NCBI WGS metagenome assembly OCVV01 (sample SAMN02144230, study PRJEB22623) | gut metagenome | biome: sheep rumen | host: Ovis aries | place: New Zealand | reverse complement strand
CCCAGCTGCCGGAGGGCCCAGCGGATCAGGCCGGAGCAGTCGCACACCATCCGCCCGATCCACTGGCTGCCATACTGCCGGGACGCTGCCCGGTTGGCATCCGTGGTCCGTTCGATCTTGTCCTGAAGCTCTGCTGTCCAGGTCACCCCGGCGTAGCCGTAGATGTAGCCCCAGGCCTCCCTCAAAGGGATCAAGACCTGCTCAATAAATGCCCTGGCTGTTACCATCACACATTCCCCCTCTGCCCCCTCTGAAATGCGTCAAGCGTGACGATCTTATCCGCAAAACCGGCTTCGACGGCCTCATGGGCGGACAGAAGGCGCTCCTCGGACATCATCTGTTTGAGCTCCGCGCGGGAAAAGCGCTTGGAGCGGGCGCGGTAGAGGCCGACCATGGCGTTTACGGTGCCCAGGCGGGAGAAACTATAGATCAGCTTCCAGACGCCGCTCTTCGTGTGGCCGTAGCCCTCCACGCGGGGCATATGGAACACGAGCTTCCCGGAATGGGTGATGCAGATGGTTTTCGCGGCCGTACCGTAGGCGATCAGGGTAGCGGCAGAGCCGCACGCCCCCTGGATCAGGACGCGGACGGGTTTCTTCGTGGCCAGGATCGCGGAGGACATGCCGGCGGCGGAATCCACCAGGCCGCCCATGGAATCGATCAGGATGTCGATCCGGTCGAAGGACCCGACGGCCCGCAGATCATCCTCGAAGCGCCGCTGGTAGGCAGGGCCGTCCGGCAGCATGGATTCAATCGGCTTGCTCACGCTGGTAACGGAAGCCTGGAGAACGCCGCCGGGAAGCTTCAGCAGATTCCATTTCAGCTCTTTTTCCGTTTTGGCCATGGTTTAGCCCTCCCCGTTCGTTTCGTCCTCCGCAGGGGTTTCGGCGGGTTCTTCCTCCGGTTCCTCGACCGGGGCGGGGGTCTCCGGGACCACGGTGTGCTTATAGCACTGGTTCATGATCGGGAATCCTTCGGTGGAAAACAGGATCGCCGCATGGGAGAGGGTGTTGCTGACGGCGGCAGCGGCCAGGACTTCGTGGTATTTGCTCTCCGCTTTCAGGCGGGCCCGGTCCGCGTCCTCATCCCAGGCATAATGGACCAGGTGGCCGAATTCGCCATTGGCATACTGCTGGACCTCGACGATGTAAAACTGCGTCATGATTTTTCTCCCTTCTTATCTTAAGCGTTAGCCTTGAGCGCCAGCTCCGCCGCCAGCGTCGTGGCCTGGATGTTCGTTCCCACGGCCCAGGTCGCGCCTGTTGTGACGGCGGTGGTGGTTTTGTAGAGCGTCCCGTTCCGGACGATCAGCGCCCCGACGGGGTAGTTGGTGGATGCGGTGGGGTTGTTCTCGGTCGGGGCGACGGAGGCCAGGAAAGCGGCCATCTGGCCGGTGGTGTCGTGGATGTCGTTATATTTGGCCTCCAGGGTCTGGACGGTTTCGGAGCCGTAGAGGCCGCCTTTCACCAGGCGGAAGCCGCAGAGCTGAACGGTGCCGTTATACCTCCGGCAGACGCCGAAGCCAACGCGCTTTTTGTGGTTGACCGTGACCTCGTAAGGATTCGCGCCTTCTGCCATGTATTTGAGCGTATCGTGATAAACAAAGCTGAACACGATCCGCTTCCACGTGGTGTTGGTGATGTCGATATACTTATGGTTGGCCAGTTTGGATGGATAGGAGACATAGCCGCCCGCGTTGTGGCCGTAGCCCAGGACCAGGCGGGCGTTTTCGCCGTCGGTAATCCGGGCGTAGCAGGACATGGTGTAGGTTTCGCCCTCTACCAGGTCCAGGATGCCGGAAGGGCCGTAGGTGTAGACGGAGCCGTCCTCCCTGGTGTAGGAGCCGCCGTCGGTGCCGTGGTTGAAGACCAGGTGGTCGGCGTTGTTGTAGCCCTGTTTCGGGGCGTTGGCGACGATGAAGGCGACGGCGTTGTCGTAGACCGTCCCGTCGCTGTCCGTGACCGCGTCCGCGCCCAGGGCGACGACCCGCTCGACGATTTCGTCATGCTCCACGCCGTGGTATTGATTTGATGTAGAATTCAGCCAGGGGCCGGGGCCGTAGGTGGCGGCAATTTCGCCGTAGGGCAGGGAGGCGGTCTCCTGGACGCAGAATACCAGGTCCAGGGCACAGGTGGCCTTATGGGCCTCCGGGCGGGCGGCGATGGTGACGACGGCCCGGCCCTCGGTGATGGTGGCCGTGACCATGGACTGGACGCAGACGGCATAGACGCGGGACATCACATAATGGAGGGCCATCCCCGCGTGGATGTTCGCATCGTCAAAGGTCAGGGTGATGGGCTGTGCGGCTTCCTCCGCCGTTTCCGCCGGGATGGTATGATACTTGACCACGATGGGGCCGTTGGCAACCTTGGTGCTCACGCCCTCCGGCTGATATTTGAGCAGGTTCGGGGAATCGTTCAGGGCCATGATGCCCTGTTCGTCCAGCGCGGCCTGGACGCCGCGGTAGGCGCTCTTGATTTCCTCCAGGTCGCCCTCCACGTCGCCGATGTTCCGGGCAAAGAGGGCGACCAGGTTCGCGGTGCTGATCGTGCTGGAGAGCCTGTTGACGATGGCCTCAATCTGCTGCTCGATATTGTCCACGGTGCCGGAGGCGGCGATGGTCTGGCCGGATTCGGCGGCGATGACGGTTCCCCGGCCCGCGTAGATCACGTAGGCGATGGATTCGACCACGTGGAAAATCACCAGCAGGAACCGGCCGGGGGCGGCGTAGCACTCCGGGGGGAGGGTCAGCTCCGCCGTAACGGGGCCGTTGGTGGTCCCCTCCACGTAGACGGTCACGCCGTCGGCGCGGACAAAGCGGGCGGTGATCTGTCCCTCGAAGCCGTAATTGTCCTCCCGCCGGATGATGAACGTATGGGCAAACGCTTCGGCGGAAAACACGTAGCCGGACAGGTCCTCGATTTGGAGGAGGCCCTTCGCTGGGTCGTAGGTGCGTTCAATTTGGATCATGGAGAGCTCCTTTCAGTCGCTCATTCGATGTCAAATTCACAGTCATACAGCCGGCCCGTCGCGGCGTTCCACCGCCAGTAGCCGAAGCAGTACATGTTCTCGGGCAGGTCCGAAGAGGCGTAGGCGGGCGGATAGGCGTATTTGATCTGCTGATTCTCTATATCCCAGTAGAACATGACGTCGTAAGGCATGTAGCCGGAGCGCGGGAAGATGATGGGCGGGAGGGTCAGGTCCTGGCTAAAGGGGATGAGACCGGCGTTTGCGACCACGCCGCCCAGGATGGCCCCGTAATCGTCCACGAAATAATAGCCGTAGCCGCCTGCGCTGTCCTGCCCGCCGAACGTAATGCCGGAGGCGGAGAGGATCGGGGCGGGAACCAGGACGCCGCTGTTGCCGGTTCCCCGGACCACATGGCAGCGGCCGGAGGACAGGCGGCGCATCATGGCCCGGAGCTGGAGCGGGGAAAGGAAGGTCTCCATGGCCGATCCCAGGCCCAGGGTCAGGCCGCCGGCCAGGCTCTCATTTCCGGCCCAGTCCAGGGTGCGGGCGTTGGACCGGGCGTTTTCGGACGTGCCGTTGCCGACAATCTCGACGAAGTTGCCGCGGGAGGCGTTCCCGCTGCTGCTGGGGTCCGGGGTGTTGTATTCGCCGAAGATGTGGTGGGAGCGGTGCGTGCCGATGGTATATTCGCCCTCGACATGGCTATTGGACCCCATGGCTTTTGAGTTGTCCCCCTCGACGTGGCTATATGAGCCACTGGCGACGGTGCCGTTTCCCTCGGCGTGGCTTTTTTCTGCGGTTGCCGTTCCGCCGCCCTCGGCATGGCTGGCGTTCCCGGAGGCTTCCCCGTATCCTTCCGCGTGGCTGGCGGTTCCGCTGGCGATGCTTTCCCAGCCTTCGGCATGGGAATTTCTTCCGCTGGCGGTGGTCTGCCAGCCTTCGGCATGGGAAGTGTTTCCGCTGGCGACGGTTTCCCTGCCTTCCGCGTGGGCTTCCTGCCCGGAAGCGGTAGTTTCTATCCCTTCCGCGTGAGAATCGTTCCCGGAAGCGGTTGTATTCCCACCTTCGGCGTGAGATGCGTTCCCGGAAGCCGTGCTGTAGCCTTCCGCGTGAGAGCTTAAACCAGCGGCTTTTCCTGTCCCGCTCAGATACTTTCGGATTGTGATCTTTTCAATATTCCTCGGGTTGGATGTACTGAGGGTGTCGCCCCGCGCAACATCCGTAACAAAGCGGTATAATTCCATCCCGATAGAAATGATCTCGCCCGCCGGATAGTCGTAGCTGGCTACCATTTCCGTTTCAGAATACGGCACCAGCGCCGGCATGAACGCTTCCCCGGTCTCCACGGCGGCGATCCGGGCTTCCAGGGCGGCCAGCGCCCCTTCCGTGTACGTCTCGATGATGGTCGGGGCCGCCGGAGCCGGGCCATTCTCGCCCACGGTGGGGATGACGGAGCCGGTGCAGGCGTAGACGCAGACGGTCATCTCGTCCCCTTCGGTGGGGTCCACGACGTAGACGTAGAGCTTATAGCTGCCGGGAACGACATAGCAGCCTTTTGTCAGGACGATATTTGCCCGGCCCCGCTGATCCAGCCAGCCGGTGATGCCGACCTCTGTCTGATCCGCCCGGATCATGCGGGCGGTGACGGAGTGCCCGGCAAAGCTGATCCTTTCCGGCGGGGAGATGCGGAATTGGTGGGCGTTGATCTCGCCCTCAAACAGCAGGACCGGCAGGGCCTCTACATCCCGTAGGGGTGCGGCGGTCATTGTGCGCTCGATAATGATCAATCCGTTTTCGCCTCCCTCATCACAATCAGCAGCTTGTCCCCGGACACTTCCATGCTCAGAAACTCGGTGTAATGCTCAAAATAAACATGGTCGGTCTCTGTCCCATCAAAATAATGCTCGATGGTCGCGGTCTTCACCGGGCTGGTGAATTTCTTCGCCACGTCCGCAATTTTAAACGGCGGGAGAATCCGAAGGCGGAGCTGCCCATCGGCAGCACCGCAGCGGTCGATCTGGTAGACGGTCCCGTCCAAAAGTTTGATGTTTCGCATATTTCCCCCCTTAAGTGAGCTGGGCAAGGAGCTTCTGCAAGTCGACTGGAGACAGAGTTGCTTGATGGGCCGTCCCATGGCCAAGGATCAGCCCGCCGCTCAGGGTCATGGTCCCGGTCCAGCCCAGCGTCATGGCATTGGAGCGATTGACGGTTCCGTTCAGCACCGTTCCGTTTCCTGCAATCATCAGGTAGCCTGTTTTATAGGTTGGATTCGTTGTGTCTTCGACGTTGTATTCACCGATCACAAGGCTGCTCCGCTTGGTGGCGATGGTACCCTTGCCGAAGGCAGCACACTGGGGGCCGTTCGCTTCCGTATCCAGGCCGAAGGCCACGGAGTTGCTGCTGTTGGCCTCTGCTTCGGACCCGACGGCAAGGGTGCCCTGGGCGGTGGCCCAGCAGTCCTGCCCAAGTGCCATGGAATAGGCCGCGTTTGCAACGCAGTTCTCGTCTCCCAGGACGGCGGTTCCATCCACGTCTCCCGCCCGGAAGGGGCTGTGCTGGATCGCAGCGACGGCCTCCTGCAGAGCGGCGATCTGCTCCCGCAGCTCCGCAATGGCCGGGTCCGTGTAGGCTTCGACGATCGGTTCCGTGGGTTCCGCCGCCGCGCCCTTCCGGCCCAGGGTCGGGGAGATGATACCCCGGCAGGAGTAGACGCAGATGGTCTCCACGTCGCTGACCGCAAAGAGGGACCATTGATACCGCCCAGGGACGGCATAACAGGCCGGAGTGAGGACGGCGCAGGCTTTCCCGTCCGCGTCGATCCAGCCCTCCACGGCCACGTTCTTCCCGTCGGACAGCATCATCCTGCCCGTGACGGAGTAGCCGGAAAAACCGCCCTCCGTGTCCGGCGTGATGATGAATTTGTGCGCGAACCGTTCGCCCTCAAAGAGCATCACCGGCAGGGTCTCCACTTCCAGCAGCGACCGGCGGTTCATGGTCCGCTCAATGGTAATCATGGATAAACCACCTTCTTTCGGTTAGGAGGGAGGAGGGAGAATGGACAAGGTATAATGCCTGATCCCTAATCCCTCTTCCCGAATCCATTATTTGTCCTCGGCCCCTTCCTCGGCCTTCTTCGCGGCTTCCAGCCGGGCGGCGTCTGCCTGTTTCAGCGCGTCGCGCAGGGCGGAGATGTTTCCGGCGGTTTGGAGGATGGCGGCGGCGGTATTGTGCAGGTCGGTGATCATTTTTTCGATCAGTTCATAGATGGTCATGGTGTTGGCTCCTTTCTTATGTTAGACGGGTACGCTGGTGAACTGGAGAATCACGCTGTCGCTGGGTGTGCCGTCCGCATAGTGGACGATAGCTCTCAGCCTGTGCGTCAGGTTGCTCTTGTAGATATTCTTGCTGTGCGTTGCCAGGTTGCCGTAATTGTTCACAGTGCCCAGGTAATAGCTCAGGCTGCCGGTGATCGCCGGGGAGAACGAGTTATACAAGGCGCTGATCGCGTTTAGGCTTCGATAGTTGGTCTTGCCCATGCCGGCAGGCGCCAGGTCAATGACGATGGTTCCCGTGTAGCCTCCGGCGTGGACGATCTGATCCGATCCGTTGCTGGCCACGACGATTTCAACATAGGCGATGTCCTTCACCCAGCCGGTATACTTATAATTGGACGGGCTGCCGGAAGAGTTGATGACGTAGCTGGAAACCATATAGCCCTGAACGCCTTCAAACTCGATCTTGTAATACGATCCTTCTTTGGAAAGGACGGTGACCTGAGTATTCGGGGTCAGGCTGCCGATTTCCGATCCGCCAGCCGTAGCGCGGACCTTGACGCTGCCGCCGTTGGTGGCGTACACGTAGCCGGTGAACGCATCAGGGGAAGGCGCTTCTTCCATGTGGGCGACCTTCTTGATGATGATGTCTTCCGTCTTCCCGTCGCTCAGGTGCCAGCGGACACGGAAGCGGCAGGTCATCTGCTGATAATAATTGCTGTTCCATGCGTAGGTGATGTCGCCCGGAATATACGTGGACGCATCCTCGCCGCTCACCGTCAGGCTGCTGTAGCCCTCCGAATAAGCAAGGGTCTGTTCTGGACCATTGGCCGGGGTGAAGGTGACGGGGGTGTCGAATCCATAATTGTTGTAATAGTTGGTGATCTCCCACCATACGCGCTGAGATTCGTCGGCATAAGCGTAGCTGTCGAAGGAAACGACGATATACTCCGTAACCGTTTCGCCGTTCTCTGTATAGGTTTCCGTGAAGACCGCTTTATGGTTGATGGTGTCGCCGTAAACCTGCGGGTCATGGCTGGCAAAGTAGCCGGACAGGTAGGACAGGTAATCGAAATAATTGCCAGCATTGTCGTTGACGGTCAGGTTGTTAAACTCTCTCAGGCTGACATAGGAGGAAACCGCGTTGGACGGGTTGCGTTCGCCTTCCCGCTGAACGGTCAGGGTGATGCTGTTGCTCGTTCCGGCGGTGTGGACGATCCTTGACAGGGTAATCGTCCGGGTGACAGTCAGGTCCTTAATGCCGGTGCGGTGGTCGATGGAAAGATCGTCTTCGCTTTCTTTCAGGTTGGACGGGTCAAGTAAATAGGTAGTCCCGTTATATGTGACCTGTGTATATCCCTTCAGGGTTCCGACTACTTCGACCGGGGTATACGGATAGAAGGCGATGGTCGTAGATACGGTAAACTTATTCAACAAGTTCCCGATTGCTTCGCCGATGGAACCTGAACTGCCGGAGCTGCTGCCAACACTTTGCACGTAGATCGGCACGTCCCCGCCGGTGGGCGAATAGGTGTACCAGTGTTTGACCGGCGGCGTGTAGTTCTGGCCCGCCTGGTAGATGTCGGACAGGTCGATCCGCAGTGGATCGCCGTCTGCGTCTTCCTCTACTCCTGGATCAAACACGACGCCCCCGCTGGACAGGTCCGCGGCGTAATCGACAAAGGTGTCGATGGCGGTCCCGTTTCGCCCGGCTCGGTACACGTCGGAGAAATCCTCATGGATGGTGTAGGACTGGCCGTTGGACAGGGTGACCTTCACGTCCTGCTTGGCGGTCTGCGCGTCATGATCGAAGGCGCACGACGCAACCCGCTCGACGCTGGTGATGGTTACGCTGTCGCGGCCATCAATATAAACGGACTGGGTGCTGATCCTGCCGATGACCACGCCGTCCATGGTCAGGGTGACGCAGTTGGTCGGCGTAGCTCCGACCGGATAGGTGGTTTTTGCCAGTTTCACATTTTCGGAGCGGCTGGCGACATTCGTGCCGCTGGCTGTAATGGCGATGGTAGATTTTAAAGCGTTTTCATCAATCGCCACGCCGGAAAGATCGTCAATGGAGGCGGAGACAGGAGCGGCAGCGGCGGGGACGGTGTAGGAGGAAACGGCTTTGCTTTCCCTGGTTCCGTCCACGACGCGGTAAAGGTTATAGGTTTTCCCGCTGACCAGTGTGGCCGGAGCTGCGGCAGAGGTGGCGGTTTCCGCCAGGACGGCGGTAACAAGTCTTTTCCCGTGATCGACCGCATCCCCCGCGTCGATATAGAGGGTTTCGTCCTTGGCGCTGACGTTCGTGCCGGTGGCCTGGACGTATACGGCAAATTCCCGGTCATCGTCCACGTATACATACTCGACCCCGCCCGCTTTCCGCAGGACGATGCTGTCAATGGAGGCGGCGGGAGCGGTCTTCGGATTGGTGATCCGCGCCAGGGTATTGTTTGCGTTCGGGGTGACGGCGGTGTTGGTAATGTAGCAGTATTGATCGTCCCCCTGAACGTAGAGCGTCAGGTTCGCCCCGGTTTCGTCCTGTCCGTCCTTCACCTTCAGGATGGTAGATGAGCCGGTCCCCGGGGTAACGCCCACGGACAGGGCGACGGAGGCAGTGTCGTCTCCGGTGGTCCCGGCGGTGAAGGTGATCTTCCCGGCGTCGGTCCCGGTGCCCCAGTTGCCCTTGCTGACCTTCGGGGTGACCACGGCTGCGGCCGGGACGGTGTAATACCCAAGCACGGAAGGGGTGCTGCCCTTCGTCAGCGTCAGGGCGTAGGTCCCAGGGGACAGCTCCGAAGCGTTCGTCCCGGCCGGCGGCGTGCCGGTAGGGAGGGAAGCGGAGACGGAGTTCTGACCCAGGGTGTACTGGTTGTGTTCGTACTTGGCGTAGTTGATGACAGAATCATTTCCGCCGACCGTGCTGATATACGCATATTTCTGATCGACCCGAAGCGTATAGGTGATCTGATCCGTCCCCCTGGTGGTCGTTCCATTGGCTGTTCTTTTGTATGGCACGGACAGCGCCATGGACTGCCCAGGCGATGCGGAGCCGACAGGCAGGTCGACCACGTCAGCGGCAGCGTCCCAGCCCCGGTTATAGGAATTCCCGGTATATATTCGGCCGATGACGCTGCCGTCCAGCTTCAGCACGACGCAGGGCCGCGTGATCGAGCCGACCTGGTAGGTGGTTTCTTCCAGGGTGAGGTTTTCCGTGTAGGCGGCGACATTCGTCCCGGAGGCGGTCAGAGGGATCGATGTGTCCTTGATATGGTTGGCAGCGATAGACGTGCCGGTGATGTCGTCAATCGAAGCGGTCACAGGCGGAGCGGAGGCTGCCGGAAGGGTGAACTTCTTGTAAACGGTGGTCGTGCCGTCTTTCGCGGTGGCCTGGATCAGGTAATATTTGGCAGAGGTCCCGGCCTTGATCTCCGGGGTGGTGATTTCATCCGCGGAATGATTGTTATAGGGTGCTTCTCCGATCTCTGTAACGGTCAGCCCGGTAGCTTCAATGCCGACACGGTCCTTGAAGTATTTCGTGTCGGCAATATTAAAATTTATAGATTGTTTTGTCGGGTTCGCCAGGGTGGTGAACTGGAACCCGATCTTCCCTTCTTCGGTCGGTGTGTATTCGTAAAGTCCGTTGATGGCGTTGTTCACCTGGGCGGTGTTGGTCGCGCCGTTCGCTCCTGGTGATTCTACCCAGAGGGTGTTGAACCTCCCGGTGCTTGCGCTCAGAAAGGTTCCTGCGGAAATCGTCTGCGCAACGACCGCATCGATATTCGCCAGCCGCGCATCCAGGGTCGTAGCGGTGATGATAGATCCGTCCTTCAGCTTGACGTGATCGGAATTCAGGTAGATGGTTCCCTGGTTGCCGTTGATCTTGGTGACAATGTTGGCGGCGATGGTTTCGCCGTTTGCCCCGGTCAGCTCATTCCCAAGCTTGGTGGAAAAGGCATCGATCCGCAGATACCCGGACATATTATTCTCCACGGCATCGATGGCGTACTGCCGGGCGTTCTGCTGGACGCGGGTCAGGATCGTCTCGTTCTCGCCCAGGGCGTTCACCCCGGTCAGCTCATAGAGGCGGGTGTAATTCTGGGCGGTTTCCTTGGTGATCCCGGAGAGGCTGCCGCCGCTGTCCGGGTCGTATACGGGCTTGGGGTTCCCGGCATCGTCGAGCACATAAACAGGCTTGCCCTCCTGGTCGTAGATGGGGTTGCCTTGCTGATCCTTGGCCTGCTCATAAACGACGTTCCCGTTTTCATCCAGCACCACGCCCATGATCTTGAAAACGGATTCCTTATAAACCTTGTTTTCGGTGACCCAGTGCCGGTATTGTTCATCCGCTTCCTCTTTCGCCTTGCTGGCGGCGGAAGACGCGCGCCGGCCGGCGCTGGCTGCCGCCTTCGCCGCCTGCAGCAGGGATTCGCTGAAGCGCGGCAGACTGGTGGCCATTTCGGCAGAGACATGCTCTCCGTCATCCAACAGGTCGGGATAAACCAGCCCCACCAGTCTTTCCCGTACCGGGCCGATGCCCTCCACCAGGCAGCGGGTCAGGATCCCCAGGTCGAAGCAGTCCAGGCTGTCTCCGGTCTGCCGGTAATATTCATATCCGTCCACCGTCACTTGGACGCCCGGATATTCATGGTCCGCCAGATACCGCTGCGCCTCAGCTGCTGGATCTGCAACCACGTCGGCGTCGATGGTGATCGCCTTTTCGATGATCCCCACGCCCGGCCTGGCCTGAGCCGCCAGATTGTTCAGCACATGTACGGTCGGGTCCGCCTCCTGTCCTTCCGGAGGGCTGACGGTGTAATACAGCCTGGTGCATTGCTCCGCGTCGTTCTTGGTGATGGAGCAGCTGCGCACGTTCCGCCTGGCCCGCCATTCGGCGCGCACGTCCATCGGCAGCGCTTTCCAGTGCAGCGTCCACGGCCATGTCGTAAAGTCAAAATTCAGATAATAGTCCAGCCGGCTGGTCGCAAATTCCAGCAGCAGGTCAAGGGCCTTGTCATAGTTGATGCCGGTTTTCTTATACTGTCCGCTGTCCTCGCAGGTCCCCAGCTGCCAGTACACGTCGTTCTGGCAGGCCAGAACGCCCTGCAGAAACGCCCGCGCCGTGCCCTTGAAATCTGTCTGCGCTTTCCACAGGCAGTCGTTCAGCGTGTCGATGGCGTGCTGCAGCGTGTACGTGCTGGAGACGCCCGCGCGGTGGGACGGGTTGGTGACGCGGTAGATGCCGGCGCTGCCCTTGACGGTGTAGATCTCCACAAAGGCGTGCATGTCCAGCTCTTTGTCCGCCGGCTCCATGGTCAGCCCGGACTGGCTGATCCCGTTCAGCTTCAGATGCAGGTTCGCCGCGGTGGGGTACAGCCGGCGCTCTTCCCGCCAGACGTTGTTTTCCAGCGTCAGCAGCCGCGGCAGCCGGGCCCGCGGAATTTTTACAGCCATGATCCGCACACCTCCAGATTGACCGTGCAGGCCGTGTTGGCCGTAAAGGCCGCGTGGTTCAGCCCCGGCTGGGCCATCAGGTCGTCCGTGCTGTCCTCCGTCCGTTTGCTCAGCAGCTGATTCTCGCCGGAGCTGATCCGAAGGAGATTTCTTTCATCGTATTCAATGGTCAGCGCCGCCCCGCTTGCGACGGACAGGCTGTTCAGCGTGATCAGGGATTCTCCAAGCTCCAGGGTCATGCTGGTCAGCGTCCCTCCCGTGGGGGTGATCGTCGCCCTGGCCAGGGATGGGGCGGATCCGACGCAGGTCAGGGTTCCGCTGGCGGAAGCGCCGGTAAGCGTTAGCTTGGCTGGGTTTTCTTCCTCCCAGTACGGCCAGGGCGCTTCAAAGGAAATGGTAAACTCTTCGGTATAGTCCCGGGGCTTTTGGATGGCCGCCCACTCCGCGCAGATCACCCGCAGCTTCTGATGCCGCCGGTTGCTGATCTTCAATACGCCGTCCTGGGCCCAGGCGTTCGCCCAGTCCACGATGTCCGCCCGTTTGGCCAGGTCTCTCAGCTCCCGGATGGCGAATATGATATTGACCTTTCTGCTGACCCGCCGGCGCATCAGCAGGCGCTGGCCGGGCCGGCCCGGGTTCTCCCCGTAATTCAGCTCCGTCTGCGGAACCCCGTCCACGATGTCCCGGATCAGGATCAGGCTGCTGACGGTCTCCAAGGACTGTCCGTTGCAAAAAACGTGAAGGCTGCGCATTTCGTTTGCACCTCGTTTATGGTTCTATGGCTCATCTTCTCGCCTGCAGCTCCGCGCCGATAAATCCGTCCACCACCGGGGCCAGCATCTCGCCCACGATCGTTTTGTCCAGTACGACATAGGCTTTGATGTTCCCGGCTGCGCCGCTGCGCGCAGCTCCTCCCTGCCGGCCCGGCAGGCCCTCCGGAGCAGCCGCCGGCATACCGCCCAGCTGCATCACCGGCAGCGCGCTGGTCACGCGGATCATGCTGTCAATGGCCCTGTTGACAGCCAGCTCGGTGTTCTCGATGCCCTCCGCAAAGCCCAGCGCGGTGAAGGAGCCCAGCTCCTCAAACACCTTGGACGGGCTGTGGATGTCCAGCGCTTCCTGCACAATCGACGCGACCGAATCAGCCAGCCACCGCGCCGCGGCGATCGCTTCGTCCGCCCGCTCATAAATGCCGTTGGCCAGCCCAGCCGCAGCATTGCCGCCGATCTCTTCAAATACCTTGGACGGGGAATTTTCATCCAGCGCTTCCATCGTAGCGGCTACAGAACTGTTCGCCAGCTCGCGGCCGGCAGCGTCCGCATCCCCGGTCCCATTCCGGATACCGCCGGCATAGCCGCCCGCGGCCATGCTTCCGGCCTCCTGAAATTCATCTCCGCCCAGCACGTTCAGCAGCTCGTCCCGGTCGAATTTCTGATCCTCTCCGGCGGCGTTCTTCAGCAGGGAAGCGCGGTAGGCTGCCAGCAGAGCTCCGCTGGCTTCGGAAAAGTCCACGTCCTTCAGCATCCCGGCATCCGCCCAGGTGCTGAACAGATCCGCCAGAACACCGACGCCCTCCCCGCCCAGCGCCTCCTGGGAGGCTTCGCCCAGCTCCTTCGTCAGCCGGTCTGCAATGGTGAAAATGCCTGAACCTTGGAAATCTTCTATTGTGAGGTTCCAAAGGTCCGCGAGCCGCTGGGCGTAATCGCTCAGCCCGGTCACTGTATCGTTTTCATCGAACGTAAATACGGATGACATCTCTCCGTTCGGGCTGGTAATGCCCATTTTCTGCAGTGCTTCTGCATATAAGGCCATTTTTTCCATCTGCTGGTTCAGTGCGTCCACGTCCACGCTCTCGTCCAGCAGGCTCATGCTGCCAGTGGCCACATGACTGACCAGTTCGTTGCGGTTCGCCTCGATCTGATCTATGGTTTGCTCATATGCCTCCTGAATCTGACCCAGCTGTGCCTGTAACTCGTCGGCTCTCTGTGTATCCTCGGCCAACAGCGCAGCATCGATTTCGGCCAGCATCTGATCCGTATCCTGATCTCTTTTTTCTTTAGCTGCGGTAGTTTCCTTGTCGGTGACCATTTTCACAAATGCTGCTGCCCCGCCGACGTTTTCCAAGGTGCCGTATCCGCTTGTTACCAACTGGAAGCTCTTGGCAGCAAATCCTTCCGCCACCTCACGCCCAATAACGTTGGCTACATCAGCTTCATTGACTCCTTCTTTGATACCCCGCTGGATGCCGTTCTTGATTGCCGCGATGCCTTCCTCGCTGATCCCCGCGTCCAGTGCTTTCAGCTGATCTACCCAGGCAAATTGCCTCTCACGCTCCAGCTCGTTAAGAGCCTGCTCTATATCGTCCAAGCTCAGCAGCAGAGCAGCCGCCGCACCGATACCGGCCATCGTCGGGTTAGCAATTGCCGCGCTGATTAGACCGGAAATCCCCTTAGACACCTGCTGAACGGCAGTCAATTCGCTTGCCGTATCTCTAAGCCCGTTTAAAAAGTCATTTTCTTTTTCCGGGTCTATGATCTTCTGCAGGTTGCCAATGGCTGTGTTTAACGCGGTAAAATTCATGTCGCCGCCGACACCGCCGACATAGTCCGTCACTTTTTTCAGCTTGGTCAGGCCCGTGATCAGAGGATTGGTATATCCATCTGCCGCTTCCTGGCCGTTCTTGGCCATCTCGCCGGATGCGGCGTGCTGCTTTTCAAGCAGCTTGTTCAGCTCGGTCTGCGTGTTAATATAATCGGCTCTGCTTTGGTCCAGTGTTTTAGCCCAGCGGACATATGAAGCGCTTGTCGGATCTACGCCTTTATTGCTCAGCTTCTGCAGATATTCTGCGGAAGCGTTGACCTCCTTGTTCTGGGCTGCCAGCTTTCTTCTCAGCAAATCCGCCATGCTGGCGTTATACTGCTCCTGGTCCCCGGTGTTTTTGAACTGCGCTTCAATGAGCTTTTGCTCGGAATTGAACAGCTCGACTTCTTTTCGGCAGTCGGCAATCGTCTTTTTATATTGAGCCTCCCCGGTGACTTCTACATGTGTGCTGATTTTTGCCTGCTTTTTTGCCGCCATGGGTCGGCCTCCTTGACTTTCATGCTTTTTCTGGTTATAATTGAGACGGAAAGCGGGGTGATGGTATGCTGAAGTACGTTCTTTTGCTTGTATTCGCCGTAGTTTGCTTTGCCTTCCGCCTCACGGCCTGGGAGCCGATGTCGCAGGAAGAACGGACCTATAAGGATACCGTCGAAAAACTCCTGCACGCTGGTCTTCCCCTCACCAAAGCGCTGCCTGAAGCGGAGGCCTACATGCGCAAACAGTACGGTGGAAAAATAAACTGGCCGTACCCAGCTGAAGAATTGCTGTACAGAAAAAAGGTGGACTGGCTTTCCTCCGTGGCCGATTTTAACGGCAGCGCAGAGGCGGAACGACAAGCCCTGAACGCCGTCCTGAAGACCAACTGGCGTCAGTCATAAATCTCTCGCTTCTTCCGTTTGATCCCGTGCTGCTCGTCGTCGTACCGCATCCGGTAGGCGTACAGATCGCACACCAGGCCGGGGGCCAGCGGTCCCATCTCTTCCAGTGTCAGCCCGGCCGCTAATCCCATAAAAATCATCCGGCGGTAGGTCAGCCTGCCGCCGGCTTCTTTTGCCATCAGATCTTCCAGGACGACGTCCACCTCGCGGTCCTCGTCCGCCTGCACGGCTTCCACCCGAAGCCCTTCGGTGATTTCGTCGAGCAGCGTTTTCCGCAGAGCGGGGAGAGCGGCGAGCTTCTTGAGCATCTGGGCCGCCAGCGTTTCCCGGTCTTCTCCGGTCATGGCCTGCATCAGGTCCAGCAGGCCCACGGTGGTCTCTGCCAGCTTCTTCAGCTTTCCCATGTCCATGCCGGGCCGCAGCTGGTCCAGCCGCTGCAGCGCCAGCATGTTCATGGTAAAGCGGTAGCTTTGATTGGATAGCTGAAACTGTCTCATTCCTGTCTTCTTTCAAAAGGATGCCAGAGGCGGAAAACCGTCTCTGGCCTAAAACTATGCGCTCACTCGGTTGAAGGTGATCTTGGTAACTTTTGTGGTTCCATCAGTATTGGTGATGTAAATTCTCACAATCGCACCGGCAGCGTCGCTTCCGCTGCCAGTGAATTTGATCATGTCCATTTCTTGCTGAACAAACTCATTGTCGTGAAGCGCTTCCCTTTCCGCATTTGTTACAATCGTGAAACTTCTTTTGCTTTCTTCATACACTCTCATCACACCTGGCGGCGAAAAATACTCATAGGAAATGGGAGAGCTGTAACGATTGTTCATGTGAGTTTCCGCTGTATCGCCCCATGTGGTTGCATAGACAGCTTTCCTTAGCGTCATCGCCGGAATGGTCGTCATGCTGCTGGGCACATCGACGGAATACTCAAAAGTCTGTGGATCAAACGCCGGCTGCAGCGTTAGTCCCGACCCTAACGTGATCCCCGATAGGGTCAGGCTTAAGGGGTGATGTGTGCCAGCTCGTCCAGCCAGGCGGCAGCTTCCGCTTCGGTATCGAAAGTACGGCGCTTGCGGAAACGAATCTCTCCGTTGCCACCCACGTTCAGGCCGCAGCAGCGCCCCTTGACGGTAGGCGTCTGCCATTCGATTTTTTCTTCCTTGGTTTTGGCTTCTTCAGATTGTTTGGCAAACTTCGTTTTGAAGATCCAGAGGGCCTGGAAGGTTATTTTATTTCCCTTCTGCCGCACGCGCATATACCCGACGCCGAGATCCTTGCTGGGTTCGTCCGTGTCGTAATAGGTGGCGGTAGTCACGGCGCTCTGGCCGGAACCGGTCGTCTGTTCGACCTTCTTGACCAGCCCCATGTTCGCCTCAACCTCGTCCGTCAGATCGTCCACGCCCAGCTCCAGCTCCATGCTGGTAATGCCGTTGTCGTCTTCCGCGATCGAGTCTTCCGCATACAGCGGGTTATCGTTGTGGTTAATGGTCAGGTTGGCCCTCATGCCAAGCCCTACGGCAAAACCGGTGCCGTAAGTCGGCTCCGATCCGGGCTGATGCGCCGTCAGCGGAGCTGCCACGACGTGTCTCATTCCAATAAATGCCATATCAAAACTGCTCCTTCTTTAGCTTTTGTTGATATATTTTTCCCACACCATTTCCTGGTGCCTCTCGACGGCGGGCCGCGCCATAGCTTCCGCCTCTTCCACCCAATAAGTGGGATAGATGTTTTCGGTACCGGCGTGCTGGTAGAAGGCTTTCACGTCGTTTGGATAACCCTTCTCGTCCTTTCCGCCGGAAAGCACCTCGGAGTATCTGCCGTTTCTCCCCTTGCGGATGGGCGTATGGCCGATGGAATCGATCATGCTGCCCGTACCTTTGCCGGACTTTCCGGGCGGCTCAAAGCCATGATTCTGCGCCGACTGCCGCCAGGAGTATTCAACCTCTGCCAGAGCGGCGTCCATCATGTCGTCGAGCGCCTGCCCGACGTCCTCTTCCAGCCGTTCCAGTTCCTCAATCATGTCGTCAATTCCGGAGGAATAAATGGATCCCATCTTATTCCCCCTCCCGGTCGTCGATCACCTCAAACTCCCATTCATAGTGCATCAGGCGGTCGCCCTCCACAAAATGCCTGGAGCTGGATCCATGGCCGCCTCCGGCCTCATACCGTTGGAACATGAACTGGTAGCTGAGCCCTGCCTGGGCCAGCGCGTTTTCAATGACGCTCCGGTCGATTCGTCCGGCCCCCATGCCGGTGAACACATCCACCGTGCCCCGCAGCCCCTGGCTGATCAGCCGGTCGTCAGCCCACAGCGCCCCCGCATCTTCATCGATGGCGTATACGCCGTAGGGCATTTCCGGCCTGGTATCCCAGCCGTCCTCCGCGAAGGGGATGCCGGTCGCTTCCAGGGCGGCGATCAACGCTTCGTATTCATCCATCAATCGCTCACCCTTTCCGCGGTCAGTTCAATGCTGTCTGTCTCCGTCTCGTAGGAGCGGAGGATGTTATAAAGCGCCCCGTCATACCGGAGCTGCTTTTCACCGTGATAGTCGAACGCCTGGGCCAGCACGAACACATACTGCGGGTGGAACCCGTGGCTCATAGCCTCATACGCTTCGCGCCGGTTCACGGATTTGATTTCGCAATAGTTAAACCGGGGAAGCTGCTCGGCCTTTTCATGAACGCCGTGCGCTTCCGGCATGTCGGACACCAGTTCGATCGTTCCGTAGCGCTTCATTCGTTCAGCCCCCAGTCTGTATAGCCGGTCGCCATCTGCAGCTGCGCCTTCTGCTCGTCGTAGGATTTTTTCAGCCTGTCATAATCCTCCGGGCTGCCGAAGTTGCACCGGCAGTAGGTGATCACGGCCCGCTGGATCAGCGGGTCGTTCACCTTTTCGCTCAGGACGCCGGCGAGCCCAAGGTCTTTAAGCCCGGCCTCGATCAGCCCCTGCAGGTCCTCGTCATAAGCATTGGACGTGATTCTGAGCGCCAGTCTTACTTTGTCGAGCATCGCCGGACCTCCTTATCAGGGCGCGGGAGCGGTGAAAGTGACCTTGACGGCAGCCATGGGCTCTTCCAGACCGGCGTCAAAGAGACTGTAAGCGCCGACGGTCGTCACAAAGGACGTGACCTCGGTATCGCGGGCCACGGTCAGGGCGTCGAAGTCGTTGACCAGGAGGCGGGCAGGTACCAGGAAATATGCCACGTTGTCGGCCAGGTTTTCGTCCCGGCGGACAGGCGCGCCGTAGAGCAGGCCCTCGACCTCGGGGTTGACCATGCTGTTCGGGATAAACGCCTTCGTACCGTCGCCCTGCTCGATGCCGGCCAGGCCGTTCCAGATGGTGAAGCGGTTGGCGTACACCTTGACCTCGCCATTGCCCTTGATCATCGCGCGGATGGTACGGATCGTTTTGTCGTCATAGTCCTTGCCGGTGAGCTTGTTGGCGGCGGCAATGCCGTAGGTGGCGTCGTCCAGCCTGGAAAGGATATGCGTTTCCTTGGCAACGGCAATGCGCTTCGCCAGGTGCTGGACCAGCCAGCTTTCAAAGGCGTCGATGGACTGGAATTCCATCTTTCTCGTGATCTTTACATGCTTTTTGATTTCGACGCCGGTCAGCTCCAGCAGATCGAAGCTGTCCTCTTCGTCCTCGTTCGCGACACCTTCAGCGGTGGTGGTCGCGTCGCCGGCGACGATGGCCTTATGCCTGGGAATAGCGAAGCCCTTCGTCATAGCACTGTGCGCGGCGTCATCCAGGATGGGAGACATGCTCTCGACCAGCTCAATGATCCGGTTCATGGTTTCCACGGGCACGACGGCCTCGGTGTTGCTGGTCATAAAGGTGAAGGCGCGCTGCTCCGCCTCGGTCAGATCGCCCAGCAGCCGGCGGCCGTTGCGGACGGCCACGTTTTTGAGCCAGGCGGTGCGGTATTCGGGGGAATCGGCAGAATAGGTCCGGGGAGCGGGGTTGCCGAAGCTCATGCTGCGGACCACCGTTCCCTCGTCGCCGTTGGCGATGCGGGTGCGCAGCTGCGCCCGGCGCTGTTCGGCTTCGCGCAGCGCGGTGCGCCGCTCTTCGATCCAGTCAACGGCGTTGTTGAGGTTGTCCAGGTCGGCGTCTTCGTCGTTCATGTGGCTGCGGATCTCGGTGAGGGCCTGGTCCAGGCCGGCGGCATCCATGGCCATGATCTGTTCGCGGGTGAAATTCATGTTACATACCTCCGATATTCGATAGTTTGATTCTGAGTGCCAGCGCCTCGCGCTGTCTGATGCGCGCCCGGTACTTCAGCAACTCCTGCTGGGCCCAGCTGATCTCTCCGTCAGCCATGCCGCGGGCGAATATTTCTGTCGCGTCGTTCGCGGGGATCGACACGATAGATACATCGTAAAGTTTTTTGATCCGTTTGATCGTCCGGAGCACCGTGACGATCCCGGTCTCGTGATCCTCGGTCACCACCCGGCTGTCCTCGGCCACCGTGAAGGAAAAACTCATCCGGTCGGAATAGCCTCCCTGGACCTCCTGATAGACCTGCCGCCCCAGCTCCGTGCCGTTGAGCCGGCCGATGGTTTTGAGCCCGTGCTGATCCACGGACAGGTCCAGCGTGTGGTTCCGGTTCCGGGCAAAGACCCGCCCGTGGTGGTCGTACTGCATGATCACGTCGCTCATGTCGCAGCCTTCAAAGGCCGCCGGGTCCACCTGCTCCATCACGGTGTAGCCGTCATAGCTGTACAGCTCATAGGGCGAGTTGAAGGTGGTCGCGTACCCCTCGACGATCATTTCTTCCTCTCCGCCGGCGCGGATCTCCAGCGGCTCCGCCATCCTCCGGAACTCCCTCCCGGCGTTCAGCCGCTCCTGGATATAATCAGGAATTTGCAGTTTCGGCATCTTCGTTTTCCTCCTCTGCCGGTTTCTCCGGGGCCTTCTCCGGCTCCGGCTTTTTGTCCCTGGTCTTTGCCGCGTCGTAATACTCGCCGCGAATCGGCAGCCGCTTGCCCAGCCCGTCCGGCAGCTCCGGCAGGTTCCAGATGTCGCGGATTTCGTCCACGTACATCAGGCCCCGGTCCGCCATCTGGGCGGACACCTTGAGCTTGTCGGCATTGCTCATGTATTGCAGCCGGTTGGACGTGGCGAAAAACCTGTTCCCCGCGGCGATCTCCCGCTTGCTGTACGTCATCCGGGTGGTCACGTCGCTGTACTGGATCGCAAACGGCTCGATCGCTCCTTCATAAAATGCGTTCCAGGCGTCGCCATAACACTTATTTTCCAGCACGTCCAAATTAGTCCCAAAATACGTGAAGACGTTTTCCTGGATCAGCTTCATCTGGTCCGCGTCCACCGTGTAAGGCTTCTGATCGATCTGGTGGATGTCCGAATAAGTGTTTGGAAACAGCAGGATCCCGCCAGTCCCATCTGCCATCTGGTTCCGGTTGAACTTATTCCTCTCCCTGGCCAAATCCTCCGATTTGGTGAAGTTCGTCACCCTCGCCATGAATCGGAAGGTAGCCCCGGTCTTGATTCCCTCGGCGATCCCCTGCTCTTGCATGCTGATCAGCTGCATCGTCGGGTTCATCGCTCCGTTGCTCTCCCCGAAAAGGTCGTCCTTGTACTGAAAACGGGTCATAATGCCCACCCGGCCCAACTCCATGGCCGCGCGCTCCCCGGTGACGAACTGGAAGCGCAGCCACGGGTTCCCCTGAGTGTCCTGAACGACCTCTGTTTGGATCGGCAGGATCGGATAGAATCCGCACGCCTCTCCGAAGTCGTCCAGAATCGGCACGACAAACGCGGTATTCTTCACGTCCAGGATCGTGGAAAGCCGGTAGAGGTACTGGCTCCACGTTTGCCACGGGTTCGGCCCGCTGCGCAGCTCCGCCCGGAGCTTTGACTGGGCGGCCCCTACGGCCTCGACCTTGAGCTTGGAGATTGCCCGGGCCTTGGCGTCGATGGACGCGCGGATCAGGGCGTTCTCATACAGCTCGCCGCCGGCGGACGTAAAGGCCGGAGCGTAGCCCGTCAGCGTGGTCCAGGTTCCGCCGTTTGGAATACGGTTTCCCCGTTTTCCGAAGATCTTCTGAAACAGCCCCATAAATAATCTCCTTGTTTAGCCTGCGTTCTTCAGCTGCTCGCCAATTTCGTCATGGAAAGCTGCCCTCATGCACATGGCGTCCAGCAGGGCGGCCATGCCGTCGATATGGCAGGAATTTTTCAACTTGCACAGTCTTCTGCGGTTGTTTTCTGAATTGATTTTTAAGGCGCTGTCCAACAAATGCACCTTGAGCAGATCATTGTCGCCGATGTGAATATTATGATCCCTGAAGCGCCCGTCCGTTTCGTTGATAACGCCGTTCAAGTTCTCGCCCTGGCGCACGTCCGACATTTTGAAGCCGTATGCCGACATGTCTTGCACCAGGTAGCTGGCCCCGTAAGGGTCGTAGCCCACGGCCAGCGGATAGATCTCATACTGCTCGATCAGCGCGGTGAACCAGTTGTAAACGTCGTGGTAGTCGATATAGTTTTCCCCGCTGAACGTCAGCAGCCCTCGCTGCTCGTAAATCTGATAAGGCAGGTTGTCCCGGGCGATCGCGTCCTTGGCACGCGCTGCCGGCAGGAAGAAATGGGAAACCACGTAGAGCTTGCCCTCTTTTTCGACCACGATGCACACGGACGTAAGGTCCGTGCTCTGGGACAGGTCGATCCCGCCGACGCAGTAGCTTCCCCGCAGGTCGTCCAGCGTGACCGGGGCTCCGGTCGCCGCCTCGACCACCTCCGCCGGCAGCCAGGCCTGCGCGGAATTTTGCTTGATGCAGCAGTATTTCGTCAGGAATTCGATCTTCTTGGGCAGGCTCTGATACGCGCTGTTGATCTCGTCCAGCATAAACTGGACGGATACGGAGACGCCCAGGCCGGGCAGGCTCTTCTGCAGCTCGTTGATGTCGTCCCACTTGGCCGTGTCGTCGATCATGTAAAGGATCGGCAGCAGCCTGGTCTCCCGGCTGTCCCCGTTGAGGAAGCTCGTCCCGCGCTTCACCAGCTCGTCGTAAATCCCTTCGTCCTCGTACCCGGAGGAAGTGATCATCAGCGTCAGCGGCTGCTCGCGCGCGCCGGTACCGGAAACCATGACCTCATACTGCTTGAGCCCGCGGTCTCCCGGCCAGGAGGATCCTTCGTCGCAGACCGTCAGCTGAGGGTTGTAACCGTCGCTCTTTTTTTCGTTGAAGGCGATCTTCTTGATGGTCGTGTTGGATTCCTTGACGTAAAGGTCGTTCTTCCTGGGCCTGGTCCGCTTGTCCAGGGCCGGCTCCTGCTCCACCGCGAATTTGAACGCTGAATAGACAAGATCCGTCTGGTCCAGCTTCGGGGCCACACAGTAGACCTCCGCGCCGAATTCGCACTCGCAGTAGGTCATATAAAGCATGATCGCCGCGGCCAGCAGGGTCTTGCCGCACTTGCGGCCCACCACCATGAGCACCTGACGGTAATGCCGGTGCCCGTCCGCGTCCACCAGGCCGAAGATCAGGGAGACCGCGGCCTTCTGCCACAGCGACAGCACCAGCCGGCCCGGTGCCAGCTTGCCCTTGTTGTGGTGCATGTAACGTTCGATAAATGCGATGGCGTTGTTCGCCTTCCGCTGGTCGAACTGATAAGCCCCGTCCTCCAGGTCCTTGATCACCCGCTCGTACAGCTTGCGGATCCACCGGCCGACCGTTACGCTGCCGTTCATCATGGCCTGGTAATAAGCCAGGACGTAATTCACGGCCCCGTTGTCACATTCCGGCGCGGAACTGGCTGATTTCGTCATCGCCCGTGTCTTCCTCCGGCGGCAGCATCTCGTTCAGCTGACGGATGATCGCCTGGTAGTTCTTGTCCACCTTGATGAACAGCGCAGCCGCCGGCCGCTCCCTGTCGTATGGGTCGATCTTGTCCGACTGGGAATACAGCTCCGTCAGTCCGTTCTTCCGGATGTCGGCGTTCAGCTTGTCGAGCTGCACCCGGAGGCGGGCCGCCTGGACGATCAGCCCCTGCGCCAGCTGCTTCTGCTTGGGCTGCATGTTCTTATACACGGCCTGGAGCCGTTCGGTCTCAGCCTTTTCCGTTGTCATGGTCCGTCTCACCTCCGATCGAAAGGAAAACAAACCGTTTCCCGTCAGCAGAATTTCATTTTTCACACAAAAAAACCGCCTTTTCAGCGGTTGTTTTTGCATGTCCCAAAAAAATCCCTACATCTCCCGCCCCCGCTTATGGGGTGGGGGTCTTTACACGCGGGGGCCTATGCGCCCCCGCAGAGCCAAAAATCTGAGAGCGGCGTCACTGGAACGGTGGACCCTGGACGGGGTCGGAAAGGGGGGCCTCGGCCCCCGGGCCGCCCCTCGGGCCGGCTCGGGCCCCGCGCCGCGCCCCGTGACGCCCTCCGAATCGCGCCCCGCGCCCTACCTCGTGCCGCGTGCCGTCACCCTGCCGAGCTCGTCCACGTCCCAGCGCGTCGGTCCTTTGCCGTGCAGCTGCTCATGGCAGTCCCGGCAAATCAGTTCAATGTTGTCCCAGTTCAGAGAGATCTCCGGATCGTTGATGTTTTCCGGCGTGAGCTTCACTTTGTGATGAGCTTCAAGCGGATGCTTCTTCGTGCCGACCACGACCAGCCCCTTCTGGTAGCACCGCTCGCACATATTTCCGCGGGCCTTAGCCAGATCTCTGCGGCAACGTTTCCACACCGCACTGCTGTAAAAAGCATTTGCAAACTGCTCCTGCTCATGCACCGCGCCGTCCTCCAAATAAAACAGGACACCGGCGTCCGCCCGTGTCCTTTGCACAACTTTTCGAGCGTATATTATCACGTCCGCGAAACGGTGTCAATGTATCATACATCGGGAAATTTTTATCAGTCGTCATACATGTGACTGGTTCTGCGGAAAGCGCTGCGCTGTTCATCGTCATCTATGCCGATATACACCTGGGTTACTTCTGCCTTGCTGTGGTTGAACAGTTTCATCAGCATGGCCATGTCCCCGTAATTCCGGTAAAACCAATAGCCGAAGGTCTTCCGCAGCGTATGGGTTCCGATGTGAACATCGGCAGGCAACTTCCCGATCTTTCCGATTGCCTGGACATCCCTGAGCGCTGTCCTCTCTGTGATGGCTTGCGCCCTGCCCGTGATCCGGTTACGCTGCCTGCTGATGAACAGCGGATCTTCCGGATCCCGGTCTGCCAGCCTCTCCCGATAGATCTTCTGAAGCGTGTCATTGAACGCCATCTGCTTTTTCTTCCCGGTCTTTTGTTCAGTGATCTCCAGATACTTCCGGCCCCGTACATCGCCGACCTTCAGCTTCAGCAGGTCGCCGATCCTGCGCCCCAGGAAGATCCCGCTCACAAATAACAGATACCGCCTCTCACCGATCGGACTTCTGTCCTGCGCCAGGACGTCCATCAGATCGCGGATCACCTTCTTGTCCCGGATGGGCTCCACCTTCATCCGTGCGCCTCCCTTTTTGTCGCGTTTTGCAAATATTCAGACATTTTCCCGGCCGCCCCCCGTTCTGGTTTTCTTCATTATTATGATCAGGAACGGATAGGCCTTGTTTGCCTGACTGTCCGATGCTCAAAAAAACAGGACAACCAGCTTCTAAAAACGAAATCGATTTCGTATTTGCCAGCCGTCTCCGGCCCCGCATTGACACGGACTGAAACGTGCTGCGGAGCGGCAGCCTGGAGACGCCGGCGTCCGCAGACGGCTTCTGCGAACGTGCGCGGGACCTATGCGCAAGACCCGCTCATGCGGCGGAAAGGATCGCCGACCGGCTGAAGGGCATCCCGCGCCTGCGCGCGGAGACGGCTGTAATTCGCTCATTTCATTCGCTCAGGTAGGAAGTAGCGCAGCCTTCGGCTGCTCAGGTAGAAGGTAGCGCTCGCTTTCGCTCGCTAAGGTATATACCTCCTACCTCCTACCTCGTCCCTCCTACCTAATCCGTCATCCTCCTGACCTCCTGGATCACCTCTTGGATAACATGCGGGCCACTCCATTGCCCGGCGGTCGCGCTGATCAGGATCAGACGGTTCATCAGCTCCTTGGCGTCCACCAGCTGCGGAGCGTCCCGCACGATCGGCTGCGGGATCGGCATCCAGTCGGACACCAGGATGGTCTGCTCGTCGTCCACCACCCCGTCATCCAGGTACCAGCTGCCATCGTCCCAGATGGCCCGCACCACTTCGTGGTCATACCGGAAGCCCCCGTGCTGCCCGCTCACCACGGCCAGCACCTCTTCGCCGTCCAGGGGTTTATAAAACTTCGCGTTGATCCATTTACTGCTGCTCATGCCTGTGTGCAACCTCCGTGTTGATCTCCAGCGTCGGCCCATCCTCCTTGGCCCGCTCTTCCTCCAGGGCACAGATGGCCTCCGCCATCAGGTCATACCACCCGATCGGCGTCTTATTCTCGCCTTCCACCCGGTAAAGGACGTAAACCTTGTCAGAACGGCAGCTCATCTTCCGTCACCTCGACATAACCGTTCTGGTCGCTGGGCTCCATGCCGGTGTCCTGCCGGAACGCCTCCTGCTGCTCGCCCTGGCCCTTCGGCGTCAGGAACTCCACCCCGCCCATCGGATCGGCGGTGATCTCCAGCTCGCCCTTGACTTCCCCGTCCCGGCTCGTCCAGACGTGTACGCCCGGCTCTCCCCGGACGTAGACCTTCCGCCCCTTGGCCAGGTACTTCTGGCAGTTCTCCCCGCTCTTGCCCCAGACGGCCACGCGCACGAACGCCGCGTCCTCCCGGCCGAAGCGGTTGACGGCCACCGTAAAATTACACACGGTCCGGTCGTTCCCGTCCCGTTTGATGACCCGGCTCTCCGGATCACGTGTCAGGTTCCCGATGATTTCCATCGCCAGCATTGTCGATAATCCTCCCGTCGTCCTTCATCCGGATCAGCCCGCAGCCGACCGCCAAAAAGCTGGCCCGGATGATAAAATCGTCTTTGTACCGCCGGATCGTCTGCCGGTCGCAGTTGAGTTTCCGCGCTGTCTCCGCCTGGCTCAGGGCCCGCTCGAACAGATACCGCACCGCCCGCCCGGCGTCCGTGCCGGAAAATACGTCCATGGTCTGCTGGTACACGGAAAGCCACGTCTGGGCCCTGGTCACCCTGGTCCTGGCCTCGGCGATCCGGAGCGCCGCCCCGCAGACCCGGTCAGACCCTCCGCTGCCCCCGCCGACGCTCTCCGCCCCCGGCGACCGGATGGCCCCGGCGTCTGATTCGGCGTCGCTCAGGTCCAGCAGGGCCCGGCGCAGCACCGCCGCCCGGTGCCGCAGATGATGCTCCACCGCCCGGTACACGTTCCCCGGGATCGGAGATGGCAGTTTTCCCATGTCACCCCTCCGCCTTGAACAGCTCATTCACGCCCAGCTTTTCTTCGAGCTCGGCCTCGTTATAGTCCCTTTGCCCGTACTTCTGCGCGGCAACCGTCTTTCCGCCCGTCTTCTCCCGCTGCTCCCAGGTGCGCACCGCCGCCTTCCAGTCCCGCATGGGCGAATTGCCCACCTTCCAGCCCTTGCTCTCGTAAAAGTCCAGGAACGCTTCCGGGTTCACCTGGTTCCCGCGCTCCCGGCAGTAGGCCTTCACGTCGGCCAGAGAGGGCGGAACGAACCGCCGCGCGCGTTCGTTCTCTTTCGGATCAGGATTCGGATTCGGATTAGGATTAGGATTACGGGAACATTTGTATTCATCTGTATTCATTTGCATACAGATGTCAGCAGGTTCCGGATATTTGGATTTTTTCGTCCGCACGTTCTGGTGGTGCTCCCAGGTGACCACCTGCAAATAGGGTTTTCCGTCGTCGGCCAGATACTGGCGGATCAGGCCGACGCTCTCCAGCTTGTCCAGCGCCTGGCTGATTTCCCCGACGCGGAGATTGTCCTTCAGCGGGAACATCCGCCCCTTGAGGATCTTCGGCCTGGCATCCATCCGCCCGAAGTCGTCGCACACGGTCAGAAGCCGGTAAAAGGTAACCTCCTCGAACCAGCTCAGCTCGTTGATGGTGTCGCTCAGACACACGCTTTCCTTGATCAATCTCGTAGGCATAAAAACTCCTTCCCGCGGATCCCGAAGGGCTGGCGGACGATGCGTAATCGCCTGGCCCGCAGCCGTTGCGCCGCGAAGATGGTTTATTTGCTGATAACGATTCTTTTCTTTCGGTACTCCCCGCGCAGATGCCGCCGGACGATTTCCTGCTCGCCCGGCGGCGCGTGGGCCATGTATTCTTCCGCTGACTTTCGCAGACTTTCAGCGTAAGTCAGCGAAAGGATTTTCTCGTAACTATTCCCTAATCCCTGGTCCCTGATCCCTTCCAGCCGGCACACGGTCCCGGCTGGAATCGGCACATTTTCATTGACGCACTCCGGGTGCATGATGGCGTGCTGGATCGGGTACCTGAGGATCCGCAGCACCTTGACCAGCGGATTCGGCGTCAGATGGTCCGCCGGCCTGACGATCTCGCAAAGATAAAGATCTTCCAGGTCAGGATCCCCGGCAGTGATCAGAGCGGCTTCACGCTTCACTGGTCATTCTCAGCCTCTTTGTGGCCATTTTGATTTCATCGTATGTATTGCCGGTTTTGATGACGCTGTCCTTGCTGAGCTGCCAGAACCTTTCCCCGTCGATCGCAAATACGGAATCGGTGTTTACAAACACGGCGATGGCTTTGTTTCCATCCGGCATGAAGATCTCGTCCCCGATGGCCGGGCTGTCGGTTCCCAGCAGCCGGTTGCGCCATCGTTCAGCCTTCCATTCCATGCAGCTATGGATGTGTTCCGGTTTCGGCTTGTAATCATCCAACAAAGCATCCTTGCAAAGCAGGAGATCAGCCCATTCTTCTTCCAGCTGATCGACTGCCTCCGGCAGGCTTGTCGGCGTTACGTTTTTCTGATCGATGGCCCGGCGCAGCTTCAAGCAGGCCTGGGCCACTTCCGCGGCTTCCTCCGCCATCTGGGCCAGGATTTCAGACTGCTCCAGATGATCCATGATTTCATTTAAGTGCTGATAATAATCATGTCCCAGCATAATCCACGTCCTCCTCGTTTTCCTGGCAGACGCACAGGCCTGGGCTCATGTGCTTAAGATCGAAGAACAGGCCGATCTTTTTCGCGTCTACGACGATCATAAACAGACCGTCGTCAACCTCGGCATACCATCCATCGTTCAGCTGCTCAAACGCTTCGGGGAAATGGCACATCTGGTCTATGGTCTTTCTCATGATGGTCTCGTCCCTGGTCATCAGCAGTGCCTTCCCGGACCCCGCCCCGCCCCACGGCCGGACTTCGACCGAATGATCTCCGAATGAAATTTTCAT
>OCVV011359463.1_pt1 | contig 28525 bp, 22 predicted proteins | sample 1539721 | NCBI WGS metagenome assembly OCVV01 (sample SAMN02144230, study PRJEB22623) | gut metagenome | biome: sheep rumen | host: Ovis aries | place: New Zealand | reverse complement strand
GGGTCTCTCATCACCGGCATACCCGTTCTCGACGACGACTCCCTTGCCACGACCTTCTCCTCGGAGCCAGTCATGACGTCCGTTGTGCCTGGCGTGCGGAAAGCAAAGGCAAGTATTGCCGATGACCACGAACTGGCCGAGATACTCGTCGTCGGCGGTCGGCAGTCGGCAGTGAGGAATCTGATGATGGGTGCAGAGAAGTTCAAGCCCCAACTGCTGAAGAACATCCCCATGGCACTCGGTGAGGCCGACATCATGAAGCTGGTCCTCACCCTCCCCGGAGTCACTACCGTCGGAGAGGCATCCAGCGGATACAACGTGCGAGGTGGTGCCACCGACCAGAACCTCATCCTCTTCAATGGCGGCACGATGTACAATCCCTCCCATCTGTTCGGCCTGTTCACCGTCATCAACCCAGACGCCGTGGAGGACGTCGAACTCTTCAAGTCGAGCATACCAGCCGAATACGGAGGCCGCATCAGCAGTGTGCTGAAGGTGACCTCGAAAGAAGCCAACATGCGCAAGTTCACCGGTTCGGCCAGTCTTGGACTGCTCACCAGCAAGGCCAGTCTCGAGATTCCTATCGTCAAGAATCATGTGTCGCTGCTGCTCAACGGGCGCACCACCTACAGCGACTGGATGCTGAAGAAACTGCCTGAGAAGAGCGGCTACAAGAACGGCACCGCAAACTTCAACGACCTTGGCGGCGTGCTGACGTGCAAGTTCAACGACAACCACCGTCTGAAACTCTTTGCCCATTGGAGCAACGACAGATTCTCGTTCAGTTCAGAAGACGACTACGGCTATCAAAACCGTAACCTCTCAGCAGAATGGCGTTCCATCCTGAACGAGAAACTCACCGCCACCATCACCGCCGGCTACGACCACTACGACTACTTCAACGAAGAACGCCGCGTGCCCACCATGGCTGCCCGACTGAGTTTCGGCATCGACCAGCTATGGGCAAAGCTGCATCTGCGCCAGCGCCTCGGCGAGAAGCAGACACTCTCCTACGGACTGTCCGTGCAGCACTACGACGTGCAAGGGGGTAAGTATGAGCCTGTGGGCGACGAGTCGTTCATCAAGAGCGATCAGCTGCAAAAGGAAAAGGCACTCGAAAGTGCTGCCTACATCGACTACGAGCGCTCGCTGACAGAAAAACTTTCCGTCGCGGCCGGCTTGCGCTATTCCGTGTTCAACGCCCTGGGACCTCGCGACGTGAATGTCTATGCCGACAACGAACTGCCGTCGGAAGCCACGCTCTTAGAGACACGCCACGAGACTGGCATCTTCAAGACCTACCACGCCCCGGAGTTCCGCCTGTCGGCACGCTACGCCCTTCAGGAGAACTTCTCGCTGAAGGCTGGCTTCAACACCATGCATCAGTATCTGCACAAGGTGTCGAACACAACCATCATGTCGCCTACCGACATCTGGAAGCTGTCAGACTTCAACATCAAACCGCAGAATGGCTGGCAAGCGGCAGCAGGCATCTACTACGAAACCACCGACAAGCAATACGAATTCTCGGCCGAGGTGTACTACAAGCACATCAACGACTACCTGAACTATCGCAGTTCGACCGTCCTGCTGATGAACCCTCACCTCGAGACCGATGTCATCTCGACCCGGGGAAAGGCCTATGGCGTGGAGCTACAGGTGAAGAAGCCTACAGGAAAAATCAACGGATGGGCCAGCTACACCTTCTCGCGCGCCTTGCTTCGTCAGGACGACAAGCGGGTGGCCCTGCCGCTGAACAATGGCGACTGGTATCCCGCCGAATACGACCGCCCTCACGAGCTGAAAGCCGTGCTCAACTATAAGTTCACCGAGCGCTACAGCCTATCCAGCTACTTCAACTATGCCACCGGCCGCCCCACCACCGTGCCTGCCGGCATGTACTACAACACGGCATCTCGGCGATACCTACCCTACTACACCGACCGCAACAAATACCGCATCCCTGACTACATGCGCCTGGACCTGGCTTTCAACATCGAGCCCACCCACAAGCTCACGAGCTTCCTCCACACCATGTTCTCCATCGGTGTCTACAACGCACTGGCGCGCCGCAATGCCTACAACATCTATTACGTCTCTGAAGGATTCGGTGTGCAGGGCTACAAGCTCTCGGTCTTCGGCACAGCCATTCCCTACGCATCCATCAACATTCGTTTCAACTAACACTCCCGTCAGCATGAAATCAAGCATATCCCACATCGGTTTCTTCCTCCCTCTCCTCCTCTCCTTGCTGCTCTCGGGCTGCATAGAGGAATACGATGCCTACCTGCCGGCAGCGCAGACGGAGCTGCTCGTCGTTGAAGGCAACATCTGCTCTTCACAACTGAACACCTTCACCATCACGCGCACGATTCGCTACAGCGTCGACCCCTTCGGCGAAATTCAGGAGCCCATCAAGGCATCGGTCGCCGTGCGCGGCAGCGACGGCTCGGAATGCGTGGCTGAAGAGACAAGCTACGGCGTGTTCCGCTGCATGTTGGGCGAGCTCAGCCCCGACGTGGAGTACTGGCTGCACATAGAAGCCGACGGCGAGGTCTACGAATCAGAGCATCAGCGGCCACTGCCCACTGAGGAGATTGCCGACGTCCACGCCGTGCAGTCCACGCCCGAGAGCGACATCGACGTCATCATCACACCCAACGCGCCCGCCCAACCCGGCACGGCCAACTACTACACGTGGACCTACGACGAGACCTGGGAGGTCCAACCTGAGTACACCACCACCATCTATTACGACACCCAGCTGAAACGCCCCGTCAGCAAACTCGGCCAGTTTCCTGAGCGCGGGTGGATGGATGCCGAGAACCGCGACATCATCATCGGCGCAAGCCGCAACTACCAAGACCAGCACATCCGCGGAATGAAAATCTACGACATCAGCCGCTCCAGCACGAAGGTCTGGGTGAAGTACAGCGGACTGGTCCATCAGCGGGCCATCTCGAAAGGGGAGTATGAGTATGAGATGGCGCGCCGACAGGCCAGTTCGGAGATGGGAGGGCTCTTCACCCCGCAACCATCGGCCCTGCCCACCAACATCCGTTGTCTCACGTCCGACAGACGCGTCATCGGCTACGTGGGATGCTCGCTCAACACCACCGAGCGCCGTTTCTTCATCAACTCGATTGACTTCTCCATCTATCACCCGTTGCAGCCCGACCGCCGCATGTGGCTTATCGACCCCCGGACAGATGGTCCCTTCGACGACCTCAGCGCTGCCGTTTACTATGGCTACTACCTCTGCTTCTGGGAAGACACGCGAGACCAGGAAGACGGCCATCTGCGAACAGCATGGGCCACACGCTCGCAGCTCGACGTCAGAGAGATGGGGGCCTACATAGAAGAACCTTATTTTTGGTCATGGGAACAACGCGGTGGCCATCAGCCGTCGCCCGCAAACAATCGTGAAAAATGAAAAAAAGAATCATCACTACACCCCGTCACCTTGGTTCCTTGGTACTTTGTTACCTTGGCACTTTGTTACCTTGGTTCCTTGGTACTTTGTTACCTTGTTACTTTGTTACCTCGGTGTTGCCCTGCCACGCCGTGAACATTGAAACCGACCGTTCCTGGTATCTGGCCGGAGAGACGATGACCGTGAGCGTCGCGGCCGACGATGCCCTGATAGCCTATGCCGAACTCTGCGACGTGCAGGGTCTGGCGGCCGGAGCCGTCGTCAGCCTGCAGCAGGGAACGGGAAGCGGCGTCATCCAGCTGCCCGCCCACCTTCATAGCGGCTACTACGTGCTGTCGGCCTACACGCGCCACGACACCACCGTCGTCCATCGCCTCATAGCCGTCGTCAACCCGCTGCGCAAGAGTCCGCAAGACGACATCCAGTGGATACCCGTGGCCCATTCCGACTCGCTCAGCGGCCCCACCCCCGACGCCAGCAACGGTTTCACCCTCAGCGACCTCGTCAGCAGCAAGCCCAGCGGTGAGCGCGAGGCAGAGGGCCACATCATCATGGCGCGCATAAAAGCCCACCGTGCCACCGGGACAGTCACAGCCTCACTCAGCATCGTGGGAAAGCAAATCCATTATTTCGAGGGCCAGATGCTGGACGACACCACCGCCCTCTTCCGCACCTACGGTCTCCACGGCAAACTGCCACTGGTGCTCGCGGCAAAGACCGCCACTGGCGAGAGCCTGCCCATAGAACTGCTCAGCCCCTTTGCCGGCCTGCTGCCGCGAAAATTGCCTCGCCTCGTGTTCCACTACAACCGCAGCGAGGTGGAGGCACGCTCGCTCAGCATGCAGCGGCACCTCGCCGCCCTTGCACCCGCCAAAAGCAAAACGCAACAGGAGGCTGCCGACGGGGCCACGACGCTGCCCTACGACGAAACGGCATTCGGCACCAAGCCCGACCCGAGCTACAACCTCGACGAGTATCGGCAGTTCCTCACCGTCAGGGAGGTGCTCTTCGAGTATGTGGGCAACGTCAGAAACCGAAAGGTCAACGGCAAACCGCAGCTGAGCGTGCGCGGAGAGTTGTTCGACTACAACGACCTGCCATCGCTCGTCCTCATCGACGGCATGCCCGTCAGCGACATCGAGCGCCTGCTGAGCTACGACGCGCGCCGCGTGCACTACATCAACATCTACGCCAACCAATACACCTTCGGCAACGACATCTACAACGGCATTCTCTCCATCGTGACGCGCTCAGGACGCCTCACCAACTATCCCATAGAGCAGAATATGCAATATCTGGTATATAATTTTCCATTTTAGTGTAGTTTTTTGTTACCTTTGCGAGTCTAATGTGTAGAAACTCATCAAAAAAGGAAAAAACGATGACACAACTAGAACAAAAATTCTCGCAAACTGTCAGAGAACAGAAGAGCACCATCTACACCGTGTGCTACATGTTCTCGAAGGATGCCGACGAAGTGAACGACCTCTTTCAGGAAGTACTGATCAACCTCTGGAAGGGATTTGAAAACTTTGAGGGCCGCAGCGACATCCGCACGTGGGTCTATCGCGTGGCACTGAACACCTGCATCTCGCTCGACCGCAAGAAGAAGCGCCGCCAGCAGGCCGAACGGCTGACCATGGACATCAACCTCTTTGAAGACCACGACGAGGACACGCGCCAGGTGGCCCTGCTCCACAAGCGTATCTCGCTGCTGCAACCCTTCGACCGCGCCATCGTGCTGCTGTGGCTCGAAAACCTCTCCTACGAGGAAATCGGCCAGATCGTAGGCATCTCGGCCAAGAACGTCAGCGTGCGCCTCTATCGCATCCGTGAACAACTGAAACAAAGTAACAAGGTAACAAAGTAACTCATTAACAAAGAAAATTATGGAAACAATGAACGATTTCGAACTCAGCAACATGCGCCAGCAAATGGAAACCCTGAAGAAGAAGCTGGACGCTCAGGAAATAGTGAACGACCGACTCATCCGCCGCTCCATGCGCGACACCGCCGGCAGCATCAGCCGCCGCTACTGGATTCTCATGGCCGTCGCCGTGCTCATGGTGCCCTATGGCTACTGGGCCTTCGTCATGCTTAGCGGTTTCTCCGTGGCCTTCTGGATTGCCACCAGCGTGTTCATGCTCGTCTGCGCCGGCGCCACGTTCTACAACAGCAGTGCCGTGCGCAATAGCAACATCATGAGCAACGACCTGCTTGATGTGCGCCGCCGCATGGCCCGCGCCAAGAAGTTCGAGAACCAGTGGCTGCTCTTCAGCATCCCGCTGCTGCTCGTCTGGCTCGGATGGTTCTTCTATGAGGCCTATCAGCAGGGCGGCTACGAGGGCCAGGGACTCATCTATGCCGGCATCGTAGGCGGCGCCATCGGTGCCATCATCGGCTTCCGCATGCACTTCAAGACGCAGCGCCAGTATCAGGAGATTCTCGACCAGATTGAAGACCTCGAAGACGTCAGGTAAGGGGTAAAAAACTGTTAAATAGCCGAAAACACCTATGCGTATTGCATAATTATAAAAAAATTGTTGTACCTTTGCCAGTGTTTAAAACATTTATCATTATGAAGAAATTTCATCCTACGCTTTCTCCGCCCGGCAAAAGCAGGGGGGAGAAAGCGTTTCGTTTTCTTTATTGGTGATGAAATCACGAAAAAAGAGTTATAACAAAAAAAAGAAAAAAAATGAGAAAGACTAAGTTATGGGGGCTGGCCGCCATCCTCATTTTCTGCGGCGCAATGGGTGTGCAGGCACAAGTCATGAAGACTGCCGACCTGGAAAAGTATGCCAAGGCGCTCGTCATGACCCACGCCTACTCCAACGCCATCATCGACAAGGTGGAGGAAGCCCTGAAGAACGGCATCGTGGGCAACGACGATGAAGACTGGTAAGCGAGGCGCTGGAGAAAAACTGCAATCATTTTTTCATCTTATAAGTAAAAACTATGAAAAAAATACTTTCTCTTTGGCTCATGCTGGCCGTTGCCTTGGTGGCAATGGCTCAGGGGAAGCTGACCCCGCAGGCACAAATCAGCATTGCGAAACAAAAGACTCACGCCACTCGCGGCGGCCGTCAGCTGGCTCCCGCTGAGGGCGGAAAGAAGGTGATGCTCGTGGTGAAGGTCTCACCCGACAATGCTGCCCAGACCTTCCGCCAGATGAAGGCTGCCGGTGCCGTGGTGCGCACGAAGCTGGGCCAGCAGGCCACCGTGAGCATTCCCGCCGACAGCGTGCCCGCACTGGAGCGCATCAAGGGCGTGCTGCGCATCGACTCGGGCCACAAGGGCCGCCTGAAGACCGACAAGGCCCGCCAGGCCACGGGTGTCAGCCTGCTGAACGGCCCCACGCTGCCCGACGGCGCCACCCTCTATTCGGGCAAGGGCGTGAACATCTGCCTCATCGACGTCGGCATCGACTTCCAGCACCCGGCCTTCAAGGACAGCCAGGGCCGCAGCCGCATCAAGTGCGTCTATCTGAACAACAGCGACGAGGGCCGCAAGTTCACCGTGAGCGACCCCGAGGCGGGCGACTACACCTTCCCTGGTTCGGTGTTCGACACGCCGGAGCTCATAGCCAGTCTGACCACCGATGTGATCGGTGAATACCACGGCACCCACACCGCAGCCATTGCCGCAGGCACCCTCTCGCCGCAGGGATTTGGCGGCATGGCACCCGACGCCGACCTGGTGCTCATTCCCGCAGGATACTTCGACGAGGACCTCTATGACGATGAAGAAGACGTCATTGAGGAAGCCATCGCCTTTGCCGTGGCCTATGCCAACCAGAGCAACCAGCCCACCGTGCTGAGCGCCAGCCTGAACAGCCACGCCGGAGCCCACGACGGCACGAGCAGCGTCACACAGGCCATCGAGGCTGCCTCGGAGAGCCTCATCCCCGTGTTCTCGGCAGGCAACGAGGGTGGCTACCCTATCCACCTCTACCAGAAGTTCACGTCGGACAAGAAATCGGTGAAGACGCTCATGCTGGGCATCACTGACGATAATTCGGGACTTCACGAAATGATGAACATGATCAATGTGACAGGCATCACCCGCACGGGTAGCCAGGTGAGCGTGCAGCTCACACTGAAATCGGTTTCCAAAATAGGATCGCTGAAGACCGTGTGGCAGTCGGAGCCCGTCACCGCCACGCTGGGCGGCGACATGGAGTCGCAGATTGTTTCGAGCGACGACGACACCACACTGGGCAAATACTTCGACGGCAACATCGCCATGGCTGCCGGCGACAATGGCGACGGCCGACTGGCTGTCAGTGTCATGGCAGAAGGTGGCACCGACCCGACTGGAATGATCCTGATGTATCTCTTCGAACTGATCATCAGCGGCGAGGACGGCACCGAAATCGACCTCTGGGACGACTATGCAGGCTTTGGCGGCAGAAACTACATCGGACTGTCAGGCTACGAAGACGGCGACAGCGACATCTCGGGAGGCGACTGGACGTCGACCGACCGCGTCGTCAGCGTGGGAGCCTACTGCACCAACACGTTGCAACGCAACTACGATGGAACCACCACCGACACCTCCAAACCTGAGGACGAGGACGAAGAGCCCTTCGTGCAGGGCGACATTGCCTGGTTCTCCAGCTACGGCGAGTCGTTCAACGGTGTCGCACAGCCCACGGTCTGCGCACCGGGCGTCAACATTGTGTCGGCCATGAGCCAGTATGTCATCGGCGATGACGCCGACGAGAGCATGCTCTGGCAGGGTGGCGTCTACACCGCCGAGAGCGGCACGTCGATGGCCTGCCCCGTGGTGGCCGGCATCGTGGCACTGTGGCTCGAGGCTGCCCCCACTCTTTCGCTCGACGAAGTGAAGGAAGTGATGGCCAACTCGTCTGACAACGACGACTTCACATCCGGCAAACCCATTCGCTGGGGCTACGGCAAAATAAACGCCAAAGGCGGCATCGACTACATCAACGACCGCATCAGCGGCATCGCCAACAACACAGCAAATAGCAACAGTCTGACCGACGACGCCATCTACGACCTGAGCGGACGCAGAGTCTCTGTGTCCTCTGCCTCCTCTGTGACCTCCGTGCTCCCCAAGGGCATCTACGTGCGCAACGGCCGCAAGTTTGTGGTGAAGTAAGCATGCTGCTGCATTTCCCGCCTGAGGCGGGCATTGCCATAGACCTGCAGAAACACTGCTTTATAAAAGGAAAATGAGTGAAATTGCTCGGCAATTTCACTCATTTTGTTTATCAAATCAACTCATTTTCCTTCACCAGCTTAAAGAGCTTGTCGCTCGGGCGAATCTTCCCACTCACGGGAATGGCTACGCGACTGCCTTGGGGAGCCTCGCTGACGGGACGTCCGTCGTCGTCGTGAATCTCGGTGGCGGTGAGATACATCACACCCGTTGTGGGTCCAGTGACGAGCAACTTGTCGCCCACCTTGAACGTGTTGGCATCCACCGTGAACTCGGCCACGCCAATCTTCGAGAAATACTTCACGCCACGACCAATGTAGACCTTCCTTTCGGTGGCACAGGAGCCGTACGTCTTGTTCCATTCTCCGAGCCGCTGACCCTGATAGTAGCCGTCCCAGAAGCCGCGATTGAACACGCGAGCCAGGCGCTCATCCCACTCGTCCTTGCGGGCTTCGGTGAAGAGAGGCTCGGGCCCCTGACACCCACCCCCAACCCCTCCCAAGGGGAGGGGAGTTTGATTAGCTATTGCTGAAGAAAGGGTATCCAGACTCCCCTCCCCTCGGGAGGGGTTGGGGGTGGGTCTTTGGGCATCGGCCACGACAGCCTCGATGGCCTCCTTGTAGCACTTCACGACCGTATAGACATATTCCGGACCGCGGGCACGGCCCTCAATCTTGAACACGCGCACGCCAGCCTGCATCAGGCGGTCGATGAAGCGGATGGTCTTCAGGTCCTTCGGACTCATCAGGTATTTATTGTCCACCTCTATCTCGTTGCCGGTCTCGGCATCGGTGAGGATGTAGCTGCGGCGGCAAATCTGGATGCACTCGCCGCGGTTGGCCGAGCGGTTGGCATCGTGCAGGCTCATGTAGCACTTGCCCGAGACAGCCATGCACAGCGCACCGTGGCAGAACATCTCGATCCTGACCAGCTCGCCGCGCGGACCGCGTATCTGCTGCTCCACAATCTGCCGGTGAATCTCGCTCACCTGGTCGATGTTCAGCTCGCGCGCCAGCACCACCACGTCGGCAAACTGAGCATAGAACTTCAGTGCCTCGACATTCGAGATGTTCAGCTGCGTCGAGAGGTGCACCTCCACGCCGCGCTCCAGACAGTACTGCATCACGGCGACGTCGCAGGCAATGACGGCCGAGATGCCGGCCTCGCGGGCAGCGTCGACAATCTGATGCATCGTCGGGATGTCGCCGTCGTAGATGATGGTGTTCACGGTAAGGTAGGTCTTCACGCCTGCCTCACGGCACGTCGCGGCAATCTCGCGCAGGTCGTCAATCGTGAAATGATTGGCCGAGTGGGAGCGCATGTTCAGCTGGCCGATGCCGAAGTAGACGCTGTCGGCACCTGCCTGCAGCGCAGCCACAAGGGAGTCGCGCGAACCGACGGGCGCCATGATTTCAAAGTCTTTCACGTTCATAGCTAACGTTTCTCTCTCTGTATTCTTGGGTTAAAAGTGAAAAAAAGGGGCAGTCCGTTTCTGCAGACTGCCCACTTCTTATGTATGATTGCCCGGGCACGCATACCTTATTATATGATGCGTGCGCACGTATGCGTGTGCGGGATTCTTATGCCTCGGCGGGCAGCTCCTCCTTGATCTTGCGACCCATCACGCGGTAGGCGATAGGCGAAGCAATGAAGATAGACGACAGCGTACCGAAGATAACACCCAGCGTCATAGCGAAGGCAAAGCCCTTGATGCTGCTACCACCGATGAACAGGATGCAGAGCAACACGATCAACGTAGAGAGCGAGGTGTTGATGGTACGAGCCAGCGTCTGGTTGATGGAGTCGTTGAACACCTGCTGGATGTCCTGTTTCGGGTGCAGGCGGAGGTTCTCACGGATACGGTCGAACACCACCACCTTATCGTTGATAGAGTAACCGATCACCGTCAGCACGGCACCGATGAACGTCTGGTCGACCTCGAGCGAGAACGGCATGACGTGCTGCAGGAGCGAGAACAGACCGATGACGGTCAGGGCGTCGAACACCAGAGCGGCGGTAGAACCAACCGAGAAGGCGACGTTGCGGAAGCGCAGCAGGATGTAGAGGAAGATGGCGATCAGGGCGATGAACACGCTGATGAAGGCTCCGTGAGTGATGTTCTTAGCAATCGACGGACCCACCTTCGTAGAGCTGATGATGGAGCCACCCTCGCGGATGTCAGGATTCTTGAACGATGCCACGTCGGCCTGGCTCACCAGACCGGCCTTCTTCAGACCTTCGTAGAGCATTTCCTCAGCCTCGTCGTCGACGGTGGGGCTGTTCGACTCAATCTTGTAGTTGGTCGACATACGGATGGTCTTGTTGTCGGTACCCAGTGCCAGGGCGCTGGTGTTGCAGCCGGGGAATGTCTCGGCGAGCACGCCACGCACCTGCTCAGGCTCTACGGGGTTCTCGAACTGGATGACGTAGTTGCGACCACCGGTGAAGTCGATGCTGCGGCTCAGACCCATCGTAGCGAGGCTGATGGCAAACACGGCGATAGCAGCGCAAACCACCCAACGGGTTGTCTTCCAAGCCGACATGAAGCGGTACTTGGTGCCCTGCATGAGGTTCTTCGAGAAGTTGGTGCAGAACGTCTGGCCGAGCCAACGATCCTTGTTCATCTGGTGCTCATAGACCAGACGTGTGAGGAACACAGCGGTGAAGAACGAGCAGATGATACCGATGATCCAGGTCGTGGCGAAGCCGCGGATGGGACCTGTACCGAAGAGGTAGAGGATGACACCGGTGATGATAGAGGTGAGGTTGGAGTCGAAGATGGCCGAGAAAGCATTGTCGTAACCAGCGGCCACGGCCTGCTTGATGCGCTTGCCGGCGCGAAGTTCTTCCTTGATGCGCTCATAGATCAGCACGTTGGCGTCGACAGCCGTACCGAGCGACAGCACCATACCGGCGATACCACTCATCGTCAGGGCTGCCGAGAAGGAAGTCAGAATACCCAGCGTGAAGAAGATGTTCACGAGCAGGGCGAGGTTGGCCATCATACCCGGGATGATGTTGTACATCAAGACCATGTAGATCATCAGCAGCACGAAGGCAATGATGAACGAGATGATACCCTGCTGGATAGACTGGGCACCGAGCGTAGGACCAACGACCTCTTCCTGCACGATGCGTGCGGGTGCGGGCATACGTCCGGACTTTAAGGTGTTGGCCAGGTCCTTGGTGTCCTCAATGGTGAAGTTACCAGAGATAGACGACTGACCGCCGTCGATCTCGCCATTGACGCGAGGAGCCGAATAGACGACGCCGTCGAGCACGATGGCGATAGCCTTACCCACGTTAGCCTTTGTCAGGGCAGCCCAGCGGCGAGCACCCTCGGTGTTCATCGACATCGACACCTCGGGGGCACCGGTCAGGTGGTTGAACTGGTCGCTGGCATCGGTGACCACATCACCCTCCAGGGGAGCGCGGCCAGAAGTGCTGGTGACCTTGATGGCATAGAGTCCGAAGATGTTCTTGGAGGTCACACCGTCTTCGGGCTTGGCACTCCAGAGCAGCTTGCAGTCAGAGGGAATGATCTGCTTGGCCAGCTCGGAATAGATGATCTTGTCGATCTCAGCAGTATCGCGAACGTTGGCATAGCCCACGAGCGAGAGCGAACCGCTGCCGGTGGTCTGCAGCATAGCGAGCAGCGGGTGCAGCTTCTTAGCCTCGGCCATCTCGGCCTCGCTGTTGGCAGCAACACCAGCCTTGTCGGCTTCTTTCTTCACCTGGAACTTGGCTTCAGCCTTGGCAGTGTCGGCCTTGGCTTCCTCAGCCTTCACTTCCTCAGCGGCGGGCTCGGCAGCCTTCACGGTGCTGTCGGCCTTCACGTCGGTACCCTCGTTGGCCACGCGGGCATCAAGCTGCGTGAGGAAGGGAACAATTTCCTCGGCGTTGTAGGTCTCCCAGAACTCCAGGTTGGCCGAACCCTGCAGGAGCTTACGCATACGCTCCGGCTCGCGGATACCCGGCATTTCAACCATGATGCGGCCGTCCTGGCCTTCGAGTTTCTGGATGTTGGGCTGCACGACGCCGAACTTATCGATACGGGTGCGAACCACGTTGAACGAGTTGTCGATGGCCGACTGCACCTCAGCGCGCAGGGCCTTCTCAACGTCCTTGTCGTTGCTCTGCGGCGACACCTTGCCCTGCAGCTGCTGCGTGGCGAAGATCTCGGCCAGACGGCGGTTGGGGGCATTCTTGTGGAAAGCCTTGATGAACAACGAGATGAAGTCGTCCTGGCTGGTTTCTTCCTCAGCCTTGGCCTCTTTCATCGACTTCACGAAGTCAGCGTCCTTCTTGTGGTCGGCGAGCATGTCGACAACGTCGGGCACCGAGATTTCAAGAATGACATTCATACCGCCCTTCAGGTCAAGACCCAGACCAATCTGAGTCTCGAGGCAGTTCTGATACGAATAGATACCCAGATACTTCACAGAATCCTTGTAGTCCTGCTGGGCTACGGGGTCAGTCAGCTTGGCGGCCTGCTTGTCGTAGTAGTTCGTGGCGGCCGAGAATGACAAATAGAAGATGCTTGCCAGCGTCAGTAGGACAGCTGTTACAATTACAATTCCTTTGTTTTGCATTTTGTTGATTTTATTGTTTGATTATTATTATTTTCATTTTTAGCGCACAAAGTTACACAATTTTTACCGTTTTCAGAAATTTCTCGCCCTTATTTATTCATTTTTTAATGTTTTGGGCGCTTTTTTAGCCTGCAACGCAGGGGATAATGGTCGGAAATGGTGATTTTTTTGTCAATTTTGCATTCGTAGGGAATCCAGTCGCCGGAACACATGAGATGGTCGATGCGGACGTAGAACGCGTTGGCATGATAGCTGATGCCGAGTCCGTTGCCGCTCTCGCGGTAGCAGTCGGTGAGGTTCTGGCCGATGGTGCGACGGACGTAGGAGATGGGGCCGTCGTTGAAGTCGCCGGCCAGGATGACCGACCGGCAGCGCTCCAGATAGCGGGCCACATAGCGGGCTTGCGGCGCGCGGGCCTCGGTAGACTCGCCCAGGCGGTCGATGAGCAGTTGCGACTCCTGGCGGGCAGCCTCTTTGTGCATGTCGCCCTTCAGCATTTTCTTGAAGTCCGACCGTTCCTGCTCGGTGAGGCGGGTCGACTCCAGATGGTTGTTGATGGCACAGACCGTGTCGCCGTCGATGTTGAGCAAGAAGGCTGCCGAGTGATAGGCCGAGACGGTGGGGTCGTCGGCAGGAGTGGGAATGTGCTCCTTGCCCACGATGGGATAGCGGCTGAGCAGCGTGAGCACGTCGCCGCCGCTCACCACACGGGTAGTGTCGATGTGGGGATAGAGGTCGGCCAGCGAGTCGCGGTCGGCCTGTCGCAGGCTGAACTCCTGCAGGAATACGATGTCGGCCTGCTGCATCCGCAGGTAGTCCAGCACTTCGCTGCGGAACTCCCCGTCGTCGATGTGGTGCTGGTTGTAGGCGTTGAAGCTCACCACGCACAGCGTGCTGTCGGGCACCGCCTGCGGAAGGTTCAGCGGACAGTAGTTGCGCACGGGCTGATAGCCCAGCAGCATGCCGGCCAGCGGAATGAGTGCCCAACGCTTCTTGAACAGCAGCCAGAAGGCCAGAAACAGCAGGTTCACCAGCACGAAGAAGGGAAACGTGAGTCCGATGTTCGACAGTTTCGGATAGACTGAAGGATCCAGCCGGTCGGAATAGCCCACCAGCAGCATCAGCAGGATGGTTGCCACATTGGCGCCGGCAATCATCCGCAGCGTGAATCTTTTCAGTTGCTTCAGCATAAAAAAATCCTTGAACCTCTTGAACCGCCGCGAAGCGACATTGAACCTTCTTGAACCGCCGCGAAACGGCATTGAACCTCTTGAACCGCCGCGAAGCGACTCCTACTTCTTGCTCTGGTCGAACAGCTTGCGTTTCTCCTCGCTGGTCAGGCTGTCGTAGCCGCTCTTGCGAATCTTGTCCAAGATATGGTCAATCTCGGCCTGCTCCTGCTGCTTGCGGGCATTGTAGTCCCAGTCGGCATTGCCGGTGCGCGTCGTGGTGCGACCCGAGTCGGCCTGCTTCTTCGACCGCTTCTCCCATGCCGACCGCAGGTTGTCGAAGAACTGCTCGCCCTGCGACTTTCCATAACCCGTTGTGGGATGCTTCTGCCAGTAGCGTATCATGAAGAAGCCAAACACCATGCCGCCCAAGTGGGCCAGATGGGCCACGCCGTCGCCCGTCGTCGAGAGAGCCGAGAAGAGTTCGATGCCGGCGTAGATCATCACAAACCACTTCGCCTTGATCGGAATAGGCAGCGGGAAGATGAATATGCGCTCCTCAGGGAAAATCATGCCGAAAGCCAGCAGGATGGCATAGATGGCACCAGAGGCACCCACCGTGGTCCAGGCATTCAGCAGGCCGGCACTGTTGTGGGCCACTGCCGACACCATTGTCCACGAAAACTCCGGAATCTGCTCGCTGGCCATCAGGTAGAACTGCCCAAACTGGGCCAACTCCTGAAAAAGACCGGCACCGACACCGCAAGAAATGTAATAAAAAAGGAACTTTTTAGGACCCCACACACGCTCCACCACGCAGCCAAACATCCACAGGGCAAACATGTTGAAGAACAGGTGGTCCCAACCGCCATGCATGAACATGTAGGTGAACAACTGGTACAGGCGGAAGTCGGGGGCCATGAAGAAATGTAGTCCCAGCACGTTGTTCAACACGTAGCCGCCCATGGCGTCGGTGCCCATCAGCGTGCAGACAAGAAATGCCAACACATTGATGATGAGCAGGTTTCTTGTAATGGTAGGTATGTTTCGCATCATAATTTCTGTTTATGTTCAATAATGAGCGCAAAAGTACGAAAAAATCCCGTTATTTTGCACAAAAAGAGGGCTTTAAACACAAAATTTCAAAAAAAAATCATTTTTTTTAGATTTTTGTTTGTTTTTCTGAAATGAATGTTCTATATTTGTCACCAAATTGTGTAATCTACATGTTTTAATCATTTAAAAACCCTAATTATGAACAAGACAGAATTGATCGCAAAGATTGCAGAGAACGCAGGTCTTAGCAAAGTTGACGCAAAGAAGGCTCTTGAGGCAGCCGTTGAAGCAGTGAAGGACGCTCTCGTAGCAGGTGACAAGGTTCAGCTCGTTGGCTTCGGCACATTTGCCGTGAAGGAACAGCCCGCTCGTGAGGGTATCAACCCCGCAACCAAGCAGAAGATTAACATCGCTGCCAAGAAGGTCGCCAAGTTCAAGGCTGGTGCTGAGCTCGCAGACGCTGTGAAGTAAGAAATTTTGTAAACTTTTTTGCAAATAAAAAGAGACGACTCCCAAACATGGGAATCGTCTCTTTTTTTGTTTGTCCTGCCCGACTACTGGGGCTGCTTGCCGATGTAGGCCAGGATGCCACCGTCGACGTAGAGCACGTGACCGTTCACGGCGTCAGAGGCGTGCGAAGCCAGGAACACGGCGGGTCCGCCCAGTTCCTCGGGCTCGAGCCAGCGGCCGGCGGGCGTCTTGGCGCAGATGAACGAGTCGAAGGGGTGGCGGCTGCCGTCGGCCTGACGCTCGCGCAGGGGTGCTGTCTGCGGCGTGGCGATGTAGCCCGGGCCGATGCCGTTGCACTGGATGTTGTACTCGCCATACTCCGAGCAGATGTTGCGGGTGAGCATCTTCAGGCCGCCCTTGGCAGCAGCATAGGCGCTCACGGTCTCGCGACCCAGCTCCGACATCATCGAGCAGATGTTGATAATCTTGCCTTCGCGACGCTCCATCATCTCGGGCAGCACGGCCGACGAGACGATGAACGGAGCGACGAGGTCGACGTCGATGACCTGCTGGAACTCCTGGCGCTTCATCTCGTGCATGGGGATGCGCTTGATGATGCCGGCGTTGTTCACGAGGATGTCGATCTGGCCCACCTCCTCATGAATTTTCTCCACGAGAGCCTTCACGTCGTCTTCCTTCGTCACGTCGCACACGTAGCCGTGCACGTTCTCGATGCCGGCCTCCTTGTAGTTGTTCAGACCGCGCTCCAGCGCAGCCTCGTTGATGTCGTTGAAGATGATGTTCTTCACTCCGGCTGCGACAAATGCCTTGGCAATGTTGAAGCCGATACCGTAAGATGCGCCGGTAATCCAGGCGTTCTTACCCTCTAATGAAAAGTCTTTTAAACTGGTCATGATGGTTTTCTTTTTAGGAGTGTAGGAGTGTAGAAGTGCAGGAGTGCTGACCATGGCCTTGCCTCCTCATCTACTTCTCACATCGCTGACTCCACAATTATTATATTTTTCCGTTGTTATTGATTCTTCCAACACGCTATCGCAGATCCGTGATCTTCGAGAAGTCCTGGTCGCCATAGTCGAGGTTCTCGCCGCCCATGCCCCAGATGAACGTGTAGTTGTGAGTGGCGGCAGCCGAGTGGATGCTCCATTCGGGCGAGAGCACGGCCTGGTCGCCCTTCATCCAGATGTGGCGGGTCTCGTCGACTTCACCCATGAAGTGGCAGATGGCCTGGTCCTCAGGCAGTTCGAAGTAGAAGTAGGCCTCCATGCGGCGCGAATGCACGTGGGCAGGCATGGTGTTCCAAACCGAGCCCGTGGCCAGTTCCGTCATGCCCATCTGCAGCTGACACGTGGGCAGCACCTGATTCACAATCATCTTGTTGATGTTGCGCTCGTTCGACATCTCGAGGCTGCCCATGTGGGCCACCACGGCGTCCTGCTTCGTAATCTTCTTGCAGGGGTATTCGGCGTGAGCCGTCGTAGAGTTGAAGTAGAACTTGGCGGGCTTCTGCGGGTCCTTCGAGCAGAAGAACACGTCGCGGTCGCCACGGCCGATGTAGAGCGCCTCCTTGAAGTCGAGCTCGAACACCTCGTCGCCCACCTTCACGCAGCCGGCGCCACCCACGTTGTAGATGCCAACCTCGCGGCGTGTGGTGAAGAAGGGAGCCTTCAGCGGGTCGATGGCCTCCAGCTTCAGGCACTCGTCGACGGGCATGGCACCGCCCACGACCATGCGGTCGTACATAGAATACACCATGTTCACCTCGTCCTTGGCAAACACCTTCTCAATCAGAAAATCACGGCGCAGGCGCGTCGTGTCGTAGTGCTTAGCATCCTCAGGATGTGCAGCATAGCGCAGTTCGTAATTTGTCTTCATATTCAGAATGATTTAATTTTAGGTTTCGTTCCAATTTGCAAAGTTACTGAAAAATCGCATAACCAAAGAATTTAAAACGCAAAAAAATGAAAAAACGCATCACCTATTTAATAATAAGCCATCTTCCAACGCCAGTAACTCCGCCACCCGATGCCCACAAACTCACCATCCGATGCCCACAAACATACCTCCTGATGCCTGTAAATGCAGCTCCTGATAAAGCAAAAACGTTTTACTTCATCAGACCTATGAAATGGTGAAAATAAAAGAAATGAAATGGAGGAATAGAAGAAACGCTGTGGAGGGATAAGGGAGAAGAAATGAGGAACATGAGGAAAAGAAATGGAGGACAAGAGGCTACAAAAACAGCCCGCCAAAGCAAGGAAGCTCTGGCGGGCTGCGGGGGTTAAGGGTTGTTGGGTGACTCGGATTCGAACCGGGAATGACAGAACCAAAACCTGTAGTGTTACCGTTACACCATCACCCAATCCTATTTGCTACGATGCCCCGAGGGGCATTTTGCGGCTGCAAAGTTACGAATAAAAATTGAAGTCGCAAAATTTTAGCATGCTTTTATTTCCAGATGGCGGAAAAACGTCTGCTGAGGGGCCTCACTACTTCACGGTGATGAGGTAGTAGTTTTTCTTGCCCTTCTGGGCCAGCAGGTACTTGCCGTCGATGAGGTCGTCGCTGGTGATGGGGCGCTGCTGGTCGGCGAGTTTCTCCTTGTTCAGCGACACACCGCCACCCTGCACCATCTTGCGCATCTCACCCTTCGAGGGGAACACGGGAGCAGCCGTGGTGAGCAGTTCGATAGCGGGCTGACCGAGCTGGTCGGCAGCAATCTCATAGTGAGGCACACCGTCGAAGACGTCGAGGAACGTCTGCTCGTCGAGGCGCTCGAGGGCTTCCTTCGTGGCCTTGCCGAAGAGGATGTTGGAGGCTTCGATGGCCATGTCGAGGGCTTCGCGACCGTGCACCATCACGGTGACCTCCTCGCCGAGGCGGCGCTGCAGCATGCGGCGGCCGGGATCCTGGCGGTGCTCCTCGATGAGGGCGTCGATGGTCTCCTTGTCGAGCGAGGTGAAAATCTTGATGTACTTCTCGGCTTCCTCGTCGCTGACGTTGAGCCAGAACTGATAGAAGCGGTAGGGCGAGGTGCGCTTGGGGTCGAGCCACACGTTGCCCTGCTCGGTCTTGCCGAACTTCTTACCATCGGCCTTGGTGATGAGCGGACAGGTCAGTGCGAAGGTCTCCACCTCGTTGCCCAGCGTGCGGCGAATGAGTTCCGTGCCGGTGGTCATGTTGCCCCACTGGTCGTTGCCGCCGAGCTGCAGCTTGACGCCCTTGTGCTGATAGAGATAGAGGAAGTCGTAGCCCTGCAGGAGCTGATAGGTGAACTCGGTGAAGGAGAGTCCGTCGCGGGCGGTGCCGTTGAGGCGCTGCTGCACCGACTCTTTGGCCATCATGTAGTTGACGGTGATGTGCTTACCCACCTCGCGTGCGAAGTCGAGGAAGGTGAAGTCCTTCATCCAGTCGTAGTTGTTCACCATCTCGGCGGCGTTGGGCTCTGTGGACTCGAAGTCGAGGAACTTGGCCACCTGCTGCTTGATGCACTCCTGGTTGTGGCGCAGCGTCTCGTCGTTCAGGAGGTTGCGCTCCTGCGACTTACCCGAGGGGTCGCCAATCATGCCCGTGGCTCCGCCGACGAGGATGATGGGCTTGTGGCCGCAACGCTGCAGATGGCGCAGCATCATGATGCCACAGAGGTGGCCGATGTGCAGGGAGTCAGCCGTGGGGTCGGTGCCGAGGTAGGCCGTTACCATCTCCTTCTGGAGGAGTTCTTCCGTGCCAGGCATGATCTGTGCGAGCATGCCTCGCCATTTCAGTTCTTCTACAAAGTTCTTTCTCATAAATGTAATATTTTTTATGTTTGTTTTCTTCGGTTTGGCTTGAGGGAAGACTATGGCACAGGGTCGTAGCCGGAACCGCCCCAGGGATTGCAGCGCAGGATGCGCCAGATGGCCAGGTAGAGGCCTTTCACGGGGCCGTGCTTCAGGAGCGCCTGACGGGCATACTCGGAGCAGGTGGGGGTGAAGCGGCAGGAGGGCGGCGTGTAGGGGGTGATGCACACCTGATAGAAGCGGATGGGCAACAGCATCAGCCACACGAGGCAGCGCGAGAGGAAATGAAGTATTTTCCGGACTGTGCTCATGGCTGTTGGGGGGAGGATGAGGTTGCGACTGGGTTGCAACTATTTGTAACGGAGGCCGGGCTGGCTGCAGACGACAGCTGGGTGGCGACGCGTGCCAGGAGGTGCTGCAGCCGTTGGGCCACATCGCTGCTGGGCAGATGGCAGTCGGCCATCCAGATGAACGAGAGGAGCAGCATGCGGTCGGGCATGGTGCTCAGGACATCGGCCAGCAGGTGGCGGTTCTGGCGATAGGCTTCGCGCACCTGCCGCTTCACGCGGTTGCGGTCTACGGCATGGTGGAAGTGTCGCTTGGGCACGCTGATGAGGATGGCAGCCTGTGGCAAAGCGTCGCTGCCGGGACGGGCCACGGTGTCATAGACCACTCTTAAAGGAAACGACGACATCGACCGTGCGGTGCCGCCATTGAAGAGTTGGTCTATGTGCTTCTTGCTGCATATCCGCTCTTCCTTCCTAAGGGTCTTGCGTTCCAAGTTTCCTGTCTTTTCGGGCCGAAGCCTCAGCCGAGACTCCCCCGCCTGCCATTATTTCTTTTTCTTGTTCTGCTCTTGCAGGTAGGCCTTCAGCGCACCCGTCATCGAGGGATACTGCGGCGACGGAGCCTGCAGGTCGAGGCGCAGTCCGCACTCCTCGACAGCTTTTGCTGTGGAGGGACCGAAGGTGGCAATGCGGATGTCCCCCTGCTTGAACTCGGGGAAATTCTTCATCAGTGCCTGAATACCGGTGGGGCTGAAGAAGATCAGCATGTCGTAGTCGAAGTTCTTCACCTCTTCCTCAGTGAAGTCGTTCGACACGGTGCGATACATATAGCACTCGGTGTGCTGCAGTTTCTTACTATCGAGCAGGTTCTTCACGTCGTCGTTGTGGACGTCGCTCAGCGGCACGAGATACTTCTCTGACTTGTGCTTCACCATCGTGGGCACGAGGTCCTGGATTTTGCCCGTTGACCCGAAGAACACCTTACGCTTGCGATACTGAACGTATTTCTGGATATAGAGGGCGATGGTTTCGGTGACACAGAAGTACTTCATGTCCTCAGGAATGTTGAGCCGCATTTCCTTGGCCAGCTTGAAGAAGTGGTCGATGGCATGGCGCGACGTGAAGACTACGGCCGTATGGTCGAGAATGTTCACCTTTTGGTGGCGGAACTCCTTAGCAGTGATGCCCTCAACTTTGATGAACGGGCGAAATACAAGTTCCACCTCCGACTCCTTTGCGATGTCGTAGTAAGGTGACTTGTCACTGGCTGGTTTGGGTTGCGAGACCAAGATCTTTTTAATCATCACTTTGTCCTAATAATTTACTTTCAAAAAACTATTTATCAGCACCAAAACTCCCCACAAAATGGCGAGGGGTACGATTTCAAGCGCACAAAGGTACAAAATAATTTGCAAAAAAAACTCTTTCTTCTGAAAAAAGATTAGAAATGACTTATAAAAGGAGAGTATTTTGACAAAAATTATGACAATAGCCGTGTAGATGATGGCACTTTGAATGGAAAGATTGAAATAAGAAAGCAACATCACAAGGGGGAATAACAATACGCCTTCGGCAGAGAAAAGGAAGAGAAAAGCCTTGCTCCATTGTTCGATTTTTTTCCGGTCGAAGAACACGCTTCCCACCATCCAATAGAGCCCCATCTTCAGCAGGAAATAGCCCAGGATGGTGGCGGTGAAGATGCCGATGATCTGGTACTGCTCAATGACGAACGTGTCGCTGATGAACGTCCGGAAGTAGAAGAAAAAGATGATGGAAAAGAGCAGACTGGTCTGCACGACGAGGAAGAACTGCGTCCAGAACTCGCCTGAGGTCTCGGTGATCTCGGTGGTGTTGGCCCGCTGCACGTAGAAGAAGTTCTTGGCCTGACGAACAATGAAGTTGCTGGCCTTGGCGAGTGATATCATGGCCAGCACGAAGCAGCCCAGCAGCAGACCGGTGATGAGGTTGTCGCCGGCAATGGTGTAGGGCACGGGGTCGCCGGCCACACCCAGTCGGCCTCCGCTGAGTTCGGGATGGAAGAGGGAATCCTTCGAGAAAAACGACTCGCGGTAGTATTGGGGCAGCGTGGCATCGCGGAAACTCTTTCCCTTCTCATGGCCGGGCATGTGGAGGGTGTCGGGCTGCTCGCTCCAGTGGATTTCGGAAATCTTGATGTGGCGCTGGATGGCGGAGTCCTGCTGGGCAGGTGTGGCGTCCTTGGGCAACCACGACAATACTTCCTTCGGCGTGAGCTCATGGGGCTTCGACGCAGCCACCGCCTGGCCACTGTCGCCGGCGGCCAGATTGTGGGTGGTTGTCAGGGAGTCTTGCCTCATGAGGGGTATTGGTTTTTCCTAGAGGTTCCAGATGAACCAGAAGTTCTAGAGGTCCTAAAGATTGAAAGCCTTGCGAATGACGTCGACACGGTCGAGTTTCTCCCAGGTGAAGAGTTCTACATCGATTTCGCGTGTCGGGTGATAGTGGCTGAAGAATTTCTTCCTCACCACCTCGTTCTTGCGGCCCATGTGGCCATAGGCAGCAGTCTCGAGATACATGGGCTGGCGCAGTTTCAACGTGCGCTCGATGGCCTTCGGACGCAGGTCGAACAACTCCTCCACCTTCTTGGCAATCTCGCTGTCGGTCATGCCGACGTGGCTGCGGCCGTAGGTATTGACAAAGATGTTGATGGGCTTTGCCACACCGATGGCATAGCTCACCTGCACGAGCATCTCGTCGCTCACGCCGGCTGCCACCATGTTCTTGGCGATGTAGCGTGCGGCGTAAGCTGCCGAGCGGTCCACCTTCGAGGAGTCCTTACCCGAAAAGGCACCGCCACCGTGAGCGCCCTTGCCGCCGTAGGTGTCGACGATGATCTTGCGCCCCGTCAGACCTGTGTCGCCATGAGGACCACCGATGACAAACTTTCCCGTCGGGTTGACGTGGTAGATAATGTCATCGTTGAACAAGGCCAGCACCTTTTCGTCGCACTGCTCCTTCACGCGCGGTATCAGGATATGTATCACGTCGTGGCGAATCTGCTCCAGCATGGCCTCGTCGTCGTCCATGAACTCGTCGTGCTGCGTGGAGACCACGATGGTGTGGATGCGCTGGGGCACGCCCTCGTCGCTGTATTCAATGGTGACCTGGCTCTTCGAGTCGGGGCGCAGGTAAGTCATCTGCTTGCCTTCGCGGCGGATGTCGGCCAAGGTGCGCATGAGCAAGTGGGCCAAGTGGAGCGACACGGGCATGTAGTCGCTCGTCTCGTTGGTGGCATAGCCGAACATCATGCCCTGGTCGCCGGCGCCCTGGTCTTCCTCGTTGGCGCGGTCTACGCCGCGGTTGATGTCGCCGCTCTGCTCGTGGATGGCCGAGAGGATGCCGCAGGAATTGCCGTCGAACTGATATTCTGATTTCGTATAGCCAATCTTGTTGATGGTGCGGCGGGCCATGGTCTGCAGGTCGATGTAGGCTTCGCTACGCACCTCGCCCATGATGACCACCTGTCCGGTGGTGACGAACGTCTCGATGGCGCAACGGGCGTGGTCGTCGTAGGCCAGGAACTGGTCGAGGATGGCGTCGCTGATCTGGTCGGCCACTTTGTCGGGATGGCCTTCTGATACTGATTCTGATGAGAAGAGATATGACATATATGTAATGTTAAAAGTTAAAAGTTCAAAGTTCAAGGGTGCTATGCACCGTTCAAGGGTTCAATGCGCCTATGGCGCGGTTCAAGTGTCGCTACGCGACGTTCAAGGGTTCAATGCGCCTATGGCGCGGTTCAATATCGTTCGAAAAATGATGTAACTCTGCTTTGAGCGTGCAAAGTTACATCATTTTTATCGTTCCCCAAAATAATTTGGCGAAAAGGTGAGTTTATTCTTCCGGCAACATCATCACGGTGACGTGGTTGCCACTACTTACCACCTTCTTCACGAAGGCAGCCACCTTCTCGGGCGTCTGAGCCTCGATGAGGGCCTTGTAGTCGGTGTGGGTGTCGGTGGCGTACTGGTGCCAGGACTGGAGGAAGTTCTTCCAGTAGCTGTTCTGCTTCACGGCGTCGTCGGCACGCTTCAGCATCACCTCCTTCACCTTGTCGAGCCGCTCCTGTGTGCACTTCGTACCGAAGTCATTCACACCCTCGCGGAGCAGCTGCAGGGCGATGTCGCGCTTCTCGGGCTGCATGGGGCATACGGCAATGAGCTGGGCGGTCTGCTGATCGTCGTCGCGTGCGAAGGCTCCCTGTGCGCCGACGCTGTAGGCTGCCGATGCCTCCTCACGAATCTCCTTTGTGTAAACCATGCGCAGAATCTGGCCTGCCATGCTGGCCTGGATGCTGCCTTCCAGTGTCCAAGGCATGTCCTCGTTCGTCCAGATCATGTAGGCGTTGCACTTCGGCGTCTCCTGCTTGCGGGTGAAGATGTTGCTCACGTTGCCTTTCACGAGTTTGGTCACGTCGGTGCACTTGGCAGGCTTACCCTTGGCAGGCAGCGCGCCGAGATACTGGCACAGCAGCTGACGGATGGTCTGCTCGTCGTAGTTGCCCACGACGTAGAACGTCCAGCCGCGGGCCGAGGCGGTGCGCTCGCGGGCAATCTCGAGCATGCGGTCGTAGTTGACGTCCTTCAGGGCCTCAACGGTCATGGGCTCCAGGCGCGGGTTGTGGCCATAGAGGGTGGCGGTGAGCGAGTCGCTGAGGGCCACGTCGGGCGACAGCGAGCGGTTCTTCAGCGACACCTCGAGTTGCGAGATGAGCTTCTTGTAGGAAGCCTCGTCCTTCGAGATGTTGGTGAAATAAAGGTAGAGCAGCTGCAGCATGGTCTCCAGGTCCTTCGGAGTGGAAGAGCCGTTGGCCATCATGTGGCGGTTGTTGAGCGAGATACCTGCCGAAGCAATCTTGCCGGCGAGTGCCTTGTCGAGCTCGGTGTTCGAGAAGTTGCCCAGTCCGCTGGCGCTGATGGCGCTATTGAGCAGCTGCAGGTTGCGGTAGTCCTTAGGTCCGTAGAGCGACTCGCCGCCGGGGCCCATGCCGCTCAGGATGACCTGCTCCTTCTGGAAGTCGGTCTTCTTCATCAGCACGGTCACGCCGTTGGAGAGCTCGAGCTCGGTGAAGTCGAACTGCTCGTTGCGCTTCTCCTTCTTGATTTTGCCGGGCTTCGGCAGCTGGGCGATGAGCGGCTCGTCCTTCACGTTGTCCACGTAGGCCTCAACGTGAGCCGTGCGGGCGTCGCTGATGGCCTTGAGCAGGCCCTCGCGGGTGGGATAGGGGTTGCCCTCCTTCTCGTTGTTGAAGGAAATGATGACCATGTTCGAGTCGTTCTCCACGACGCTGAAGAGTTCCTTGGCCGCCTTGTTGATGTATTCGAAGGGGATGGAGGGCACCATCTGGTTCATCATCGTGTAGGTGTACTCAATGCCGGGCATGGGCTCGTTGGCCAGGAAGTGGCCGCGGCACTGGGCATAGAACTGCGAGTTGGTGCGCTTCTCGCGGTTGTTGTAGGAGCGCTCCAGGGAGCTCAGGTAGTCGGCCTTGTAGCGGCTGTACTCCGTGGGCGTGAAGCCGAACTCAGCCACGCGGCGCGCCTCCACCATCACGGCCTGCAGGGCCTGGCCCATCATCGACATCTCCTTCGGCATGGCGTCGAGGTCGAGAGCGCCCTTGGTCTTGGCGAAGATGTAGTTGCCGTCGCTGGCCGACGCGCTCACGAAGGGGCAGTCGGGCTGCTGGGCAATCTCAGAGAGACGGCGGTTGAGCATCGACACGGCAGCACCCTTCATGTAGTTATAGACGAGGTACATGGGCGTCTGCTTCAGCGAGTCGGGGAAGACGTCGTGCTTGAACATCACCTCGGCCGACGACGTGCGCTGCTCCTTGTCCTTGTCGATGATGACGATGGGCTCGGCGGTGTCGGGCACGGGCTCAGCCACCACGGGGGCAGCGTTCTCGGGGTTCTTGATGTCGGAGAAGAGTTTCTTGATCATCGCCTCGGTGTGGTCGACGTCGACATCGCCCACGATGATGAGACCCTGGTTGGAGGGGTGATACCACTTCTCGTAGTAGTCGCGCAGTTCCTTCGGCGAGAAGTTGTCGACCACCGACATCAGGCCGATGGGATAGCGCACGCCATACTTCGAGCCGGGATAGAGTGTCGGCAGGTTGCGCTCGAACATGCGGCTGGAGGCCGACGTGCGCATGCGCCACTCCTCGTGGATGACGCCGCGCTCCTTGTCGATCTCCTCCGGCTCGAGCAGCAGACCCGTCGACCAGTCGCGCAGGATGAGCAGGCACGAGTCGAGGGCCGACTGGCGCGTCGTGGGCACGTTGTCGATGTTGTAGACGGTCTGGTCGATGGAGGTGTAGGCATTCAGGTCGGCGCCAAACTGCACGCCGATGGACTCCAGCCACGAGATGAGCTGGTTGCCCTTGAAGTTGTCAGAACCGTTGAAGGCCATGTGCTCCAGGAAGTGGGCCAGTCCGCGCTGGCTCTCCTCCTCCTGAATGGAGCCCACCTTCTGGGCGATGTAGAAGTTGGCGCGGTGCTCCGGCCAGTTGTTGTGACGGATGTAGTAGGTCAGCCCGTTGTCGAGACGGCCTATGCGCACGGCGGTATCGACGGGCACGGGCGGCATCTGTTGCGCCAGTGTGGTGGCGCTGACGAACAGCAGCAGCGCTGCGAGAAGTTTTTTTCTGATTTTCATTGCCTTACTATTTTTGATTGAAATACTATATGTCAGCCTCCATTACTGTAGGGATGCGGATTGCAACTGGTCGCGGTGCACGATGACGCAGATGGTCTTCATCCTCACGTAGTCCTCCGAAAGGTACAGGTAGCCGCCGTAGCGCCCTGCCCCACCCCATGAGTTCTTGGCCAGGTAGTAGCGGCATCCCTGGCGGTCGCGGGCCAGTCCTACGAGCGCCATGCAGTGGTCGTCGGTGGTCTGAAAGGTTTCAAACTCGCGCTGGCGGGTGGCTTCTTGCCCCTCTATACAAGCCACCCCCTGCTCAAGAGAAAAACCGTCCTCGGTGATGTCGCCCTCCCAGCAGACGGGATGACCCGCGCGCAGCGAGCGCTCGATGACGGCCATGAGCGTGTCGAGGGGTACGTTGAGAAACGTGTCGCCCAGTTGGTTGTCGGCCACTTCCAAGGCGAAGCGCTCACCGTAGGGGTGGTGTGCAAACGAGGTCAGCGCCTCATATTCGTCAGTCATGCACACGCTGCGCCCGAACTCCTGAGAAGTGTATTCGGCACCGAGCATGTGGACGTAACGCGGCATGTAGCCCGTCTCGCGGTCGAGCAGGTCCTGCAGGTCGCGGCGGAAGCGGTCGAGGCTGTGCCGACGGCTGCGGGCAGCATCGGCCAGACGCGTCACGCGGCGCGCCAGCACGTTCCAGTTGACGTCGTCATGGCCGTGGTAGTAGTCGTAGGGGTGTACGCCATATTTATTGATAAGGTGCAGCGCCATGGTCGACATGCCACGCATCGACAGCGGTTCGCTGCCCTGCGTCAGGAAGTAGCGCTCGCCCTGCTCGCAGAGCCACTGCCGCGCCAGGTAGACGGGCGACAGATTCACCGAGTCGCCCCTGACCAGATGCTCCGTCTCGATGGTGGCCAGCATGGCGTACACCCAGCAGAGCGGACTGCGCCCCTGCTGCTTCACGGGTGTCGCCGGCAGTCGCACCTCGTCCATGAGCACAGCCGTGTCGCCCGCTGTCGCCGACCCGCCGGCGGACTTCTCCTCCCGCTGCGGCCTGCCGCACGAAGCCATCACCAGCAGCGCGAGCACCACGGCCCACGCCATCCTCTTCGGCCATGCCACTGAAAACCTTTGTAACCTCATGTGACGTAAAACATTTTCTCTTGTCGCATGCAAAGTTACAACTTTTTTCTTCCGAATGCAAGAAAAACGCTAAAAACATCTGGGTAGTTGCCCTGCTCCCACCTTAGTCGCTTGCGGAGCATAGCGAAGCAAGAACTTTCTTAACCTTCTTAACTTTCTCAACCCCAAAAAGGACACCCGCCCCGGCCTCGCGGCCAGAGCAGGTGTCCCGCTTCTTTTTTGTTTATACGCGTTTATGACAAAGTTTTACTCTGCACTCACTTCATCACGACCTTTTTCGTCGTGCCGTCGCTCATCCTGACGATGTTCAGGCCACGCACGGGAGCCTGCAGCCGCTTGCCGTCGGCCGAGAAGCAGGCCTCGACGCCGGCCACACCCGTCTCGGCCGCACTGATGCCGGTAGGATTGCCCATGCTTTCAGGATCGAATTCTTTCACATCCTTGAATCCACCCCAACCGGCACTCTTGTAGGCCTCCACACAGCCTGTCGGCACATAGAGCGTACACAAGAGGCGCAGTTCACGCTCGCCCATCGCGGTTCCACCAAACGAATTCCTCGTAATCGTCGGAGGCTCTTTCGAACAACTATACAGGGTTGTCAGGTTGTCAACACATTCAAAGGCGCAATTCTCCAGACTCTTAAAACCTTTGGGCAGCGTGAGCGTTGGAACAGAGCAATAAAAGAACGCATCGGCACCGATAGCGGTCACTTCGTCGG
>OCVV011338546.1_pt1 | contig 28531 bp, 45 predicted proteins | sample 1539721 | NCBI WGS metagenome assembly OCVV01 (sample SAMN02144230, study PRJEB22623) | gut metagenome | biome: sheep rumen | host: Ovis aries | place: New Zealand | reverse complement strand
GTGTGCTGATTGTATCAAAAAGTATCTGACAGACGAGGGCAAACGGAAATTAGAATGCTTGCTTGTTGCTGTGAGAAATGCGGTAGAAAGTGAGGAATAAGATATGTATTTTATAGATATGCATTTTATAGAAAGAGGTGGTAAAAAATGAAAGAATTATTTGAATATATATTAATAGCATTAGCGTGCCCTTTGATTTTGCCATTTGTTGAGCCACAAAAAAATGAGGAATAAATATGAACGATATAAAAATGTGCCCTCTAATGATAGGGCAAGAAGAAAGAAAAGCCATTACCTACGGACAAGGGGATGTTATAGTACCGATTCTTTATCCGTGCATTGGCGAAAAATGTATGGCTTATGATGGCAATGGGAATTGTGATTATTGGTTAAGAACAACACAGACGGAAAGTGCAGAGGAAAAGGAAATATGTCCAGGAAATTGGAAAAAGAAATGAAAACTGCAGCGCCTTGGTTAAAGGCGATTGCTGAATATCTGCTCAAAAGAGATGATATAAAGGAAAATCTTGAAAAGGAAAACAAGAGCCTTTCAGAATGCGGTAGTTTCATAATGACGGAAGCAAGGAGGAAAGGAAGAAGTGTATGCATGACAAATGAGGAAGTGTTTGGGTTGGCAGTACACTACTATGATGAAGATGATTTGAAGATTAATAAGAATATAAGCAATCAGGCAAAGGTAGAGAAATCAGAAGTCAGCAAGCCAGTACAGGAAGAAAAGCCTGTAGAAAAGGTTGATATCGAAGAAATTGTTGAGAAAAAGGTACAGGAAAGGTTACAGGCGATTGAACGCAAGAAGAAGGGAAAGCGAACTAAGAAAAAGATAAAGAAAAGCAATGTGGAACAGGTATCGCTGTTTGACTTATGAAAAAATTAGATATCATTATAGAAGATCTAAAAAAAATCAAAGAAATAAGAAAAGGATTCTTTGATGAATTCATTGAAAAGGAGTTCATGAATCAGCATAAGCTGATATTCTTTCATACATCCCATGTAAAAGGAAGATGGATGTACTATTGTACGCACTGCAACAATTTTCATGTCGTAGATAGCAACTGGAAGGATGGAAGCAGGCATAAATGCATGAACTGTAGAAAAGTGCTAGAAGTACAAAGATATAAGAAAATTGAAATGGAAAAAAGTTACATTGTGAAATTTGAAGTAAATTCACAAGATGAGCTTATTGTAAGACATTTCTATCTCATGAGAGATATAAGAAAGAATCCGTATGGCTATAATACTTTTATGGATCTTATGGAAGTAGGGAGAGAGAATCGAAAGTGGTCTATAGCGATAAAAAGAAATACAAGAAAAAATCTAGGTGGATACATATATCACAAATTCTGGGGTGAAAACGAAGTATGGGCATATGATAGAACACGATATTGCGATTGCTACCCTGCAACGCATTTGTATACACGTAATTTAGGAAACGTACTGAAAAGAACGGGTTATGAATATTCGGGTTGCAGAGAAGCCATAGCCAAGGGACTAGACCCGATAAGCTACCTGTCAATGTACGATAAGTGTCCAAATCTTGAAAGACTCGTCAAGAGCAATGCTACAGCGTTCTTGAAAGATCTAAAGACATTTGGTAGAGATTACAAGCTAGCAATCCTGAACAGAGCTACATCAAAGAAGATAAGCAAGATAATAAAAAACGATTTGAATTGTGCTGAAGCTGAAATATTGGTCAATAATGATATGATCAATCCTGATATAGGACTGATCAGGATGATGGCCTATGTCAACTTTAATGAAGGATATAAGAAAGCATTATCGAAGAAGAAGACCATCAAGTACATATTTGAAAGGAATCAGACAACAAAGAAAAAAATCAGCTATGCTGATTATAAGGACTATGTTGAAATGGTCGATGCAACAGGAGCTGAACAGGAAAGATATCCGATCAACTTTTGGAAGGCGCATGATGAAGCCAATAAAAATTTCAAGATTATCAAGAAAAAGCACTATGAGAAGCTCATAAGACAAAGAAATTCATCAAAAGAGATTAGAGACCTGCAATATGAAAACAAGTATTTAATGATAAGAGCAGTGGAACATATCGGAGAATTGGTTGAAGAGAGCAGAAAGTTGCACAACTGCGTAAGAAGATATGCAGAGGATGTTGCAAAAGGAAACACCAATATATTCTTTATAAGAAAGATTGAAGACAAGCAGGAACCATATTGCACGCTCGAATTGAAAGAGAGAAGAGTTGTACAATGCAGAGCTGTATACAATACAAAGCCGAATGATGAAGTTGTTGGCTTTGTAAACGATTGGTGTGAAGATAATGGATTTATTTCATGCTTTTAGGAGGAAAAGAACATGACGGAAATTGAAAGACTTAAAAAGGATAATCTATTGCTAAAGAAGAAGATTGAAGACATGGAGATAAGAATGAGCGTTGATATGCACATCAAGTATGAACTGGCAATTAAGCGACTAACAAAACAGGTTGAGGAGTATAGGGCTGCATATTCCAATGCTGAAAGAAAGAGAGCGCTGATGGCTGAGACATTGGCCATTGAGACTGCTAGATCAGCAGCTTTGAGAAAGACAACTAGAAAGTTGAGAGCATATGTCAGAGCACTTTAAGAAATCCGATAATATTAATCTATCGGACGAGATGCAACACCTTTTGGTGGTAAGCATGGAGACAGGGTATAGATATGCGCTGAGAGACAAGAGAAATGAGATGTCAACGATAAAGGCAGCACTGGAGAGAGCAAGGTACAGGATTGAACAGCAGGAAGAACTGCTGAGGATGGCCAACGACAAGGAAAGATTGCAGTACATGTTTGAGAACAGGTACAAGATAAAAGAGTATGACAGGATGCGTAGACAGGCACAGCGCCTATTGGAAGAGAATAGAGAACTGAAAAGGAGAAATGCAAGGCTATGGAAAGAGCTACAATAGAGTTTGCTAAGGATGAAGTAATAATTGTTGAAAAGGATTTGGATAAGGCACTGTACAACTTCCTTACTAAATGCTTCAAGGTGTTTGAAAAGGAGAATGATACAAGAGTGCTTGTATATGATCAGTTCGGAAATGTCACAATGAAAAGCGGTGGAATATGTATGCAGTACATTCCAAATGCAAAGTATGATGATGAAATGCATATGGATAATGTAAGCTTCTTTGATATAACAAAAAAGCCCAAAGGAGCATACAGGCTTGAAAGAATCAAGCGTACTGATGAAATGGAAAGAGATTTCAGAGAAATGAAAACAGCATTGAAGAAGCTAGGCGGTGTACAGGAAACGATAGATGAAGATGAACCTCACATTGCATCGCTTGTATCTATTGCAACAGGAAAGGCAATACTGGATTCAAGACTAAGATATCTGATTGGATTTGGTGAAGGAGAAGTCTACATGAATGAAAGCAATGTAATCATTGAGCAGTCCATCCATGCAAGAGATACACAAAGTATAAAAAGGATTGCAGTAAATGCAGTAAAGCTATAAAAATTATACAAAAAGTATTTTGTGGATAAAACATACATTATATGCAGTAGTAATGGGCGAAAAAACAAATTGAATTAATTGGAGATATTCTAGGGATACGTCCAATTATTATAGATTACAAAAAGTGAGGACTAAGGAATGAAGATGAATTAAATTTATACCATTAACTTATATCAGCGGTATAAAGACATACACTAAAGGAAAATAATGTTTGCCAACAGGATTTAGATAAATAAAATGCATGAGATGAATCATGCATGAAGTAAAGATGCTAATGCTGAATCAACAAGGACCTTGCGCAGTCTGAATTGATTGAAAGAAAAAGGAAAGGAGATACTCTTATTGTTAATGGTCTATACGTAGGCGCACATGAAGTCAGATAATAAAACGAGAGGAGAGTAACACCATTCCAAAAACCTTAATCAAACTTCATGGTCTCATGCATCTTTATTTAATGGATGGTTCATCTTGAACCGGAAAGGAAAAGATATGAACGAATTGATTATATTATTGCGTTCTTATAGAAATAATTATTATGAATGGCTTGCACTGAAAGAAAATACTGGTGTGAAGTCACCAGGATATGAACTGCAGCTATCAGGATATTCTGATAAATCAAAGAGACTGCTGAAGGATATCCGTAGAAAAGAAGAATTGGAAGAAGAAATGAAAAAGGTAGAGGATACCATAAAGCTGTTATATGAGAATGAGAACAAGGAGTATTATAGAGTAATGTATCTAAAGTACATCAAGTTTATGAGACTTGAAGATATTGCAAGTATGATCCACGTATCAAATGCCACAGTGTATAGAACATACGACAAAGCAAAGAAAGAATTGCTAAAAGTCGTAAAAGTTGAGAGTAAATGATAAGTAATGATAGTGAATGAGAAAAGAAAACGTGGTAATATGTTATTGTTGGTAGATGCAACAAAGGGAGTCATATTAGCATGTGGCCCCCTTTTATTATGGGAGGATACATTATGAGACCGGATAGAAGTGGCCCCCACCGTGTGCAATTCGAGAAGAATAAGAAGATTCTTTTGAAGACAAGGAATGTATGTGGCATTTGTGGTAAGCCTGTGGATGTGTCGCTTAAATATCCGCATCCTTTATCACCGGTAATTGATCACATTGTGCCTGTCGCAAAGGGTGGACATCCATCTGACATGGATAATTTGCAGCTTGCGCACTGGCAATGCAATAGATACAAGTCAGATAAGCTTTACAGTGAAAAAAAGGAAGAAAAACAGGTGATTGGCAACAGGAATCTTCCGCATTCTATCAATTGGATTGCCTATAGAGCAAAAAAAGAGTGAAAACTTTAGAAAGAGGGGGGTTATCTCCCTACAGCCCCCTCGTTCAGACGTTCGCACTGTTACTGTACATTTTTTCTCGTGCGGTCTTTTTTGCTTTGGAGGATAAATAAGTAAACAAAAAGAAAAAGGAGGTGTATGAGGCAAGAAATGAAAGGAATGGGCTATCTCAGAAGAAAGCTTGCGACAGTTGAGGGGCGAGCTAAAATGAGATATAAGAAATATGCCATGAAGGAATGGGACAGTGATTTGAGCATCACTATTCCTCCGAGAATAAGAAACCTTTATAGAAGCTGTTTGGGTTGGAATGCGACTGGTGTAGATGCACTGGCGGACAGGCTTGTATTCAGGGAATTTGCCAATGACGATTTCAATGTAAATGAAATATTCAAGCAGAATAATCCTGATGTTTTCTTTGACAGCGTTGTTCTTTCATCATTGATCGGTGCATGCTGTTTTGTCTACATTTCAAAGAATGTTGGCGAAGCTCCGAGACTGCAGGTTATTGAGTCATACAATGCGACAGGCATTATTGATCCGACAACAGGACTGCTTGAAGAAGGATATGCTGTTCTAAAGCGAGATGATAATAACAAACCTGTCATTGAAGCATATTTCACAAGCAATGAGACATGGTTCTATGAAAAGGGGATGGAACCGTACCGAAAGGTCAATACGGCAGGAGTGCCATTGCTTGTACCGGTTATTCATAGACCGGATCCTGTGAGACCATTCGGCAGAAGTCGAATAACACGTAGCGGGATGTACTATCAAAGATACGCAAAGCGAATGCTGGAAAGAGCAGAGGTTACTTCCGAATTCTATTCTTTCCCACAGAAGTATGTTCTGGGGTTGTCACAGGATGCTGAACCTATGGATAAATGGAAAGCGACAATTTCCGCCATGCTGCAGTTCTATAAGGATGAAGACGGTGATAAGCCAACTGTTGGTCAGTTCGCAACAGTCAGCATGTCTCCATTCGTTGACCAGATACGTATGGCGGCATCAGGATTTGCAGGTGAGATGGGACTTACATTGGATGATTTGGGTTTTTCTTCTGACAATCCGTCTTCGGTAGAAGCAATAAAAGCTTCGCATGAAAACTTACGACTGGCAGGAAGAAAGGCCCAGCGATCAATTGGAAGTGGTCTACTCAATGTGGCATATGCTGCAGCTTGTCTTAATGATGATATTTGTTATTCAAGAACACAGTTTGTAAACACAACTGTGAAATGGGAACCGCTATTTGAGGCTGATGCCAACACATTAACACTGATCGGCGATGGAGCAATCAAACTGAACCAGGCAATTCCGGGATTTGTTGATGGTGAGACAATACGTGACATAACAGGCATAAAGGGTGCATCAACAGCTCCATTGATTGATACTGAGGAAGAAGACAATGAATGAAGATATGCTCCCTAAGATTCTTGAAGAAGTAAAGAAAGCGTTTGAAGAAGGATACACAAGCAACATAAAGATATCGTCTTTGGTCAACAAAGTAGATTCAAAATCAGCAACATATATTGATGCAAATTCGTATGCAATAGAAGTAGGAAAAATATTAGCCAATACATTTAAGAATAAAATCTGTTCCAAAGAACTGCCGGATGGTAGGATGTATTATAACATTGCCAAAAGACTAGTGGACGACACACTAAAAAACAACCATAGGCTCATATCAGATTATACGGTGAGTGTGCAAAAAGAACTCAATAGAAAGGCTAAATTGAGTCTTGCTGCAAAAAAGCCAAAAGTAAATGAGGATAGAATACGAGGAATAGTTGAGAGAATATCAAAAGAGGAAGATTATGATAAGATCAAATGGATTCTTGATGAACCAGTTATCAACTTCTCACAGGCGATAGTTGATGATGCTATTCAGGAAAACGCAGCTTTTCATGAAAAAGCTGGACTGCATCCGAAGATAACAAGATTATCAACAGGAAAATGCTGTGAATGGTGTTCAAGACTTGTAGGAACATATGATTACTTGGGGGCGCCATCAGATGTTTTTCATAGACATCAGAACTGCAGATGTAATTGCGACTATAATCCTGGTGATGGAAGAACTCAGGATGTATGGAGTAAGATATGGAAAAAGAATGAAATCAAGGATAGAAGAAATAAGAGAATAGAAGACTATCACAAGAAACTTTCTAGAAAAAAAACAATAGAATCAATAAAAAAGGACATGAGACGGATTGATATGGCAACTGCTAACGCAGATGATATAATTAAGTTAGGAAAGCGAGTTAATGAAGAATTCAAGATAGCTGATCATCTTGGTGATAAGAAAGAACTGAAAAGTATTTTTAGCAATTTCAGAGAGATGGGCGGCAAGGTACCTAGAGATAGATGGACAAAAAGACAAAATAGAGTAGTAAGAAAGCAATTAGAGGAAGCTTTTTCAAATTATCCGGCAGAGTGGTCAAAAATATTTGAAAAAGAAGACATTTTTTTGGAGACAGTAAAAAAGCCACGTGGATATTTCAAGACGAGAATGGACAAGAATTTCAACTATATCTTTCAGATAGCTTCTGAAGGGAAAAGAGTCGCTACACCTTATCATGAAATCGGACATATTGTAGAAAACTGTAATCCTGACGTCTGTAGAATCGAAAAAGAATGGCTAGAGAAAAGAACGAAAAATGAGAAAGAGGTAAAATTAGCCTCTATCTTCCCAGAATTAGGGTACGGAAGAAAAGAAGTCACAAAAAAAGACGATTTTATAAGCCCATATATTGGAAAACAATACAAGAATGCATCAGAGGTCCTTAGCATGGGATTACAGGGGATATATACACCGGAAGAAAAATTTAAGAAAAGCTATGATTCGGTGAAAGGTGAATATATCTATAAGTCTATAGCGGATGATGAAGAATATCTTAATCTGATAATCGGAATTATTTTGAAAGGATGATAACGATGAAAAGATATGAAGAATGGAAAGCTGCAACAGAAGAATATGAAAAAGTTTTTGGCGAGGGGTCTCTTGAAAAAGTGATTGAATTCATTTTTGATCCTCAACTTGACATGATGGATGAAGAGGATTTCCAGGACGGAATAGATAAACTTATGGCGGCAATAAGTAAAAGAATACCATTGCCACAAATGAGCGACGAGGAGTTTGAGACATATTATTTTTAATCAGAGCACAATGATATAGCATATCTTTGTGCTTTTGTTTTGAAAAAAATAAGAGTAAGAACTAGCATGACAAGGACAGAAACACGCAAAGGGCGTCAAAAGCCAACACAGTCAGCTATTCTTCCATATTCAAGAACGTTGGCAAGTGAAGCTATTAAGATATATGAAGAAACTGGGCTGAAAGCCTATCCTTGGCAAAAGATTCTATTAGAAGCCATTATGGCAGTTGATGATGGACTTTGGGTTCATCAGAAGTTTGGATACTCGCTTGCACGACGAAATGGAAAAACGGAAGATATCTATATGCTTGAAATGTGGGGGCTTGAACATGGTCTCAACATTTTGCACACAGCACACAGGATATCCACTTCTCATGCATCATTTGAGAAAATGAAGAAATACATGGAAAAGCGAGGACTGGTTGACGGAAAGGATTTCAATTCAATTCGTGCAAAAGGGCAGGAAAGAATAGAACTTTATTCCACAGGTGGTGTAATTCAGTTCAGGACAAGAACATCAAACGGTGGTCTGGGTGAAGGCTTTGACATGCTGATCATTGATGAAGCGCAGGAATATACAATAGAACAGGAATCAGCGTTGAAGTATACTGTTACCGATAGTCAAAATCCTATAACCGTAATGTGTGGTACACCACCAACACCGGTATCAAGCGGAACCGTGTTTACAAAATATAGAGATACATGCCTGTTTGGAAGAGCTAAATATTCCGGATGGGCTGAGTGGTCAGTGTCCGAAGAAAAGGATATGGATGATATTGATGCATGGTATCAGACCAACCCATCGCTAGGATATCATCTTACTGAAAGAAAGATAGAAGCTGAGCTTGGAGAAGATATGTTGGATTACAATGTTCAAAGACTTGGATATTGGCCAACATATAATCGAAGATCAGCAATTTCAGAGACGGAATGGAAAGCACTTCTTGTTAATCAGATGCCGGAGCTGAAAGGAAAACTATTTGTTGGAATCAAGTATGGAAATGATGGAACAAATGTTGCAATGAGCATTGCAGTGCGAACGGCTGACAAGAATATATTTGTAGAGAGCATAGACTGTAGATCAGTACGATCAGGTAACATGTGGCTGATCGCATTCTTAAGGGAAGCTGATGTTGCAAAGATTGTCATTGACGGAGCAAGCGGACAAAATATACTTCAAAAGGAACTGGAAGAGTATAGAGTCAAGAACATACTGCTTCCAACAGTAAAAGAAGTCATAGTTGCGAACTCAATGTGGGAACAGGCAATTTATAAGAAGTCATTAAGACATGCGGAACAACCATCGCTAGATAAAGTGGTAACAAATTGTGAGAAAAGAAATATCGGATCCAATGGGGGATTCGGATATAGAGCGCAGTATGATGATATGGATATTGCGCTAATGGATAGCGCCTTGTTGGCGCATTGGGCTTGTGCAATGGATAAGCCAAAGAGAAAACAGAAGATTATCTACTAGGAGCACTCAGTGAGCGCTCTTTTTAGATATGGAATTTTAACCTTACGCAAGGGTAAATGCGGAGAAAGGAGGCATTCACATGCCATTTAAAAAAATTGAAACACAGGAAGAACTGGATCGTATCATCAGCGAGAGATTAAAGAGAGAAAAAGAAAAGTACGCTGATTACGATGAACTGAAAGCAAAACTAAAGGATTTTGAAGATTCAGCATCAGACATTGATGAACTGAAAGAAAAACTAAAAACGCTTGAAGAAGAAAATGAAAAGCTTTCAAGCAAGAAAGAAGAATATGATGCAAAGAATACTGAATTGGAAGACCTTAAGAAGAAACTTTCAGGAATGGAAAGAGAGAATTTATTGAGAAAGGTAGCTAAGGAGCATGGCATTCCGGAAAGCTTTGCTAACCGTTTGCGTGGTGAAGATGAAAAAGCACTAAATGCGGATGCAGAGACATTGTCGGAATACATGAAGTCTTTAGAAAAACCAGCACCACGAAAAGACGTTGAGCCAAGTGGTGTAGGAAGCAGTGACGGAGCATGGAAAGTCATGTCACAACAATTGAGAGGAGAATAGAAGATATGCCAGCATTAAAATCAGTAGAATTTCCAAAAGAATTAGTAAAGGAAGTAATGAGCAAGGTAAAAGGCCACTCATCATTAGCAAAGGTTTCATCACAGAAACCAGTTCCATTTTCAGGAACAGAAGAATTTGTATTTAATTTAGAAGGTAACGCACAAATCGTTGGTGAAGGAGAACAGAAAAAAGAAGGGAAAGCTACATTAGGCTCTAAAGTAATCAAGCCATTAAAATTTACCTATCAAGCACGTGTAAGTGATGAATTTATTCGCTGCTCTGATGAAAAGCAGGTAGATTATTTGAAGCTTTTCTCAGAAGGTTTTGCAAAGAAGATTGCAGTTGCTTTTGATTTGGCGGCAATGCATGGTGTAGAACCAAAATCAATGACAGATGCCAGCTTTAAGGGCACAAACTCATTTGATGGATTAGTAACTGATAATTTAGTAACATATGATGAAACAAAAGTTGATGATAACATTGATGATGCAATTCAGATGGTAACTTCAAATGAGAGTGAAGTAACTGGTCTAGTTATTGCTCCAGCAGTAGGTCAGGCATTAGCTAAGATTACTGTAAACGGAGTAAAACAGTATCCGGAATTTAGATTTGGACAGGCGCCGGAAAAATTCTTTGAAATGGATTTGGATAAGAATAAGACTGTTTCAACAAAGAATGAAAATGGCGATGAAGATATGGCAATTACAGGTGATTTTGAAAATTACTTTAGATGGGGATATACAGAAAGCATTCCATTAGAAGTAATCGAGTATGGAGACCCTGATCAGACTGGTAGAGACCTTAAGGCATACAACGAAGTATGTTTAAGAGCGGAAGCATACATTGGCTGGGGAATCCTTGATGAAACAGCGTTTGCTAGAGTGGTAAAAGGATAATTCTATGGAATACAAGAATAAGAATACAGGAGCAGTCATCAGCACAGCATCTAAGCTTGCTGGTGCCTGGGTTCCTTTAAAAAAAGAAAATACTAAAAAAGCTAAAAAAGAACAGCTGAACAAAGAAGATACTAAAGAAGCTGATGAAGAAGAACCAAAGAAAAAGTAGGTGATGAACGGTGTCAGCATTTGCAACAATCGAAGACCTAAATACATTATGGAGACCGCTGAAACCTGACGAAGAAGAAAGAGCAATTGCATTGCTGGATATTGTATCTGATTCATTGCGTTATGAAGCTGAAAAGGTTCATGAAGACCTTGACTTGAAAAAAGAAAAAAGCAAGGCTTTTGAAAATGTATTGAAGTCTGTCACTGTAGACGTAGTATCCAGAACATTAATGACTTCCACGGATCAGGAGCCAATGACACAATTTTCAGAGAGTGCAATGGGATATTCCTTTTCAGGAAGTTATCTAGTTCCTGGGGGTGGTCTTTTCATAAAGAAAAGTGAACTTAGCCGACTTGGGCTAAGAAAACAGAAATACGGAGTGATAGATTTCTATGGCACAGAAGATTAAAGGCATCCCAATAATTCTTTTAGAAAAGAAAGAAATCGGAAAAGATGCATTCAACAGAATGCAGTATGAAGAAGTAGAAGAAAAGGTTGAAAATGTTCTTGTTGTTCCTGCGTCAAGTGATGATGTTATTAATCAATTAAGTTTGACAGGCAAAAAGGCTGTGTATTCCTTGGGAATCCCAAAGGGTGACACTCATAACTGGGTAGACAGAAGAGTCAAGTTTTTTGGAGAGACTTGGAAGACAATAGGAATCCCTCAAGAGGGGATAGAAGAACTTATCCCCCTTGACTGGAATAAAAAGATTGAGGTTGAGAGATATGAGTAAGTTTGATTTTGTTCTTAATGAGGCAGGAGTAAGACAGCTTCTTAAGAGCAACGAAGTAAAAAGTACCATTGGAGATATTGCTAGACAAATATCATCATCAGCCGGAGAAGGTTTCAATGTTGAGATTCATACCGGTGAAAAAAGAGCATATGCAAATGTGATACCTGTAACTGAACAGGCACAGCGTGAAGTATATAATCACAATGTACTTGTAAAAGCATTGGGGAGCGTGAAGAAATGATAATCACAGAAGAAGTAATTCAATACTTAGCTGACAGGATAGACGTGGGTGTTTATGCTGAAAAGCCACAAACCGACGAAGCAAGATATATTGTCGTTGAAAAAACAGGTGGAAGCAGAAAAAACATGTTGCAACAGGACACTGTAGCAATTCAGTCGTATGCTCAGTCAATGCTTGAAGCTGACAGACTCAATGAAGAAGTAAAAGAAGCAATGGATGAAATGAACCAAATGAAAGAGATATCTGCATCAAGATATCAGACAGATTACAATTTTACTGATATCAGTACAAAGGAGTACAGATACCAGTGCATTTATGCAATAACACACGTAGTGTAGTTAGGAGGAAAAAATGAACGATACAAGAAATATTGCAACAGGCAAGCCAAAAATCGGCGGTGCTGTTTATAGTGCACCAAGAGGCACAGCGTTGCCAACAAACGCAACTGATACGTTAAGTGAAGATTATGTATGCTTAGGTTACGTTTCAGACGATGGAGTGACAAACTCAACAAAACGAGATAGTGACAGTATCAAAGCATGGGGTGGAGATACAGTTGCATCCCCTCAAAAGGAATTTACAGATGAATTCAAGCTTACATTTATTGAATCATTGAATTCTGATGTCTTAAAGACAGTCTATGGAAAAGAGAACGTATCAGGAAAACTAGATACAGGAATTGAAATCAAAGTAAATTCAAAAGAACTTGATAACAGTGTATATGTCATTGATACGGTTATGGGAGATGCAGTAAAGCGTTTTGTAATTGCTGATGCGAAAGTTACAGAAGTCGGTGATGTAGCTTACAAAGATAATGAGCTTGTGGCATATGAAACAACGCTTACAGCATATCCGTCAACTGCATTGAATGGTGATACGCATAGAGAATACATGGTGAGTGGGGGATAAAAGATGGCTGAAATCGTTAAAGGAAAGACAAGCACAGGATTTGAATACGTAATCGACAAAGAAATTGTTGATGACTGGAATTTTATTGAAAGACTTGCAAGACTTGAACAGAATGCAAGCGTAAGTGAGACAATTAACGTTATCGTGACTATGATTGGAAAAGATGGCTATGAGAACTTAAAGAAACACTGTCAGACGGATACCGGAAGAATTCCAATCAAACGATTAATGAATGAGTATTACGAAATCATGGAAGAGAATGACATAACAAAAAACTAATGTTCCTCGCAGACTGTGTGAAAAACTATGAAGATGATGTGATATGTGACTTAGCAGAAACGTATCACATCTTTTCATACAAAGAACACAAACCAAGCTTTATCGCAACACTTTTGAGTGGGCTAAAGGATGATGCAAGAATCTCAATGAGACTTGCTGGAGTAACTGCTGATACAAAGACTCGGCTTTTGGCAATGATTGCAGATTTAATTAGAGCATTTGGTGGAAGTTTTGATGGAGAAGAAGGTACATCAATATATGACACATTCATTAGAACGCAGGAAAGCAAAAAGGCAACAGGTTTCAATACAGTAGAGGAATATGAGAATAGAAGAAACGAGATTATTACAAAATCGAAAGAAAGGAGGTAAAAAGTGGCTATTGAATTAGGAAAAGGGTACGTTCAGGTCGTACCCTCAGCTAAAGGAATTAAAGGGCTGATTACTAAGGAAATGGGGCCGGAAGCCAAGGCGGCAGGTGAAGCATCAGGAACAAGCCTTGGTGGGTCGCTTATCGGAAAGATAAGAGGTGTGATTGCTGTTGCCGGAATAGGGAAGTTTATTGGTGATTCACTTACACAGGGTGGAAAACTTGAACAGTCCATTGGTGGTGTGGAAACACTATTTAAGAAGAATGCGGATATCGTAAAGAAGAATGCAGAAGTGGCTTTTAAGACTGCCGGAGTCAGTGCAAACACCTATATGGAAAATGTTACGTCATTTAGTGCCTCAATGATTTCATCGCTCGGAGGGAATACTAAAAAAGCTGCAAAATATGCAAATACTGCAATGATTGACATGTCAGATAACGCAAACAAGATGGGTACTAACATTGAAGATATTCAGCACGCATATCAGGGCTTTGCAAAACAAAACTTCACAATGCTTGACAACTTGAAATTAGGATATGGCGGGACTCAGAAAGAAATGAAAAGATTGCTTGATGATGCAAGCAAGATATCAGGGAAGAAATATGACATCAGTTCATTTGCTGATATTACAAAGGCAATACATGTAATCCAGAACGAGATGGGCATTACTGGAACGACAGCCAAGGAAGCAGCAACAACGTTTGAGGGTTCACTAGGCTCAATGAAAGCAGCTGCAACTGATCTGATGGGAAATCTGGCATTAGGAAAGAACATAGGACCGTCACTAAAAAACCTGATTGATACAACAGGAACTTTTCTGTTCGGAAATCTTCTTCCAATGGTAGGAAATGTATTGAGTGGAATAGGAACAACGCTATTGTCGTATGCTCCTACAATGCTTGTACAGGGAATGACAATGCTTGCCAATTTATCACAGGGGTTTCAGACTGGCATACCTCAGCTTGTGGCAAAGATTCCACAGCTATTCACTCAGCTGATGTCAGCATTAACTGCTAATATGCCAGCCATAATTTCAAAGGGATTTGAAATCATAACAAACTTGGTATTAGGCATATGGAAAGCTGTTCCAGTGCTTTTGAGTGCAATACCGTCAATGTTTAACAGCATTGCACAGTTTCTTGTGACGAGTTATCCGGTATTCTTGCAAAAAGGGTATGAAATGATATTGAAGTTGGCAGATGGAGCAGGAAAGGCTATTCCATCAATCATTTCAACAGTGGCAAGAATTATACCTCAGATACTAAGTACACTGGTTACATTGCCATTTAAGATGTTTAACCTGGCAATGAGCGCAGTTACAAAAATGGCCAGTGGATTTAAGCCGACTACAGTTGTAGGAGCAATTGCTAGGCTAATAGTGTTGATTGGAATGAATATCAGCAAGCTTCCTGGAAAGGTGGCTTCGTGGGTGGTATCAATTCCTAGAAGATTGGCTAATGCGTTCAAGTTCACTATGCCTGATGTTGTAGGTATTGTATCAAAGAAACTGCGAGGACTTCCGGACAAGGTGTGGGGTTTTGTAAAGGGAATACCTGGAAAGCTAAAAAGTGCATTCAACTTTAGTTGGAGCCTGCCACACTTGAAATTACCTCACTTATCAGTATCAGGCGGAAAAGCACCATTTGGAATTGGTGGGAAAGGTTCGCTTCCATCATTCAGCATAAAGTGGTATCGAAAGGCGATGAATAATCCATACATGTTTGAGAACGCTACGCTTTTTGGCGCAGGTGAAGCAGGAGATGAAATAATCTATGGACGTGCCAACTTAATGAGAGACATTAGAGAGGCAGTAAATGGAAAGAACAGCAATGATGATATTGAAGAGATCATAAGAAGTCTCGCACCGGTTATTGTTGCTGCTGTTGTAGAAGCCTTAAAAAATCTCAAAATTGAAGTGGATAAGAGAGAGTTAGGAAGAGTGTTAAGAAAGGTATGATGATATGAATTTCTATTATGTTAATACTAAAAATGAGAGAGTTAATTTTTATGAGAATCCATATATCATGACTGGCACTGATCTATTGGATTGGAAGTACACAAAAAGGGACAGTTCCATTACTGCATTCTATAGAGAGGCCACTGATTACAGTATGACAGTGGCTATTCTCATTGATGATTATGCTTCCTATGATGAACTGACACAAGGATACAAGGAAGCAGCAAATAAGCTGGTAGATATATTGGACTATGATAATGCCAATGATGTTGATGGAAAGCTATATACGGATACAGGTTTCTATATGTCGTGTAGAATCATAGCAAGCAAGAAAACTACCGTACAGTACAAGTCAGGAACTCCATATCAGATTCAGGAACTAACTGTGCATAGCGAAGATCCTGTGTGGGTGAGAGAAACAAAATATATTTTTGATTCCAAAAAGGATTCAACCTACCAGGAGTTGAACTATCCTTACAATTATGATTTCAATCTAGGATTGGGAGCATTTGCAAAGACATATGAAAGAGAAACATCAATTCCAACTGATTTCAGGCTTGAAATCAAAGGAGAGTGTCAGACACCAAGGCTGACAATCAATGGAAATGTTTATGAGGTTGATGTACATGTGGACTACAATGCAACACTGATAATATCAACATTCGAGAGTGCAACGGAAGAAAAGCAGATATATATCAAGTACACTGATGGAACTATCATTAATGCATTGAACTATCGCAACAAAGATTACAATATCTTCAAGAAGATTGAGGGCGACAGGATTACGATAGAAACGGATAGCAATATTGTTTTCAATCTGATCCTGATTGAAAAGAGAAGTGAGCCTTTATGGAAATAACGCTAATTTATGCAAATGTGAATGCGAACACGCTGGAAGATGTGGGAATGCTACATGACTATACGTTGGATCTTGCATATGGATCTAGCGAAAATGATTTTGAATTGAAGATTAAGAAGAATCAGGCGGACATAAAGCCTGGCATGGCCATCTATATTGATGGGACCGAATACGGTGGGATAATTGATGAATTCAAGATTGATTCAGATGAAAATTCAATAATCTATAGCGGAAGAACATGGCATGGAATTTTGGAGGGTAAATATCTCTATCCAAACAGGAACAAGGATGCCATTGTGTATAGTGGTAATGTTACAAACAGCATAGATGATATGCTTGAAAGAATTGGGCTAAAAAACTCCATCATATCATGCTTTTATGATGAAAATGCGGAAGTGGTACAGGAGCCTTATAAGATAAGCTGTGAAGATGGAAACTACCAAAGAGCTTATACTGCACTTAGAGACTACACGTATAGTGGAATTCTGAAACCAAAGATAATAAACGGAGTAATTTCCGTTTATCCGGCTGATGAATATACAAATGATGATGTAAGCAATGCTCCGTACAAGATAACTCAGACATTTACCAATACCAACCATTTTCATCTTGTATCGTCTTCCGATGATAAGACTGCCAGATATGAAATAGATATCTACATTGATGTAGATGGTAACATTATTCCATATTCAAAAGAGAATCCAGTAAGCGACAGTGACTATTTTATGAGCGTTCCGGAAGCATATCAGGAAAAGGTACAAAAAGGCATTTCAGAGATTGTAGAGTATAGAGAGTCCGGAGTTACGGATACATACAATTATGTGATGCTGACATCGAAGCCTAAAGATTGGAATACAAAGTATAATGACTACTATGTACATAATGAGAATGCGGATGAAGATGATAATGCGGAGGAATTCATAAACGTAGAGTCAGACTCATATAGATTACTGACATCAAAACCAGCAGACTGGGATGTGCTTATAGACAATTCAAATTATGGATGTACACAGTACTATACAAAGTTTGTTGATGGTCTAGGACGTGTGCAGTGGGATTCAGTATCAAATGATACATATGAAGTATATACGCTGATGACTACAAAGCCATCAGACTGGGATACGAATTATGGAGCATATTATAGCAGGAGTGGAAATAACTATAATGCGGTTTCAAATGCTGCAGACTATAAGAGAATACTTTCAAAGCCGAGTTGGTTCTATTCAACTATAAGAGAATCAACTGGTGGTACGCACAAAGGGTATGAAGAAATATTCATTAAAAAAGGAAATGGAAGCTATGAACAGCTTAAAGGCAAGACGGAAACTGTAAAGAAGATCATGAAGACAAAACCGTCTGACTGGAACAAGAATAACTATCACAAGTATTACTATAGAGGGATGAACTCAAAAGGGAAAACTGATTATATACCATGCAACGTAAAATATGTTAAAAAGGTAAACAAGAAATCTTCCAAGAAAAAAGGGAAGACAAAGGTAACATATAAGAAAGAAACAAGAAAATTCAGTGCATTCAAGGCTAACAAGTACTATATGAATGTATCAGTTAAGATTGAGGCAAAATGGGAAAAAAACGTTGCTTATTATAGAGATGTCAACTACAAGAAGATTCCAACATTTGCAAAGAACAGGTACTACATGAAAGAGTCGAGAAACAGGGCTGCGACATGGCAATCAGGGAAGTACTATATTTATACTTTCCCAGACTGGGTTGGCGGAAGATTCTATCAGAGAATCACTGATCATTATGCTGCAATGATAAGTGATGCAATGACGGATATTCTAAAGAGCACATCAAAACAGCAGCTTGAAATAGAGCTATCTGAAAAAAATCAGTACGATATCAACGACATCATAGAAATAACGGATGAAGAGACTGGAATTACAGCACGAGAAAGAATTACGAAAAAGATACTCAAGATTGAAAAAGGAAATGTGAACATTTCTTACGAGGAAGGAGAATAGAATGGGGCATTTAGTTACAGCACATGGCGAAACAAATCATATTACTGTTGATGATACTAAAGCGTTTAATACTGCATTTCTAGGAACAGGAAATGCAGTCATTGATGGTTGCAACATTACGTATGATGCAACAAATGTAAGAATTGATACAGGAAACATGATTTTGGACGGTCGTCACTATTATAACAATGAGGGTGAGACGATTGAAGTAAGCGCTTCATCATCAGGATATAGAAAGAGTCTTATCAGCTTTGCTATTGTTGAAAATGCTATTACATTGGCCGAAGAATATCGCTGGATTGTTAGTGATGGCATAATAGCCACAAGCAGAACGGAAGCCAATTATCCAACATCGGAATATGACGAGGATGGATATAACGTAGAAGCGATTGTTGATGTTATTGGTGTTACGGTATCGACAAGTGGAATCATTACAATTGAGAAATTAATTGATGATTACATTGGGACAAATGCATTAACAAAAATCAATAAGAGAACAGAAGATATGATTGAGCTTTCAAGAATGATAGTAAACATATTGAAAAATGTATCATTATACAATGATGATATGGATTCAACATATTCAGAAAATATTGAGATCATTATGAATAGATTGGAGAATGAGTAGTGAAAAAAAGAAAAATTTATACAAATACATGTCCAGATGAACTTGTTGTAACTGAAAAATATACATATATAACAACAAATGTCACAAAAGTTACTCATGAAGAAGAAGGCATGACCACTACACATTATGAGTGTGAGCAGGATATCTATGCAAATGAGGAATATATTATCAAGATGTCTGAGAAAATTAAGAATGTTGAAGAGAAAGCTGAAAAGACACAAATTGAGACAGAAAAACTCAAAGAAGAAGCAGCTGAAAACTCACTGGAAGAGAGAATGCAGGATTTAGAGCTTGCGATGATGGAGGTGGCTTATGCAGATGGCAATGTTTATGGCGAAGATGATAATTAGAGGTTTAGCAGACATAGACAAAATCAAGAATAAGAAATTAAAAGAACAGGTTATTGAATGTCTAAAAGAAATGGGTTATTTTGACGAACAGGAGGATGAAAATGAATAAAGCGAAACACCCGGTGGTGTGTGAACACACACACACACACACACACACACACACACATACATCATATTACAAGGAGGTTACAGCGTAACCTTCTTTTATTTGAAGAAGGGTGGTGTCAGTGCGTAGATGCTGAAATTCAAGGGGTGATGGAACCATGAAAGATTTTTATGGCAATCAGCTACCCATCACGAATGCCGAGCAAGATCAGCAAGGCATGATCATTATTAATAACGCTTTTTCTGACACGTCTAAAAAAGTGCAGACATATACACCTGATAGTGACGGGATTTTTGTTATAGGATGTTCCTATCAGGCAGGTTCGTATGCGTGGATAGTAGATGAAGCAAATAGCAGCGTTAGACTTGTGTCGTGTACGATCGCTTCAGGAGGAGCTGTAGCGCAGATGAATGGAAACTGTCTTGCGTACAAAGGGCATAGATATAGATGTGAAAGCGTGAGGGGGCAGTGGTTTTTCATCCCATACAAATAAAGCATTCGCACATCAGTATGAAGGACTTTTATGGAAACAACATATCCTTTTTTGAGGAAAAGAACAGCAGTACAACAATCCGTGAAGTTTGGAACAGCGTGAGGTCACAGGAAATAACTGTACAAAAAGGAGTGTACACTGTCACATTAAAATATAGCGTTCCATTCAATGAAGGTACGTACTATGCGAGAATCTTTGCTGGAAGCAAAGAGGTGGCGAGCGAGACAAAGGTTGCCAATCCATACTACAACCTCAAGGGAACGCTTCAAGGAATCGTTGAAGTAAAAGAGGATACATCGATATTTGGAGACATTGGATGTGGACAGAATTCAGCGGTTGGAAAGCAGGTCATATTCAATCTCACAATATCAAAAATAGGATAAGACACCATTACGCAAAAAAAAACAATGAAGGATTTTTATGGAAATGAAATCATGAAATACTATGAAACAGAAAAGAAAGGAAGACTTTCAAATACGTATGGGTCAGGTCAGGTGAAAACAGATAGCCTCGACCTGACAAGAGGGACATACATACTGTCTGTCTCATGTCATTCTGAGCAATCAGTAGGGAATAAGCTATCAGCGGGAATATTTCAAGGCAGAATCCATAAGACTGATGACACAATTCTCGTTGATGGATCACACGCAGGAGATGGCGGATATGACCTGTCATTTACGAGAATGGGAATCGTCAATCTTGAAAAGGATACATCAATCTATGCTCTTGGACAGACAGCGTCTACAAACTGCGTTGGTGGTGGAATGAGAGTAGTGTTAAGAGCAGTAAAAGTAATTTAGTAATTTAGAAAAGGAGAGTTTAAGAACTCTCTTTTTAAGTGTAAAGGAGAAAAAGAATGAAAAACGAAACATACGATATCTTAAAATTTGTTGCACAGTTGGTACTTCCAGCATTAGCAACTTTATATGCTGCATTAGGTGGATTGTGGGGGCTTCCATATGTTAATGAAGTTTCAGGATCTATTATGGCAGTAGATGCATTTATGGGGGCAGTTCTCCAGGTGTCAACAAACGTTTACAATAAAGAAATTGAAAACGGAGATTAGAAATTATGCACTTGCTTGAGAGAATAATGCACATATTGAGAGGGATTGGTCTGGATTTAAAAGACTTATCAACGTTGACATTTTTTGGTATGACTCTCATACAAATTGCACCGATACGAATTGATCCATGGTCTTGGCTGCTGAACAAGGCAGGAATGTTCTTGAATCGTTCAGTTCTTAACGAGATAAGAAAGACAAATGAGAAAGTACATTCTATAGAAATCAGTCAAGAAGAGTTGAAATACTCATTCAATCAGGCGGAGGCAATCACAGCAAGAAGAAACATAGTTGAATTTGGAGACAGCCTTTTCAGGGATAATTACCGTTCTCAGGACAGTTTTGAACAGGTATTGGATGATATTGATTTGTATGAAAAATACTGTAGAAAGCATCCTGAATTTAAAAATAATCAGACAGTAATTACGTCTCATGTAATTAAGGAAGTTTATGAGGACTGCTTAAAAAGAAAACAGTTTGATGGGAAAAAGAGAGAAAGGAAAGAATAATTATGATTAATTGGCATAATATAGTAGCAAAGAGCACAAATTACGGACCAAAGCGAAAAAAGAGCGATTGTTGGTATATTGTTATACACTATGATGGCAATAAAAAATCCAGCGCAGAAGCAAACGCAAAATATTTTGCTAGAGAAAAAGTTAATGCCGGCGCAAATGTTTTTGTTGACGGAAAAGGGGTATGGAAGTCAACACCAATTACTAATGTGCCTTTTTCAGTAGGAGTTCTACATAATAGCAAGTACGCTAAATTATGGGGGAAATGTACAAACAAAAACTCCATAAATATTGAAATTTGCTGTGATGCAGGGAACTATAAACCGACTGCAAAGGCGGTTGAAAATGCAATTGAATTAACAAAATACTACATGCAAAAATATGGAATTCCACAGTCACGTGTTGTAAGACATAAGGATGTATGTGGAAAGAAATGTCCAGCATACTGGTGGGATGATAACAAATGGAAAAATGAGTTTTGGAATAAGCTAGGAAATCAGGCAACAGCAGTTGCTGCAAGTGCTTCAACATCATCAAAGCCAGCAAGTGCTAAGACAAGCGTTGCAAAATATTCAACAGGGAAATATAAGGTTACATCTGATACATTAAGAATCAGAAAAGGGCCTTCTACTTCAACAAAGGAAGTGGGAAAAATCAAAAGGGGAGAAATCTACACAATCACAAAAATTAGTGGATCTTGGGGATATCTTAAGAGTGGTGTTGGATGGATCCATTTAGGATACTGTAAGAAGGTGTAATAATGAGATTCATGTGCATCAATGAGAATGCCAATATAAGATCATTACCACACTATCTATATAACAAGCCACTAGTTGTTAAAAGAGTAATTTATGACAGCCAAGGGAAGCTCAAAGAGTATGTTCTGGAGTATGAAGAAAGATATAAGAAAAAAGAAGTCACAGTAAATCAGAAGCACTGTGAAGAGTGCTTGAATATTAGAGGTTCAATGATATTAGTTGTTATTAAACCAAAATCACCGGATATAAACGACATGGTGTATGGAATGCTTTTATATTCCAAAATTCATGCTGTAGCTAAAGAAACTGGAAGAACAGTAACTATAAAATGCGGTGAGAGAATGATAACATTTGATAAGAAATATATTCTAAGAAGATGGTAAAGGAAGAAGATGTTAAAATCTTCTTCCTTTTTTGTTATATTTGGTGGTATAGAATTGGTAAGAAACGTGTGCAAAACTGTGAAATTAGAAGCATAGAATAGTGTAATAATGCCTATAATAAAGGGCATAGCATACCACAAATTGTGTCAAATCGTTTCCCATCTTGAGCACCAGATACCAAAAAAGCCCTTTGTTAAGGGCTTTTTTTATTTACTGGTAAAGTTGTGGTAAGAATTTTCTAAAAATCATCAAGAATGTTCAAAAGTTTATCATTCTTGTTTGGGAACATATGTGCATATGTTTCCTCAATAACTCTTGGGCTGTTCCCACTAAAATTGCTAATTTCAAAAGCATCCATCCCATTATTGATCAGCAGTGAGATGAAGCTGTGTCTGAAATCATGAATGCGAATTCTTTTGAAATCATGCTTCTTACATAATGCGTCATTGTAGCGTCTAATCCTTTTCGGGTCCATTGGCCCCATTTTTTTGGTACGGGGATTGAATAATTCAATGATGTATTCTGAATCAGGATATTTTTCATGGTGCTCTTTTAGTTCTTTTAACAGCAGGCCGTTCAATGGCACATGACGTACTGAACCGTTCTTGGTGCCCTCCAGGATTGTATGATCACGATAATTATATCGTGAATGTACATACAGCATGTTGTTGTTGATGTCTTGCCATGTTCTGGCTGCGAGTTCGCCAATACGCATGCCGGTAAAATAAAGCAAGTCAAATGCCAAGAGCATAGTATCATCATCAATCAATGACCTGAATTTTTTATATTCCTCTTTCGTGTAATACTGCATTACAACTTTCGACTTGTTTTTGTGTACAAACTCAAGTGAATCGAAAGGGTTTCTAGTAATATATTCACGTTGATAGCAGAATTTAAGAAATGACTTAAATTCAGTTTGAACATGTACAATCATGCGTTCAGACAGTTCAGATTCAATTAGACGCTTCTGAAATTGCTCTATAGCATGAACATTGATGCTTTTTATCTTTATATTCCCATAAAAGCCAATTATGTGCTTATTGAGAGTGTTTTGGTAGTCTGCCACAGTTCTTGCCAAAACACGTGTTTCTTTATAATCTAAATAGTGATCAATAGCAGCAACAAGTGTTATTTCAGATGATGACGTTGAATTGATGAGTCTTGCCGATGCCTCATGTCTTTTTGCATCTTCTGCACTGAGAAAGCCACGCTTATGATATTGCTTATATTTACCGGACGGATCTACATAAGGTATTCTTACTTCATATCTTTTCTCGTTGCTTTGTGTTTTATACGCATAAACAGGCATGACTATATCCTCCTTAAAAATTATTCAGAACTAACAAAATTAGCAAGTTCATCTAATGTAAAGCCAAGAACGGAAGCAAGTTTTTTTGCATCGTCAAAATATAAATTGTTTTTCCCACGCTCAATATCAACATACCAAGCTTTTGATTTACCTACAGCTTTCCCTAATTCTTCTTGTGTCATTCCTTTATTTTTTCGTGCATTTTTTAAATATAGACCGAGTTTAATATTAAAATCACTATACATATTTTCATCTCCTCACATATTTAAATGGTAAATCTTCACTTATATAATATCTTTTGTTGGCTAATAACACAACAAAATAAAGCGTATAATAAACAAAAAAAAGACAAAATAAGTAAAAAATGGTTGACAGCCAACTTTTACTAAGTATAATTGAAGTTGAAAGTTGGCTAGAAGCCAATAAAAAGGAGAGAATATGAAGTTAAAAGTTAAAGCCATTAGAGTCAATATGAATTTTACACAAAAAGAGCTTGCTGATATCTTAAAGATGCCACTTTCAACATATCAAAAAAAAGAAAATGGCATTAGCCCTTGGTTGTATAAAGAAATTGTTGAAATTGGGAAAATAGCGAACGTAGATATTAGTGAAATAGACGCATAATTTTTTTAATTAAAAAGTTGGCTGATAGCCAATATAAAAGAAAGGAATATAACATGATTAGCAAAATAATTATAAAGTGGCTCTTTGAATGGAGCGACTCAACGTATTCACGTAAATCTAACCGATGGTATGAAGATGAAGGTATAGCGGAAGAATATAGGAATAAGAAAGGCGTTCCTATCTCAATCTTCTGCAAGTACACAGGATTCAAGGAAAAGGATGTTCTTACTGCTATTAAGCAGTTTGCGGAAGAAATGGAAAAAAATGTAAAAGAAGAAATATAGTTGGGGAGAACAGTTATGAGAAAGAGAAGAAAAAGAAAGTTAAGAAGGTGGGTAGTTGTTGCAATTCATATCATGATGATCTTGTCATTTTATACGTTTGTACTATGGGCATTCTTATCATGGGCATCAACACCATATAGAAGTATTTATCCACAGTAGTGATAGATAAGGAGAAAATAGCATGAATAAATGTTGCGGAAAATGTAAGCATACAAAATTAAATACAGCAAAGGAGAAGCAAGAGCTTCTTGATAATTTTTTAAAGACAGTAACTATGACAAGAGCAGGGGAAGACATCATAAGTCTTGAATATGTAGTGGATGATTATGGAGATGAATATGTAAATATCAACTTCAATAATAACGCTAAGAAAAGAGTGTGTATTACAGCTAATTCAATGATTGCTATATTGAGTCAGATATGTGAAGCACTGTATTGATGAAAAAGGTTTATATCGCTTTTTCTGAAAGGCGATAGCAGTCATGTGGTAGATCGGCATGGTTGCTATGGGTTTTCAGGTTCGACAAGAGATGTGACAGCAGATTCAAAACGTCTTTTGCAATAAGTACTGATTGTATCCCATTGAGATTCCTATAAATTTCTATAAGTCATAATATAATTCCTTTTTATCTAGAATCTGCTGTCGCATCTCCTGCTGAGCACCAGGAGAAGAGTATTGTGGCTTCCGCCTCCTTTAAGTATAAATGTTTTCGTTATTTTGAACAGTGACCGAGCCAGCATGGACATAAAAACAGGAAGCCACAATACATAAAAAAAGACATCCATAAAGATGCCAAATAAAAAAAGAGAAGAACCTGTCCAGGGAGCTTTCTCTTTATGTACATTGTAGCATATCAAGCAATGTATGTAAAGCGTCAAAAAGCCGCCTGAGAACAGGAAAAACGTCCTCGTTATGGATATTAACAAGTCGAACAGGTAGGTGAGTGTATGAGCTATGAATATGATGTTGATAAGACATTTAATGTAGCACTGGAAGAACAGGAAGATGAAGCAAGAGTAGTTGAAGAACTGCGAACTGGAAAAAGAAAGTTCGCATATGTAAGAAAGACTACAAAGAGTGGCCATACAAGAGAGATTGAGATTTATCCTGAGTTTACAAGAAGAGAAGTCAGAAGAAAAAGGGGAATATCAAGAAAACAAAGAGTGGCCCAAAAGAATCTCAATGACAGGAATGCAAGAAGAAAGCTTCAAAGGCTTATTGAATGCAATTTTGGAAAAGGAGACCTGTTCATTACACTTACATATGATAATGATCATCTGCCTGAAAGCATGGAACGAGCAGTAAGGAACATGCAGAACTACGTAAAAAAGTTAAATCGTCATAGACGAAAGAAAAAGCTGAAAAAAGCAAGGTATATATACATAACTGAGTGGAATAAGAAAAAGAAGATAAGATGTCACCATCATGTATTGATTGACGGTGAACAGTCGATGGATGAACTTGAAAGACTGTGGCCAAACGGAAGAAGAAACAACTGCAGAAGAGTTGATGAAAAATCTTTGGACGGTCTAGCAGCATATCTTTCAAAGGATCCTCAGGGAAAGAAGAGGTGGAATGCGTCAAAGGGACTGAAGAAGCCAAAGGTGACAAAAAGCCATCAGCTGAGAAAAAAACATCTAAGAAAGATGCTGGAGGATAGGGAGGAGATAGAAAAGTATGCTATAAAGCAATATCCAAGATGTCAGGTCGTTGAGGCAAGAAGATTTTTCAACGAGATAAACAACATGGTCTACATATACATAAAGGTGAAGGAGATTGAGGGATGAAATGAGACTGGATATGATGAGAGAAAAGCTCGAAACCTTTTGTGAAGAGCTTGAAGAGGAAGAAAAATCGGAAAATACAGTTAAGAAGTATCGCAGAGTCTGCTCTGCGATGATCAAAAGCTTTGAAGAAAAGGGCATAGCAGACGTAAGAAAGTCTGACATGATCCAGTGGAAAAAAGAAATATCCATGGAATACAGTCCTACAAGCATAAGAAGCTTTATCACGATAGCAAACAAGTTTGTTAGATATTGTGAGACGGATGATATTACCAGGATAAAGACCTACAAGTCAGTGTTGGAGCTGAAGCAGGTAAGAGATCAGAAAAATTTTACAGTCAACAATGTAGTGAGCGAATCGGATTTGGAGAGATTGACATACTGGGCTAGAAAGCTAGGCATGGAGGACATGCGTCTCATGATCATTGTGCTGTCGAGAACCGGAGTAAGATTTTCGGAGCTGAGATTCTTTACCGTAGAGAAGCTGGCAAACAGAACACAAATAAGAATCTTGAACAAGGGAAAGCATAGACAGATAACGATTCCGGATGATGTCAAGCGAGAAATAAATGGATACATAAAAAAATACAACATTGAAAGTGGATATATCTTTAGGGCTCCAAGAAACAAGGAAAAGCCGTTGGGACTCTCGACGGCATGGGAAAGATTTCAGCGAATAGCTGGACACGCAAAAATAAGTTTGAACAAGGCACACGCTCATTCTTTCCGTCACCTGTTCACCAAGAAACTGATCAGCGAGGGAAACAATATTGAACTTGTGGCAGACATACTAGGCCACAGTTCAACCGAGACAACCAGAGGTTATGCAAGGTTGAACGACAAGGAGATGAAGGACGTGATGAACAGCGTCCATTATAGAAGAAAGAGAGGAAGAAAGAAGAATGGAAATGAATAGAAACAAGTATGATCTTGTATCAGATATTGCTGAAATGCTGATTGGCATGGAGGACTTCGCAACGTGTGAAAGATGCATTGTAAAGGATGCGTGTAGAAGAAAGCTCGAAAGGAATCAGAGAACGCTATGTTTCTCAAAGAACAAGCTTGAAAGTGAAATCATCAAGAAATACGGGCTTTAATTACACGAAAAGTATTTTTGCTCAAAAAATGCCATTTTTCCCTTTAGTGGTGGGCGAAAAAACAAATTGAATTAATTGGAGATATTATAGGGATACGTCCAATTATAACGAATTACAAAAAGTGAGGATAAGGAATGATACATAAAATCAAGGAATTTTTATACAAGAACGCTTGTAGTGAATGTGATTATTACAATAAAAACAATAATATCTGTCAGTCGAAGAAGTGTGCAACTTGCGGATGTCATCCGTATGTTAATTGGGTTGACAAACATTTTTGCCAACCATACATGGCAGAAAGTGAGGAATAAATGAGGTACGTTACTTTTTACTATGATTTTCTAGGAGAAAATGTTTCTGATTTTAAAGTACATGAGGATAAAGAAAAAGCATTAAAATATTTTAACTCACATTATCATAGATGGTTTGAGTTAAAAACAAAATTTAAAGCAGATAAGTTGCCTGTAACTTATGGCTATCCTCTTCGCAAATATTATGGAGTATCAGCGAGAACTTTTAAAAAGATGTTTGATATTTCAATTGATGAAGCTATGGAGATTGCACAAGGCGGAAAAATCTACATGTTGTGATTTTGAGCTACAGGAAAGCGAGGATAAGAAATGATACTACGAACAAAAGGCGAACAAAAAGCATACCTTGATGGCTACGAAATGTGTGCTGATTGTATCAAAAAGTATCTGACAGACGAGGGCAAACGGAAATTAGAAT
>OCVV011330698.1_pt1 | contig 28532 bp, 51 predicted proteins | sample 1539721 | NCBI WGS metagenome assembly OCVV01 (sample SAMN02144230, study PRJEB22623) | gut metagenome | biome: sheep rumen | host: Ovis aries | place: New Zealand | reverse complement strand
GGATTAATTAATTTGGATTATGCTTTTACAATTTAATGTTATATAGGGAGACGAGAATTACTCGTCTCCCTTTTAAGGGAGTGATATTATGAAATATTTTAAATTAATAGAAAATAATTCAATTGTCGGGGTTGTCACTTCTGATAATTTTATGCATTATAATGTATTAACAGATAATTATATTCGTGCTAATGAATAGATTGGAGAATATGTAAATTATAATGGAAAATTTTATCGGGATAATTGGATGCAGCCCTTTGTTCATAAAGCTAAATATCAAGATATAACAATTATGGAAATTGATGAACAAGAATATTTAATGTTATATGAAGCTTTAAAAACAGAACAGGAAATTGAATATGCACAAGAAATATATGACAATACTGAAGAGCCAGAAACTTCTGAAGATACCACTTCTATTGATTTTATTCGTTCTTCAAAAATAAAAGAAATGTCTTATCAATGCAACAAAACTATTGAAAATGGTTTTGATATTGAAGCAGAAGATGGAATCCATCATTATTCTTACGCACTTGAAGACCAGCTTAATTTAATGAACCTGTCTGCCGCAATCGCGCGCGGAGAAGAGCAACTTTCTTATCATGCAGATGGTGAACTCTGCAAGTTCTATACCGCCGCGGAAATTAATGAAATAATAAGTGCGGGAAATGCGTGGAAAACATATCATACTACATATTTTAATGCGCTTAAAGCATATATAAACTCATTAGAAACTATTGAAGAAATTGATGCGATTACTTATGGTATGGAATTACCAGAAGAGTTTAAATCAGATGTTCTTCGCGTGATAGAGTGACTCAAATAATTGACAAATATAAACAATGTATGATATAATAGATATATATAGGAGATGTATATCTCCGTAATTATAGAGGTATTATATGAAATATACAGAAGAAATTGAAAATGTTCAAGTAGAAGAGGAGTTTGGATGCCCTTACTGCTGGAATAAGAAGAAAAAGCAAGAAAAAGAATTATATTTCTTTGATGCTAGTAACAATTTACGTTTATGTCATTATTGCCCGAATTGCGGCCGCAAATATGAGGAGGAACGCTTATGAGTTTTATGAATGGATATGGACAGCAGCAAATGCAGATGCCTTCTCCAATGCAAATGACTTAGCGTTGGAACTTGCCGCATTATGAATCCCCACCACTAAATGGGCGCGCGGATGCGAATAATTTTAGCATTGGCCCCAATAGTTCTATCTGGCTACCAGATGCGAATGAGGATATTATTTGGTGGATAAGAACTGATAATATGGGAAATAAGAGTATTACATCTTGGGATGTTTCGCCCCATAAAGAGCGCGGTCCAGTTGATTATGATGCTCTTGAAGCAAGATTAGCAAATGTGGAGGAATGGATAAATGCCAAGTAGAATAAGTCAAATGCTAAACGAGCCAATCCAGCAGCAAATGCCGCAGCAGTAGCAACTGAATAATTCTATTGCTTAGGCAAAACAAATGATGCATATGGTTCAAATGTCGCAAAATCCATAGGCAGAATTAGCAAATCTAATTCGTAATAATCCTAATTCAGCCGCGATTTCCAATATGCTTCAAAACGGTAACAGCTTAGAGCAAATTGCTCGTAATATGGCACAACAAAATGGTATTGATATTAATAATTTAATAAATCAATTATAGGGATAACGAAAGTTATCCCTTATTTTTTTTACTCTCATAAAAGAAATTACATCATTTTTTCCATAACCTATCTACCTATATATTAGAGTAGGAAATTGCTGCTTATATCTATGCTTCTTCATAAGAGTATATTTAATTATAGTGAAATAATAGCGCAATAAGACGTAGGTATAAGCAATTTCTATAAAGTAATTCTTATATATTAATACTATATGGAGATGATATTTATGGACAATATGACTCCTGCGGACATCGCTGCTGTTAATGGTAATAATGGTGGAAATGGTTGGGGCGGAATGATTTGGTTATTCGCTATCCTTGCGATGATGGGTGGCGGCTTCAACTGGGGCGGTAATCGCGGTGGCTACTATGAACAGTATGCTACTCGTGACCAAGTACAGAATGGTTTTGACACACAGAACTTACAGGCCCAGACACGTGACATTTTAGCCGCGGTAAACGCTGCTTCTATGGCCGGTGTTCAGGCTACCAATCAGGTTTATCACGACGTAGTAAATTATGTTGGTGATAAATACATGGAACTTCAACGTGATGTTGCCGGCTTAGCAGTTGGCCAGGCGAATCTACTAGCTAAAGAAAATGAAACTGGTTGCAACATTCTTCGCGCGATTGATGGCGTTAATTACAATGCTGCTATGAATACGGCCGCGATTAATGCTAATACCACTGCTGTTGGCCAGAAGATTCTTGATGCTATTGCTTACAATAAGATGGAAGCAATGCAGAATCGTATTAATCAATTAGAATTACAAAATGCACTAAATGGTGTAGTTCGTTATCCACAGGGTTGGACTTATAACGCCGGAAATAGTCCATTCTGCGGCGGATGCAATATGTAAAGAGCGTATTAAGTACGCCAAGAGGGGACGTACATAGTACGTCCCTCTTTTTTTATTGCTATCTAGGAGGAAAGTATATGAAGATTATTGAAGAGATTTCCAAAGATATTGAAAAAGAGATATGTAGCGCAGAGTGCTATGCAAAGAAAGCTTTGGAATACAAAGATTCTTACCCTCTGGTTGCTGACCATTATTATAAAGTCGCAGCACAGAATATTGCTAATATTACTACAAATCTTCATCCCGCGGTTACGGAAGTAATTGATGCTTATAAGAAAGAGAAGGGCGAACCGCCCGAACATATGAAGATGTTATATGACATTATTCATAAACAATATATTGAGCATCTAGCAGCAGTGAAAGGCATAATGTCTTTATATAAAGAGATGTAATAGGAGTGATTTATTATGTTTCAAGGATATAGTTCTAATTTAACTGTCGCGGCAAACACCGCTTTTCCTTTTAATAATACCTATGTGGATAAGGGCAAGGCAGAAACCCTATCTGGGCCGGCTACTGTTCAGCTAAATCAGCGCGGCGTATATCTCGCCAAAGTTGATGGCTATGCTACTGGCGCGGCCGCAGGACCGGAGACAATTCAATTATATATTAATGGAGTTGCCCAACCGCAGGCAATTAGTGCATTTGACCTTACTACTACTGGCGCGACGAACTTTAGTTTTGCTAGCTTAATTCAAGTCGCGGCTAATAGTTGCCCTTGCAATTATGTGGTTAATCCTACTGTCGTTCAGGTAATGAATGGAGACGCAGATGTGGTTGACGCGCATATTAATATTGTAATTACTAAGATTTGTTAATGTGGTGCCGCGCTTCGGCGCGGCACTTATAGGAGAAATATAATGACAATAAATGAGATTTTTACTGCGCTTGCATCGCATATGGAGACTGGCATAAATGTACACAAAGATTTTATTAAAGTGTATAATTTTTTATATTTAAAAGGATATAAAAAATGCCATGAATATCATTATCTTGAAGAGATATAGGGATATTATAATTTATGTCATTATTATATGGACCATTACCATTAGATGATAGAAGTCGCGGCGGAAAAGCCGGTTGAAGTAATACCCACATCATGGTATAAACATACATAGTTTGATGTGGATATTGGCACAAAACGCGGGGCGATACGCGACTTAATGAAATAGTGGGTAGAATGGGAGAAAGCCACGAAAGAATTAATGTAGACTTTATACAAAGAGCTTTGTGATTTGGGTGAAGTCGCGGCGGCGAAAGAAATTGAAAAGTATATTCGTGATGTAAGCGAAGAGCTTGCGGGTGCCGAAAAGAAGTGGTTAAAATTGGAAACAATAGGATACGATATTGGACTTATTATGGATGAATAGGAGAGTCTGTATAAGAAGTATTCTAATAAAATAAAAAATCTTTTTTAAGTAGGTGGTTGGAATGATTAGACTCATTCAAAGGCGATTAATTATTCCACGCGGAGACACCGGTACTTTTACAGTGCCAGTACTTGCTACTAAAAATACTGGTGATGTGGCAGTTTTTTCAATTATTGATACTATGACAGATAAAAAAGTGTTTGAAAAAATTGTGAACGTATCTGGCGACACAATGACGATTGAGTTTAGTCATTATGATACTGTAAATCTACCTGTCGGTAAATACGTATGGGATATTAAGTTTTACCAAAATCCAGAGTTTATGGATGGGGTGCTTGTGAATGGTGTTGAAGTCGATTCTTATTACGCGGCATTTACTATGCCGATTTGCGAGATAAGATAGACTGGTGATAATTTGTTAATGGCAGATGACGCGCCAGGCACCGAACTTACCCCAGATTAGTTAGATATTTTAAATGCCGCAGTTAATGAAACTAATGCGGCAAAAAGTCAAGCAAATGAAAGCGCGGCAACCGCAAGTACCGCCGCGACAACAGCCTCAGATAAAGCGGATGAGGCGACTGCGAAAGCGGAAGAAGCAACGGTCGCACTTAATGAATTAAAAGAAATCTTGCCTACTCTTGCGGATGTGGCTACTAGCGGCAGCTATAATGATTTAGAAGATAAACCTTTTATTCCTAGTAGGGTAAGTGATTTGACAGATGATAGCGGCCATTACACTAAGCCCGCGACAGGTATCCCCGCGAGTGATTTAGAAGAAACATATTTGACAGAGCATTAGGATATTAGTGGGAAGGCCAATGTTGCAGATTTGGCGGCGGTTGCTACTAGCGGAGATTATAGTGATTTAAGTGGTACACCAATTATTCCGGATGTCCAAATTAATGGACATAGTGTTATTAATAATGGAATTGCAAATATTCCTGTTGCATCAAAGTCAGTATTCGGCACACTAAAACTTTCAGCAGATTCAAATATTAAAACTGGCACAGAAACAGTAAGAGTTATCACACCATCAAATCAACATCTTGCAGCTTTCTATGGTCTAGCCAAAGTAGCAGGAGTAGATGAAAGGAATAGTGAACTCCCAGTTGGCACTTACACGGATAGCGCCAAAACTGCTATCCAAACTATGCTAGATGTCCCATCTAATGCGGCGATGACAACCGCGATTAGCACCGCGATTGAAAGTGTTAATTCCTTCGATATGGCGGTTGTGCAAGAGTTACCAACATAGGATATTAGTACACATACTATTTATTTAGTTCCTAAAATCGGGGAAACGAATGATGTGTATGATGAGTATATTTATATTAATAACAATTGGGAAATGGTTGGCAATACATAGGTAGATTTAAGTAATTATGTATAGCAACCAGCGGTTGATGATATAAATAATACTATAAATGATATGGAGTATATTAATAAAATATACGCCCGCGATGTTATTGGCTCTTCTAACTTAATGACAAATAAAACTTGGAGACATAATGCTAAGTTTAATGATGACGGTACAATAGCTTCTTCAACCGATGGTTGGATGGTATCTAGGGAGTATATTGAAACAAGTGGTAATTCATATAAAGTTATATATGATAATGGTGAGCCAGGTTATATTATATAGGTGGCTTGCTATAAAAATGAAGAGTTTTAGCGTTTCTATATGAATGCGCTTACTAATACTGGTTTTCAAACATTTAGCATTGATACAACCAATTATGACCAAATCAAGTTTGGAACACGAAAAAATAATCCAGTTGTATATATGTTCCGTAATGATAGCACTATTGTTGGCGCGCTCGCGGGAAAAGCAAATATAGAAGATATACCGGAAGTTCCTGTACAAGATGTGCGGGTTAATGGCGTAAGTGTGTTACAGGGCGGCGTAGCAAATGTGCCGGTAGCGAGTGCATCTACGCCCGGAGTTATTTCTGTGCGAAATGGATATGATGGGGTGCGATTGGTATCTGGGAATCGTTTAACAATAACACCGACAAACAGTTTGCAAACAAAAAATGGGGATGACGCATATTTACCAGTAACAACCTTACATCAGCACGCCGCTGCCTTCTACGGCCTTGCCAAAGCCGCGGGAGCCGACATGGCATCATCGTCAAACCCAGTTGGCCAGTATACTGATGCCGCCAAATCAGCCATTAAGAGTATGCTTGGAGTTGGGCAATGGGAACTTATTAAGCAAGTCACAATAGAAGAAGATTCTGCGAGTATTGTAATAAACACAGATGAACTAAGTCAGAATTTTAAACTCGCTGAACTTGCTTTTTATGTTTCTGCTCAGGCATCTATAAGCACTACTGCAAATACGAATGCTTATATACGTATTGACCCTAACCATTATGTCATGACAGTGAACGGAGTAGTAAGTACAAGTTCGACAACTTTTTCCGGGTATGTTAAGCCGATTATAATAGGAGAATCTGCGGCAGACATTATAATGGCGCAAACAAATACTTCTTTGGCTGGCGCTGCATCATTTTATTCTGGTGGTGGGGCGTTGCTTCCATCACAGTTTGAAAACAGTTGCAAATATTTTGAAGTTTATACAACTGGAACGGCTAAATTCGGAACAGGGACAACCGTATTACTGCTTGGTATTAAAGCATAAAAGGAGGAATATTATGACTTACTATTCTCAGCGTAAATCTATTCTCAATGGAGAACCTCAGGCGGTCAATAATCGTTATGGTGATCGTCGCGCTATGGAGCGCCAATTCCATCTCTATTGCGCAAATGCCTGTGACGGCGAGGGCTATTATGAGCCAGTGCTACAAGCACGCCATTCCAGCACAAGAAGAAATCGAGGAACCCGAAGAGGTGACTCCAAATGAAGAAGGGAATTGATTGGAATTACGAACGCTATCGTACTCGCGACCTTCTTTTAGAATATGACTTAAATATAATGCCACCCCACCCACGTGCGGGTGGCATTTCTGTTGTATATCCCTGGGGTTCATCTGCTTGGGATAATGTTGTAGATATGTCCATTCCGCGCTAGCCGCATACCACAACGCTTGCTATGGTATACCCTTGGGAGAATACATCACTAAATATATTAAGTCATCAACTCTATTTACTCGCGGTCGCGAATGGTTTTGATGGCACAGAAGATGACTTCAAAGAGCTTTTTAAGGGCTATGTCGGCCCACGCAGTATTATGTTTGCTGTCGCGGCGGATTTCCCCGAAGAAGGCATTGCGTCAAAATTATACTTTGACTTGGAAGAAAAAGTATTATATTATTGGGACAACGGCTACATACCAGTGAACGCAATGTTGATTGCCAATACGATACTAAACGGGGGTGAGGCTTAATGGCAACTAATAGTGTAAAAGTTACGTTATAGATTAGGCACGACACCGCCAGTAATTGGCTTACAAGAAATCCAGTTCTTGCACAGGGCGAATATGGATTAGAAACCGATACTTATTTACTTAAAATAGGCGACGGTGTATTAGATTGGGAACATCTACCATATCTAAATAAATTAGATGCTTCTTATTTTAAACATATAAGTGAAGACGGCTCAATTACTTTAAGTGATGATTTTAAAGATAAAATCGCAGCACTTGAAGCCGCGGCCGGCCAGGCGATTGAACATCTTACTATCACCGACCCACCAGTAGAAGATACAGATGCGGTTAATAAGAAATATGTTGATGACAAAGTGGCAGAAGCCGCTGGCATTAAGAGGGCGGTAGTTGAAGAATTACCGCCTATCGCAGAAGCAGATATTAATACCATGTATATGGTGCCCTCTTCATCTGGAAACTATTATGAAGAATATTTAGTTATTAACGGCGCTTGGGACATGGTTGGCGAAACAGGTGATGGCGGAAGTGGCGGTTTTACATTACAAATTGCTACTGAATCACGTTTAGGCGGCGTTAAATCTACAACAGCGGATGATGGCGTTGCCGTCGATATTAATACTGGATTTATGACTCTTAATAGAGTTTCAACAACGAAATTATATGTGCCAACAGGAGATACATTTATTATATATGGCGGCAGTGCTTAAGGGGGTGGTTTAAATGGCGGAACATATGATTGAAACTCGTATTTTGTTACGCTATGACACCTATAGCAACTGGATGAATAGTAATACTATTTTAATGTAGGGCGAGGCCGCGATATGTAGCTTTCCAACCGAGAGAGTAATAGATTCTTTATCTAATATTACGCCCGAGCATACTCCTCCCGCGATTGGTATAAAAATAGGTGATGGGGTGCATTATTTCCGCGAATTGCCTTGGGTATAGGCAGTTGCCGCGGATGTGTATAGTTGGGCAAAAATGGCGGCAAAGCCAATTTATACTGCTTCTGAAATTTCTGGTTTACAAAGTTTTATTGAAGAAAATTTTCATATTAGTGGAGATATTACTTTTACTCCTCGTATATACCAAATTATGCGTGGTACGGGAGAAGATAGCAATAAATATTTTTTAAGATATAAAGAAAATAATGATGATGGCTAGTGGATTGTGGATACAAATCATCCAATTGATTTATCCAATTATGATACAATAGTAGAGTGGATTGGTACTTTAACTGAACGTTATCCAACACTTGGTACTTTTACAGCTACTTAGACCGGAAGATTAATAGATGCATTATCATATACGGATGCCACACAAAGTAATTAGTTTGTTACCGCTGTTTCAGAAACTAGCGGTATAATTTCTGTAGAAAAAGCTTAGCCTACTTTTTCTAATATTTCAGGAATAGCAAGTGTAGCTTAGGGCGGCACAGGAAGAGATACATTAACAGAAGATTATGTATTAGTAGGAAATGGTTAGAATGCTGTTAAATTAATACCAATTGCTGAAAGTATTGCGAATAATAATCATTTGGTTCCGAATAATTTAATAAAAGCTTATGTAGATAATGCGGTTAGCGGTTTAATCGGAGCTATGCATTTTATAGGCGATGCTACAGTTGTTATTAATAATAATAGTAGCGTTGATCCGCAAATTAATGGCTATAATTTTTCTAATGCTTAGTCAGGTGATGTAATTCTTTATGATTCTAAAGAATTTGTATGGACGGGCGGCAATTGGCGTTTACTTGGTGATGAAGGTAGTTATGCAGTAAAAGGTAGTATTAAAAATGCAGATATAGCCGATGACGCTGAAATTTCAGTGAATAAAATTTTTGGCTTGGACCAACTTTTAAATGCTAAAGTAGATAAAATTGATGGTAAAGGCTTATCTTCTAATGATTTTACAGATGATTTGAAACAAAAATTAGAAGATATAGGGACCAATGCGGAAACGAATGTTATTGAACATATCTTTTTTAATGATAATGAGATTCTTCCAACAACAATTAATTCACTGCCAAAGTCAATTAATCTTTAGGTAAAAGAATTTGATGATTAGTCAGCGCAAAAATTAGCAGGAATTCAAGCTGGCGCACAAGTTAATATAATAGAAAAAATAATATACGGTTCAGAAGAAATAAAACCAGACGCGAATAAAACAATAACAATAACCCCGGACCCTCATACTGAGCACGAAAATAAAATTGAATCAATAGTAATAAATGGTGTTGAACAAATACCAGATAAAAATAAACAAGTAAAAATAACAATAGATGACGCCGCTCTTAATTTACAGGTAATAAAAGGCGCGCGCGTTCCCAAGGGTGGATTATATGAAGATGTAGATATAACCACCGATAAAAAATTAGAATTAAGCCGCATTGCAAAAACGGGTAATATAGATGATATACTACAAACACCGTATACATATGTTATATTGGATTGCGGCAGTAGCACCGAATTGGTGTCATAAATCGGCTGAAATGATGCCGAGGGAGGATGTTTTATGGCAAACGAAAAAGTCATAAAAACGAGAATTCAGTTGAAAAATGATACTGAAACTAACTGGAATAAAGCTATAAATTTTATTCCCAAATAGGGTGAGATCATCATTTATTCAGCTGATGATTCTCACCCCTATTCTCGTTTAAAGGTAGGGGACGGCGCGACTACCGTTATAAGTCTCCCTTTTATTGACGCGGGAACCATTAATGGTGAAGTTTTAGCCGATGTAATAATTACAGGAGCGAATAGATATTCTTTTCCTCCTATTGGATAGGAACATAAATTGTATGTTGATTTGGATAAAAATGTGATATATTGTTATAAACCTAATAATGGCTATACACAATTATCTCACTTTAAATATGCAGCAACAAAAACTTAGATTTCAACGATAAATAGTTGGAACCCAGGAGTAATGACCACCGCGGTGGTAAATGGAAATAATTTAGTAATTGAGAATGGCACCGCGCCTATACTTGAACTGGGAACATTAAATGTGGTCACAGATATTAGTGAGGTGAATTAAGAATGGCTAATGGATATATAGGTTTAGTAAATATAGGAACCGATTTCCATAAAATTGGTTCAACCGCTTTTGCTGTATTAAATCATAATGTTAATGGGACTGTAACAAAATCTGCAACTCAAGTAGATTTTGTAGTACCATTAGATGGATATGTGAATACAGAAGGCGCTACGGTACATATTAAATTTGTTTAGGCAAACGATGTTAATGATATGCCACTTTATTTAAAAGTTGGTGGCGACAATCCGCACTTAATTGTTAATCCAAATGGTACAAAAACTTGGGCGGAAAACTCTGTAATTAGTTTTACATATGATGGAACTAATTGGGTGATGAATAGTTCTCAAATTAGTGTTGATGCAAGTTAGTTAGATATTCCAGGTTTTGGTAATATTACTAAAGAAGGTAAGCTATCTAACGCCGCGGCTGCTGCGGCGACTGGAGACGCGCTGGTTATTGTAGATACAAATGACAATGCTGGTAGAATAGCTAAATCTAGTATATTATTTGATACTACTAAAAATGATTATTTTTTAACACAAGCCGGCGGATGGACGCAACTTAATAAGTCGGTTTGGGGTTTAGATAATGTAACTAATCATCAACAGGTACATGAAGTCGCTTGGGATAGTACAAATAAGAAAATTACTCGTTCTAAGAATGGTACAGCCAATGATGTTGTACAATTTATTTAGGGTAGTAATATCACTCTCACCAGTGAAGCGGGTAAATTAACAATCGCGGGAACGGCTAATAATGCAGTTACTCAAACAAATACAACAGGTGATGCTACATATAATCTGTTATTTTCTTATTCTACTTCCACAACAGATACTAAAACTGAAGGAGTAAGAAAGCATAGTACCTTAACATATAATCCTTCTACTGGAACTTTAACCGCGACTAAATTTAGTGGAGATGGCAGTGGTTTAACAAATGTAACCGCTTCTTCTATTCAATGGAGTGCTATTGATAATAAACCAACAACAATAAGTGGCTATGGTATTACAGATGCGAAAATTAATAATGGAGTAATAACATTAGGTAGTAATACAATAAAACCGATAACAAAAGTCAATGGAAAATCGGCTGGAAATGATTCTTCTGTTACTATTACTGCCGGTGATTTAGGTCTTGCCGCGGCATTACGCTTTGTAGGAACAACTACAAGTAATGATATACAAGATGGCTGGCAAGGAGTGCCAGCAGGAATTAGCGGTTATACTACTCCAATTGTTGGCGATGTGGTATTAAAAGGTGACGCTGAATATGTATGTATTAGTGTTACTGGTACGGGTTCTAATACGGTATATACTTGGGAACTACTTGGCCGCGATGGTTCGTTTGCTTTAAGTACAGAAGTTATTAATAAATCTGTATTTAATGCTGCTTATCAACTATTATATTCCACAGGGGCTAGTTCACCCGCGGTTTTAGACCCAAATACTACTAGTACACGTAAATTTTTACGTATGGTTGGGAACGGAACTGTTGGTGCTGCACCAGAATGGGATACAGTTACTAAAACTGATGTTGGTTTAAGTAATGTAGAAAATACTAAATTAAGTACATGGACAGGTTCTAGCTATATCACTACTGTTGGTACAATTACATCAGGCACATGGCATGGTACAGCAATTGAAGCATCTTATATTGGTAGTCATAGTACAGATAAATTAACATCTGGCACCTTACCAATCGCGCGTGGCGGTACAAATATTAGTACATATACAAAAGGTGATATTTTATATGCTTCTGCCGCGAATACATTATCAAAATTATCGGTTGGAACCAATTCAGATGGATATGTTTTAACATTAGATAGTGGAGTTCCCGCTTGGAAAGCAAATCAAGCAACAGATGAAAATGTAAAATAGTCACCAATAGCACAGAATAGTACAGATGCGAATAAAGAATATGCAATTTTATTTAAAAATACTCATTCTGCCTGGACAGAAGAAACGGCGGGAGTTAAATTTACAAGTACAAATGATTATAGAATAACAATTAATCCAAGTACCGGAACATTAACTGCGAAGAATCTTGTTGGTGCTTTACGTGCAGTAGATGTAAAAACTGCATTGGGGTATGTCAGTGGTACGGCAAATAGTAGTATTATTTTCTTACATAAAAGCGGTAATTGGAAAACAATTTCTGTTGGGGTTGGAACAACAAATGAGAATGGAAATGTTCTCACTAATGTTACACAAAGTGCTGGTACAAAACCAAAATTTACTTAGGGAACACTTGCCTCAGCATCTGTATCAGGCGGCATTTTAACTTTGGTATCTGCAACGGCTGATACATTTAGTGCTGGTGCTTTCCCGACATTAACATTAACAAAAGCAAATGTTACTATATCGGCAGCAGATACTTAAGGGGGCGAATTAAGTGAGTTATATAGATAGAATAAAGGTAGGCAGCGCTACGCACTTAATTGAGCCTACCTTATATGCGAAATGTGATACAGCCGCGGCAACTGCCACTAAGCAGACCGCGGCAATAAATAATTTTAATTTAGTCGCAGGAGTATAGGTTGCGGTAAAATTTACTGTTACAAATACTGCCGCGGTTGGCGATTTAAAATTATAGATTGGAACGGATACTACAACAGCTAAATCTATTAAATATCGCGGAGGAAATTTACCCTCCATAGGAACTTTAGCCGCGAATCATATTTATAATTTTGTATATGATGGCATGTATTGGGAATTAGTTGGTGATTTAGATACCAATACTCAAAGTGCATATGGAAACATTACAACCGGTGGTAAGATAGGCACTACTGCGGATTTAGCAGTTTATACAACTACTGGTGGATTAGTAACTGCGGGTACGCTTAAAACAGATGCTCCATCTGCTTCTGGTACTGCTACTGCTTTTATTACATCAGTATCATAGGATAGTAAAGGTAAAATTAGTGCTTCTAAAGCAAATTTACCGACCGCTTCAACAAATACTGCTGGTATTACTACAGTTGGTGCTAGTGGTGGCGCCGCGGCATATGACCACAATCATGATAGCGCTTATGCGCCAATTGTTGATGGTGGATATTTGCCATTAAGTGGTGGAACGATGACAGGGCCAATTACTTTTACTAGTCAAGGTTCGGCTTTTAATGATAAAGATATATTATTTAGTTCTGGCGGACGCATTGGTAGTAATACAAATGGTGATGTCGGAGTATATGCTAAAGGCGCACTATATTTTAAACCAAATTCTAATACTTCAGCCAGTAGTGTTGATGGAATTACACTAGATAGTACTGGATTAACACCATATACAACTGATAATAGCTATAATTTAGGTAGTTCTGCAAATAAATGGGGAAGTGTATATGGTGTTTTAGGCGTATTTGATGGATATTCTCGCATTAATATATCGGGTTCAACTATAAATCTAAATGACCTTACACTTTCTAGTGGTACTCCAAAAATTAGACGCTATATCGAATAGACAGATGGTGGTGCTAGTAATATTACTAATTTACCCGTAACCGGAAAACCATTTATTTTAGATGTTGAATTAATTAGATGGAGTTCTAGTACAGATTATATTACGCTGTAGACATTTAGAAATGCTAATAATCCAGCAAATGAATATGTAAGATATTGTACAAATGGTACTTGGAGTAATTGGACAACAAGAGTATTTACTGATACAAATAAATATCATAAATCAGGTTCATGGAGCGGTTTAACATATACCGCAACCGCGGTTAATAGTGCGGATGAATTGAAATTTACTATTCCAACTGGTACAAGTGGTACTACCGTTGCAATTGGTAATCATAATCATGATGGGGTTTATGCGCCTGCGATTACTGGCGGCTATTTACCACTTAGCGGCGGTACTATGACCGGGGATATAAAAGGCAACGCTGCTGTAGCATTAGGTACTGTGGCAAATCCATTCCATAATATAGTTCTTGGTGGAACAACAACGACAACAATGACTGCTGATAGTACTAATCCAAGAATTACTTTTTAGGAGTCAAATAATGGTGCCCAATAGGTACATTTAATTTATGGAGACGCAGATTCATACCGCGCGCCTGCAGGATTAAAAATAATCGGTGAAGCAACCTCAGGTGATTTAGCTTCTCCGGCTTGGCTAGAAGTAGAAGGAGATATTATCGGTGGAAGAAATCTAACAGTTAGCGGAACAGGTACTTTCTCTACTGCATCTCCATCATTGATAATTAAAGCAACCGGTTCAAATGCAGTTACGCTTGCTCTTGAACGTAATAATTTATCTAGCTGGAAATGGATGAATAGCGGTGGCTCTTTAGCTTTATATAATAACTGGACAACTAGTAGTACCGCAACTGAATATTTTCCTGTTATAACATATTATCATAGTACTGGTAATATAACTATTAATAAAGGCGATTTAACATTAAAAAATAACCCCACAAGTGATATGCACGCAGCTACTAAAGCATATGTTGATAGTATTTTGGCCGCTAATAATGCCATGACCTTTAAAGGCACCATAGATTCTACTAATGGCAGTGATGCTGCGGATTCAACTAATAGAAAAACTTTGCCCGCAACGCATAATGCTGGCGATACTTATCGTGTTATTACTGCCGACACATACGCAGGAAAATACTGCGAAGTTGGTACTTTAATTATATGCGTAAAAGATGGTACTGCCGCGGCGGACGCGGATTGGACATCGGTTGAGACGAATGAAGATGGGGCGGTTATTGGAACGACTCCGACTTCTTCAACCGATAATGCAATTGTACGTTGGAACGGGACAAGTGGGAGAATTATTTAGAATAGTGGAATTACTATTGATGATAATAATAATCTTACCACAACAGGATATATTAATCAAATTTTATTACGAAATGTTCATATTAATAATTCAACTTCATATACAACAAATGCTATAACTGAAATTTTTGGATCAACAGATACGGCCAGTGGCGCTAAATTTTCAATATTACGTATGCAGGGAAACGCTCCTGAATCATTACGCAATAATTATGCTACTGGTATAGCTTGGAAAAATTCAGATACACATGGAGCAATTTCTGTTGCTTATGGCGCTCCAAATATTAAAATTGCCGGCGGTAATGGCACAGGAATGGTTTGGTGGATAGGATTAAACGGCACTTCCGGTCAGACTTATACATTTCCTTCAACAAGCAAAACACTAGCCGCAACAGATGGCACAAATGCTAGTGGTAAGTGGTCAATTAATACTAGCGGAAAAGCGGATACAGCAGGAACTGCTGATAAAGCGACCGCCGCGAATTTAGCAACCACTACCAATTCATTAGCTTATTATACTAATGAGACAGGAACATTTGGGAATACTGATGCATATGTTAAATATCTAAATCATGTCGCGGCAAATGCTGGTACGAATAAAGCCGGTTATATAGATGGCCTTCATATTACTGGGGCCGCATATGGTGAGGCCGCAAATCTTATTAGTAACACCGCTGGATTAATGTCGTATGGCGACGCTGGTCCACAAATACGTTTTACGTGTAGTGGCTAGAACGGTGCTATTATATTTAATCATTACGATAATACTACTCCTGGTAGCGCTTTTGCCTCTTCATTTAATTTTGTTACAGACCAAACAAATGGAGTCGCACTTAAAGCTAACGCGTTTGTCATTCATGGAGCAAATACATATCTATCAAACAATACTCTAGCCTTCTCGCAAGGCGGCGGTTGGTATATGAATGATACCGCATGGATTCGTACTGTCGGTGGAAAATCAGTTTATATGAATACTGGTACTTTCCGCAATGATGGGACTACATAGTTAAGATTATTGCTGCATGTTAATCCTAATATTGTTACTGATGGCACTTGGGAAACTGGTGGTACTGGTACAGACAATAGCGGTGATAACTATGCCACGCGCGGTACACTTGGCACATCAGTATTATCAATTGGTAATGCTATTGCTAGACCAGCGGCGGGCACCGCGGGAGGCAAAAATAATTCTAAGGGCTATTTGCGTATTTATGGCGAAGGTACTGGATATGGTGAATTATCATATAACGATTCTATGTTCGCCTTTAATAAATCAATTTATTTAACCAATACTACAAATAGTGGTATTAGCAATGAAATTCGCGGTCTTACTGCTACAAATGATTATTGGCGTATTGCGGGTGGAGCAACAGCATCAAATGCTGGATATATGGAAATTGCTACTGGTGACGATTATAATGAACCAATATATGTAAGACAATATACTGGTGCTTTTGTTACCGTAAAACGAACAGCAACATTATTGGATGCGAGCGGCTATACAGAATTTCCTGTACAAGTCACGGCACCAAAATTTATTGGAGCATTATAGGGAAATGCTGATACTGCTAGTATTTTAAAATATCATACACAATTAACTACTAAAGAAGCAGTTGATGCATTCCATACCAATGGTATTGGTATTCAAGCCGCGAAAGTATCGTCTATTGCAATGAATGATAATGATACATGGAATTCAAATGATGGTATGATTATTGATATTCCATGGCATTCTACTTATGGGCATCAAATTTATATTGATGATAGCAGCTATCAAATTCATCATCGTTTTGGAAAAACAGTGAAGGTAGATGATGTTAATACAATGAGTTGGTAGCCTTGGGTAAAAGCATTATATACTGATTCGCGCACAGCTGTTGGTGGAACAAAACAACCAATATATGTAGATGCATCTGGAAAAATTATTGCTGGTACAGCTTTAAAAAATTTAGCGTATAAAGATTCTCTTACTGCAAGTGATATACCAGATATTAGTGGCACTTATTTACCACTGTCTGGTGGCAAATTAACCGGGAACCTTGAACTTGTATCTACTAATGATGCTATTAGTAACGCTGCAAATAAGCGTGTTCATTGGTATACATTAAATAGTAATGGTACATTAAATGTCGAATAGGCTTATATTACCACTGGTAGCAATGGTAATTTAGCTATTAATACTTTAAATGATATATGGTTGCGTCCAGGTAATGGTACAGCTATGGATACTGCTGAATATAGTATTGTCATAAGTTAGGGATTAATTTATCCATATACAACTAATAAATATAATCTAGGTTCTAGTACAAATAGATGGATTAATATATATGCTGGGGCATTAGATTTGACTTCTTCTCTTTATGTAGGCGGAGATATAAATCTAAAAAATGGTACTTCAAACGACAGTCCAGATTTAGTATGGAAATATGGTGATGGCCAAGAACAAGCGCGTATATGGATGGGCAGTGGCGGCACAACAAAATGGGCACCAAATTATAGATGTTATAAATCAGATGGCACTTCATTATATAATGGTACTTTAGTACTCGGTGACGGTACAGGCGCGAGTGGTACTTGGAGTATTAATACTAATGGTTGGGCTGGTTCTTCTAAACAATTATTATCTAATAATGCTACAAACTTAACTTCTGGTTTACAATATTATAGTGGTCAGCCTACTATTGGTACTGCTGCTGGTAATGCTGCGGTAGGATCAAATGCTGCATATAATTTATGGAGTTATCCAGAAGGAAAAACTTCTGCAACAACAGTAGCTAATATTCAAAGTTTACGCTTCTATTGGGGCGGTACATATATGCACGAGATATTTATTTCGCCTAATTACCAAGAAATGCATCATCGTGCGATTATTAATGGTGAAGCACAAAGTTGGAGAACTTTTCTTGACACTGTAAATTATTCATCTTATGCTTTACCATTAAGTGGCGGCACAATGACAGGTACCATAAAACTTGCTGCGACAGGATTACAGACTAATAATGGGGCCGGATATACAACCGACTAGTATGGTAATTTTCACCATTAGCGTGCAACTAATACAGATACATGGTGCATTATAAGTAACGCTGGTATTAATAAAGCAACTATTAATTATGAAACTGGTGCGGCAACATTTGCTGGCTCAGTTACTGCTACTGGTGGATTTAGTGGTAATTTAACTGGTAATGCTACAACAGCGACAACTGCAACATATTCTACATATCCAAAAATTGTAGCGGGTAATGAAATTCGTTTAGATGTGAATACAAAACCATCAAGCGCGACTGATTTACATATTGGATATGCATGGTCAGATGGTTCAAAAGACGCAAAAATTAATGGATACAGATTTGACAATGGCAATGGTAGTAATTTAGCAAAAGTATATGCTTCAGAGTTTATTGGTTCATTAAATGGCAACGCATCTAGCGCATCAAAAATTTCCGCCGCATTAAATCAAACAGTAAAAACCTATTTATTAGGTACATAGACCACAATAACCGCGACCGCGGCAAACGTATCTCTTACTGGGGATACGGGTGTATATCTCACCACAACCCCGGGCGAATTAAGCGCTTTCCGTTACTCCTTACACTACGGCTCAGTAGAAAAAGCGCATTTAGTATACAATAATACAGATGATTCAATTGATTTCGTCTTTGTATAAGAAGGTGATTTAATGTATACAATTCAATTTACAAATGGCACTCAACTTAATGGATTGCAACGCTTAAATAAATCTACATTTGAGGTTGAATCCGAGGCTGCGTTAAATCATCTTCTTACTGATGCAAACTTATAGTTGGCCATCCTTCTTGATGAGGATGGCCAACTTATTGATATATACATAGATTATACAATGCAAAGTTGCTTCTTCCAAAACAATATATTCCATTTTCGTATTGCGGAAATTAAGGAATTAGAGCAATAGGAATAGCACCGATTAGAAAAGAGGAAAAGGAGGAAGAAACGACATGCTTAAATTATGGCTACCTTTTATTGATGGATTAAAATAGCAAGGTATAAGTAATGCAACAGTAGAAAATATGGGCGGCGTTTCAACCGCGGCGGCAGGGAAAATTGGAGCTTGCATGTCATTTACTGGCGCAGCAAATAGTTATTTACGCCTGTCTCCAATATTAGACGCAAATAGCGATTGCACAATTGCTTTTTGGGTTAAGTTTAATAATGTAAGCGCTAATCAGTGCATATTTAGTCAACGCGTTGAAGTATAGACGAATGGTTATACAATATTCTTATTGGGAACTAGTATTAGATTTGATGAAGGCGAATCGGTAGCATATGGTACTATCGCGGCGAATACATGGTATCATATTGCTTGTTGTAAAGACGCGTCTAAAAAATATATTTATATAAATGGAACACTTGTTGGCTCAGCCGCACGCACAACACAAAGCGCAGAAAAAGTTAATACTAATTATTCTTTAATAGGTGGTTCATAGAACTCCGCGGCTGGCACACCTTCATAGGGAACCGTTAATGCTTTAAATGGATGTTTAAATGATTTTAGAATCTATGATAATTGCCTCTCTGCGGCAGAAGTTAAAGAGATTGCGTAGGGATTGGTATTACATTATAAGTTGGATGGCGGATTATTTGGTAATCCAAATCTAGTTCTTGGTTCAGGCACCGCCGCGACTTCAACTAATAAATGGATTGGCCATTCTGCAACAGGCGGTAACGTGTCTACACTAGAATATGATGGTGATACTCCTTGTATTAGAGTAACACGAGATGATGTAGCGCAAACCTCTTGGGATTATTTAAGTTATGAAAGGTTATTATAGTCATAGATAAAAACTAATACTACTTATACAATTACTTTTGATTGTAAGCCAAGCGCAGATGGATCTATCGGATTCACTGGTTTTTCAAATGGCAACGCTACAAATTATTTGACAGCTTCTACAACTAATGTACAAAATAATTGTTACGCTAATAAATGGAATCATATGATATATAGATGTGTAACAAAATCTTCTTTTGATGGAATTACTATTGGCGGATAGGTTGTATATTTTAGCCGTTCTGCCTCCTTACGCGCGGTTAATGTGAGTGTTTTGTTTAAGAATATTAAAGTTGAAGAAGGAGATGCGGAAACTCCATGGTGTCCAGCGGATAGTGAATTAGATATTGATAGAACTATTATTGAAGATAGCAGTGGCTATAATCATAATGGTACTATTGTTGGTTCTGCTGTTTCCGCGGCCGATACCGCGCGATATGGTGTAAGCACACATATAGACGGCGCTGGTGTTATTACCGCGACCTCTCCTGGTGCAGATATTCGTACATTAAGTTGTTGGGTAAAGACAACAAAAAATAAATCCACTTCTCAAATGCTTGTTGCTGATTCTGCTTCAAATATGTGTATTTCTTTTTATAGTGGAACAATTATTGGTGTGTTTGGTACTACACGAAGCACTGGCAGTAAATGTACACTTGGAGCATCTTATAAAGAAAATGATTGGAATCATATTGTTGTTGTAAAAACAAGTGATGATGGTAAGCGCGACATCTATTGTAATGGAGAGAAACTTACTCCCGCGGCGGATGATTATTGGAGCGCAACAGCCGGGTTCTTTGTTGGAAATAGAAATGGCACAGTTAGTGGAAATACCCCATTCTTTGGATATATATCTGATGTTCGTGCGTATTGTACTCAATTACTTGACACGGACATAAAATAGTTGTATAATGTTGGTATGAAAGTAGATAAAAAATAGAATATCCATGCTTTTGAGTTTAATGAAACCGCGGGGAGAACATAGTTTTTAAAAACTGGCGTAATAAAAAGTGCGCAAGTCGCAGATAATTTATTATTTGACAATAAAGCACATATTGGGAAGCATAGCTATGAAAATATATTGCCAAATAATGTAAATATAGTAACGACAAAAAATGGACATATAACTAATCAAAACACACTTGCATCTATTCCCGCGGCAAAAATACAATCGCTCGCTGGAAAAACGTTACGTTTTACTTATGATGTTAAAGCAGATGGTACTAGAAGCTCTGCTGAAAATAACCAAACAGCCTGGAATTATATTAGGTATGGAATACATGCTACTTTTTAGTATACAAATGCATCTGGTACTACTGGTACATCGTATCCATTTGCTGGTGATTTAGCATATAGCGGCGCGGCAAAACGTAGCACACAAACATGGACGGTTCCGACCGGATATTAGTCATATGGGGCATTAGGCTTTTCCATATAGACTTTTGATAAACCGGCATCTACAAATAATGAAACATGGTTTATATAGAATGTTAGATTAGAAGTTATAGATAATACAATTGATGGGTACATTACTGGTACTCAACTTATAGAAAAATAAGGAGGGAAATCAATGGCTTAGTTACGTGATACATTAATATAGGGAAGTGCTAGGGTTACTGATACCCTCTATACAACAAATATTGCTGGTGGTACAGTTACTGCACCAATTTATTGGACAGGTGGTAACACTGCGTTGCCAGAAAAAACAAATGCAGAATTTTTTCTTGCAATTGATGCTTTCGCTAGTGGCGGTAAAACATATTGGGTTAGTAAGGCTAATGTATTAAACTCTATTGGAGCGGCGACTAGCAGCCATAATCATAATTCAGTATATGTAAAACTTGATGGCACCAGCACTATGACTGGTTCTTTAAACATTAGACCCGCCTCTGGCACAGAAGGTGGAGAATTGCATTTATACGCGGCGACTGGGCAAGATGCCAAGGCTGGGTCTATAATAGATAATTATAATAGTACATTACGTATTTTTGGCGCACAATCTGCTGATGGCACCACTAAAACCGGTGTTGGCACACCATTAGTCATTGACCCTTATGCAAAGACAATTACTGGTGGATATACTATTACAGGAGCATTAACAGGGCATGCTTCTAGTGATTTAGCTTTAACTGGCGGTAAAATGACTGGCCGTATTTATCGTGAAGGGGTTGCCTCAAATTGGCACAAAGGACGCGACAATTCATTAGTAGCAATTAGTACTAAAAATGGTTATAGCCCATTAGCTTCAATGAAAACTACTAATGGCTCTTGGGAAATTGGTACATATGATAATGCTGATTTTACTGATGATCTATTATTTAGTTATATAAAGGATACAACTTATAATGGCACCACCGCGAAAACTGATGCTCAAATTCGTTTTTATGAAAGTGGTGGAGCATTATTCGCCGGTCAAACTACAATAACATATAATCCAGGTGCCACAGATAGCACAGCCAAGGGAATGATTAATTTAACTTCAAGTGCGCCAGCAACTGTGGCGAAAAGCGGCACTTATTCTTGGGGTATTAATCATTTGGTTCCTAATTTAGCCAGCGGTGGCCATACATGTTTAATTACTGGCATGGGAAATGGTACGAATAATTCTGCCGCGTTAGAGTTTAATTATGTAGGTTCCAATCATGCAGATAATAGTGTTGGTCTAGGATTATATGGTAATAATTAGCTATTAACAATTAACAAGGCCGGTACAGTAAAAATTAAAGCCACTACGGCATCAACCTCTTCTACAACTGGCGCATTAGTAGTTGGCGGCGGTATAGCAACTGGCGCGGCATCATATTTAACTGGTAGTGTTCATATTACGGGCACAGCCGGTAGTAATCCGCTTATAGTACGTGGAATTTCTGGATGCTATGAAGATGGTAATCGTGGTGATCCAGCAACTCAACCAGAAAATACCGCTTTATATCTTAATTTAAATAATGGTCCAATATATCTTGGTAGCGGCTCTACTACTGCATCAGATGTTATATATATGCAATATGCACAGGATGCTAGTTCTTCTGCTACTGGTGCGGTTCGTATTGGTGGTGGCTTGGGCGTAGCAAAAAAAATCTATGCTGGCTCTACTATAAGTGCCCCTAACTTTATTGCAACGCATACTGCTGGTGGTAGCAGCGAATTTAAAGTACAGTATAGTAGTACAATTAGTTATTGGTGGGGTGTTGGTACTGCTAATGAAAACCACGGTTTATACGATGATAAGGCAAATAAATGGATTATACTTGCTGGCGCGGCTAATACTTGGAGTTTTGATGGAAATGCTACAACCGCGACAACTGCTTCTAAATTAACAAATTTTAAAGTTACCACAAACACGAATCTCGGTGTTGATGCTCCTAGTACTAATGCTATTGGTTATGTTTCTGGTCTTACAAAAGCGAATTGGAACTATTAGCAAACTGATGGTTCATTATATACACAATTTTATAATGCTAGTTGGATTAGTGAAATATTCCAAGATTATAGAACTGGTTAGTTAAGCGTTCGCGGGAAAAATAATGGTACTTGGCAATCTTGGCGCAGAATTTTAGATGAAACTAATGGCGCAACTATTTTAGGATTAAGTAATTATCGTGCTAATACATAGCCAAAATCAGGGGCTTGGTTCACGGGTACACCAGTAGTCGGCACAGATGGTGTAACAGAAGTCGGTAAATATATAGATTTCCATAGCACTAATGATGGCACATCAGATTATGATGCTCGCATCACTGCTTCAACAAGTGGATTAACTCTTTCTGGCACTACAACTGGCACATTTAGTGGTAATTTAACTGGTAATGCAAGTGGCACCGCCTCAAATGTAACCGGCACTGTCACAACTACGCACGGTGGTACAGGAATTACAACCTACACTGTCGGTGATATTTTATATTGTAGTGCGGCTAATACATTATCAAAACTCGCAAAAGGCACAGCGGGCCAATTTTTGAAAATGGGTACTGCTAATGTACCAATATGGGGTGAGGGCAGTGAAGTTACTTTAAATGGTACCCCAACTACTACACCAAGTTTTTATGCCCCAACGTAGGGTGGAACAGCCAACCATATATTAAAATCTGGCGGCGTTGGCGCAGAACCAGTATGGGACCCAAATGTTACTGTTAATGCAAATGGTGGATTAAGCGCGACGACCATTTTTACAGATAATATTTATCAAAAAACGAGTTGGGCGAATGGTGCTCCAACAACTAATCAATAGAAAGTAATGTTTGAATTAGATGATTCAACTGGTTCTAACTTAATTACATACTTTTATAATAGATATTATCCAGATTCTACTACTTCTAGAACTGGCTTATAGGTCAGCGCGCCAATAGCCAATACTGAAACTACTACTTATTTTGAATTATCAATTAACGCAGATGGTACGACAAAACGCACTTATACTGACGCACAAATCTATGGTGCTGTATGGAACGACTATGCCGAATATCGTAAACAAGCATATAAAATAACCCCCGGCCACGTTGTAATAGATTTGGATAATGGTTTGGTTATATAGACAGAATAGCGCTTAATGCCTGGCGCGCAAGTAGTATCTGATACTTTTGGATTTGCTATTGGCGAAAATGATGAGTGTAAAACTCCGCTCGCGGTTTCCGGTAGGGTGCTTGTTTATCCATATCGTAATCGTTATGAATACCATGCTGGTATGGCAGTATGTTCTGCGCCGAACGGTACAGTAGATATAATGACGCGAGAAGAAATAAAAGAATACCCAGATGCGATTGTTGGCATTGTTAGTGAGATACCACAATATGAAGAGTGGGGCGAAAACTCAGTCAAAGTTGATGGGCGTATTTGGATTAAAGTAAAATAATTAAAATATTCAATTTATTTTATTATATACATACATATAAATAGGACAATAGTCCGAGGAGGTAATATTATGTTAAAATTAGTTCTAAATGAAGATTTCGTGCATGGTATTGATATTGATAACTATAATCAATCTACTGTATTAAGCATTACTAACTATTCCACCCATAGCACCAGTATTACTTTTGTAACTCGTGCAGATTCAATTGCTAACATTATGGCTTTTGAGAATACACCAATTACTAGCCTACGTATTCGTGATGACGCAGGAGAAACACTACTTAATCTAAATCTAGCAGATAAAAATGTATATGTACTAAATTATAACACTAACATTTATAATGGTGGACAGAACACAAGCGTTAGTCTTGGACAGGTTGCCGTGGCTGCGCCAGAAAATAGCGAAGGAGAAGGAGAATAATCCTTCTCCTCTTTTTAAGGGGTGATATTATGGCGCATAAAATGACAAAACGTGGTAATATAGATAATGTAATTACTTACGAACATTTCTGTGATACCAAAGCCGATATGGCGGATATAGACCCAAATGAAATTAATCTTGGTTCTGTCTGCGTGGTTCTTGCTGATGAATCCGCTGGTGGAGCCTTAAACTTTTATCTTGCAAAATCTGATAAGACTTGGGTTCAAGCGTAAGGAGGGAATAGTATGGATATAGTTGATATTATTCTCGCGCGCGCAAAGTCTTTTACAGGAGAAACCGCCACTCTAACTCGTCAAGCCCAGCAAGCCATGACGGATGCTAATGATATTGTAAATACATTAAGCGGCATTCAAGCCGATACCGAGGCCGCGAATACCGCCGCAAATGAGGCGTCTGCCAAAGCAACGGCAGCAGCCGCAGAGTTTGATGAAATGAAGGCGGACCTTGAAGCCGCGGCAGCCACATTAGTAGACGACCGCGTAGAATAGGCCATGGGCATGACAACTGATGATATTGTAGATTTACAAACAAGAACAACCGCATTAGAGAATCAAATTGAAAATGCCGGTGGCACCATTACTTTTACCGACAATAATACGGCCGCGGCAAAAATTAAGCAAGCAAACGTAACCAAAAACGGCGCTACCACAACCTATGTTGTAGAAAAGAATTATACAACCTACGGCGATAATGAGGATGGCTCCATGACACAGAAGGCGATTAAAAATTATGTCTCTGATGTTAAATCCAATTTAGAAAACCAAATCCGCACTTCTGGCGGTGGTGGTGGAAATACCAACCTTGGTGACGATAACGCAGGCCAAGTGGTTATTGTTGGCCCCGATGGCAATATCACTGCTGGCGATACAACAGAATAGGCTATAATTGAAGCACTAATTCGCGCGGGCGTATATCAAGCGAAAAACGCAGTTGGCACTTCGATAGACTATGAAAATAAAAACATTGGCCGCACATAGGAAGCAACAGCGAATACAGATTTTAATGATTATATCATGTATAATGGCCGCAGACGTTGCAATGTAAATGATGACGGCATAATAACTGCGTTTTATGGCGATGCTAACTATAAAGAAGATGGTAGCAATGGACAAGTTATGGTATATCAACCTAAGTTCTATTATCAGCGCATTCCAATTAATACTACTAATTCTATTGTCGGTAAAATTATTCGTAAAGAATCTTTAATTATTTCCGCCACTAAACAATCTGGTTTTAAACTACATCCCGCGTTTATAGATGAAAATGGCAACGAACTTGAATATATACTTATTTCTGCTTATGAAGGATGCGCTTACGACACTTCCGCAGGAAGTTATATTAAAGATGATGCGGCCGGCATTGATTTCGCGGCCGATAAGTTATCTTCTATCGCTGGGGCCAAACCACTAAGCGGTGAAAAAAATAATTTAACAATCGCAAACGCAGAGAAATTAGCGCAAAACCGTGGAGACAGATGGCATATCACAAGCATTAAAGCATGTAGTGTAGACCAAATGTTGGCTCTCGTAGAATATGGCACCTTTAATATACAAAACGCAATCGAGAACGGCGTTAGTTATCTTGAAAACTCATATACTGTAAATCGCGCTTGCATTACTGGTTCTACTGCAGAGTTAGGCAATAGTTCTGGTGCGGCAACACGCAGTAGCAACCTTGTTAACGGCACAACAAACACATATGGAGAAGCGGGTAAACGCTCTATCTCTTATCGTGGCGAAGAAAATCCATTCGGTAATATTTGGAAGTTCATCGGTGATGTCAATATCTTTGGTGACGGCAATGTGTAGGGCGGCGTTCCATATATTTGTAAAAATTATAATTACTCTGATTCTATTACTACCGACTATGAAAGTGTTGGTATTAGCTTACCAAATACAAGCGATTGGATTTCTGGTATGGGTTATGGCGATGAAAAATATGATTGGCTATTTATCCCAGCCGAAGCATCAAATGCAAATAGCGCTACGCCGATAAGTGACTATATTTGGATAACAAAAAATGTCAATAAGATTCAATCTATGGCGTTTGGCGGCGACTGGCTGTTCACACAACGCAATGGCATGTTCTTCTATGCTTGCGACCGCGATATGGATTATGCCGCGTCTACATTTGGCGCACGTCTTGTTTATATGCCACTTAAAGATAGTGTCCATGACACTAACTATGCCCTATGGCGTAACAAAGTGGGAGGTTGATAATTATGATTAATTATGGCAAAGTATAGAGCTTGAATCAGCCTCAATCAACAGAAATTAAAGAAGATAAAGTATTTATAGCATCTAATATTACGCCCTATACTACTACTGTTGAAGATAAAGAAGAAAGTGGATATGAATATGATTATGTTGAATACACAAAGGATGAATACATAATGCTACTTTTTGAAAAGTCTCAACAGCTTGAAGAAGAACTAGCCGCGGCGAAAGTTCTATTGGGGGTGGAGTAATATATGACATTACTTGAATTGGCGCGTAAATTACGCCCCTATATAGAGAAAGCCGCGCTTTCTCTCGATGACGCAGATGCATTAGAAGCACCAAACTTATTTCCTAATTGGACGGCAGATAAAGTAGATGGATATAAAGTAGATGAGCGTGTAAGATATGATAATGTTTTATATAAATGCTTATAGGCCCATATACCACAAGAGGCGTGGACCCCAGTGGCCGCGACCAGCTTATGGGCAAAAGTATTAATTCCGGATGAAAATACCATTTATAATTGGGAGCAACCAGAATCAACTAACGGCTATAAAATTGGCGATAAAGTTAGATTTGAAGGAAAAGTATATGAATCTGTAATTGACAATAATATATGGTCTCCTGCCGGTTATCCCGCTGGATGGAAAGAAGTACCTTAATACTTGACTTTTTTAGATTTTTATGATATAATATTTATAGTGAAAGGGGAGAAAATAAAGTCTCCTCTTTCACAAATAAAACACAGGATAGGAACTGTGGAATTATAAGGAGAGGAACTTATATGGCAATTCGTATTTATTCAGACAAGACACAAAAGTTTTACAATTCAGTAGATGAAGCCAATAAGGCTGAGTTTGAATTGAAGGAAGCCGAAAATCGCGAGAAGATTCTCGCAGAGCGTAAGGCCGCGGAGGCCAAGGCGCAGAAGGAAAAGGAAGCCGCGGAACGCAAAATGATGGCCGCGGAAGTAGATGAAGCGTATAAGGCTATGGTTGCTGCGCAGAATGCGTATAAGACAAAGCTTGAAGCGTTTGTTAAGAAATATGGTTCTTATCATACTTCTCTAACTACAAAAGACATCCCTAGTCTTTTTGACATCTTCAATCCTTTTCTATTCAATCTATAAGATTGAAGGGGC
>OCVV012834524.1_pt1 | contig 28534 bp, 54 predicted proteins | sample 1539721 | NCBI WGS metagenome assembly OCVV01 (sample SAMN02144230, study PRJEB22623) | gut metagenome | biome: sheep rumen | host: Ovis aries | place: New Zealand | reverse complement strand
AGTTTTTATTCATGCCGCTTTTGCTGTACACCCTGCCGCCGTAAGCGGCGCACCATCGGCACGGAACCCCGGTATTGATTATCTTGTACAGGTCATGCTGATTCTCCGTCAGCACCGCCGCAACCTGCGCCTGTCTGACCGTTGTTCTGACCGCCATGCTCCCGTAGGCTTTAAGATTCCATTCATGACCTGCCTTATCAACAAAAGCCGTAATTCCCGTGTTCTGTATGGCGGAAATGATTTCATTGACCGTGGTCAGTGAACCACGCCCTGCGGCAGATGCTTCAATGGCTTGCGTTAAGCCTGCCTGACGGAAGATGTCATCCTGCGCCCTGCCCACAAGGAACAGCTTTGATGCGGTGCTTTGGTACGCCGTTTCAGCCATTTCCTCGACTTCACCGAGCAGGTTATCAGACAGGATTTCAACCGCCCGGGTTCTTCCCGGGTTGATGGATTCCCGTGCGCTCCTGTAGGCTTCTGCAGATTCGGGGCGTTTGTAAAACTCATGCTCGACAGCCAAAGGGACATACTTTTCAGCGCCCTTGACCATCTTTTGCAGGGTCTTTCTTACCCGTTCCAGTGCCGCAACCTCGGCGTAATCGACATATCCCTTCGACCGCTTGCGCAGGATTTCCCGAATCAACTTATCCTGCGTGTCCTCAAATATCTTCTGCAATGCCGCCGCAGAAGCGTTTCTGCCGGGTGGAACGATGGTAACGGGCATTTACTCATCCCCCTGCGTTAAAATCGCCCTGCGGGGCTTCTGCGCTGTCAGGCGGGGTGTTTTCGCCACCGTCAGCAAACAGCCCCGCCATCGGGTCTTGCATCTGCTGTTGTGCCGAGAACAAAACCCCTTCACCCTGCTCGATAAGTTCATCCGGGATGCTCCCGAAAGCCCCGGTTTCTTCATCCATCGCATTAAGTTCCATGCGGGCGGTCTTTTGGTCAAGCAGGTCGGACTGATAAGCCTGTACGATTGCGCTTGTGCGCTTCTGCACCACGTCAGCGTTCTCGCTTGCGGTCGGGGTATCCATTGCCGCAAAGTCGATGTCAAGGTCATCCGGGATTTTGCCCCACGTTGACAACGCCATAACAGGCAGGATTCTTTCCACAATGCCCCGGAAGGTTGTGTCCCTGATGGTGTCAATGTAATCGTAGTAGTTCTGCTCGTCTGATTCCCCGGTTGCGTTCATTCCCGCAGGGCTTCTGCCGAACAGCTTTGTGACCGGGATTCTTGCCGCACCTGATACCGCCATCATCATGCGGTCATACACATCCGCAAGCCCTGCAAACGTATACTGATGTTGGTGCATAACATCGCCCTTGTTGACGATGCGGGTGCCGAAGTTTGATTCCATGATGGACTGCGCCGCCATGACGTTCCAAAACCTTCTCTGCATCTCCGTGTTCGCCGTGCCGAGCAACTGGTCAAGCCCGTCCGATTCCATGTAGGTCACGTTTGCCCGGAAGGTCAGAGAAGCCATGTTTGCAAGCACGTTGTCATGCCGCACAAGGTCTTGATAAATGGCTTCGATTTCGGATTCGCCCCAGTACGTTTCCTGCACCTTTTCAAGCCACGGGAGTTCCCGCCCGCTGAACCTGATAACACGGCTGTGATGCACGTTGGCGACCATCTGCCCCAGCTCTTCGTCCCTGATGGTGTAGTAATCAGGCAAGCCGAAGTCCGGGTCAGCCGGGTCAGTGACGATGCCGATAGACGGATAAATGCCTGTCCACCTATCCAGTATCATTAGCCCGATAAAGCTGTCAGGCGCAATCATGTCAAGGTCAAGTGGCTTCGACAAATCTTCCTGACCTTTTATCAGGATGATACCTGCCGCCCCGCCGTACAGCCGCCCCCAGTAGATTCCTTCACGGATTCGGTCACGCAGATGTGTCTTTCTTTCTGCCCGTGTCCATTTATCGAGGTATTCCGGGGAAACGCTTGTCTTGAGTTCGTACCACTTCCTGACCACATCATCCGGGACTAACTGGACGATGTTTTGGACTACCCAATTTTCCCGGTAAAGCGTTGTCAGCAAGTCATAATTCTGCGTCATGCGGGTTGCGGTGTACTGCGTACCCTGCATCAAATCAAACGTGCCGAAACCTAACCGGGCGGCAGGATTGCCGAAAGCGTCATTTACCGCTGTTCTGTTTTTCTTTCGTCTGCTCATGCCGTGTATCTCCAATCAGGCAAGACGGTATGGACGTAATATCTCATAGCATCCATGCCGTGGTCTTGCATTTTTACGGGTTTTTCCTCGCCCCGCTGTGCCGCCTTTTCGTCCCATACGTACGAATGAAACTCGTTTAAAAGTCCCTTGCACCGCTCATGCACATGAAGTTTCTTACGGGTGATAAGCGTTGCTGTTTCCCGGATGCCGTCCAGTACATCGTTGTCGCCCTCTTTGACATAAAAGCCACGTTGTCGCAGTTCCGTGATAAAGGACTTTGCGGAAGGGTCAACAACTATCATGCACTGTTCAGCCGGGTCAGCCCCCATAAACTCAGCCATCGCATCGGCATATTGTGCATCGGTCATGTTCGGGATAGCCATTCTTTGCGCTTCTGCGCTCTTGCTGTCCCACCGCCATTCGTTTTCTATCCACACATCCTGACCATCGTCCCGGATGTCAAGAAAAACGCAGGGGTTCGTTGTGCCGTAGTCAACGGCTATGTACCGGGTTGAAGTGGACAGCATCGCCGCCGGACGGGTTTCGTCATCGTACCTGTTCCCTTCACCGAACATGGAATACACAAGCCCTTCAGCAACCGCCCACAGCCCTAGGATGAACCGCATATAGAAAACGCCCGCATACATCGACCTGTACCGGGCTTTGATTTCTTCCGAAAGGCTGTTGTTATCATCCATTGTGAAATGCAGGAGCAAAAGTCCTTTTTCTTTTGCCCTGTCAATCCACTGGAGTTTGAACCAATGTAGCGGGGCTTCCGGGTTGCAGTTGAACCACATTTTCGACCCGTCAACCGACAAACGCCCGGTCGCCTGATTGACAAAGGATTCGGGCATCAGCGCAACTTCGTCAAAGTACGCCCCTGCGGCGGTCAAGCCCTGCACTAAATCCTGCGATGCTTCATCCTTGCCCCCGAAGATGTAGAAATCATTCGTTTTAAGCCCCCTGCTGACCCGCAAGAGCCCGTCTGTCTGTATATACCTGCAGTTATATCCCCTGCCCGGCAAAATCGCTTGTAGGGGCTTTAAAACGTTCCTTTGGAATGACTTCACGGTCTTTCCAGCCATGATGAAATTTTCCCGGTCGAAGTTGGACATAGCCCACATGACAAAGGAAACAGCCATTGCAACCGTCTTGCCGCTTCGGATAGCCCCGTCAGCTATGATGCCGTTGTGACCATTTACAGGGGAATCCTCTTGCCACCAGTTAAAGAGCATCCGCTGTTTTTTCGATAACGGTTGCCATTTAAACATCTTCGCCGCTCCAGTCGCTTTCCGCTGTCCCCTTTATCGCCGCTGTAAATCCGTCATCAGGTACGCTCGCAAGGTTTATGTCGGGTTCGTCTTTCTGACCGAGGTACTGTTTTCCGAGGAAGATAGCCATAGCGGCGTTTTTCTCTGCAATCTTGAACTGAAACCGCCGCAGGGATATTTTGCCGCTTTGCGAGAATGTTTTAAAAGCATCCGCAAATCCTGCCGTGTATGTACGTTTGCACCACCGTTCTATGGTGTCTTCAGAACAGCCGAACCACCCGGCTATTTCTGCAAGGGTGCATTGCAGTCCGCATAGCTTTTCAAACTGGTCGCTGTCTATTTCCTTTCTCGGTCTCCCCATTCTTTGGCTCCCGTTTGTTGGTCATGATGTAAAAAAATGGCGTATCAAGTGCGGCAAGGATAAACTTTAAGCAATATTGTCCAACCATCATCGCCGCAAGTGTTGACCACATATCCGGGTTGAATACCCATCCGAAGCCGATGCCGAAAGAAATGCCAATGAACAGCACCGTGTCTATAATCTGCGATGTCATGGTCGAGCCATTGTTCCACATCCATCTGCCGCCGTCCGTACTTCCGTGCTTCCTGATATACGCATTTCTAATTTTGTGAAAAAACCAAACATCCCACGACTGAGATGCGAAGTAGGCAACCAAACTGCCGCATACAAAGATATAATTCTGTCCGAGAATTCTGTTATACGCTTCCTGTGCGCCTGCATCAGCCGCAGGTAAGAACTGCGTAAAGATAATCAATACCGTTGCCAACGCCTGACAGATAAAGCCCTGTATGACCGTCTTGTCAGCCTCTTCCTTGCCCCATATTTCGCCAATTACATCCGTCATCAAAAACGTGATTGCATAACATAGGGCGGCTCCCGGAAGGGTAATAACAACCCCGAACAGGGAAATCCCCGTATAAATCAACTTTGCCGTAACCACGTTGGAAATCACAAGGCTCACGGCAAACACCATTCTCAGCAAAGATAAGTTATATTCCGTCTTGTTCATTTTTGTTTCTCCTTAGTTTTTTATAGTTGGTTTTTGCATACAACTTGAATCACAGGGCGGGGTCTTTTACGCCGTTCACTTTGAATGCTTCAGCCCGGTCAATACAAGTCCCGCATTTCCCGCAGGGCTTATCACCGCCGTTATAGCAACTCCATGTCAGTTCGTAAGGTACTCCGATTTCAAGCCCGGTCTTAACGACCTCTGACTTCGGGAATAAGATAAACGGAGCATATACATGAACCTGCTCCCCGCTTCCCTCATAGATTGCAGAGTCAATGTCCTGAAAGAATTCCTCAGAGCAATCCGGGTATGCACTTCCTGCCGCATCATCTGCGTGTGCGCCGTACCATACCTCTGAAGCCCCGATGCTAATTGCAATGCTTGCCGCCGCAGAAAGCATCAGACCGTTCCTGAAGGGAACGTATGTTGATACTGGCTTCTTACCACCCGTTTCCTTAATCTGCTCTGCGTAACTTCCCTCTGCAATATTCTTCCCGGAATGTGCAAGAAGTGAGCAGTCGCTTTTTTGGAATATCTGCGACAGGTCAAGTTCCATTAACTCAACCCCGTAAAACTTTGCCACATCTCTTGCGCTTTTCATTTCCCGGTCATGTTTCTGACCATAAAACATATTCAGCGCAAGTACATCACCCGGCTTGCAGTTTTGTAACGCAAGCCCAAGGCAAGTTGAAGAATCAACCCCGCCCGATAAAAGAACAACTTTTTTCATGCCTCTCCTTTTGTCGTATTGCTTTTAAAGAACTGCATCTGTTTTCCTATTCCGTAATGAGATACGGGCGCAGTATGTTTAGGAAATAGATTCTGAATATATTTCCTGTAATTCTTCCCGCATAAGAAAACCACAGCCTCTTCCCGGTCTACGCCTTTCGCTTTTATTTGTTTCGCTACCATCAAAGACCATTTTCTAATTTCTGCATCTTTTTCAGATACAAGCGTTTTTTCATACGGCTCAATTTCATTATCCGGGGAAAGCAAACCATATTTTGCTGATAGGATATAGATTGCACTCGGTTTAAGGCTCTTTGCATACCTGTAAGCCAATCGAAACCACTGCGAAGGGCTATACATATCTTTTGCCTTGCACATTTTCTTTGCTTTTGTTTTTGTACAAGAAATAAAGATAATCATAAATGTGTCTCCGCATATTTTTGGAATTTTATCCACTCGGTATAGTTAATAAGTGCAACCTTTCTGCTATCGCTAAGCCGTTTTCCTTTTGGGGCATCTATCTTTGTCATTGTCTTTCCAGTGAATTTATAGACAAACCCAAATCGGTTCCCCGTTGTCCATGCGGTACTGTCTACGGAATCAAAGTGGCAAATTTTTAACCAGTTTAATGCCGTAAACCCTAACCCGTGTATTTTTGCTCCACGTTTATGTGCTTCGTTTATAAGCGTAGGAAGTCTCGGGTATTCGTTCTGCGTTATTTCTTTAGCAACAATCCCCCCGATAGCTATATACCCGTACTCATCGCAAGTTTTCTTAAAATCTTGGATGCCCCGGAATTTGTGCCATACGGGAATGCAGGGCTTTGATGTAAGCCGCTCCAGTTTTTTTCTGTACTCAAGCACTTTTTTATATCCGACCACGGAATCTATATCCAGTTCAAAGAATTTTTCAACCTTATTCCTGTTTATAAAATCCGCATACCGCTCGATATACTCTTCCCAATCTATCCTCCCGCTGTGATTACCCTGCATAAAGGTAAATGCCCCGGAATCAAGCAGGAAATCCCCGAAGTAGGGGAGAAGCCTTTCCGTGTCTTCATCGGTGTAGTAGAAGGATTCAAGGATATACGGTCGATGCTTCATTATCGCATCATCGTAAATTCTCTCTTGCCCCCCCTCCACGGCGCTACACCGGCAAGGTATATTTTCATTTTCTTTTATGGGCGAAGTAGCGTCCTGTAGCCAATGTCGGCTATCCCCCCCCCGCCAAAAATTTTCAACCTGTAGTCCTCTTATAAACCCGTTGGGGGTAATCTCCGTCCTGCTCATCACTTTCCAAGCAGGATTTAAGTTTCCTGATACCCCCCCCGCCAAAAATATACGCATTGCTTTCCTCTCCTTAATCTTAGCAATGTATGCGGGGACGCAAGGAATATTTTCACGGTGTGAACCATTCTCCGCAATGCGGGCACTGAATCTGCTTCGGTTCTTTCGGCTCTTTCTCAGGAGCATCCGCAAACAGGTTGTCAATATCCATGTCAGCCCCAGTGCTAAATCCGAAATCAAAACCCTCGAAGTCAAGCCCGTCCAGTTCCTCTTCAAGTTTGCCAAAATCCCATCCTGCGAACTCGTTGGTCTTATTCGCAAGGATACGATACTTTTTTTTCTGCAGGTCAGTCAGCCCGGACACCCGCACAATATCGGATTCCTCATAGCCCATTTTCATAAGGGCAAGCCGCCGGGTATGCCCGGAAAGAATCACGTTGTTTTCATCAACCTCAATCGGGTCGATATTGCCGCACTGTTGCATGGAAGCAATGGTAGCATCCACCGCTTCTTCGTTGTGCCGTGGGTTGTTTTCATACGGCACAAGGTCTGCCAGTTTCATCCGCAGAAATTCTTTTTTCATTTTCATCCCCCGCTTTCTTTTGTTCCCCCGCTTTTCAGACAATAAAAAGCCCCGGCATTATACCGGGGTGAAATCGGGACAGCAGGAATCGAACCTGCGTAATCCGCATATAAGACGGATGTCGCTACCATTGAACGATGTCCCATTAAGTGCGGTGAGCATACCGCTTCGCCGCACTGTTGGGATTCATGGTTGAGCAACCCATAGCGGGGGATGCGGGCGTTGCTATCCCAACAAAACGCCTTTATCATAGTAACACATATTTTCCGACATTTTGTGGCAAGTTAAAAGCCGATACCCCGTATCTTGAGGTATCGGCTTTTTATCAAAAAATGCAGTCGCAGTCTTTCATCGCCTTATACATCCGTCTTGCGGCTTCATTTGCTTCCGGGTCGAAAGGCTCAACCGAAACCCTGCAAATGCTGTGGTCGGGGTATTCCCGGAAAAACTTTGCCATAGCTTTCACCGCATCGTTTGCGATAACAAGCCAGTCACCGCAGTACGTCCCGCCGATTGTGTTGCTCTTGATTCTGAAGTATGCCATATCTGCCCCTTTCTTTACTTTCTGATAAGCCTGTAGCACTCTGCGAACTCATGCCGTGCTTCGTACTCCGGGTTTTCGAATCTGCAAATGCTGAAGCCTGCCGCATTTGCATCAAACTCGTTATCGTCCCAACCGCCGCTGACCAGTGTCGTTCTTACGATGATGCTGTCCGCTTTGGTTTTCATGAGGTATCCGTACAGGTTTCTGATTCTGCTGTTCTCGGTCATTTGTCTGCCCCTTTCTTTACTTAATAACCCGCATTTTCTTTACCGTGTACCAGTACGGTGCGACCTGCACTTCCCCGGTTTCCTTATTCAGTCTGTATTTGCTAAACCTTTCTTCTGTCGTGAAGTACATATACTTGCGACCGTCCTTCGTAACCACGATTTCTGCGGTTGCCCCGCCAACGTACTGAAGTGTCATGCCCTGCCCCTTTCTGAGTGCCTTGTGTTTTGTTCCCTGTGACTATATATTACATCATTCGTTACCAATAGTCAACCCGTTTTTGAAAAGTTTTCCAAAAAAAGAACAGGGCTTTCGCCCTGCCTTTTCTTACTGTTCTGCCCGTCTGCATTTTTCCGGGTACAGCTTTTCAAATGCGCTCAACGCAAGCCCGTGCAACCGCCGAACGTGGTCATAGCTGTAATTCATTCTGTACGCAATCTCCACTAACGATTCGAAGTTTGCGTACCTGCGCACAAGCAACTCCACATATTCCGGGCGGTCGATGGTGCTGATTTCATCCACGATTCTTGCCTTTGACCGTGTATATGCCGCCACGCCATCCCTGATTTCCTGCTCCAACTCGGCTATCCGTTCCACGATGCGGGTGTAAGGCGCTTCGCCGCTTTTGGATGTCTGCACCGGGTCATCCGTAATGGTAGGCGACCCGACCGCAGTTTTCATCTCGTTCAATTCCTTCAACTGGTTGATTTTGCTGTTGATAGCGATATTCAGTATCCGCACCCGGTTCAAATACACCTTTGCGCTCATGCAGTCACCTTCGCAAGCAGGGATTCATACAGCCCTTTGTAAATGCGGGCTTCCGTTTCAAGCTGAATCACCCGGGCATCTGAAGCCGCAGGAGCCGTTTTAACGGGTTTTTCATCCTCGGCGGGCGTTTCCTTGTCTGACACGATTTCAAGCCCGATATACCCCGCCACGGCGGTCAGAAGGGCTGTTAAATCGTCATCGCTTGCGTACATAGCAACCTCGTAGTCCGGGATGCTGTTGATATACATATACCTGATTCGCTCCGGGCTTGCGTACATCCCGCAGACGGGGACTGCACCGCCCCTGCGTGTTGGCATCAGGGTGATACCCGTTACCACTTCCCCGTCACTTCCCAACGTGACCATCAGCGTTTCCGAACCACGGTTGTCCTTGTATTTAATCACTGTACCCTTTTCCATATTTTCCCCCTGTATTTTTTTGATTGCATGATACGCCGTAGGGTCTGCATACCCTTCCGGATTTTTAAAGTCATTCATACGTTGCCCCCATATTACGCCTTGATGCAGGTTTCAAGGGTGTCTTTCAAGCGTTCGTCAACGCCCCTGATTTTGCTGATAAGAGCCGCAAGTTCATAGTCGCCGCCCCGCACCATATTGCGGACAACCATATCCCGGTATCCCTTCACCGCCGCATAGATGGTGGAGTAGTACCCGTATACGCTTCGATATGTGCCCATTTCCTGCCCGGTCTTTTTTACCTGCTCCGGGCTGTTTTTACGCTCGTACTGTTCAACGAGCATATACTGCGCTTCATCTGCATCAACGTACCATGTCCCTTCAATGTGAATCATTCCTTTTCCCCTTTCTCCCGCTCTTCAGGTTCCCTGTATTCGGATTTAAGCCACTGCGAAATCGCCGAAATGCTTCCGCAGGATACGACACAGAACGGGTAGCCGAAAATCTCTTCAAACTTATTCCCGTTGGTCTTTGGCTGATTCTCTGCCGCCCACTTCATGATGATTTCCTCAGCTTCTTTCGGATGACTGAGCATCCAGTTATGGCACGATACGGCATGACCTAAAGGACACTCTTTGCAGAAACCTTCATAGTGCCTGCACATCCGTGCCATTTCAGTTGCCACTTTCACAAATTCAGCCATCCCGTTCCCCTTTCCACGGTTCCGGCTTTTCCATCCATGCAAGCACTCTCCAATATGCCCTTGCCCCTGTCAGTTCCCACCGTTTTAACCGTTTCTGATATTTAGCGTATGTTACTCGCTTAGTTGCTCCATCATACGCCGTGACGGTATACGTTCCAGATTCCTTTGGAAACTTTCCGCTGTCCCACGGTATCCACTGCTGTGCGGGCGGTAAATCCGTGAAACAAGCCACGAGCAAATCATGGTAATCTGACAGATTGCCCTCGCATATTTTGTACATCTTTTCGACAGTAGCCAATGCCGCCACCCTTCTGATAGCATCACCCATTCTGTTCCCCTTTCCACGGAGCCGGAAGCGGCATCCATGCGATTACGAATCCGCTCATATACTCCGCATGAGGATAGTTTTTATTCCAACTTCCGTCCTCGGTTAATCGGAGTACATCCATAATTCCCGCTCTGCACTGGCAAAGCACCCACTCTCTGACCTTCGGCATCGTCTCAGGCGTACACGGAATCCACTGCTGTGCGGACGGCACCCGCTCAATTGCCGCATAAATGTCATCTGCCTTGTACCACGCCTGATGCTCTGCGCTGTTTGCGCCGTGAACCATTTCGCCGTTCTTGTTGATGTGATACCAGTCAACGCCATCTATTTCATCAACGACAGCCGCTCTGCTGATGGTATCGTTCAGTTGTTCGGAATTTCCGAACAGTTCATTATCAGCCATTCCCGTCACCACCTCTTGAATTTCTTGAAATCATCATCAAAATCCTTGAACCGCTTGACGATGAAGACAAACACCGCAATAAACATGACAATGAAGAAAATCGAGAACACGATGCTCAGAGCAACATAAATTCCGCTGTACTGTTCAAGCAATACCGCAACAGTTTTTGCCAGTTCATCCATGATTGTCACCGTCCTTCCCGTCCATCCGTGCGCCGCAGTGCGGGCAGAAATTATCATCACAGGTTAGCGGCTGTTCTTCGTGGCACTGGTCGCACTCCTTTGTGCTTTCGGCGGGAAATAAATCATCGATATGGTATGTCCATCGTCCATGCCGTACCGGGACAGCATCCACTGTTTTCGGGCATCCTTCGTCTGTCATGGAATCCAAAAAATCTGCTATCGTGGATTCATGCTCCGAGAACTCCTCATGCTCATCATCATATGTCTGATAATGAACGATTGTGTCAGCGTTTATCAGTCTACCCATTGTCCACCTCTTTCGGTTCCCACTTTGACGGTCTGTTATTAACCACGTCCGTCACGCAGTTATTGCAGGGGTAAACTTTCGGCGGTCTTTCGGAATGGCGGCAGTTCGCACAATCTGGTTTCGCCCGTTCCATCATTTCAAGCCGCAGGGCATTTGCGCCCATCATGCAGGCAACGGAAAGTTTCGTGGTCTTGCATACCGCCGCTATCCTTTCCAGTTCCTCAGCCGCCTCGATATTATTAAGCAGATACATCATTCTCCCCTTTCTGCCCCGGTTACATAGCCCACTAAAAACCCCGCTATAAACCCGAGCGAACCACCTAACACTACACCGATAACACTTCCTGTCATTCTTCCCCCTGTTCAGGGTAATACACCCCGCAGTAATGCGTTCCATCTTGCAGGATAATTACCCGTTTGATTTTCTCTATCTGCTCCGCAGTTTCTACCACGAGCGTTCCGTCTTCCAGTAACGTCATGCGATTCCTTCCTTGCGCATAACCTCTGCAACCCGCTCCGCTGTACAGTGAAATTCAAGCCCAAGTTTTTCCATGCTCCATCCCGCTTTCCGCAAAGCCCGGAGCATCCCGATGTCCTTGATTTCCCGATGTGAAAACACGTATTCAGTCCTTGCCAGTTCCGCATCCGTATAACCCGTCTGTCTCACTGTGTCCCCCTTCCATCGCCTTTAAATAGTCGCCCATAGCGGCGCAGAATTGCGATTTAACGCCGTCTCTTTTGTCGGCAGGTATTTCTTCAATCAATGCCACAAAGTCCCGGAAAAACGCCGCTAGGCGGTCTAAATGCTGTTTTCTGTTCATGCTCCACCATCTTCCGGGGGATTCATGTACTGCGAAAAATCCCCTAGCCCTTCCCGCTTCTCAACCGGGCACGCTTCTGGCATCCACTCAAAAAAATCAATCTGTTTTCCCGTATTTATAGCTGACCCCGGTTTCCCGGTAGACCTGCTCGACATACCTGTCGATGCTGAATTTTTCATCGGCGTTCACCCTTTCTATTTCGTCCATCAGGTGCCGTGCGAACTGCATCAGCTTACGCTTTTTGTCATTCTCGCCCCCTTCCAACGGGAGCCAGTTCATATCCATTACTAGAACCCGGGTGGGAACAGCCATCATCAGGGCTGAAATTTCCCTTGCGTATTCCTTCTGTTCGGCAAGCATGGTCTTTTCCGTTTCCTTGCTCACCGTGTCAACCTTTGCGAACAGCGCCGCCGTGCCAGTCTTCGCCGCCTTGCGCTGTATCAGCCTTTTTATCTGCCGTCTGCTCATTGCGCCCCCAATTCTGCAAGTTGTTTCCGTAAAGCCCATGCTTCAATATCATCGTCCGGGCGGCTTTCTACGTTGTGAAAAGATGTCTGCCTGACCGCCCTGCGGGTATAGGTGCTTACATCATCCGTCCACCGTTCCTGATTCAGCCACGTTGACGGGTTCGGGATGTACTTGCCGCCGTCCGCTTTCCACTGGTCAGATTCCTTCGCCGCCCGCAGGGTTTTCAGCATGGCTTCCTGCAAGGCTTTTCCGGGCTTAATCTTTCCCCATGACCTACGGGCATCGCCCTTGCCTACCTTCTTCGGGTACTCTTTCCACCATGCTTCAAATCCACCGTCTACAACCGCCATAAGCCGTTCTGCGGGCTTTTTCGGGGTGTCATCGGGTATTTCTACCCTAGCGGGTTTTTTCGGCTCTGAGAGGCTTGTAGACGCTTTCTTGGGTCTGCCGCCTTTCCTTCCGTTCTCCCGCTGTGTTTCAATATGACGCAGGTGTTTTTCGTACTCCGCATCAAGCTGTCTGCGAATCGGTCTGAATACAGCCATTGTCTCAGCATCCATCTGCGGCAGGTCTTCCCCCCGCTGATACAGCATGATTGCGGTTATCAACAGCCCCCGCTTTTCGAGGGTCAATGTCTGCCAGTCTTCCCACGCTTCGGTCAGCAGGGTCACTGTTCCCCTGTCCTTTCCCTCAGCCATTGCCTTGCCCCTTTCTGTGCCCAAAAAATGCTCTTCGCCCGGCTTGCTTCCTGCTTCAGATATGCTTCGACCTGCCCCCGGTCTTCCTCGGACGGTCGGTAATATCCAACACCGTCCTGCATATTGAGGATGCAGTAGTCTCGCCGCAAAAAATGGATTTCCTTTCGTACCTGCCTGTCCGTCATCCCGGTGATTTCACATAGCCGCTGACGGGTAATCGGTACACCCTGCGGTATCAGTTCAATCAGGTTCAACGATTTCCACCTCGATTCTCGGGCGTACCGGGTCGGTGTGATGCCCGTACCTCAGACGGTCAACATATTTCTGCCCGTCACCCTGCAATATTCCCGATTCCTGCAACGCATCGAGAACGTACTTCCCGCCGCTGTATACATTGTCAATATCCCTGCGGTGGTCTTTTTCGTAAAACCATATCCGCACCTCTACCGGGTAATTCCTGACCCGCCCGATGTTGCATTTCCTGATTGCGGCAATTACCTGCATATCCGCATCCCGCTTCAGCTTTGCGCCCTTGTATCTGTTCGCCCGGTTTGCGGCTATCAGCAGGTTCAGCCCCGGCAGGTTCCCCGGTACTACGAATTTCTGAACCACAGTTCCCCCTTCTCCCCCCCGGTTATACGCCGGGGGGGACTTGACCATGCCTTTTCAGTAGATGTCGTGACACATTTCCCTTCAGCACGGCAGATGGTTAAGCGGGTGCTTCCCGCAGGTTACAGATAGGACTTCCCGTACCGTTCCCGGAAAAGGTCTCTCGCAACGCCCTTCGGGGCAATACCGTCATACTGACTTTCCCACGCATACTGACCGAGAATATAGGTCAGGCGGCGCATATCGTAATTCAGATGCACGGCGTTCTTCCCTTCCGTGTGATGCTCCGGGCACAGCGGAAGGATTAAGCCGTCTTCTTCGCTTTTCTTCCTGCTGAACTTGCCGAAGATGTGATGCCGCTCTGCGGGTCTGCCGCAGATGATGCAATGGTCGAGGTCATCTGTAAAAATGCTCTTCAAGCCTGATGCCAAGATTTTTCACCTCGCTTTCGATTCCATCCACAAGCCGGGAAAACTCCGTGCTGTTGTAGGTGCTTGACCCCCGCATGACGATATACGTTCTGTACTGCTTGCCGTCCTTCCCTTCCCGGACATCGCTTGTCGGGCGAACGTGGAAACTCTCGCTTTCCATGATTTCCGGGTCGCCATCAGGCAGAACCACCATCGCCACCCTATCCCCGTAGTAGTACGGCACTCCATACCGCCCGAGCATCAAGTTGTGGACATAAGCATTTGACCGTCCGATATTCTTTGCCAGTGCCACCACATACGCCCAATAGAGGGCATTTTGGTCAAGCGACCGCTTGTCACGGTGCTTACGAATGATGATGTCAACCCGCTCGTTTTTCAATTCCTCGTATCCAACGGTCAGCCGGGAATCAGATTCAACCTGCAAGATATACCTCCCGGTTTCTGAATCCCGGAAAAGCGCTTTTATTTTCCCGATGCTTTTCACTGACCGCCCCCCGCCGCCTTGTTGTATGCGACCATAAGCTGTGCGTTTTTGAGGTACTTAATGGCGCTGACCTTGTAGTAGTCGAGCAGGGCTTTCAGGTTCTCCCCCTTGAAGTACCGCTCACACGCCGCCACCATTTCGTCCCGGGAAGGGTACGCCGCTTCTGCCCGCTGTTCCGGGGTCTTTGCTTCCTTGCCCTTCAGCGGTTCAGAAGCATACTGGTCGGGGTCATCCCCGGTGATAATCTTGTAGGCTTTCAGCAGGGCGTATTTATCGCCGTATGTCATCGCCTTTCCGGGGGCTTTGTCTCCGGGGTCGATACCATCGCCATAAGTAACGATGTCCACAAAATCCCCGATTTTCTCCATATCCACAAAGCGGTATACCGTGCGCACCCGCAGGAAGTTCTGACGGCTTTCAGTGCCGTCCTGCTTGATAGAGGTCAGCACCCCGCTTTCCACGATTTCCCGGTCATACGGATACGAGTAAATCTTGTACTTCGCTTCTGCGGGCTTTACTGCGGCGAGGACATCTGCCTCGCCTACAGCCTTATAGCTTGACCTCCCGTACCCCACATTCAGATTCTTTGCAACCGCCGTGATTTCGTTGGTGACGGCGCTCATTTTTTCGAAAATATTCATGGTCACGCCCTTTCGATGTCCGTGGTCTCAAGTTTCTCAGATACAGCGAGGTCTTTATGCTGAAGCAGGGACTCAATAAGGTCATACGCCTTATCATCTGCTTCGTCCCGGTCATGCGCCTTAACGTAGACGCAAATGCGGAAATTCATATCAACCGCATATTCCGTTTCGCCCTGCTCCGGGTAGGTGCTTTCTAAATCATCATAGTAACGGTCGGCATCTGCCACCGGGTCTTCCGTGTGATAACTTCCGTAGTGCATCATGATTTGCATATCCCCTTTTTCTGTGGTATTCTACGGGTGAGGGGTGTCTGCCCCTTACCCTTTCGATACCGCCGTGTTTAAGTCTGCCCCGACTTCGGCGGTATTTTTCTGTTCAAAATCATCCCATTTGCGGGTCAGCGGGATTGTCTCAATACCCCGTCTCCGCATACCCTGTCGAACCTGCAAGCAGATATTCACCCACTCGCATTTTATGTTCTCCAGTTTCTGCTCTTCAGTCAGCCCGCCCATATCAGCGCACCCGCCCGTTAAAAAGATTCAGCGCAAGGCACATCAGCACCCCGCAAAACAGTAATGCGTTCATTCTGCCCCCTCTCTCCATACAAAAACCTCGGTGTAATACATCCCCCGCCGAAGCGCTTCCTCGTGGGTTTCCACAAGGATGTCAACGCATCTTGCAGGTACGCCCCGGTCTTCGACCGTGTAGGTCTGACCGTTAATTCTCAGTTTTGTTCCGAACGGGTATCCCTTCGCCGCCGCCGTCATTCCGGGTGTCATTGCCGCCCCGCTTGCGGTCTTCCCGGCGTTCCTGCCGTTGCACCGCTTGCAGGGGCAATAGTGGGTGATTCTGTACGTTCCCACGCTTTCCCATCTCCCGGAAGGTACGGGCTCGGCAAAAAGGATTTCCCCGTGTACCGGGGCGACCGTGACGGTTGCATTTGCTTCCGTGACCTGCCAGTGAAAAAGCATTACTGCGGTCATCCCTGCGGCGATTGCCGCCCGGGTGATTATCCACAATGCTTCAACCCGCATACGGTTTCACCTGCGGCATTTCTGCCCACGCCGTGACCCTGCTCGTAAAGCTGTCTTCCGGGATTTCCTCGGGATTTAACAGGTCTGAGAAATTCCACCTGTCGTACTTTGGTGAATACATCATGTCGTAGCGGATGTAATCACTGAATCCCTTCTCACTTGCCCGAATGGATACTAAATACGTGCTGTTCCGGGCAGGTTTCTCTGCCGGGTACGGATGCCACATAATCAAATCGTCAAATCTCATGTCTGCCCCCTTTCAAGGTCTGTAATATTTCCTGCTCCGTGAAATCCAGTTCCCGGAACAGCTTTTGCAACTGCGGGAAAGTCCATTGACCATCCCGATTCCTGCGGCTGAAGGTTCTGTCCGAAATGCCAAGCCGCTTCGCAAGCCATTCTTGCGTTTGTTCTGCCGCCGCAAGTTTTACCCGAATCATACGGGTTATTACCTTGTCCGGTCGCATCACATTTTACCTTCGCCGTAAAACAATGCGGGGATTGATACCCCGTAATAATCGGCAATCAGTTTCTTGATATTTTCCCGTGGCATTAGCCGCCCGGTTTCGTATAGCCACAATGACTGTCTGCTGATTCCCATTTCATCGGCAACACGCCTTGCCTTGCGCTTTCCCCGCAGTTTTACAAGCCGTTCGCCCATTTCCCCGTATCTCGTCACTCCATACCGCAGGGCTGTTCTGTAAGACTGTAGAGATAAGCGCTTACCTTTTTCCTTGTATCCCGTTATTCTGTACCCCCTTTCGTGCTATCTCCCCGCTACAGGTAATATTATAAATCCGTCCTTCCGAAAAGTAAATACCCTTTTTACATTTTTGGGGAAAATTATTTTTACCTCAGAATCAGAACTATGACCTTTTCAAGCATTATAATGTAAATAGCCATTTTACCATTCTCACAGAAAGGGGGCACACCATGAATCGCATTAAGGAACTCAGAATCGAAACCGGGCGCACACAGCTAGAATTAGCGCAGTACCTCGGAACCACAAAACAGAATATCTCATACTATGAGCGAACCGGGAAAATGCCCCCTGTCGATTTATGCCAACGCCTTGCAGACCTTTTCATGGTCAGCACTGATTATCTTCTCGGGCGTTCCAATGACCGCACCCGGGTTAAACAGGTCAGCGCCGAAACCTGCCGCATCCCGGTTCTCGGCAGAGTCGCCGCCGGGATACCGTTTGACGCTGTTGAGGAAATCGTGGATTTTGAGGATATCCCTGCAACCCTTGCCCGCTCCGGGGAATACTTCGGCTTACGCATCAAAGGGGATTCCATGTCGCCCCGCATCCTCAACGGGGACACGGTCATTGTCAGGCGGCAGGATGATGCGGACAGCGGGGACATCGTTATCGCCCTTGTAAACGGCTCTGAGGGCTGTTGTAAGCGCTTTAAGCGCTTTGCCGGGGGAATATCCCTCATCAGCATAAACCCGGCGTATGAGCCGCTTGTGTACACCGAAGAAGAAATAAAAAACCTTCCCGTCATAATCGTTGGCAGGGTGGTTGAATTGAGGGGGAAACTGTAGTTTTTTGACACGGAATCTGACACGGCATTTCAGAAACCCTGTATCTATGCGGGTTTCCCGGTTTTTTCGGACGGGTTCGAATCCCATCCACTCCGCTTTTTTATGCTCAACACAAAGGAAACGTCCTGCTGAATATCCCTTGATTTCAGCAGGGTTTTTCTTTCCCTTCTCCCGCCGCCCGGTCAGTTTTGGCGGCTTGCGTGTCATTTTTGGCGGCTATCATCTGACACGAAATCTGTCATGATATGGTCAGCCATCTTCCGGGATTCTTCCCGCAGTTTGCTTTCTTGTGCGTGGGTATAAACCCGCTTCATGATTGACGGGCTTTGCCACCCGCCGAGCCGCTGAATCATCGCATCACTGATTCCCATTGCCGCCGCCTGACTTGCGAAGTAATGCCGCAATTTATGCAGGGTGAAATGCTCTATATCCAACTCCCGCTCGACCCGTGCAAGATACCCCGTAATACCCTGATGCTGTCCACGGTAAACGTACCCCTGTTCCCGGATGCGCTCCGCAACGTAGTGCGGTATCGGTATGACCCGGGTGCTTCCAGTAGTCTTCGGGGGCTTGATAATCCATCTCTGTTCGCTGTCCTGCACAGCCGCCTTATTGATGTTCAACATATCATCAGGGGAAAGGTCAGCAGGGGTCAGCGCCAGTATCTCCGACCGCCGCAATCCCAACGCCGCAAGGTAGATTGCCACCTCGTACTCCGACCCCCGGATGTATTGCAGGATTCTTTTTACATCCCCATCTTCAGGGACGAAGAACTCAGGTTTTTTCCGTTGGGGCAACGTGACCCGGAAGACCTGCCCGGTGTATTGCCTGATAACAGCCGACAGGAAAGCCCACTCGTTACGCACCGTCTTCGCCGATTTAAGCCCCGCTTCGGTGTTTATGTATGTTTGTATGGCTAAGGGCGTTAAAGCCGTTATACGGGCGTTCTGAAGCCTTGCAGGGGTATTCCTGAGATATGAGCGGTACGCCCGCAGGGTGGACGGGCTGAGGACATTACTTTTGAGGTCAAGATACGCCCTGCAACAGTCCCCGAGGGTTTCCGTGGACGGCGGCGGCGCATTGCCTATCAATTCGGCTATCAACTGTTCTGCTTCAGCTTTGCGGGGCTTGTACGGCACGGTCAGCGAATACACCTTGCCCCGATACGTTTTCCTGATTCTGTAATTCCCCGAAGGTAATTTCTGCACATTTGCCATATCTGCCCCTTTATCTATATAGCTATATTTTATCTCTAGCTTTAGGTATTATGTATTTTAAGGTTTTTCTTAATAGCTATATATTATATATATAATATATATATGTATACCCCCTACCCCCTTAAAAACCCAAAAACCCACGGGTTTTCGCATTGTCAGTCTGTGCAAATCTGTTGGCATTTGTACGCCGATTTTCCCTTTATTTACATGATTTTTGCCATTTTCTATCGTGCAATTCTAACTGTGTAATTTACGTCATTTTCGGGGCATAGAAAAAACCCAAAAAACCCACGGGTTTTTAAAAAACCCACGGGTTTTTACAATTCGTTCATAATTACATCTTTTGACACAAAAGCAGGGGCTTTACCCCTGCTTTCTGATGGTGATAACCTTTTTCACCGGGTCATACTCAAACACAGCCGCCCTGTTATCCGGGCTGAATCCCATATCCCACGCCCATGCGCTCGGTATGGTGGTCTTACAGGCGTATGACCCTTTCCCGGCTGTCCCTGCCGCTTTGGTGATGATGATGTTCAGCACCCGGGACATTGCCGGGTTTAAATCATCCAGTTCGTAGTCTTCCAATTCCCACGCCGTCAGCGGGCGGTTATACACAAGGATGTCATAATATTTCTTGCCGCCGTCCTCAACCCGGACAACCCCTCTCGGCTGACACCCGGGGGAAAACCCACGGAGCCGCATCCCGTATCTGTATTCCATATCTTGCCCCCTTTCAAATGGTGGTGTATCTCAATTCGCAGGGATAATCCCCCATGATAACGATGTCGTACAGTTCCCCGTCTTCCCCTTCTGCGCTCCGCAGGTACTTCCATGCGACGGCGTAGTATTCCTTCGGTTCAAGCCATTCCAGTTTTCCGTATCCGTCAAAGTACATTATTCTTCCCCCTTCTTCCAGTCCTTGCGCCCGAGGGTGACTTTCACCCGGTAGTCTTCCAGTTCCTGCACCTTCTTGATTTCGTACACACCGCAAGCCGTTACTGCGATGTTGTTGGTGGTTCCTCTCCATCCGTGGAAGCGGAACTCGTTGTGGTCGATGTTCCCCGGATACCCGATTTCTGCGTAGGTCTTGTTGAGGGTGTACCACTCTTCGCCGCTGTTGAAATCTTCTTTCAGCAGGACAAGCACCTTGTCCCCTACTGCGAAGCGGTCTTCCATTGCCTGATACTCGTCTACGATGATTGTGTACTTCATTTTCTGCCCCTTCCCCCGGTTCCCCCGGATGCCTTTCACTTCTTGATATATGCCCGGGGGCTTATCGCCCCCGGCTGTTCCTTATCACCGTGCGTCTTCTGCGATTTCCTCAAGCATCCACCGTGCATCGCTTACCGAAATCCCCGGAACCGTCCACAGCCATTCTCTTGTCTTCTGATACCCGTGCCGTCTGTACATCTTCTCTGCGGTGTTATAAGTTTCTCTCCACAGCCTTGCTTTTTCTGCTCTTGTCATTTTCTGCCCCTTTCGTGCTGTTGTTTTTGTGTACCCCTTACACTGCCTATTATACTCATTAATACCCAATAGTCAATAGGTTTTTTGAAATTTCCCGAAAATCTTTTTCCCCGGACAGGGGTGCGGCATTAAGCCGCAAGCCCCTTCTCGATTCCCTCGATGATGGTGTGCGCCGTCTTCTGAATCTCCGCAAGGCTTTTCTTCAGCGAATCCATATTGCCGTCAGACCACCCGGCAAGGTATCCGAAGCTGTAGTCCCCACTGTCGATTCCGAGGTACTGGCAAACCGTGTATGCAACGGATTCGGCTTCAACCTCAGCCTGTTCCCGGTCACTGTCGTTGCCGTGCATCAGGCTGTGAGCAATCTCGTGAACGGTGGTCTTGATGGTCTGCGCTTCGCTCATGCCACGTTTGATTGCGATGCGCTTATCTGCCGGGCTGTAATATCCATGCGCCCCGCCAGTAATGTCCTCGTCCTCAACCGGGACAGATGCAACCCCTGCAAGCACCTTGCGAAGCCGCTCGTATCCGTCCACATCCCCGGTCAGGGTGTTGCACACGGTAGGCAGTTCCTTCCCGTCCGTCTGTGAGATGTCAAACACGTTGACCGCCCGGTAAGTGGTGAAGCTGACCGCCTTGATTTCAACGGTTCCGTCTTCCTTCTCAACCTCGATGGTCTTCTTGTGCGGGCACGGTGCGAGGATGCTGATTGCTTTCTCGCCCTTCCGCACCTGCCGCCCCATGCTCTGCCATGTTTTGTAGCCCGCCACCCGGCTTGCTTCCGGGTACTGCATCTTAATCAAGATGCAGTTGTTGAAGCTGTACTGATGGAACCGGGAGAGGGTTTTAAGGTACTGTTTCCAGTTCTCAGAATCAAGCAGGTTCTTCAGCCCGGTTTCCAGTTTCTCGGTAATGCCCTCGATATTCTTTGCCATTATCTGCCCCTTTCTGCCGGGGATTCGCCGCCCCGGCTCGGCTATGTTTTTAGAAGTTCTCGAAGTTCTCCTGCCACTTCCCGGTTTCAAAGTTCCATACCTGCACAATCAGCTTCCCGTCGGTGTCCTTTACGAAGCGAATTCTGCCCCCGCAATCCGAGATGATTGACCACCACCCGCCGATATTGCAGGTAATCCCGCCGCCCGTAACTCTCAGCCGCTTCAGCCCGAAGCCTTTCTTGATAAGTGCTACACGGTCTTTATGCTCCATATCGGTGAACTGCTTCATGGTGATGTTGAACTTCATTTTTTGCCCCTTTCTGTATGTGCTGTTGTCTGCCCCCTACACTGTCTATTATACTCATTAGTTACCAATAATCAACCCATTTTTACTGATTTTGGGAAAAAATATTCCCCGGATTCCCCCGGGGAATCTGTCATGCAATCAGGGCGGCTTTCACTTCCTTCAAGCTGTGGTTGCATCTGCCGTCCCGGTCATGTAACCACGTTCCGTCTGCGAACTCAACATCCCAATCATTCGCCCCGTTGACAAAGCTGTGATACAGGCACTCGCCGTCCGGGCTGTACCCGTCCTCGCTTTCCTGCTTGTGCGCCCACATACCGTTGGAACACCCAGCCGCTCCGACCTTGAAGCACACATACCCGGTATATCCCATCGTGATAGCGGTTTCCAAAAACTTCCGCATCTGCTTCAACTGGCTGACGGACAGGTACTCGTTCCACCAGTCGAAGATGCTCAGGCTGTCGCACACACAGTAGATTCTCCACCGCCTATTCCGCTTGTTCTGTGCGTTGTATTCCTCGCCCTCGGCAATCATCTCGATAACCTGCTCCAGTACCTCTTTTGCGTTCATTCCTTTCATTGTCTGCCCCTTTCTGCCGGGGATTTCCCGCCCCGGCTCGGGTTATTCGGTTAGACTTCCCAACAAATCCCGGTTTCGGAGTTATACGCCAGTGCCGCTCCGGGGTGTCCCTTTTCGTAAGCCCGTCTCACCTTTTCGTATCTCTTGAAAACCTTTAGCCCCTGCGCCTCAGCCGTTCCGATAAAGCACTCGCCGAAGTTCTCGATTTCCTTCACGATTTCCTTAATCATTTCCTACCCCTTTCGTATTGCTTAACTGTACCTTACATATACCATTATATTCATTAGTTACCAATAGTCAATACCTTTTCCGAAAAAGTCAAAAAAATATCCGGGGGTTTTATCCCCCGGATTCCTGCCTAGCTTCCAGTTCGGTCACGCTGTACTGCAATTCCAGTTCTGCCCGGTAGTCTTCTGCACTCATGTCTGCACCTTTCTGCCGTCAAAGTACAGCTTGCGCTCATCCTTGACCATGTCATACAGGCTAATTACTACGTTCCGCTCCTGCGCCTTGATATGCTCAAATTCTGCAAGAGCGTTCCTGTAATAGTGGTGATAGATGTGGTCATCTGTCATAGTGTAGTGTACGCCGATAACGTATCTCGGTCGCTTTCCGTTTGTGTGGTCAAATCTCATGTCTGCCCCTTTCTTTCTCCGGGGGACTTTACCCGCCCCCGGTCGGGTTAGTTGGTATTATAAAACCCTGTATGCCATTTTGCTTTTGCTCAGCTTGATGATTCCCCTTTTTTCCATCCCGTCAATGATTCTTACAACCTTTTTATGGTCATCCGGGTTGCTGATATGCGTATACCCGCCTACCACCGTGACGGTTTTATATCCCATGACCTTCGCAATCCCGATAAACAGTTCCGAGATTATCCTGTACTCACCGTGTGTTTTCGGGACACTGTTTGCGACCCCGATGATTTTTCTTTCCAGTTCGGTCATTTGCTTTTCCTTTCGGTGGCGTTGGTTTCGGGTTTCTGTTTTTGTAGGGGGCGTCTTGCGGTAGTCGTTTGCTTTCGTTACTGGTTTTACCCTTGTTTCACGGCTTGCCGCTTTTCCTGCTTATTGCCAGTGGGTCTCATCAGGTCTTTTATTTTCGTCCCTCTCCCCTACGCCTATATAGTACATCATTAATACCCAATAGTCAATACCCTTTTTACAATTTCCCGGAAAAAGTTTTTGACCGCCACTGCGCCGTTTTAAGCCATTTTTGCCCTGTAGGTAATAAAACCCCCGCTGACGGTGCTAAAACCCGGCAGACAGCCCGCAGGGGCTTTCAGCGCACAAAAAAACAGCCCCCCGTGATGGCGCACGGAAGGGCTGACCCGCTCTGCGGGTATCCGCTAATGTGGGTCTGAGTTACCCGCTGATATTATACCACAAAAAAACAGCCCCGCAGGATTTCTCCCACGGGGCTTTTATCATGCCTGTTCTGCATCAGCGAGTTTGTATTTTTTGAGGTCAGGCGTTGTGGTATCCCACCGGGGTTCCCACTCTCCGAGGTCATTGACCCAATAGTACATGGATACACCGGGCTGAATCTGCCGCTCGTCCTTGACATAGCAATTCACGGCACAGTGTCCGTCTTTGGTAAGGTAATAGGATTTTCCGTTGCGGAAAAGCCATTGTCCCGCAAGCATCCCACCGTCCTTGCCCATGAAATACCAAAGCCCGGTAGAATCCCGGAACCACTCGTCAGCGACCATCCTGCCGTCACCTGCAAACACATACCACCGCTCAGAGATGTACCGCCACGCATTACAAACGGGTTCGCCGTCCTCGTAGTAGAACCATGATTCCCGCACGGCCTTCCACCCATCAAACGCATTTACCGGGACTTCGTAGATATACTCCACGTGCCCCACATAACGCTGTCCCTCACGGTGGATATTGCCCGCATACAGCAGGGCATCCCCCGGGCGCAGGATTTCCGGGTTGAGGATATGCCCGTCCTTTATGATAACGGGCAGGTCATAGAAAAGGTCGCTGTTCAGCATCAGGGCGGTATTCAGCAAGGGGATGTCGAAGCCGCATTTCTGATACGTTGCGCACCCGGACGAACTGCAATCAGAATAGTACCTGCCGTCTTTCGGCACATACACGAATTGCCGAAGGTCTTGATTATAGCTATTCCTTCCGAGGATGGTTTTATACCACCTGCGGAAAGTATCCTGATGCACCTTGTCGAAGCCATTCAGCCGCCGCACCTTCAGAAGCTGTTTCCGCTCCCCGTTGGTCATCTTGCTTTTGTACCGCAGGGCGTTGTACTCATACAGATTTTTAAGTGACGGCACGTTGCTCCCGTGCCCGCAGATTGTAATGTCACGCTCCTGCATCAGCAATCCCCCTTGCCGTCAAGCCGCTTGCGATTGTAGTCAATCGTAGAAGCCCCGATAAGCACGCCGAGAAGCGTTCCTGCGGCGTTGATGGTGGTGATAACAGCATCTGCGTTCGGGATGCCCCAAACAGGCGCAATGACGCTGATAAACCACGCCACGGCAGGGCAGGCAATCAAACCGACCCACTTCAGGATGTCATACACTTTATTGCTCATTTCTCGCTCCCTTCTTCCCGGTTTTCGGGCATCTTCAGCAATTTTTGATACAGTTCCGTAGCGACATCATTGCCACCGAGGTCATGATATGAGGCGTATACCCGCTTTATGCTTTCCTTCGCATAAATCGGGCAGAAGCCCTTGTCGCTGTATCGGTTGTATCCGTTGACAATGCTTTCCCGCAGTAAGGATTGTACCCCTGCGGCGATAGCTTCATTGCGGTCATGTTCTTCCTGTAGCTGTGCCCGCACCCCACGGAAAGCCCACGAAAGCACCGCAAGAGCGGCGGTGAAAAGCCATTCCGTCCAGTGCGCTTGCAGAAATGAGATGATTTCTTCCATACCGCCCCCACCTTTTTGGTCATGAAAAAGGGAAGCGGTCACCCGCTCCCCGTGTTGATAGTTTTGGCAGACCAAGCCGTCTTCCAACAGTCTGCACTTATCCCGCTCCATGCGATATTTACAGCCTCGCATTAGGGCTTTGGCTCGGCGGGATGTCCCTCTCTTACTCATGAATAGTGTCCTTTAAGTGCTTTCGTCAGTCCAGTATTCAAGCACAGTATTGCCGTCAAATTCTTCTTTGGCATACATCTCTTCGACAGATTCATAAGCACAACGATGCACATCAATTTGATTTGATGCAGTAACAACATGGACTCTGATAATCATTTCGTCGCCCCCTTTATAGGGATTTTATCATCGTTGTGGGATTCTCCGCAAGTCTCCTCTAAACTCCGAAATCACTTGCTTTTTCTGTCATTCGTATTAAACTGTTTATAGGTGGTCAGACTAATTGCAAGGTCTATGCTCTGCCGGGTATCCCGGTAAAACGGACTTACTGAAAATGGATGTCGTACACACATGATGGTGGTTGGAATCCACCCCACCTACACAGCCGAAAGGCTGTTTTTTTGTGCCTTTAATTACCTACGGCATTTAAGAATCCTTTGCGTTAGGAATCTGCATTGCATGGTTTGCCGTTTTCCATGATGCTGTGGCATTCGGGGCACTCTTCTAAAAATTTACAGTTCTCGTCCATGTAACCGCAGTTACTACATTCAAGGACTTCCCTCTCACCGAAATCGGCGTCATCATCCATGATGAATTTATATCCCCATTTTGCCATAACGTCCCCTCACTTTCTTACTCCCATTGCTTACTCAGCCGGGACTTCCTCAACCGTCTGAATCACAACGCCATCATCCGTCTTGACCGTCTTGTGAGTGATCCTGCCGCCAATGCCGTCAAGAATGACCCACCCCACAATCTGACAGGGCTTCAGCGTGGTGGATTCCCTGCCGCCGTCATAGCGGCAATACTGCATCGTCCCGGTCTTCAGCGCATCGTAAAGCACCGTCTGACCCTTCGCCGTGACCATGCCCTTGACCCATACCTTCACGCCGCTGTTCTCGATGACGGACAGCCGGGATTCAATGTCCGCAAGCCGTGCCATGACCTCATCCGTGCTGAGATGGTCGCCCTTGTCGGTGGTCATGGACAGTAACTCCGCTCTTTCCTCTTTGGTAATCTTGCCGCAAGCGTAGACCGTCTCGATGCGCTCGGTCATAGCGGTCACGCTGTAGTCGCCGGTTTCGATTGCGGTCTTGTAGATGTCAAAAATGCTCATGATAGTCCTCCTTATGCCAATGCCGCAACGGCGGCGGTGATTTTCTTGTCGATATACAGCTTCTGGTCTGCGATGTAGGTGACATCCACGGAATCCCCATCCGACCACACGTTGTTCTGACCCTTCAGCGTGGACAGCTGTGCCGGGGTGAGGGTGAGTGTCTGAGGGGTGGCAAGGACATAGCATACCTGCAATCCGCCGGGAATGCTCTGCAACTTCGCCTTAAACTCCTCAACAGTTGAGCAATCAACATCCTTGATTCGAATACGGTTTCCATCGGCAGAAAATACCCCATACAACACTCCACTGGTATTGTTTGACATTCCAGCCCTGCCAGGATAGGCATTGCTGATTGCATTGATTTCCACACCATTGTTTTTCGCATTGCCCGGAGATACGTTAATCTGGAAGTGATGCGGGTAGGTCTGATATAGTGACCATGCTTCCGATGCCGCTCCCGTGAAGGTCGCAATGGCATAGTCACTCTCTCCCTGACCGCTGATAATCTCAGCATTCCCCCCGTAGACCGTCTGTCCGAGTTGGACGGTGACGGATGTGGCATCGTAAGGTTCGTAGTCGGATGCGGTAGAGCCGAGTTCTATCTGCATATCTTTGATGGTTGCTCCGCTAGTGGAGCCGTAAATAATCATATGAGTAGCGGATGTGAAGTCCTTGTCAGCAACTGCGACAGGCGTTCCGGGGTTGAAAGACTGAATCAGCGTGCCACCAGACGACAGCCGTAACTGTCCGATAGCCGCCCCTGATGCTGTCCCCGTTGTCTTTGCGCTCAACGTAACAGTCTGACCTTTCAGCCGCATAAGGTTATGCAAAAATTCTGTCAGTACGGAATAATTTGCAATAGGATAGCTGTGGCTGTAAATGCTGTCGTTTATGTCGATTTCAAGCGGGAAGATATTTTTTCCGCTCCTCGTCACCGTCACACTGTCCCGTCCGGTGATGGGGCAGATGTTTTCGTAGGGCTGGAACGGTTCCGCTGAAGACCCAGCATTAAGTATCGGTTTGAATGTCAGGTTGGAGCAGACCGTACCGCTTCGGATGACGATGCAGAAAAACAACTTTGTCCCGGAAAGTGCCGCAGACCCAGAATTATATTGCTGAAGTTTCGCACCATTGCCAATATCCGGGAGACTGTATGCATGGTTTACGCCATCAATACGCAGGGAATAACCCGCATTATAATTGCCGCCAGTAGGACACCCGCTTATCCAGTATGGCGTTTCGCCGTCCCATTCGAAATCACCTACCGGGGCATTAAAGGTCATTGTAGCAGTTGCAGTGCCGTTCAGCGTGACAGAATAGTCGCTATTGACTTTCAAAGTTATGCCGTTCTGCGTAATATCTGCATCGTAATAGGGAAGCACGTTCTTCCCCCCCCCCGCCGGCCACGGTGAGTCATAACCGTGCAAGTCCTGAATCGGATTCATCTCCACAGTCAGGGACTCAACAGGCATTGCCGCACCGTCCGGGAAACTGGCGATTGCACCGCTTGCCGTGTCCGTGATTTTTAACGCATCAATAGCGCTCTTTACGTCAGTAATCGCCCCAGTGACAACCTTGTTCTGTACCGGGTTGACCGAGGTATCAGACAACGCACTGTCCACGGTCAGGCTTGCCGCCGCCTGTTCAGCCCGGGTAGCCGCCGCTTCCGCATCGGTCTTGCTCTGTGCCGCACTTGATGCACTCTGCGCCGCTTCTGCCGCCTTTGTGGACGCTGTGGTAGCATTTGCCGCCGCTGTGCTTGCCGCCGTCTCAGCGGCTGTCTGTGCGGTTACAGCGGCGTCCTTTGCGGCTACAGCCTGCCCCGCCGCCGTCTGTGCTTCAGCCGCCTTTTGGGATGCTATCTGCACATCCCCCTCGATGCTTGCCGCACTCTGAGCCGCCTCCGTTGCGGACTGAGCCGCCGCACTCGCCGCCTGTCCTGCACTGGTGGCGCTTGCGCTTGCCGCAGATGCGCTGTCTGCCGCACCCTGCGCCGCCGTTTCTGCATCCGTTTTGGCGCTCTCTGCGCCCGTCTGAGCCGCTTCGGCACTCTGTGCGGCAGATTCTGCGTCTGCTTTACTCTGCGCCGCCTGAGCCGCATCCTGAGCGGTCTGCTGTGCCTTTTCGGTTGCCGTCTGCGCCGCAGTCTCAGCCGCCGCCTG